>Ga0209253_10003332_pt1 | contig 14142 bp, 10 predicted proteins | sample FrelakmetBRP12BR_FD_187145 | JGI IMG/M metagenome (GOLD analysis project Ga0209253, IMG submission 187145) | Freshwater lake sediment microbial communities from the University of Notre Dame, USA, for methane emissions studies - BRP12 BR (SPAdes)... | ecosystem: Environmental > Aquatic >...
GAGCGGCTGAGGACGATCGTTCCGCGCATCGTCGCCGTGCCCCAGGTCAACAAGTCCATCTTCCGCATCAACCGCGACACGCGCTTCACCCTCGATCCGTCCCCGTATAAAACCAACCTCGGCATCTATTTCTGGGACGGGGTCCGCTCGCGGATGGAGTCGGCCGGCTTCTACGTCGGCCTCGAGCCGCCGGACTTGATGGTCGGCGGGGGGATGTACATCATTCCGGACAGCCTCCTCGGCCGCTATAGGAAGGCCGTCGTCGACCCGCGGCGGGGAGCGGAGATCGGGAAGATCGTGGCCGCGATCCGGGCCATCCCGGGCTTCTCGGCGGACGGTCTTCACTACAAGCGCGTGCCGGCCGGGTTCGATCCGGCCCATCCGAACTCCGAGCTTCTCAAACATAAGGGCCTGTACGCCGGCGTCGAGACGAAGGTCCCCGAGGAGTTCTTTTCGGCCGGCTTCGTCGATTACTGCTTCGAGAGGTTCGAGCCCCTCGTGCCCCTTCATCGCTGGCTGATGAAGCTCTTTGGGTGAGCGGCCGGGGCAGAGAGGTCCGGTTCATGCCGGAGGGCCGGACGCCGCCGGCCAACGAGGGTTGAGCGGGGCGAAGGAAGGGCCATGCTCCAAACGATGAACGGGAGAAGACGACCGCGGCTCCCCGACAGGGGCCTGGCCGCCGTCCTGGCCGTCGCTGTCCTCGGTGCGTCCGGCTGCGTCAAGAAGGAGGCGCCTCCCGCTCCGGTCTCGCGCGGATATTCCGTCCCTCTCGTCGACCTGGCCCGGGACACGGCGCGACAGGTCGTCGTCGACCGCGAGCCCGGGCAATACCTGGGCCACCCGACGACCGTCCTCCTCGAGGACGGCCGGACGATCGTCGCCGTCTATCCCAAAGGCCACGGCCGCGGCCCCATCGTCATGAAGCGGAGCGCCGACGGCGGCCTGACCTGGGGCGATCGGCTGCCCGTGCCGGAGAACTGGGCCACCTCGCTCGAGACGCCGACCATCCATCGCGTCGTCGCGGAGGACGGGACAAAACGCCTCATCGTCTGGTCCGGGCTCTATCCAGCCCGCCTGGCGGTATCGGAGGATGACGGCGCGACCTGGACGCCTCTCGCGCCGGCCGGCGATTGGGGCGGCATCGTCGTCATGTCGGCGCTGGCCGAGCTCCGGCCGTTCGGCCGCGGCCGTTACCTGGCCATGTTCCACGACGACGGCCGGTTCTTCACCAGGGAGCCGCGTCAGGAAGCGCCGGTCGTTTTCACCCTTTATAGAACCTTCTCGGAGGACGGCGGGCTGGCTTGGTCTATCCCCGAGGCGCTCCATCGGGCCGGCGACGTCCACCTCTGCGAGCCGGGGATCATCCGTTCGCCGGACGGCCGGACGCTGGCCGCTCTCCTCAGGGAGAACAGCCGGAGGCGCAATTCGTACGTCATTTTCTCCACGGACGAGGGCGCGACCTGGACCGCGCCGCGGGAGCTCCCCGGCGCGCTCACGGGCGACCGCCACACCGGGAAATACGCGCCCGACGGCCGGCTCCTCGTCTCCTTCCGCGACATGGCCCATGAGAGCCCGACGAAAGGGGACTGGGTGGCCTGGGTCGGGACCTTCGACGACATCGTCGAGGGACGGGAGGGCCAGTACCGCGTCCGGCTCATGGACAACACCAAGGGCGCCGACTGCGCCTATCCCGGCGTCGAGGTCCTCCCCGACGGCACGTTCGTCCTGACGACCTACGGCCACTGGATAGAAGGGGAGGAACCGTATATCGCAAGCGTCCGCCTCAAGCTCGCCGAGGTCGACCGCCTCGCCCGGTAAATCGGGGACACCATACGAGTCGCAAAATTCTTTTCTCTCGGCGACAGCCGGGCGCTTAGCGACAATAAAGGGAAACGAGTCATGTGTCTCCGATTGAGAGACGTACGTGTCCCCGGATCAGGTAAGCCAATCCACGACGGTGAGCCCGGGGATCCTGCGGAACTCGCGGGTGTTATGAGACACCAGCGCTGCGCCCAAGCTGAGGGCGTGGGCGCCGATCTGGGTGTCGAGCGGGCCGATCGGCGTCCCAACCTTTTCGAGCCCGGCTCGAACGGTCCCGTAGACCGCCGCGGCCGGCTCATCGAAATCGGCGACCTCGAGGGGAAGCAGGAATTCGTCGAGCGCCAGGCCGTTCTTTTCCCGAGCAGCGCTTTTCGCGACCCCGTAACGCAGCTCGGCCAACGTGATCGCCGAGATCCCCGCTTCGCCGGGAGCGAGCGTGGTGAGCCGCCGCAGGATGGGGGCGGGCTTTCGCTTGATCAGGGCGATACACGTGTCCGTATCGAGCAGGAAACGCATCAGAGGGTCTCGCGCTTCTGCGGTCCGGGCTGCCCCCTCTCGGCCATGAAATCGTCCGAGAACTTGTCCAGGCTTTCGACGAGCGCCGACCAGGCCCCCTTGGCCGGGACCAGGACCACCGCGTTCCCCGACTTCTTGACGTAGACGAATTCGCCTTCGAACCGGAATTCCTTGGGCAAGCGGACGGCCTGGCTCTGCCCGTTGCGGAAAAGCCTGGCGATTTTCATGGAGCTGACCTCAAAGTATATACCATACATATATACTTTGGGGCCGGACCTGTCAAGGGCTTTCATCGCCCATAAAGACGTGCGGCTGACCTGCCTTTTCTCACTCCGGCTAAAGCCGACTTGGCCGGGGCGAAGCCTCCGAAGATCGAGAGGCCGATCAGTTCTTGACGATGGAGCAGCAAACAGGCGGGGCCGCATTCCTTCATAGGCAGCTCGGAGCCGCAATGCCAGATGCGGTTGAGGTTCATCTTTTACGGCCGGGCCTGCAACGAATTTGAGCGCTATTGGCGTATACTTAATAGAGAGGCCGGAACGCCTTTGCCTTAGTGGCCGATATCATGAAGAAGGCCGCCGCGATCGTGATCGCCTTCCTGGCCGTTCGCCCGGCCCTCGCCCAGGAGCTCGAGCAGGCCAGGCTCCTCGAAAAAGTCGTTTGCCAGGCCGAGCCCGGCCAAAGCTACGCCCTCTATCTGCCGTCGACGTTCGACCCGGGCAAGACCTGGCCGGTCCTTCTCCTTTTCGATCCCGGGGCGCGCGGGCTCATGGCCGTAGAGGCGTTCCGGACCGCGGCCGAGACCTACGGCTGGATCCTGGCCGGGTCGAACAACTCGCGGAACGGTCCCTTCGAGGACAGTGCCCGCGCGGCCCGGGCCGTTTGGCTCGATGTCCGGAAGAGACTGCCCCTCGATGACCGACGCATCCACGCGGCGGGCTTTTCGGGCGGGTCCCGCGTGGCCTCCCTCTTCCCGCGGATCGTCGGAGAGAAGATCGCCGGCGTCGTCGGCTGCGGGGCCGGCCTGGCCGCGGGCATCAGACCGGGCGAGCTCGGCGCAGCCGCCTTTTACGGCTTCGTCGGGCTCGCGGATTTCAATTACGGCGAGATGAAGCGGCTCGACCGAGACCTCGATCCGTCCGGCATCCCGCACCGCTTCCTCTTTTTCGACGGCGGGCATGCCTGGCCCGACCAGGCCGACTGCGGCCGGGCCGTCGCGTGGATGGAGATCACGGCCATGAAGCTCGGCCTCAGGTCCCAGGACAGGGCCCTGATCGATGCCGTCATCGACAAGGACCTCGAGGAGGCCCGGTCGTTCGAGGACGCGGGCCGGCCGTTCTGGGCCGTCGATAGGCTCGAATCCGCCGGGCGCCTGGCCGAAGGCCTGACGGAGCTTCCCGGCCTCCCGGCCCGGATCGATGCCTTGAAAGCCCGCAGAGAATACGAGCGGTTCCTAGCGGCCGAAAAAGCGCGGGACAGGCGGGAGGATGATTTCCGGGCGGGCTTCGCCCGCGCGTTCGGGGCCGTCGAAGCCGACGAGGCGGGAGGCGGGGCCGCCGTCGGTTTGGTCCTCAGGCAAATGGGGATCGGATTCCTCAAGAAAGAGGCGAAGACCGCGAAGATCGTTGAGGAAAGGAGCTTGGCCTCGCGGCTCCTTTTCGAGTTCAGCTTCGCCGCCCAGAACCGCGGCGGGGACCTTTTCGAAAAGGGGGACATCCCTCGCGCGGGCGCCTACTTCGACTTGGCCATCGAGTCCTGCGAGCCGGGCCTTCTCCGTGAGAGATACCTTTATTTCAACAGGGCCCGGATCGCCGCCTTGGCCGGAGAGAAGAAGCGGGCGTTGGAGCTTCTGGCCGCGGCGGTGGACAAGGGATTCGCCGATATCGACCTGCTCGAGACCACCAAGGACCTCGACCCGGTCCGGAGCTTGGAGCGGTTCCGTGAGATCATGGAGAAGGTCCGGGCCTTGGCCCAACGCTGAGGAATTTCTGTCCCGACGGCGGCCATCGGGACAAGAGGTGAGACATGAAAAGACCCGCAATCGTGCTCGCGGCCCTGTCGGCCGCCGTCATCCTCATGACGGCCTGCCCGAAGAAGGAAGAGGTCCCGGCGGCGGCCGCCTACCCTGTCAAGATCGAGACGATCGATGGGGTCCGGACCGTTCTCAACCCGGCCTTCCCCAAGGAAGGCGTTCTCCGCTACGCCCTTGAGGAGGAGCTGGTTATCGGAGGGGAGGGCGGCGGGGCCGAATCGGTCCTCAATCGCGCGCAGTATCTTAGCGTCGACGCCCAGGGCAATATCTACGTCCTGGATTGGGGCGACGTCGATTTCAAGGTCTTCGCCCCCGACGGGAAGCTCCTTCGCAAGTTCGGTAGGAAAGGCCAGGGCCCCGGCGAGTTCGACATCCCGGCCTTTTTCAAGCTCGCCGCCGACGGCCGGATCTTCCTGCTCTCCATGCGCCACCGCCAGCTGATCACGCTCGACGGCTCGGGCAAGTATCTCTCGAGCTTCAGGGTCGACGGCTCCTGCAATGACCTTGACGTCGACCGGCACAACCGGATCTATTACAGCCAGATGATCTATCCCGAGACAGGCGGGGGGGAGGAGTACAAGCTCATCCAGAACCGGATGGCCCTGTTCAGGACGGACGAGCTCGGGAAAGAGAGAACGCCTCTAGGCGAATATTTGGACGTGACCATGCTGCGGAAGTTCCAAGGCCAGATGGTCTCGAGCCTGACCTCGCGCGAATCCTACACGACCTCCTGGCTGGTCGGGCCCGAGGACCGGGTCTACATCGGCTACAACAAGGACTACCGCCTCGATGTCCGCGACGCCGACTGGAAGCTCCTCTTCCGGTTCGGCCGGGAGTACACGCCCATCCGCCATCCCGAGTATAGGCTGGACGGCGCCCATCCGGAGTTCTACCCGGCCTTCTCTGACTGGCGGAAGTTCTTCGACGGCGAGGGCAACCTCTGGCTGGAACAGTACGTCGCCGAGGGCGTCAAAGACCACGTCTTCGACGTCTTCTCGCCCGATGGCATCTACCTCAGGCAGGTCGTGGCGCCTCAGGCCCTGTATCTCGTGCGGGGCGACAAGGCCTATAGCATCATCCGCCAGGAGGACGAGTTCCTCGTCGTCAAGCGCTTCAAGATGGTCCCGGAGCTAGCGGAGAAATAGCATCCAGCCCTTGCCGGGTTGGACGCGGATGGGGTCGCCCGGCTTGAATTCCGCCGCGTCCTGGAACTTGTCGATGGCCGGGGCGCGGAGGAGGGCCTTTTTCGGGTCGAGGCCGAGCTTCTTCCAGTCGATCGTGAGGCGGACGTCGACCGGCTCATTGGCCCACGACGCGAGAGCGACTATCGCGGTGTTCCCGAGCCGGCCGGCCGTTCCGGCGGCCGTCCCCCTCCCGCCGCGCCTGACGAAGGTCGTCGCCAGCACGTCCTTGCTCCCCGTCCTGACCGGGTTCGCGTCGACCCACCAGCCGATCATCTCGCTCTCCGCGATCCCGAACTCGTCCCAGATCTTCCATAACGGGCGGGGATCCCCCGCCCACGGCAGCCGCGCCGTCATCCCGAACGCCATCCCGCGCCACGGATTCCCGCCGTCCTGAAGCATCTCGCCCATGACCCCGAACGGGATGCCCGATAGCTCGACCAGCCAGTAGTCCGGGCCGCTCCCGTTGTAGTCGAAGTACTCGCCGAACCAGAGGCGGTCGAGGTAGGGGAAGTGCTCGAGATAAAGGCTGGCGCTCGAGGCGAATCCGTCGCGGACGTTGTACTGGTTGGCGCTGTGGAGATCGATCCGGGCCTCCGGGCGGTTCCTGTCGAGGACCTTGCGCACCCGCTTCATCGTCGTCCGGTCGAAGGCGACGTCGTCGAGGTAGAGTCCGTCGATGCCGACGTTCCGGGCCACCCAGTCGAGCCCCTCGATGTAATAGTTGTGCCAGCGCGAGACACCGCTGTTGATGACCGCCGCGTCCTTGAGCTCCGGGACGAACCAGGCCGCGATGTAGTCGTCGGCGAGGTGCTCCTGGAGCCAGGAATAGCCGCCGCCCGGCCCCGGCGAGAAGATCTCGTGCCCGAGCGAGCGCAGGGCGAAGAGCTCGGGCGCCCGGTTGGAGAGCTCGCGGACGGTGTTGTAGATCTTGACCTTGAAGCCGCGGCGGTGGGCGTCGTCGATATAGGCCTTCATATCCGGCGCGCGCAGGAACGGGTAGTTGATGTAGGGATTGATGGCGTTGGCGTGGTGGACGTTGATGACGTTGGCCCCCGTCTCGGCGACCTCGTCGAGCGGCTTGAAGGCGTGATAATAGCGCTCGCGGAAGTGGGCCGCCGGATCGAGGGGCTTGAACGGCGTGATGAGCAGGGTGAAGTCGAAATGGAGCTCGTCGCCGAGCCGGACCCGGCACGGGCCGGAGCGGGCGGCGAGGACGACCGCGCCGCCGCTCTCCCGGACCTCCACCGCCCCGCGGCCGCCGTTCCACCAGGACGGGGGCATGTTGAGGGGCTTGGACAGGTAGAAGTTCGTGTTGAGCGGCCGGGAGTAGTTCTCGGCCCGCCATCCGACCTGCATCCCGGCGTTGACCGCGCCGAGCCACAGGGCGTCCTGGTTCTTTTTCTGGTCCCAGGCCCAGTCGAAGGCCTTGGGCCGGAGCCCGCCCTTGAAGCCGAGGCCCATCATATAGCGGGCGCACTCCCGGCTGAAGGGGACCTCGAGCCGGATATCGGCGAGGTCGAGGTCGTTCCGGGCGATGATCGTGACCTTGAGATCGACGAAGCCGTCGAGCTCCATCTGGGCGCTGACCTTCATGACTAGGTCGCCGGTGCAGTTCTCGGCGTCCCAGACGACCGCGCCGGGGCCCTGCTGGGACAGGCGCGCCCCGAGGAAGCTCGGGCCGCAGTCGAGCTCACGGCCCTTGGCGTCGATGAGACGGAGACGCATGGGCGCGGCGAGCAGGTCGACCGGTTCCTTTTGGAGCCGGGTCATCTCGGGGGCGAAGAAGCTTCTGATCCTGGCCGGGAAGCCGTCGCGGCCGACTCGCAGGGAGCGGCCGAGGCATCCGACCGTCAGGCCGTCGATCGTGAGAGGCGTGTAAGGCGGAACGATGCCTTCGTCCTGCGCCAGCCGCGAGTCGAGCCAGCGGAGGCGGGACATGCGCGCGGGATCGCCGTCGCCGCGGTCCTCGAGAAGGCCGTCCGTCACCCGGAGCTCGACCGCGAGGATCGTCTCCGGGAGCCCTTTGGGCGAGAGGGTCAGCTTTCCCTTGAAGATCCCGGGACGGGCGTTGGGAGGCACCTGGACGCCGCACCAGAGGGCCTGGACCTTGCCGATTTCGACAGGGACGCTTTTGTCGAAGGGAGCGCCATCCCAGCCGATACCGCCCGAGTTGAAGCAGGTCATGGCCGAGGCCGGGATGCTCTCTCCCGGAGCGGGATCGGGATCGCTCTCCTTCCCAGAGGCCTGGGCGAGATCTCTGAATCTCACCTCGACGTCCTCGAGGGCCTGCCGGGCCGCCCAGACGCCGATCTGGAACGTGAAGTATTCGCCCCGGGCGGCTTCCCCTTTGATGACTCCCCCGGGTCCCTCGACCGCCCAATGATAGGGCAGGTCGCCGGTCATGCGAATGGAGCGGGCGCGGTCCTCGGGGAAGAGAAGGTATGGCGCTCCGGGATGGGCCGCGAGGAGCGCCTTCGTTTCAGCGGCCGTGGCGATCCTCTCCATCGGCGTGAAGGCACTGAACGCGTCGGCCGACTGGAGCTCGACGAGCCCGGCCCGGGGGATATCCGCGAGGGGGATCTGGCCCACCTTCTCTTTCCAGCCCGGATCTTCCGTCGCTTCGGGCGGATCGTACTTGACGTTGGGATAGTTCTTCCGGCCCTCCGGCTTGTAGGGCATGTAGTAAACGTAATAGTCGCCGGGGACGGTCTTCGGCTCGAAGAGGAGCAAGCCGAATTCGCGGGTGACGGCAAGGGGCAGGACGTTCGTGATCCTCGCGCCCGTGGCGGCGTCGACCACGATGATGTTCTTGGCCGCGGGAAGGAGGTCCCGCCGGCGCCAGGGGATGCGGACCTGAACGACGGAGGGCTTGACGGGCGGGGCGGAGACGCCCGTCTTCTTTGCGCCCTTCGCGGGCAGGGCGGGCTCTGCGGCCGGCGGCGCCGCGACGCGGATGACCGCCCGGTGATTGCCGAGCCCCGACTCGGGATCCCAGCTTCCGACGCCGTATGGCACTTCCTGGGCTGGCCGTCCGCCCGTCATGACGGCCGCAGCAACCAGCAGGAACAGGCCGAACGCGATCCGGCCGCTTGGCTGGCTCGATCTCATGAGCGTCTCCTTTGATGACGGGAAGCAGCGGGGACACGTACCTGCGGCACATGTCCCCCGTTCGCCCCCGCGCCGCTCTCTCGCGACTTGACGAGGGGACGATAGCGGGGGACCCCGGGGTTGTCAAGGGATCGCAGGCGGGCGGGCCCGGCGGGGACGCGTGCCAAGGGACCATGTCCCCACGGGAAATAGGGGAATTGGTATTGTGTCCCCGATTTTTGTACAATCGGGCGCGATGAGCTGGCTGATGGACCTCTTCGCCCAGGACTCGGTAGGCCAGGCGTTGTTCATCCTGTGCTCGATCACGGTTCTGGGAATGGTCATCGGCAGCCTCCGCGTCCTTTCGTTCCGGATCGGCGTTGCCGGCATCCTCTTCGTCGGCCTCGTCTTCGGCCATTTCGGCGTCTCCGTCGACCCGGTCATATGGGAATTCGCCCGTGACCTGGGGCTGATCCTGTTCGTCTACAGCTTCGGTCAGGAGGTCGGTCCGGGGCTCCTGTCTTCCCTGAAGAAGCAGGGGGGAGCGCTCAACCTGCTCGCCGCGTCGACCGTCCTCATGGGCGGGCTCACGGCCCTGCTCCTCCACAAATGGGGGGGCATCCCCATGGCCGCGGCGGCCGGCCTGTTCTCAGGAGCGACGACGAATACGCCGAGCCTGGCCGCCGTCCAGCAGTCCCTGAAGCTCGTTCCCCAGTACTCTGATGCGATCAGCCAGCTGCCGTCCACGGCCTATGCGATGGCCTATCCCATCGGCGTCATCGGCGTGATCCTGGTGATGGGCGGGCTCCGTCGCGCGCTCCGGGTCGATCCGCGCCGCTTGGCCGAAGAACTCGAGGCAAAAAAGGAAAAGGAGGCGTCCCGTTTGGCCGGCATCAACCTGGAAGTCCGCAACGCCGAGCTCAGCGGCCTGACGGTCAGCCAGATTGTCGATAAGATCGGCGGCGGTGTCGTCATCTCGCGCCTGTCTCGCGGCGTGCGGGCCCAGGAGGTCCCCCGGGCCAAGACCAAAGTCTGGGTCGGCGACCGCATCCACGCCGTCGGGGAGCCCGAAATGCTCGACCGGTTGAGGCCCCTCGTCGGCGTGGAGATCTCCGTCGACCTCACCGGCGGGGCGCGGTCCGAGGTCACCAGCCGGAGGGTCGTCGTGACCCGGCGGGGCATCACCGGGAAGACCGTTGAGGAAATGAACCTGCGCGAGACCTACGGCTTGATCGTCACCCGCATCATCCGCACGGGCATGGAATTCATGCCGCGCCCGGATTTCCGGCTGCAATTCGGAGACGAGCTCAGGGTCGTGGGCAAGCCCGAGGCCATCGACGCCTTCGCCAAGGACGCCGGCGAATCGGGGGAGAGGCTGTCCCAGGCGGCCGTCGTGCCGATGTTCATCGGCATCGCCCTCGGCGTCGCGCTGGGGAGCCTGCCCATCAAGCTCCCGGGCTCCGCGCTGACCTTCCGGATCGGTCTGGCCGGCGGCCCGCTCATCGTGGCCGTCCTCTTGAGCCGGATCGGCTCGATCGGCCCGCTCGTCTGGCACGTCCCTCCAAGCGCCAACATGATGCTCCGGACGATCGGCATTTCTCTGTTCCTGGCGGCGGTGGGGCTTCGGGCCGGGGCCGGATTCGTCGATGCGCTGGTCAGGGAGGGCGTCTCCTGGATCCTCGGCGGGGCGCTGATCACGCTGGTTCCCGTGCTCATAACCGCCACTGCGGCGCGGCTCTTCTTCAAGGTCAATTTCCTGTCGCTTTGCGGGTTGATCGCCGGGAGTACGACCAATCCTCCGGCCCTCGCCTACGCGAACTCCCTGGCCCCGAAGTCGGATGAAACCACGATGTCCTTCGTGACCGTTTACCCGCTGACCATGATCCTCAGGCTGTTCGTCGCCCAGGCCTTGGTGCTCTTCTTTTTCTAGAACGGAGGAGGAGCCTAAAAAATATTTTAAAAAATAACTTGACAAACATACTACTATGTATTACATTGTATCTGGTTATAATATGGAAAACAAAATAACTCAGTTGAGAAAGGGCATCCTGGAGCTGGCCATCCTGGGCGCGCTCTCCCGAGGCCGTCACTACGGATACTCCCTGGTCAGGACGATCTCGGGAACGAGCGACATCGACCTCACGGAGGGGACGATCTATCCCATCCTCGGGCGCCTGGCCAAGGAGGGCCTCGTCCAGACCGAGTGGGTCGAGTCGAGCCAGGGTCCGCCCCGGAAATATTACACCTTGACCGTCAAGGGGGAAGAGGCCTACCGGACCCTCGGCGAGGAATTCCGCAAGCTGGCTGAGATCGTGGACAACGCCCGGCGCGCCTCCGCCCCCGACGACGAGAGCGCGGATTACCAAGTCCTATCCGTGACGAAGGAGACGAACAATGGCTAACGGTTTCAGCGGGCCCGTCGCTCAGATCGTCGATAACTACCTTGACCGGCTGAAAAAGGGCCTCAGAGGCATCCCCGCCAAGGACCAGGAGGACCTGGTCAAGGAGATCCACTCCCACATCTACGAGTCGTTCCGGAACGATCCGACCCCCGACGAGGTCAGCCGGATCCTCAAGGTCCTCGACAAGCTGGGTGAGCCGGCGGCGGTCATCTCGGCCCGCATGCCCGAGGCCATGGTCACGCTGGGCAAGAAGAAGAAGCTGCCCTTCCTCATCCTGGCCGGGCTTCTCATCGCCTTCTTCGGCGTCCCTCTCGGCTTGGGCGGGCTCAGCGCGGCCGTGGGGCTTCTCATCGGGGTTCTGGCCCTCGTCGTGAGCTTCTATATCGTCGCCTTCAGCATGATCCTGACCGGCTGGCTGAGCGCCATTATCCTGATCATTAGGCTTTTCGTTCCCGGATTCCTCGATCCCTGGATGGATATCTACCCGCTCGTCCCCGATCCGACCTTCAACCTGGTCATCTATATCCTCGGGGCGCTCTTGATCTCGGCCCTGGGCTTCGGGATGCTCTGGCTGGGTTCGCGGATGCTGCGGGGGATCCGGTTCGTCTTCCGCCTGCTCTTCGAGAAGATCAAGAACTGGCGGAAGCGCAAGACCGCCCCCGCTCAGTAAAAAGGTTCATCTCCCATTTTCCGGGATCGCCTCTCGAGGCAGCGATGGATGTCGCCTCGAAGATCCCCGTCCGTGGAGGGGGGACCCCTTGGGGGGAACCGGATGACTGGTTCCCGGGGGGCCGGGGAGCTAGAGGCGATATCCTGAGCAAAGCCGCAGAGAGGGACCTCCCGGAATCAGGGAGATGAACCCTATTTCCTGGGCGCCTCGGCCTCGATCTCCACGAAGAGGGACTTGGCCTCGCGCTTGCTCCTCCAGATGGCCCATACGGTCGCCCCGAGCAGGACCGCCACGATCGCCGCCAGGCCGGGCGTCATCTTGTTGTACTTGACGATGATCGGCGCGGCGATCAGGCTGACCAGGTTCGTCACCTTGATCATCGGGTTGAGGGCCGGGCCGGCCGTGTCCTTGAGCGGATCGCCGACTGTATCGCCGACGACGCCCGCCTTGTGGCGGTCCGAACCCTTGCCGGTGCAGGCGATGACGTCCTTGGGCTCGTCCTCGATCGACTTCTTGGCGTTGTCCCAGGCTCCGCCCGCGTTGGCCATGAACACGGCCAGGAGCTGGCCGCTGAGGATGATGCCCGCGAGGAACCCGCCCAGGGCCTCGACCTGGAGGACCAGGCCGACGATGAGCGGCAGGAAGACCGAGATCAGGGCCAGCGGCACGAGCTCCTTCTGGGCGGCGGCCGTCGAGATCCCGACGACCCGGGCGTAATCCGGCTTGACCTTGCCCTCCATCAGTCCCGGGATCCTGAACTGCCGCCGGACCTCTTCGACGATGAGGCCGGCCGCCCGGGTGACGGCCCGGAGCGAGAGCGAGCTGAACAGCCACGGGAACGCGCCGCCGAGCAGCAGCCCGACGAAGACCTTGGTTTCGGACAGGCGGATCGAGGTCATGACATTCTGAATGCCGAGCTGAAGCTGGACGCGCCCGACATCCGTGATGTAGGACGCGAACAGGCTGACCGCCGCGATGACCGCCGAGGCGATGGCCACCCCCTTGGTGATGGCCTTGGTCGTGTTCCCGACGGCGTCGAGGTCGGCCATGATCTGGCGGGCCTTCATCGTCTCTTCGTCGCACTGGCCGTGCCAGGACATCTCGGCGATGCCGTTGGCGTTGTCGGAGATCGGGCCGTAGGAGTCCATGGCCACGTTGTTGCCCGTGTGGCTGAGCATGCCGATGCCGATCATGGCCACGGCATAGAGGACGTAGAGCGCTCCGGCCGTGCTGTAGAGGGCCAGGGCGATGATGAAGCTGATGGCGATGATGACGACGGCCCAGACGCTCGACTCCATGCCTACGGCCAGTCCGGAGAGGATGGTCGTCGCCGGGCCGGTCTTGGTCGATCTGACGATCTCCTTGACCGGGCTCTTGCGCGTCGACGTGAAGTACGAGGTCAAGGGGTTGAAGGCCACGGCCAGCCCGACGCCGACCGAGGTCAGCATGGCCAGCCGCCAGTCGTGGGCGTAATAGACGGCCACGACGAAAGACCAGAGGATGGTGTTGACGCTCGAAACTTCGTAGGACCGGAACATGGCCTCCTCGGCGTCCTTGGCCCGCAGGAACTTGATCGGGAAGCGCTCCCAGATCGGGACGGTGAACGTCCCCAGGATCGAGGAGATGACGCCGATGGCCCGGATGATCAGGGGATAGACGATCCATTTCAGGGCGTGGGTGGGGTCGATGGCCATGAGGGCCAATCCCAGGATCAGCCCGGAGACGATGGTCACCTCGTAGGACTCGAAGATGTCTGCGGCCATGCCGGCGCAGTCGCCGACGTTGTCGCCGACGAGGTCGGCCACGACAGCCGCGTTGCGCGGATCGTCCTCGGGGATGTCCTTCTCGACCTTGCCGACGAGGTCGGCCCCGACGTCGGCGGCCTTCGTGAAGATGCCGCCGCCGACCCGCATGAACAGGGCCAGGAGCGTGCCGCCGAAGCCGAAGCCGAGCAGGGCGTCGGGCGCGGCCGTCCCGAAGACGATGAAGATCAGCGTGCCGCCGAAGAGGCCCAGGCCGTCGGTCAGCATCCCGGTGATCGTTCCGGCGTAATAGGCGATCGATAGGGCCTCGTTGAAGCCCCGCCGCGCCGCCGCGGCGGCCCGGACGTTGGCCTGGATGGCCATGCGCATGCCGAGCTGGCCGACGATGAGCGAGAACGACGCGCCCATGATGAAGGCGATCGTCCGCCCGATGGCCACGATGATTTGGGCGCTCTTTTGACCGAACTCGGCCACGGCCTCGCGGCTGGCCGGCACGACATAGACGCTGAGGAACAGGGCCACCGTCAGCAGGCCGATGATGGGCAGGATCTTCTTGAGCTGCGTCTTCAGGTAGCTGTCGGCGCCGATGCGGATGGCGTTCCAGACCTCCTGCATCTTCGGCGTCCCCTTGTCCTTCTTGAGCACGACCTTGCGCAGCATCCAGGCG
>Ga0209253_10003333_pt1 | contig 14141 bp, 12 predicted proteins | sample FrelakmetBRP12BR_FD_187145 | JGI IMG/M metagenome (GOLD analysis project Ga0209253, IMG submission 187145) | Freshwater lake sediment microbial communities from the University of Notre Dame, USA, for methane emissions studies - BRP12 BR (SPAdes)... | ecosystem: Environmental > Aquatic >...
AATCGGTCTGATTATACTCTCTCTTCCGGTTGCGCTTCTGCCAGCCTGGGTAATCGCGTCGGTATTTTCAGGCACTGATAGCGTCAGAAATATGTTGTCAACATTGGTCAGGCCGAAAGGAAAGATTTTTTACTACTTAATCGCGTTGTTGACATTTCCGGTAATAAATATCTTCGGCGCGCTGATAACCAATATTATTAAAGGTCGCGCATTATTTCCGGAAGTGAGTCAGGGAGTCGATCTGGTTTTTAACTTCCTCATCACCTTCTTTTCTGTGCTTCTTTTCTCCGGAGGGCTTAACGAGGAGGCCGGGTGGCGTGGATTCGCTCAACCGAGGCTTCAGGAAAAATTCAGCCCTCTTGTAGCAGTTCTTATCTTGTGGGTTCTCATGGTGATCTGGCACATACCCAACGATTTAATGCAGTACCAGGACGGTGGATACCTGTTGGTACGCATTGGGCTTTACCCGTTTATTACCATTCTGTTTGCCTGGATATACAACCGAACTAATGGGAGTATATTGGCTCCGGCTATTTTCCACGCTTCAATGAACTCCATGAATCCCTTAATGGGAATTTTCCCGATGACTACTCCTGGGAACATCCTGCTGGTTGGTTTTGCCATATTTGCCTTTCTTTCTGATCGGATGTGGCGCAAATTGCCGAAAAACCATCCGGCTGTTTATCAGGATGTTAGCGATAACCCTTAACACTTGTATTGAATAAAAATACCTAGACATTATTGCAGGCAGTGATTAAAATGCTCACTCTAAGTTATTTCAATTGAGGACTTAAAGAATGAAGCTTGTAAATTATGCAGTGAAATTGAAAATTGAGAGAAATTATGATTTTATAATGGTACGAGCGGCACCACATAAAAAAGAGTAAGAGCGGGAGCGAGAGCGAACGATCTCTCTCTTTTTTCTCAGGACTCACACTCACACTCAAACTAATTTCAACTTATACTGTTTTTCAAAAAATGCAAGATCAATGATCTGCGGGATTAGGTATTTGAGAATAAGACAGAGCCTCGTTGCCTGTTGCCTGTATTACATTGTCCTGCGGTTTTTCGGTCTTGCTGTCTTGCTGTCAAAACCGCATAACTGTGCCGTCACGTAATAAGTGACGAGCATCCTAGTTCCGCAAGGGCGGAACAGGACAGAACCGCAGAACTTTTAATCACCAGTTTCTGGAGGAAACCGTTGGGTAGTACTCTTTCTTTTATTATTTTGTCGGACTCAAATTATATATTTTATTACAATAGCCTGGATATATGAAAGATTTTGATCAAATCATTTTTAGATGTAAAGAGACCAGCAGGATCTCCTCAAAAGTGGTTGATGAATTCTTAATTTACTACGCTGCTGAACGAAATAACCTGGAAAATGAAATGAACCCGAAATTTGCAGCATACAAACATATTATACAAGAATTCCCGAAAGAGTGGGGAAACAGGTTAAAATCACAATATATCGCCCATAAAATCTTCAAAAGAGAGGGTCTCATAAAAAATTACCTGAACCATACCGCCTTGAAGAGACTAAGGCAACAAGAAATGAAATACCTCGAGTTTCAGGCGAAAAATCCCTGGAGATTCAGTTTCAGCATCATAAAAGAAATAACCTTTGAGAATTTTTATATCATGGAGGATGTTTTCAGCGGGGATGAGTTTCTTTTATATTCACCCGGCGTAACTAAAACACTCGAATCACAACCAGCAATCCTCTGGTTCAATATGATATCCTTCAACGGGTTATGCTGGCAGAGTTTCGGGCCGATCGGCGCATACAGGTCATTTGAACCTGATGACATATTTTTCTTTGCAACTGAATTAAATCCAGGCATTGCTGATGAAGAAGACCTTCTGTCAGATCTGGAAAACGATCCGGTTCCGTACATGATGCTGACAGCCGGTGCAAATTACCCTGTATTATTCAATAAAAAAGAACATGTAGTCCACGCAATGGCAGAATATGATATGGATAATATGGATACAAAAAGTCTTTCCGCCAGCTTTCAAAAAGAATATAATAAAGGGGTTTACAGGCTCTCCCTTAAAAAATGGGAAAAACCGCCTCACTTCTCACAGGCTTATTATGATGAAAATGAGAAGATCATAGTCCTTTCTTCAATGACCGACAGAGGATTTATTGCCCTTGTTGAGGGATTGAACGCATGTGGATACGATTTTTCCCCTGATCCTTTTGTAAGGGTAAATCCTGTCATGGTGACTACTGCATCAGATATTCTCAAAAGAAAAATCGACCTGTTCCGGTATGAGCGTTTATTCTCAAAGGAAAGTTCTCCCGCTAAAAAAGAAAACCTCGACAGGCTAAATAGACTACTCGATATGGCAATGCAGGATATCAATGCAGGACGCCAGCCGGATATTGAGGCTTATGCAAAGAGAGCAGAAGTGGACCCGGAAACGGCAAGGCTCGTTATTGAACAGGTAACTGGCAAATTAAATAAGATGGATAAACGGAAGAAAAAGCAATAATGTAACAGGTCTGAATTGCAGAATCGCAGAACCGCAGAACTGTGCCGTCACGTAATACGTGACGAGCATCCTCGTTCCGCAAGGGCGGAACGGGACAGAACTGCAGAACTCTTACTGCTATCAGCTTTCAGCTTCCTGCTCCAATCCCCCTGCCCCAAGCCCTGTGCCATTAACTAGCCTATTCCTGGTGGCACCACATCTTTAAATCGCAAATCCAGAAAGATCGATGGTGCGTGGAATTATTTTGTTAAATGCCGAAACTATATCTTAAATGTTTCATAAATACTTCAGGAATGATCATATGTTTCTTTAATTATTTTTAAATTTATACTAAATAATCATTGTCGATAACTTATCACGTAGCAGCTACCACAAACGGACATAACTCAATAATATCAATAATTATGAAAAACTTAATTGGTTTGTTTCTATTAACACTTACTGGCTTTACACCCTTAATCGCCCAGGAAGATTATGCAGGAAGCAAGGACCCTGCAATGTTTTCACGAATGCCCAATCATTATATTACTGGTTATACCGATAATCAGTTTGACAGGTTCGAGTTCAAAACAGGTGAAAATAAAACCCAGGCAGTTGAAGGTCATCTTTTAAAGATCAATTATAGCATAAATGAAAATGCACCTGCTGTAAGCGGATTGCAAGTGGTGAGGAACTATACCAATGCAATAAAGAAGGTGGGTGGACAAATTATCTATGAGTGGGAGGATGGCGGATATCAATGTTCCGTAATGAAGCTGGTAAAGAACGGGATGGAGATATGGGCATATGTTGAATCAGCCGGGAATGGAATGTACGCTATCGATATTATAGAAATGCAGACAATGAAGCAGGATGTAATTGCCGATGCCAGCAGTATGGCAAAAAGCATAAAGGAATCAGGCAAAGTTGCAGTCTATGGTATTTATTTTGACACCGGAAAATCAACTTTGAAGCCGGAATCTCAGACTACTTTGCAAGAGATTGCGAAGTTATTGAAGGCTGATCCTTCTATAAAACTTTATGTGGTAGGACATACTGATAATACAGGCCTGTTTGATGCAAATATGAAACTTTCGATGGACAGGGCAGCAGCCGTTGTCAATTCACTGATTTCGCAATTTTCAGTAAATGCTGTACGTCTGAAAGCCTGCGGTGACGGACCTACAGCTCCTGTAGCCAGCAATGATACTGAGGAAGGGAAAGCTCTTAACCGCCGGGTAGAATTGGTTAAGCAGTAAAATCTTTAGAATGTAAATCCTACAAGATCAATACTTTGATGGATTTTCCTGACACCTGACGCCTGTATTATATCGTCTTGCTGTCTTGCAGTCTTGCAGTCTTGCTTTTAAAACCGCAGAACCTCATAATTGTGCCGTCACGTAATACGTGACGAGCATCCTCGTTCCGCAAGGGCGGAACGGGACAGAACCGCAGAACCGCCTTAATGCCTTTACCCCTTGACATTGCCCATCGTCTGTATTATATATTACATTGCCTTTAAACCCTCTTCTGGCAAAATATTCTTACCTTTAGTTTAAACATAATCTGGTACAGGCAATTAGAATGAATACTATCTTAGAGGAGACCACGGTAAATTGTTATTTCAATTTTTTAAAAGATTAAATCCTTAATCATATAAAATATGAAAAAGTCAGCATCAATACTTATCCTTTTTATCGTTTGCCCGATCGTATTATTTACCCAGCAACAGCCGCCAAGATTCGATAAACCAGGTACCTTCACAATACTTAGCAGGACTAATTACACTTTACCGGAATGCGGATTCACTAAAGCTGAGATGACTGCCAATCTTCAAAAAATCACAGATGTGGTCAATGCAGTCCGCAAAAACCCTGTTTTGAGCGACATCGTGGGTTTTGAAGGCAGGGCCAGAATTTACAATACGCTTATGTGTACCGAATCAGGCGGTTACGGGGTCCCTTCGAGGATTAGTTTTGAATTTTGCACCTGGTACCTTACGAGGGATGGCAGGGAGGAACTCGGAACCATCGAGCCTCCGGAATGGTCACTGATTATAAACAGATTAAAACCAAATACCGGCTATCAGTTCTCGGAAAGCAGCTTCTCCGGTGGCTACTTCTCTGTTCCCTTCAAAAAAGAGACAATTGAAAGAGGGATTGATGTGTATGATGGCGAGTGTTATGTACTTTACAATCCCGATCGCTCGCCTTACTGGCTGCCTGTTACAGTGAAAGAAGCATACGATGCTTTGAGAAAAACATGGGAAGATCATACTGATAAAGTTGCCTCTGCATCTATGTTGCAATTGATCGAAAAGGAATATGCCAAAATTCCTGAATCAGAGATTAATAATCCGGCAAGTGGTATCTTTCCTCCTTCTGTATTTAATCCCGAAAATGAATACCCGCCTTTATTGCGTATCAATCCGGAATACTGGGACCGGAGCCTTCCAAAATCAGCTGTTCAGTTCATCTATTTCAGGTCGGTACCGAATAAGGAATATTACCGGAAATTAAAAGAAGAGCGTAAGATATTCGACAGCGATTACCATTTGCTCCATTTTCAGGAAATGTTTGATATGGACGACATCCATTCACTGGTTCCGCTGATTGAGAAATGATGAAAGCTCCCGGGAAGTTACACATTCCCGAATATTTGGGATTGCGAAGTTTCGTGGATTTGCCCTGAACCTCTGCCTTCACATCGCCTGTTGCCTGACGCCTGACGCCTGATTTTCGAGATCAATTCAAGATTTTATCAGAAGAGATTGATATTAGCTTATGCAAGGTGTAAATTTGGTTTATAAAAAATCATCCGTAAACCGCAGAACAGCAAATAATGATCAGAAATGAAACAAATTAAAAGAGACTTCAATATGGACAGATCAATAATGATGATCATCGTGTTAGCATCAACGACCTGCTTTTGTCCATGTAACTTTGGTCAGGACGATGCATATCCTGAAAAAAGGACAATAATATACTCCGGGATAATCAATATAGTTCCTGACCAGTTTAATTTCCCCCTTATTGGCTTTGTAAACCTGGCAAATGGCTCCCATAAAAGCTCTCATATCGGATTTATAAACGTTGTTGGAAAAGATTTTGAAGGGCTGCAGCTAAGTTTTGTCAATACCGTTGGCGGAGAAGTAAATGGGGCTCAGATCGGTTTTGTAAGTGTATGCGGAGGTCCGCTGACCGGATTGCAATTGAGCTTTGTCAATATTGAAGGAAAACACTCCAGCGGTACACAAATCGGATTTGTAAATTCAACAAAAGCATTAAAGGGATTCCAGCTTGGTTTTGTGAATATTACCGATACTATTGAAAAAGGGATACAACTTGGTTTTTTACCGATAGTAAAGAAAGGAGGCTATCGGGCTTTTGAAATTTCCGTAACAGAAATGTATCCTGTAAACTTATCTTTTAAAATAGGTGTAAAAAAACTTTATTCATCTTTTACTGCATCATATAATCCTGATTGGGGAAATACTTTTGCAGCCGGAATAGGTCTTGGGTCAATTATGACTATTAATAAATCACTCTATTTTAATCCGGAGTTGTCGTCTCAAAGTGCGATCATTAAAAATGATCAGCAAATATTTTGTCTGACTACAGGTTTGGGGGTTTATATAAAACCAAAAACACAATTCACAATTGGACCATCGGTAGTTTGGAATTATGCTCAATACCCGGATGATTTGAATAAACCCTTTTTTTCGATTTAAAAGAATCAAATCAACGAAAACAATAATTTGATTATTGGATTGAGGGTGTCATTAAGATACAACCTGACTGACTGAACCGCTATGCCGGCGATTACCAGCTTATGCCCGGATTCATCCTTAGGGTGGAAAGGATATGGAGGGGAAGAGATAAAAAACACAACGGCACCATAAATGGCAGCTGGAAAAACCTTATTTTAGATTTCTGATTAAACACCAAAATCCGATCAATGAAAATCACGGTAAATAATATTCCCCTGGAAATCCATAACGGAGCCAAAGTAAAGGATGCAATCCTGAAATATTTCTCGCAGCATGGCAAAAAAATCCCTAAACAGCTCCCTCCTGTCGAAGATCGTTATGGAAATGAAGTTGCACCCGACGGAGAGCTGACTGATGGCAACATCCTTGTTATCAAAACAAAAAACGAAAAGAGATCTGCATTTCACACTGTTATTCTTGCTCTGCTTGCAATCGGACTTCTTTCCACCTGCGGTACCGGAAAGAAAGCAATTTCATTCAGCCAGGGTGAAAAACAAGCCATCATCTTTGCGGTAAACGACATGCATGCAACAATCGATAATTTCCCTAAACTTGCTTTTATCGTCGATAGTCTGCGTGCCATTTATCCAGACATGCTTCTCGTTGCTGCCGGCGACAACCAGACAGGAAATCCGGTGAACGATCAGTATCCCGAAAAAGGATTACCAATGATCGAACTTATGAATGCAGTTGGCTTTGACGTGAGTGCCGTAGGAAACCACGAATTCGACTCCCGTCCCGGAGGATTCAGTTATCTGACTCACAAAGCAGACTTCAGTTTTATATGCGCCAATATATCAGCTAAAGATTCGCTCAATATCAGATTCAACCCATATAAAATAATCACATTGCGCAACGGACTGAAACTGGCGTTTCTCGGACTTCTTCAAATCAATCAAAACGGCATACCCGATTCTCATCCCGACAATACCAAAGGATTTACCTTCCACTCCCCTTTTGAGACAGCTCCTGAATATATCTATCTGAAGGATCAAAGTGATATTTTCATTATCCTGACTCACCTTGGTTTTGAAAACGATGTCAGATTGGCCGAAACCATGCCGGCCGGTATCGATCTGATCATTGGAGGACATTCACATACGAAAGTCGCCAAAGAGCAGATATTCAATGGGGTTCTGATTACGCAGGCTGAAAATAAGCTGAAATACGGGACCCTTATCACCCTGACCCTCAAAAGTGATGGATCGCTTCAACGAAAAATGGAACTCATCGATATCAGGAACTCGAAGAATGAAAAAGCTCCAATTCGTGCCATGGTCGATAAATATAACGACAATCCGGTGCTGAAAGAGGTTATCGCAACAGCTTCTGACGATTTTTCATCGTATGAAGAGGTTGGGTACCTCATGGCCGATGCACAGCGCGATGCTGCCGGAGCCGATATTGCCCTCGTGAATCCGGGAGGAGTTCGTCTCGATCATCTTGCAAAAGGTCCAATAGCGATCATGAATGTTTATCAGTTCGATCCGTTTGGAAACGAACTTGTCGTAACAAAACTTACAGGCAATGAAATCCATGATCTCATGATTGCAGCCTTTCCTGTCGATGACAGGCTTCCTGCCTATCCTTCGGGGATCAGGACAATGCTGAAAGTAGGTTCTGATGGCAATCTTACAGATGTCACACTTCATACAGAAAGCGGATCACCTCTTGATATGAACAAAACCTACACTGTTGCCATGAACAACTATATGACACAGGTTTACAAATACAATCACAGTGACCCGGGACAATCGTTATTTATATCAACTGCTGATGCCATAATAGCCTATCTGAAGAGAATTCAGAATATAAGGAGTTACCGGGGAGAAAGAAGGGTGCAGGTCGATTAGTGAGGATAAGCTGTTATGCCCTAACGCCGTTGCACCGCAACCCCCTTGACATCGCCTGACGCCCGTCGCCTGATGCCTGACGCCCCTCAGCTTTATGCTTTCAGCAATCAGCTAGGAACTATGAGCTAAAACCGCAGAACTGTGCCGCAGAACCGCAGAACTTCCTTAACTTGCATAACTACATATCAAAAAACTGTAAATAAGAGAACCTATGAAAAACATGATAAAATTTGTCCATACGAACCTGATTGCAAAGGATTGGAAAAAGCTCGCTAAATTCTACATGGATGTATTTGATTGCGAACCTACCCGGCCGGAAAGAGATCTGTCCGGAGACTGGATTGATAAAATGACGAGAATACCAGGTGTCAGAGTCAAAGGGATCCACCTGAAACTACCCGGCTATGATAATGGACCGACGCTTGAGATTTTTGAATACAATATGATGTCGAAAACTGCTAAAGATGCATTAATCAATGATCCCGGATTCAGTCATATTGCATTTCATGTAAGCAATGTGGAAGATATCATTGACAAACTAATTGCAAATGGCGGAGGATTATACGGAGAATTAATAGAAAAAGAAATCAAGGGAGTAGGATTTATTAAAGCCATATATGCTAAAGACCCCGAAGGCAATATAATTGAAATTCAAAACTGGAAAAAAGAATAATAAAATTTTTAACCACAACCATTATCAATCTATAGAGGGAGTTGCCCTTCGTCCCAAGCCCACTGCCTTCCGCCTCGCCGTCGGCAGAGCAAAGCCTGCAGGCAGGGAATTGATGATGGATTTTACTATATTAAAATAACCAGACAAATACTAAAATTGAAAGTCACTTGATTTCAGTTTGATATTGGCATAACTTTGATCCGGGCCGATAATAAATCATATAAACTTATGACAGATCAAAAAGAGCAGGGTAACAGCAACACGGACATCAGGAAAAACATATTCAGACGATTTCTACAGGTTACATTTACAGTATTTCTGACTGCACTGATCTTATTCATGTCTTCAGGGAGATTCGACTGGATCTGGGCATGGGTATACCTTATTACCTATATTGTTGTGGTTATAGTAAACGCGATTATTTTCCCCCCTGAGTTGATTTCTGAACGGGGCCGGAAGAAGGAAAATGTGGAAAAATGGGATAAGCTTGTCAGCGGACTTCTTATGATTCCCCTGTTGGCGCTTTATATTGTATCCGGACTCGATATCCGGTTTCGATGGTCTCCCGAAACAGCTTTATGGATTCATCTGGCTGGCCTGGCTGTTTTTCTATCAGGAATTGCTCTTGTAAGCTGGGCTATGGTATCAAATACTTACTTCTCAACAGCTGTCAGGATTCAATACGACAGGGATCATTCGGTTTCCGACAGCGGGCCTTATCGTTATATGCGCCATCCGGGTTACCTTGGAATGATTATTTATAATCTGGCAACTCCGTTGATTTTTGATTCTTTCTGGGCATTTCTGCCTGCAGGGATAATGGTTATTCTGTTTGTTGTTCGCACAATCCTTGAGGATTCCACATTAAAAACAAAGCTTGAAGGTTACAGGGAATATGCTGAGAGGGTAAGATTCCGGTTAATACCATTTATCTGGTAAGAATATAAAAGTGTCAGGTGGGTTTTCTTTGTATAATGCAGAGAAGAAGCATAAATGAGTATCTTAATATTATGAATGGAAACTACAGGATTATCACATTATGCGGCAGTACAAAATTCAGGGATGAATTTATTGCTGAACAGAAGCGCCTGACTTTGGAAGGGAATATTGTCATAAGTGTCGGTTTTTTTGGCCATTCAGGCGATAATGAAGTATGGTCTGAAAGTACAAAGGAAATGCATGATGATATGCACAAACGTAAGAGTGACCTGGCGGATGAGATATTCGTAATAAATCCGGGGGGATATATTGGACAGTCAACAATCATTGAAATTGAATATGCTTTGAAGACAAATAAACCTGTTAAATATCTCAAACCAACAGGCTGATGCTCTTGATAAAATAAAATTGACTTTACTTTCGAAATGCTGTAAATTTGAGTAAACAAAAGCAGGAAGATATAATGAACAAAAACACTTCCTTACGCTATATTCCGTTCATTGGAGCCGGACTTGTCATCCTGACGGTTCTGATATTAACTTTTATTGTGATTCCATCCGTCATATTGGATAAGAACCCCGGAGCAACACCAGATAGTGCAATTTTCGGGATAGCTGTTATTATAATCCTCCATCTGCTGATTGTTTATGCTTTCAGGGAGGCCATTATTGTTGATAAACGGGGAGACCGTTTTAAGAAGACAGTTTTTATTGTTTCCGGAATTGGCCTTACATTATTAGGCCTCATAATAATTGATGGCGCCAGTGCATATTCAGGAAGTGACAATATGCATGTTGCAGGATTTTTGATGTTTGTATGCGTTGTCTTTGATTTAATTGCAGCTGTGTTGGCTTTTTTGGGACTTTTCTTCCGGCCGAATACTTCAGAGAAATAATTTCTCCTGTCGTAGGATTTCAGTCACTCATTCGACCTGAATTTTGAGCCTTACATGTAGTACTCCCCAACGGTTTACAGGACATGATGTAAACTAAAACATACAAATAAAAAAATATATGAAACCAAATATTACACGCAATATCCTGCTGATTTTACTGGCATTTCTCGGATTGGGAGCAATCGGAGGAGGAGGAGCACTTATTATTTCTCCATCAGGCGATCTGCTCAAAATGCCTGTGTCGTTATTGGAAAAATCGCCCTTCAATAATTTTTTGGTGCCCGGTATCATTTTATTTTCAATTCTCGGACTTGTTCCCATTATGCTCATTTTTGCCTTATTAAAAAGACCGGAATGCAAGCTTGCTGAGAAACTTAATTTCTTCAAAGATATGCACTGGTCGTTGACATACACTGTTTATGTTGCCTTTGCCCTCATTATCTGGATACAGATCGAAATGGTATTTCTCGGAGCTGTGGGTTGGTTACATACTTTCTATATGTTTTTTGCAATTGTCATTATTTTTGTGGCATTGTTGCCTCAAGTCAGAAACTTATATAAAAAGTAAATAGTTGCTGATGAAAGAATAACAGCCTGTTTCCTAAGTAGTAACCATTTTGAACATGTAGATTTGCTATAATTACAAAAGGAGGAAATAAAATGAAAATGAAATCGCTGAAAATGGCTTTCATCACGACTTTAGTGGGATCATTGATCCTTATTAACAGTTGTAAAGTTGCTGACAACAAAAATGATTGTCTCCGAAAGGTTTTGGGGAATCTTGAACAGATCAAATCTGCAACTTATTCTTCTAAGATTTCTGCCAGTGCTCCCGGTGATACCTCAGCGTTTAGAACTTATTACTGGTTTAAAAAGGAATATGCAAATCCTGCTGATACATTTATTGGATCGAGTTTTGCCTGGTTTCAGCCTGCTGATACGACTAAGATGTATTTATATTATGACGGTTTAGCTGAGGCTTATATAGAAAGTGACATAAAAACAATAACTATTGACAGCTTTCAAACTAACACTCTGCCCTTCAGACCAATTACTCCTCCATTCTATAATTATACCAGGAGCATAATAAAATACGCTTTGGAAACAAAAGATAGCATATCAACTGATTTAAAATATTTTGGAGATTCTTTGCTTTTTAAATTAGTGATTAATGCCGATAAACAGGTTGAATTCCATGGTAAACCTGTTTATAATGAAAATCCATATGGAACAGGAAAAGAAGTCTCCCGATATGACATTTGGATAAGTAAATCAGATTATCTGCCATATCGATACAGAAGAAGCATGTCACATCAAACAAGCTGGGAATCATGTAAAAATGTTGAATTTAATAAAGCCAAAATTGAGGATTTTATGCCGTCAAAATATTTCCCCCCTGATTATAATATTACAGTCAGGGGAAAACAAAAAACTGCCAAAATTGATCTGGAGGGAAAAGCAGCCCCTGATTGGATTCTAAAAGATTTTGACAATAATCTGATAGCCTTCAAGGACCTGAAAAGCAAAGTATTAATGATTCAATTCACCGGGATTGGTTGTGGACCTTGCCATGCATCAATCCCATTTCTGAAACGGTTAGTCACTGATTACAAGTACAAATTAAAGGATTTTGAATTTATAAGTATTGAAACCTGGAGTAAGAATATTGATGGAATTAAAAAGTATTATAATAGTAATGGCTTGAATTACAAGTTTTTGCTCTCTACCGAAGAAATAACAAAAGATTATCAGGTCAGAGGAGTTCCTGTATTTTTTATACTTGATGAAAACAGAGTGATACGAAAGATAATATGGGGATATGGAAAAGGAACAACTGATAAAGAGATTAAAGATGCAATAGATGAATTGATTTAAAGAGGCTGATTCCATCTTCACCAGCTGTCTTCATTGGCCGCAGTTCGACTTTTCCAATAGAAGTTATGGCTCAGGTTGGTCGTCTTTTTGCAGAATGCTTCCTATTCTTTATCCGGCCTGATAATAATAAAATAAGCATACGCAAGCGCCAGAACGCCATACAGGGCAAGACTAAACCAGCCAAAAGCATTAACTTCTTCCTTCAGCTGAAAAATAATTGATGCAACAAAGCCAATTGAATCCTGAACAAGGAGAGCAATGGCAATTGCCCTGCGCGATTCAGCTGAAGCAACTTTAATCCCGAACCACATAAGCGTTGCAAAGCCCAGTATGGAGCCTCCAACCAGACGGGATGCCCAGATAGCCGCTTCATCCGGTATAACGCCATACAATGAGTACACAAAATGAGGGAAAAATGCGCAGGAACCTCCAAAGAAAATGGCGATGAAAATGTTAACAATGAAAAGGTTACGTAACTTCATTTTGAATTCGATTTTATTTTGACAATAAAGAATGTCAGATTAAAATTACGAAATCCCGCAGATCACAACAAAACTTGCAGAAGGATGTTCTTCCCCGGACCGGGCCGAGCGTTAAAAAATCCCGCTGTGCGGGATTTTAGCGAAGGAGCCAGCCCTGTGAAATAGCGTGAAGCCCACACTTTAGCCCTATTTCACAGGGCCAGTCTGCAGGGCAGGATGAAAACCGCGCACTTTCCCTGACATTGGCTGTCGCCTGTCGCCTGACGCCTGTATTATATTGTCTTGCAGTCGTGCGGTCTTGCTGTCATGCTGTCAGAACCGTAGAACTGCATAACCGCAAAACTTTATAACTCTTATTGCTATCAGCCCTGAGCCCTGCCCTGTTCTATTCCTGATTGAAGCACGACCAGCAGTAATAGTTCTTTTTTTATAATGTTCTCATATTTTGATCATTATCTTTTTCTTTGGGCCTGTATCGTCAATGGATATTGCAGGCAGGTAATGTGTCAATTGTTTATCAAGACTGACAGTTTGCAAATTTGAACCGGTTTATTTACCGGGAACATCCTAAATTTATAATGATCAATGGAATATTGCGGTGTTTTTGCTGAAGACATTTATTTACAGCAAGCTATTCTCTTGAATACATATCGATAAATGGTTTTAATATGAAAGCGCAACAAATAGTTACTATATTTTTTATCCTTGTTTTTCTTTTGTCTTCGTGTGAAAAGAATGATACCCCTGCGAATTTTCCAAACCTTTCAATTGACAGTCTTAAAATCTTACAGACGAATATTCCTGGTGGTCTTTATACAGACCTTACTTTTATTAATGAAAATACAGGATTCGCAATTTCTAATTTTGGAGCCATTATCAAAACAACGGATGGAGGCTATTGCTGGGAACAATTATTATCTCATGTTGATTTTTTTCTTAATAAAATCCAATTCACCGATAGTCAGACTGGTTATATTATTGGTGGTGATAACTCCGGGGGATATCTTTTAAAAACAATTAATGCAGGACTAACATGGCAGTTAATCAATCTGAACACTCCGGATAAAGGGAGGCCAACAGGTATGTTCTTTTTAAATAGTACTACCGGATTTATTTCGGGGGAAAAACTATTCAGAAAAACTATTGATGGAGGCCAAACCTGGTCAGAGGTAATGGA
>Ga0209253_10003334_pt1 | contig 14141 bp, 13 predicted proteins | sample FrelakmetBRP12BR_FD_187145 | JGI IMG/M metagenome (GOLD analysis project Ga0209253, IMG submission 187145) | Freshwater lake sediment microbial communities from the University of Notre Dame, USA, for methane emissions studies - BRP12 BR (SPAdes)... | ecosystem: Environmental > Aquatic >...
TGGCGGGTTGCCTCGGCGGCGCCCTGAGTGCCTCCGGACCGCCCGTTATCATCTACACCTCCCTCCAGCCATGGTCGAAGGATCAGATCAAGGTCACGCTTCAGGGCTATTTCCTCGTGTCGGGTCTCATCGTTGTTTTTTTTCAGGCGGCGAACGGGCTGACCACCTGGACGGTCGTGAAACTCTTCATCCTGTCCCTGCCTGCCGTGATGGTCGGGACACTGGCGGGCGCTCACTTTTACGGCATGGTCCGGGAGGAAGGTTACCGGCGGATCATCCTGATATTTCTGGGGTGTCTCGGCGTTTTCACGGTTTACAGGGCCCTGAAGGGATGAACGCTCCCGGGCCATACGGTCCATGGGGAGCGCTCCAACAGCCTTTTAGGGCTTGACAGGATTTTCAAAGTGATATAAATGAACCGCCTCGTCACCAAACCTGTTGTAAGGAGGAACTTTTTTGGCAACACACAAGTCTGCAGAGAAGAGGGCGCGGCAGAATAAGAAAAGGCATCTGAGAAACGTTTCCGTGAAATCCAGAGTGAAAACAAGGCTGAAGGCCGTGCTCAGTGCGGTAGGGGAAAAGAAAAAGGATGACTCCCGGGAAGCCTTGGCCAAAGCCATTGCCGTTATCGACAAAGCGGCGTCAAAGGGAGTGCTTCACAAGAACACGGCGTCGAGGAAGATTTCGAGACTGACCCGAAAGGTCAATCAGCTGGATTAAAAGCCCGACATTAAAAGGCGGAACCCCTTTTCCGAAAGGTCCAGGGAGAGTTTCTGAATGGCCGCTGATTTATTGACCGAGCTTATGTTGGCGTTACTCGGATCTGTCAGGAAGGATTGCTCACCCATCAAGGCGGGGTTTATGTAGATCATATTCCCGCTCCGCCTTTCTTGAAATTGGATCCCGACAACCATCAAGACGCGGTTTTCCGTGGCCTTGTCGAATTGGTCGGAGGCCAGGGGCGTCACAACGATATTCTTGACGCTGCCCGTCAGCACGGCATCCGCCGTTTCTTTTCCGTCGGTTATTCTGAATCGGTTCGATCTCCGGAACTGCTCGATGAACCCGTTTCGAATATAATTTTCCACGTAAGCTTCGCTGGAATCGTTAATGAAAGTGCCGACATAGACCTGGCGGATGTCCGGATCTATATGTTCACCGCCCTGGGAGAAGCGGTAGCCGCAATTTATGAGCGCCAGCGAGGTCAACATGAGAAACAGCAGCATGAGGCGCCCCCGCCTCCTGCCGACTGTTGTTACTTTTTGCATTTTTTCCTTCCCTATACCCTTGACACTGAATCTGATCCCTATTTCACAACGATGTTGACGAGCCTCTTGGGCACGTAAATGACCTTCTCCACTTTCTTTCCTTCGATAAACTTAATGGCCCGCTCTTCGACGAGGGCGAGTTCCTTGATTCTGCCGTCGGATTCGTCGGCACTGACGGTGATCCGTCCCCGCACTTTGCCGTTCACCTGCACGACGATGGTGAGTTCCTCTTCCGCGGCGATGGCCGGATCGAAGGAAGGCCAGGGGAAGGTAAACAGGCACTGCCGGTGACCCATTATCTCCCAGAGTTCGTCGGTGATGTGGGGCACAATAGGCGAAAGAAGCGTGACCGCCGCCTCGAGGGATTCTTTGACGACGGACAGGGCAAGCTTGTCGTCCGTGCCTGGCCGCTGGATGCCATAGAGGGTGTTGACGAGCTCCATGATGGCACTAATGGCCGTATTGAAGTGGAAGCGATCCTCGATGTCGCTTGTGACTTTCTTGATCGTCTGATGTGTTTTACGGCGAAGCTTCTTGAGTTCTCCATCCAGTTCGACCTGCCCGCTGAATTTCTCAACGTTCCGGATATCTTCGAGGTATTCGGTTACGATTCGCCACACCCGGCCCAGGAACCGGAAAGATCCCTCCACGCCCTGATCGCTCCACTCCAGGTCCTTCTCCGGTGGCGCGGTGAAGAGGCAGAACACCCTGGCCGTGTCGGCCCCGTATTTCTCGATGAGATAATCAGGGTCGACAACATTTTTCAGGGACTTGGACATCTTTTCCGTTTTGCCGACGATGATCGGTTTGTCACAGCGCGTGCATCTGCCTTCTCTGACGTTGGAGGGATAGAGATAGCCGTGCTCGCCGCAGCGGGTGGTCTCCTTGCAGACCATGCCCTGGGTAAGGAGATTGGTGAAAGGCTCGGAGATGCCCAGAACGCCGAAATCCCGGAGCACACGAGTGTAGAAACGGGAATACAGGAGGTGGAGGATGGCATGCTCGATGCCCCCGATGTACTGGTCCACGGGGAGCCAGTAATCCATCCGCTTCCGGTCGAGCCCCGGCTTCACATCATGGTCGGGGCAGCAAAAACGGTCGAAATACCACGAGGACTCAACAAAGGTATCCATCGTGTCCGTGTCACGCCTGGCTTTTGCCTTGCATTTCGGGCAGGTTGTGTTCACGAAGGATTCGTGTCTTTCCAGAGGCGAGCCTCCCTCTCCCTTGATTTCCACGTCCCGCGGAAGGACCACGGGCAGGTCTGCCTCCGGTACGGGCACCACACCGCACTTGCCACAGTAGATGATCGGGATGGGGGCTCCCCAGTATCTCTGCCGCGAGATGCCCCAGTCACGGAGCCGGAACTGAACGGTTGGCTTTCCCCGGCCGATGGATTCGAGGTGATCGGCGATGGCGCCCATTGCCTCCGTGTTCTTCATGCCGCTGAAGGGGCCCGAGTTGACCAAAATGCCTTCCTCCACGTAGGCCTCGGCCATCTTATCGACGGCGACGGGGGTCTTGGGATTCTGGATGACGACGATCATGGGCAGATGGTACTTCTCGGCAAACTCAAAGTCGCGCTGGTCATGGGTCGGCACGGCCATGACGCATCCCGTTCCATAGTCGGGCAGGACGAAGTTGGCGGCGTAAATGGGCATTTTCTGCTCCGTCACGGGGTTCAGGCAGTAGCTCTCTAGGAAGATGCCCTCCTTCTCATAGTAGTCGGAGGTCCGCATGAGCTTGTCCTGCTTTTTGACGCGCTCGACGTATTCCATCACGTCTTTCTTGATGGCCTTCCCTCTGGCGAGCTCCATAACCAGCGGATGCTCGGCGGCGATGAGCATGAAGGTCGCACCATAGATGGTGTCCTGTCTCGTTGTGAAAACTTTGATATCGCCCTTGCCGTCCACCATGGGAAATGAGATCTCGACGCCGGTGCTCTTGCCGATCCAGTTTTTCTGCATGGTGATGACGCGCTCCGGCCAGCCGGGAAGTTTGTCGCAGTAGTCCAGCAGCTCGTCCACGTAGGCGGTGATGCGGAAGAACCACTGCTCGAGAAATTTTTCCTCCACGGTGCTGCCGCACCGCCAGCACTGGCCGGCCTCTACCTGTTCATTGGCGAGCACCGTCGTACAGCTGGGGCACCAGTTCACCGTTGAGCCTTTCTTGTAGGCGAGCCCCTTTTCGTACATCCACAGAAAGAAAAGCTGTTCCCACTTATAATAGAAGGGCTCGCAGGTGGAGAGCTCCCGGTCCCAGTCGTAGCTGAAGCCCATCTGTTTAAGCTGCTTTTTCATGTTGTCGATATTTTCATTCGTCCAGATCGCCGGATGAATCCCGTGCTCGATGGCGGCATTTTCCGCCGGCATCCCGAAGGCATCCCATCCCATGGGGTGGAGGACATTGAATCCCCTCATCCTCTTGTAGCGGGCGACCACGTCTCCGATGGTGTAATTTCTCACATGGCCCATGTGGATCCGTCCCGAGGGATAGGGGAACATCTCCAGGAGGTAGTATTTTTTCCTGGAAGGGTCCTCGGTCACTTTGAAAATCCGGTCCTCTTCCCAGCGCTTCTGCCATTTTTCTTCGATGTGGTGGGGGTTATATTTTCTTGTCATGGGTGCTCTCCATCGTATGAAAGGTTAGAATCCCCTAACACAGGCCGGGGGGACTTTCAATCCCATTTTTTCCAGAAGTCGGGAATGAGAAGAACGAGAACCGTAAAGATTTCAAGCCGTCCAAGAAGCATGCAAAAAGAGAGGAGCCATTTGCCTGCCTGGGGGACCTCGAAGAAGTTTGACATGGGATTGACCAGACCGAGACCCGGCCCCACATTTCCCAGGGTGGTGGCCACGGCCGAGAAGGAGCTGACCAGATCAAGCCCCATGAAGGCCAGACAGAGGGTGGCAACGATGGCCGTTGATATATAGAGGAAAAAGAAGCTCCGGATACTCGCCATGATGTCGGCGGGAACCGTCTTTTTCCCCAGCTTCACCGCCACCACCGCGTGGGGGTGGATGAGGCGGTAGAACTCCAGGTAGCTGTGCTTGATGATGAGGAGGAACCGCAGGCATTTGATTGCACCGCCCGTGGAGCCGGCGCAGCCCCCGATGAACATGAGAAGCAGGAGAATGATCCTGGAGGACAGGGGCCATTTGTCGAAGTTGTCCGTTACGAATCCCGTGGTTGTCATGATGGAGACAACCTGGAACAGGGAAGCGCGAAGCGCCTTCCCCAACGCATAGAAAAGATTCAGGTGAAGATCAACCGTCACGATGACAGTGGCGATGAAGATGATCAGGAGGTAAAAGCGAAGCTCGCTGTCGCCTAAAAAGCTTTTGATATCTCCCGTGAGGAGGCGGTAGTGGAGCGCGAAGTTCATCCCCGCCACGGCCATGAAAAAGATGATGACCCCTTCGATGTAGAGACTCTTGAAATGGGCGATGCTGGCATCGTAATTGCCGAAGCCGCCCGTGGCCATGGTCGCGAAGGTGTGGCAGGCGGCATCGAACGCGCTCATCCCCCCGAGCATCAGGAGGAGAAACTCGGCAATGGAGATGGCGACATAGACACCCCACAGGAGCTTGGCCGTGTCGACGACCCTTGGAGTGATTTTATCCTTGACGGGACTGGGCAACTCGGCCTTGTAGAGCTGCATCCCGCCCACACCGAGGACGGGGAGGATGGCTATAGCGAGCACGATAATTCCCATGCCGCCCAGCCACTGGGTGAAGGCCCGCCAGAACAGGATGCCCCTCGGGAGGTGCTCCAGGCCGGAAATGACAGAGGCGCCCGTTGTCGTGAATCCGGACATGGTCTCGAAGAAAGAATCGGCGAAGGTGGGTGTAACGCCGTAAATCAGGAAAGGCAGCCCCCCGAAGACCGCGGCGAGAGCCCAGGCCAGGGTGACAACAAGAAAACCCTCCCGGCGGGAGAGAGAAATCTTTTCTTCGCTCCTTTCGAAAAGGATAGCGAAAATGAAACCCGTGCCGCTGGTGGCGAAGAAGGATGCCACCAGGGCTTTGAGGTCTCCCCCCTCCGAATAGAATGAGATGACCATGGCAGGGATCATGGTGAGGCCAAGGAAGAAGAGAAAGAGGCCCAGGATGTGGCAGACATTCTTGGGATTCATTCGAAATAGTCCAGTTTGACGGTCAGCATTTTTTCCAGCTTCGGAATGGTTGACCTGAACGTAAAGATGATCACGTGGTCGTTGGGCCGAATGATGGACTCCCCGTCGGGGATCATCATATCATCGTTGCGTATAATCGCCCCGATGATGGTCCCGGGCGGGAACTTGATGTCTTTGATGGGTCGGTCGGTGATATCCGCTGTTTCGAGGGCAATGACTTCGTAGGCCTCGACGCGCTCGTCGTGGAGAGGGGTAGCCGAGACAATCTTTCCCTTCCGGACGTAATTCAGGATCTTGCTGACGGCCGCGTGCCTCGGGTTGATGACGCCGTCGATACCGACGGTGGATACCAGCGGCATGTACTCCACGCGGTTGATCAAAGCGATGGATTTCTTTGCCCCGAGCCTCTTGGCAAGGAGGGCTCCGAGAATATTGGCCTCCTCGTCGTCGGTGACGGCGATGAAGCAGTCCGTTTCCTGAATGTTCTCCTCTTTCAGGAGTTCCTGGCTTGTCCCATCGCCATGCAGGACGGTCACTTTCTCCAGCACACAGGCGAGATCCTCGCATCTGCCGTGGCGCTTTTCAATGACCTTCGTCAAGAGGCCGCGCGTTTGAAGCTCCTTCGCCAGCATGAAACCCGTGTTTCCCCCGCCCATGATGAAAATCTTCTTCAATGGCTCGCTGCTCTTGCCGTAGATCCGCAGCATCTCGCGCAATTCACCGGATGCGGCAACGGCGAAAATGTAGTCGCCCGCGAGGATCTGTGTGCTGCCCGTCGGCTCCAGGAGCTTTTCCTTCCGGATGATGGAGGTGACGAGGACCTTGGTCTGAGGATAAAGGATCCTCAGTTCCCGCAGGGTCTTTCCGATGACCTGGCTTTCCGGGCCGATGCTGAAGCCGATGAGCTTGATGCGTCCGTCGGCGAAATCGATGATTTCAGTGGCTCCGGGAAACTCGATGAGATTCAGGGCATTTTTCACCGCCTCGCGCTCGGGGTTGATGCAGAGATCGATATTGAGGTGATCTTTGTCGAAAATGACGGATTGTCCATCCAGTTCGGCATTGCGGATTCGGGCCACCTTGTAAGCGACGTTCGACTGGCTGGAGGCGAGAAGACAGGCCACCATGTTCGTATCATCGCTGTTCGTGACGGCGATGATCATGTCGGCCGCATCGAGTCCCGCTTTCCTCAGAATCTGTGGGCTGCTCCCGCTGCCATGAACGGTGAGCACGTCGATTTTTTCAGCGACCTCCTGGAGCTTCGATTCATTCTGATCGATCATCGTGACGTCATGCCCCTCCTTGGACAGGACATCGGCAATATTGTACCCGACCTCACCGGCACCAACGATGATGACTTTCATAGGGGAAACCTCTCCGCGCACGTCTGCGACGGTTTTCTAAATCAATGAAGGATGGTTGTTTCGCTTGATGAGGATATCCACGGGGACCTTGTCCCGCATACTCAGCTTGTACCTGTGGAGACCGAGGAGGGCCTTCTGAAAGAAGGATTCCTCTGCAAGCACGCAGGGGCATAGCTTTTTTTCAGCATCGGGTGTCCCCGCTCGCACCGTGTCGAGGAAGCCCCGAATCAGGGCTTCCGTCATCTGGGTAATATCCAGCTCCGTCCGTGGAGCTGCCGGGATATCGAAAGCGATATCCCGGCACCGGATGCCGATTGCGGTTCTGGCAAGATGGATTCCTGCTTGATGCAGTCTTTCATAGGAGAGTTCATGGAACGGGCCCAGGCCATGGAGAATCACCCTGGGCGGCGGGATTCTCCCGCCCGTTTCGATCATGACGTTTTCGTGGAGCGCACCACTGATCCTGCCTGCAGCCAGGAGGTTTGAGATGAGACCGTTGAGACGCCAGTCCGCGAAACCACAGGGCCCCTTGGGCGGTCTTTCATCGGAGAAAAAACCGAGCACCAGAGATTCAGGGTTCAGGATGTCCAGGGACTCCGTTGATATCTTGATCTGCATGTTGGCCGCGTATCTTTGTGTGCAGCGCGTCGAGGATGCCGTTGATAAAGGAACCCGAGTTTTCCGAGCCGTAATCCTTCCCGAGATCAATCGCTTCGTTGAGGGTCACTTTCGGTGGAACGTTTCGGCAGTATAGAAGCTCGTAAACGGCAAGCCGAAGGATGTTCCGGTCGACACGGGCCATCCGCTCGAGCGACCAGTTTTCGGAACAACTGCTGATCATCTGGTCGATTTCCTGCCGGTGGCTGCAGGTTCCCTCAATGAGTTCGGTGGAGTATTTTCTGGCCTCTTCCGGGGCGCTGAAGTTGCTCCAGAAAAGATCCACAGCTTTCCCGGCGTCAATGTTCAGAACATCAATCTGATAAAGAACCTGTAAGGCAATCTCCCTTGCCTTTCGCCTTCGACGCATTGTGTTATCCGATTCGATCCCCCGTGTGTCCGCCCTGGGGGACCCTCCGGGGACCTGTGAATTGATCGTGACAGGGGAAATACTTTCTTTCGGAACCCTTCCTTTTTATTTCATCTTTCTGAAGAGGTCCACCATCTCGACGGCCGACAGGGCCGCGTCGAAGCCCTTGTTCCCGGACTTCGTGCCGGCCCGCTCGATCGCCTGTTCGATGGTGTCGGTTGTGATGACACCGAAGACAACGGGCACTTCCGTCTCGAGGGCCACGGTGGCGATCCCCTTGGACACTTCTGCGCTGATGTACTCGAAGTGAGGCGTGGCACCCCTGATCACGGCCCCCAGGCATATGACGGCGTCCACCTTACCACTGCGAGCCATTCGCTTCGCTGCCAGCGGGATCTCAAATGCGCCCGGCACCTTCACGATGGTAATGTCCTTTTCATCAGCGCCGGCCCTGGTCAGGGCGTCCAGGGCTCCCTCAATCAGTTTTGCCGAGATGAAATCGTTGAAGCGGCTGGCCACGATCCCGAACCGCATGCCCGTGGCAACAATTTTCCCCTCTATGATTTTGCCCATAATCTTTTCTCCGTGCCTTAGATTTTTAACAGGTGCCCCATCTTTTCCTTTTTCGTCTTTAGGTAGCGGACGTTGGCCTTGTTCGGCTGCATCTCGATGGGAATCCTCTCCACGATGGTCATCCCGTAGCCTTCGAGGCCGACGACCTTCTTGGGGTTATTGGTGAGAAGGCGGATCTTTTTCACACCCAGATCCACGAGGATCTGAGCCCCGATACCGTAATCCCTCAGGTCTTCCTTGAAGCCGAGCTCGAGATTGGCCTCCACCGTGTCCTTACCGAGTTCCTGCAACTCATAGGCCTTGACTTTGTTGACGAGACCGATGCCCCGTCCTTCCTGGTGCATGTATACGATGACGCCCTTGCCCTCCTTGGCGACCATCTCCATGGCCATCTGGAGCTGCTCCCCGCAGTCGCATCGCATGGAGCCGAAAACATCCCCCGTCAGGCACTCGGAATGAACCCTCACGAGCACCTCGTCGCCAGGCTGGATGTCTCCCTTGACAAGGGCGATATGCTTCATCTCGTCGACGTCGTTCTCATAGACGATGAGTTTGAATTCGCCGCCGTAAAGGGTCGGTAGCGTCGCCGTTGCTGCCCGCCGCACCAGAGATTCGTTCTTCATCCGGTAGGTAATCAGGTCGGCGATAGTGGCGATCTTCAGGTCGTATTTTTTTGCGAAGATTTCGAGGTCGGGCATCCGGGCCATGGAACCGTCGTCGTTCATGATCTCGCAAATGACCCCTGAGGATTTCAGTCCCGCCAGCCTCGCAAGATCCACGGAGCCCTCCGTCTGCCCCGTCCTAACGAGCACGCCACCCTTCCTGGCCAGGATCGGAAAAGTGTGGCCGGGGCTCACGATGTCCTCGGGTTTCGCGTCATCGGCTATGGCCGTACGGATCGTCGTGGCGCGATCGGCGGCAGAGATGCCGGTGGTGACGCCGCGCTTGGCCTCGATCGAGACCGTGAAGGCCGTCTTGAATCGGGACTGGTTGTCTGAGACCATCATGGGAATCTTCAGCCGCTCCATGAATTCATCGCTGAGGGTGAGGCAGATCAACCCGCGCCCGTGCTTGGCCATGAAGTTAATGGCCTCGGGTGTGACAAACTCCGAGGCCATGCAGAGATCCCCTTCGTTCTCCCGGTCTTCGTCGTCGACCAGGATGATCATTTTGCCGTTTCGGATATCTTCGATTGCGTCTGCGATTGTGCTGGTTGCCATATCTTATCCTTCCAAAGGGCTGTTGAAAAACGCCCGTCTGCTTCGTTTCCCTCCGCCCTCGTCGGTCAACGTACGCATATAGTACGCCTCCCTCCTCGAGCGTTCGGGGGCCTTGCATCCGGCCATTTTTGAACAGCCTTTATGTCATAGCCGTTTTTGGAGGTCCTCCACATCTCTATTTCAAAAAACCATGCTCCCGGAGAAAATCCATGTTGACACGCCCCCCGGGCTGGAGGAGCTTCTCCACGTATTTCCCGAGGATGTCCGTTTCGATGTTCACGGGATCCCCCACCTTTTTGAACGACAGGGTCGTGTTCTCTATCGTGTGTGGAATGATATTAACATAAAATCGGTTTTTAACATATCCGTTGACCGTGAGGCTGATCCCGTCAACGGCGATCGACCCTTTTTCCACGATGTAACGGCCCAGGCCCTCCTCCACGGTCACACCCAGGACGATGGACCCCGATTTCGGCGTCATCTCGACGATCTTTCCAGGCCCATCGATGTGACCGAGGACGATGTGCCCTCCCAGGAAATCCGTCAGCCTGAGGGCTTTTTCCAGATTGACCCGTTCCCCCGCTTTCAGAAACCGCAGATTGGTTCTCGCGAGCGTCTCGGCCGATACATCGGTACTGAAGACCTGGCCGGAAAGCGACGTGATCGTGAGGCAAACCCCGTTGACGGCGATACTGTCTCCCCGCTTCAGATCATTCAGGGGAAGCACCGTTTCCACTCCGATGAGGGCGTCCTGACCCTGACGGGTCATCTTCCTGACCGTACCCAGTCCTTGGATGATGCCGGTAAACATGGCTTTAACCCGAGCTTCGACGAGAATCCTTTTCTTCTGCAGGCTTTTCGGCGTGTGCCTTGTCTTCGCCCTTGTCCTCTTTGAGGTTCAGAATGCCCTTCAGCTCCTCGAGGAATTCGGTGGCATCACGAAACTGCCGGTAGACCGATGCGAATCGGACGTATGCCACCTTGTCGAGGGTGTGAAGTTCCGCCATGACCCGCTCGCCGATCAAGGAGGAAGGAATTTCCTTTACCTGGGATTCCTGGCAGGCCTGTTCGATTCGATCCACGGCGGCCTCGATGGCGTCCATGCTAATGGGCCGCTTTTCACAGGCCTTCTTGATCCCCGATAAAATCTTGGACCGGTCGAAGGACTCTCGCCTGCCGTCTTTCTTGACGACCACGGGAAGGACTTCCTCGACATATTCATAGGTGGTGAACCGTTTGCCGCAGCCGAGGCACTCCCTCCGGCGCCGGATGGCGTTGCCTTCCTTGCTGATGCGGGAGTCGATAACCTTATTCGCCGGATTGGCGCAGAAAGGGCATTTCATAATTTCTTCGCCTCGATACCGGTTTCCTCGAGCATCTGCTCGGCCAGCTTGTCGCTGTATCCTTCCCGGTACACGATGTTTGTGATCCCGGCGTTGATAATCATCTTCAGGCAGATCGCACAGGGGTGGCTTGTACAGTAGAGCGTCGCCCCTTTGATGCTCACCCCGTAAACGGCGGCCTGGATGATCGCGTTCTGCTCCGCATGGAGGCCGCGGCAGAGCTCGTGACGCTCCCCCGAAGAAATGTTCAGCTCCTCCCTCAGGCAGCCCGTCTCCAGGCAGTGGCGAAGCCCGCTGGGCGCGCCGTTATACCCCGTCGTGAGGAGTCTCCTGTCCTTGACGATAACAGCCCCGACCCCGCGCCTCAGGCACGTGGATCGCCTGGCGACAAGTGCGACGATGTCCATGAAGTATTCATCCCAGCTGGGGCGGGTCCCGGGCATCGCGAGTTTGGTCACCGTCTTGGACTTGGCGTTCGGTTTTTGAGCCATCGTTCTTACTTGCGGACAATCCGATCCCTGTAAAGAGGAAACTTCCCGCAAAGGGTCCGGACCGTCTCCCGCACTTCCTTCTGACGGTTCTCGTCCTTGGTGTCCTTCAGGATATAGGCGATGAGCCGGCCGATGGTCTTCATCTCCTCCTCTTTCATCCCCCGGGTGGTGATAGCCGGTGTCCCGATCCGAACGCCGCTTGTCACCTGGGGGCCTTTCGTGTCGAAGGGGATCATGTTCTTGTTGGCGGTGATCCCCGCCTTGTCCAGGGCCGTACCCCCTTCCAGACCCGTAATCCCCTTGTCGGTCAGGTCGATGAGCATGAGGTGGTTGTCCGTGCCCCCGGAGACGAGGCGAAAGCCCTCGGCGACCAGCGTTTCGGCCAGCGTCCTGGCATTCTTGACCAGCTGCTGCTGGTACTGTTTGAACTCTTCCGTCAGCGCTTCCTTCAGGGCAACGGCCTTCGCGGCGATGATGTGCATCAGCGGGCCGCCCTGGCTGCCAGGGAAGACACGGCTGTCCAGGACCTTGGCATGGTCGTGCCGGCACATGATGAGACCGCCTCTCGGTCCCCGGAGCGTCTTATGCGTTGTCGTCGTCACAAACTCGCAGACGGGGATCGGCGTGGGGTGAATGCCCACGGCCACCATGCCCGCGACGTGCGCGATGTCGGCCATGACCAGGGCTCCTACCTGGTCGGCAATAGCCCTGAAAGGCTCAAAAGGGATCGTCCGGGGGTAGGCGCTTGCGCCCACGACGATGATCTTGGGGCGGTATTTCTTGGCCTGGGACTCCACCTCGTTGAAGTCGATGATCTCGGTTTTACGGTCCACACCATAGTGGACGACGTTGTAGAGCCTTCCCGAGAAATTCGCCGGGCTTCCGTGGGAGAGATGGCCGCCATGGGCGAGGTTCATGCCGAGGATGGTGTCTCCCGGCTGCAGGGTGGCGAAATAGACGGCCATGTTGGCCTGTGTCCCGGAGTGAGGCTGGACGTTGACGTGGTCACAGCCGAAGAGCTTTTTGCACCGCTCGATGGCCAGTGCCTCGACGACATCGACATACTCGCAACCGTAGTAATATCTCTTACCCGGGTATCCCTCGGCGTACTTGTTGGTCATGATGCATCCCTGGGCCTCCAGCACGGCCTCATCGACAAAATTCTCCGAGGGGATGAGCTCCAGCTTTTCCGCCTGCCTTTTGGTTTCCTGCCAGATGGCCTCTGCGACTTCGGGGTCGATTTTCTTTAACATGGACATGTTGTGATGATCCCTCCTTGTTCGTCTAATACTTCCCGCTGAGACGCCTCTCGATGTCCCGGATCTTGTCCACGCGGGCTTTATGGCGGCCGCCCTCGAATTCCGTCTCCAGCCATATCTTTAAAATTCCCTGAGCGGTCTCCGTGTCTGTTCTCCGCTCCGCGAAGGCGATGATGTTGGTGTCGTTGTGGCACCGGCTGAAGCGGGCCGTTTCTTCATCGAGGCAGACAACAGCCCGGACATTAGGGAATTTGTTGGCCACGATGGCCATGCCGACGCCGGAGCCGCAGACAAGGATCCCTCTCTGGAACTGCCCCATGGAGACCGCCTCGGCCACCTTGACGGCATAATCGGGGTAATCCGAAGCCTGGTCGCTGTGGGTCCCCACGTCGTGGACGCGCAAGCCCATGGTGCCGAGGAATTCTTTGAGTTCCTCCTTGAGGGAAAGCCCCGCGTGGTCCGATCCTATCACGATTTTCATGGCCCGACCTCTACCCCGCAAATCTTCTGAAAAGAAGGACGGCATTCACGCCGCCAAACCCGAAGGTGTTGGAGAGCGCCGCCCGCACGTCCCGCTTTCTCGACTGATGAGGGACATAATCAAGATCACATTCTGCGTCCGGGTGGTCCAGGTTGATCGTCGGTGGGACCACGCCGTCGTGGATGGCCTTAACACACACAATGGCCTCCAGCCCTCCAGCGCCGCCCAGGAGATGTCCCGTCATGGACTTCGTGGAACTCACCAGAAGATTCCGGCTGTGAGCTCCGAAGACCGTTTTGATCGCCTGCGTCTCGTAGAGATCATTGAGCGGCGTCGAGGTTCCGTGGGCGTTGATGTAGTCGATCTCTTCGGGCGCCACGCCTGCATCCTGCAGGGCGACCCGCATGGATCTTGCAGCCCCTTCGTGACCCGGGGGGGGCGCCGCCATGTGAAAGGCGTCGCTTGTCAACCCGAAACCGGCAAGCTCCGCGTAAATCCGCGCGCCTCTCTTCAGGGCATGGCTCAGTTCTTCCAGGATGAGGATTCCGCAGCCTTCCCCGATGACAAATCCGTCCCGGTCTTTGTCGAAAGGACGGCTGGCCTTTTCGGGTGCGTCGTTTCTCACGGAAAGCGCCCGCATGGCGTTGAAGCCGGCCACCGTCAGCGGGCAGATGGCGGCTTCGGTGCCGCCGGCAATCATGATGTCGGCATATCCCAGGGCAACCGTTCGAGAGGCATCGCCCAGGGCGTTGGTCCCCGCCGCACAGGCCGTGACGGTGCAGCTGATGGGGCCTTTGGCCCCGAACCGGATCGAGACGTGACCGGCGGCGAGATTTGCGAGGGCCGACGGCACGGCAAAAGGAGAGAGCTTCCCCGGTCCCGGCTGCTGCATCGCTTCCTTCAATTTCTCAATAGTCGCGATTCCCCCGATGCCTGATCCGATGATGACGCCCGTCCTCTCGGCGTTTCCGTTTCCAATG
>Ga0209253_10003335_pt1 | contig 14140 bp, 9 predicted proteins | sample FrelakmetBRP12BR_FD_187145 | JGI IMG/M metagenome (GOLD analysis project Ga0209253, IMG submission 187145) | Freshwater lake sediment microbial communities from the University of Notre Dame, USA, for methane emissions studies - BRP12 BR (SPAdes)... | ecosystem: Environmental > Aquatic >...
CGTGGTCGCCACCGTCGGCGTCATCGCCGTCTCGGTGGAGGCGCCCGTCACCGTGACCGTCTCCGTCACGGTGGCCACCGCCAGTTTCACGTTCACCGGGAGGGTATCGGCCATCTTCAGGCCGACCGTCTGTTTGACCGTCGCGAAACCCTGGAGCTCGAAGGTCACCGTGTAGTCACCCGCGGGCAGGAACGGGATGATGTAGTCGCCGTTGGCCGACGTCACGACGGTACGCACGCCTTGCAGCACCGGCGAGGCCACGGTCACCGTGACGCCCGGCAGCACCAGACCGTCCGGGTCCATGACGTTGCCGGTGATGGTGCCCGTGGGATTGCCCTGGGCAAAGACGGCGCCGGCCAGTGCCAGGAACGCCAATGCGAAGATCAATGGTCTCGAGCGCATGACCGAGCCCCCTTAGTGTCTTGGGAAGAAACAGGTGCGTTCAGAAGCCGGAAACTGAGCGGCCCCAATATACCATCCACCCCGCCAGCCTGTCGCCAAGAACTGACGCAGGCGGGACGGCGCCGTCGGGAACCGCCTTCCTCAAGACCTGGCCGGACTACAGCGGCAGGTAGCACACGGTGTTCGACAGCAGAATCATCACGAAGATGAGGCAGGTGGTCACCGGTCCCAGGTAGACCTTCCCCGTCAACCGGAAGAAGTACCGGTTGAAGTACGGCAGCACGAACATCATTGGCACGACCGCAAAGAGCAGGTTCACGTAGAGCCAGCCCTCGGTCCAGTACACCGTTCCGGTCATCGCCATCGACGCGTACTGCACGATCACGATGAGCAGCAGGCCGGCGGAGTTGGCGATGCCTGCCAGCAGCAGGCTCTTCCACTCTGCCTCGCCCTCGAACCGCATGGACCCGTTCACACGGAACGAATTGGAGAGGAAGAACGGCAGGAAGAAGGGGGCGTACATGCCCAGGAGGAGGAGCATCTCGGGCTGAAAGACGCGCACGCCCATGAACAGAAACCGGTAGTCCACGTGCAGGATCGCGTAGATGCTGAACAGGAGGCCGTAGAACGCCAGGAAGAGGACGGCGGCCAGCGCGCCGGTGCGCGCCAACTCGGGGACGCCGACCCGCGCGCCCCACATGTCGGAGCGGACGCCGTTCTGCTTCCCGTGGAACCTGTAACTGCCGAAGAACAGCAGGAAGCCCACGAGGCCGTTCAGGAAGGCCCACAGCATGACCGCGTTGTTCATCCGCTGCGGGAAGAACCACGTGGGCTCGCGGTTCGACGCGGCGACGAACAGCCGTTGCGAGAGTTCCGACAGCGGAATGTAGGTCACGCAGGCGATGGCGGCGCCCAGCGTGAATACGCTCCAGAACAGCAGCCGTCCCCGGCCTCGTGGAGCGGGCAGCGCCGCGGGAACAGGGTGCACCAGCGCCTGGAAGACCGGAAGCCGCAGGAGCAGCTGCGCCAGCGGCACGAGGCCGGCCAGGGCGGCGGAAAGCGCGAACAGTCCCAGCAGTTCCTTCCAGTACCAGACCTGATCCCGGCTCGGCACACCGCTGTCGAGGTGGAACACCCGTTCGAAGAACTCGATCTGGTTGGCAGTCGCCTCGATGAGGTACGGCTGGAACGGGTGCAGGATCTTCTCGTTGTAGACAACCCGCAGCGTCCGTTTCGCTTCGTCGCCGTAGAACCGGCCGAGCGTGACGTCATCGATCGGCGCCGCGTCGGCTTCCAGGCCGGAGTTCACCAGCCGCAGCGCCTCGGGCGCGCGGCGCATGTCGCCGTTCTTCAGCTCGTTCCGGTAGGCGCCTTCGTCGTAGAAGGCGTAGGCCGCGCCGACGTTGGACCGGACATCCTTCAGGACGGCGTCCGTAAAGCTGAGGACGTAGCCGGACACGAACACGGCGTTGATCAGGCTCGGCTTCCCGGACTTCTTTGCCTGCTTGCCGAAGTACGCCGCGCCTCGGACCGCAGCGTTCCCGCCCGCTGAATGCCCCGTCACGCCTATCCGCGCCTTGTCGACGTAGTTCAGGTTCCCGGTGTTCGCCACGTAGTCGACCACGGCGAACATGCCGTAGCCCTCGGTCGTGGCCGCCTGAGTGCTCGCCGACGAGCTCGACGACCCCTGGGCGTACGGATCGATCGCGATGACGACGACGCCACGCCGTGCCAGCTCGATGGAGATGGCGGCGAGCGCTTCTTTCGATCGCTGGAACCCCGGCACGACTACGACAAGCGGCGCGGGTGTCTTCTCGGTGGCCGACGCCGGCTTGAACAGGTCGGCGACCACCCACTGGCCGTTCTGCGTCGGGATCTTGATGTCCGAGACCCGAACACGCCTTCCCGAAGACTGAACCAGCGAGGCCGCCACACTCGCCACCAGCACGACCGTCACTGCCGCCGCCAACACACGCGCCGGACGTCTCATCGATGTGTCCCTTCAAGCCTATCGGAGAAGCACGCCGGCCGGCGCGCGCCGGACACGGTTGGCTGACTCATCGTTCCTCGTCTCCGGCACCGAGGGGGGCCGCCGGCATGACATCGTCGTTCGAGCGGCCGTTGGTCAGCACCGCGACCGCGAGCATGCCGGTCACGTTCGCGACGGTGCGGAAGCCGTTGGGGAGCGGGTCGACGGCCAGCAGCAGCCCCATCGCCTCGGCCGGCAGTCCCGCGGCCACCAGGACCGGCGCTACGGCGAGAACCGCGCCGCTCGGCACGGCGCCGACGGCGAAGCTGGTCGCGACCGAGGCGACGACGATCGCGACGGCCCGTGCGGGATCGATCGCGACATCGTAGAGGCGCCCGACGAAGAAGGTGACGACGATGAACCAGATCGGCCCCGAGTACTTGAACACCGCGAGCGCCAGCGGGAGGACGAAGCCGATGGCCGTCTGCGACAGTCCCAGGCGATGCTCCGCGGCGTCGAGCATCACGGGGAACGAGGCCGCCGACGAGTGGGTGCCGAACGCCACCACTTGGACAGGGGCGGCCGCCCGGGCGAATCGGATCGGCGAGACGCCGGCGCCGATCCACACCACCAGATAGAGCAGCGCCGTGAACAGCACGAGGGCGCCCGACGACACGACGATGTAGAACGCGAGCGCGCCCACGATGCTCATGCCCACGCGCATCGCGAGGCTGAGGCCGAGCGCGAACACGCCGTACGGCGCCAGGGCGACGATCCAGTGCAGCAGCACCGTGATCGAAGCGTCGACCGAGCGGCACAGGAGCACCAGCGGATCGCGCAGCGGGCGGGGAATCCGGCTGACGCCGAGCGCGAATGCCACGGTGAAGACAATCATCGGGACGATGGCGCCATCGGCGGCCGACCGGATCGCATTGGTCGGGACGAGACTGATCACCCACTGCGCGATGGTGGGCTGCGCGGCCGGGATCGCCGGCGCCGACGCGGCGCTGCGCAGCGCCGCCGACGCGGCCGGGTCGATTGTCAGCCGGGCGAACACCGAGGGCATGATCGCCGCGGTGAGGGCGCCCGTGACGGTCAGGAGCCCGACGAAAAGCGCCGCGGCCTGCCAGCCCGCCCGGCCGACGGTCTTGGCATCATCCTGGCCCGCGATGCTCACGATGAGCTTCGAGACCACGAGCGGCAGGATCGTCATCAGGATCGCGTTGATCCACAGCGTCCCGAGCACCTCCACCACCGAGCCCATCGCCAGCAGTGCCGGCTGGCCCGCGGCCGCGATCGCCGCGCCTGCGGCCAGGCCGACAACCAGGCCGATGAGGGCTTGCGTGCCCACGCTCAGTCGTCGGGATCGGCGCTCAGGCATGTGTGGCACTCCGTGCGGGCGTGTAAGAGGCGGGTATGCCTGGAAATCTCAGCTGTGCACACCCGAGGGTTTTCACCGGTTCGACTGCATGGTCGCTGGCCGCCACCGCAGAGCTCACGCCACGGGGCGCAGTTGCAGTTCCAGGCCCAATGTGCCGCAGAGGCGCGACAGCGTCTTCAGGCGTGGGTTGCTCTTGCCCGGGATCTCCAACTTCCGGTACGCCTGCTGCGACACGCCGAGCGCTTCCGCCATCTGGTTCTGGGTCAGTCCCTTCTTCTTGCGCGTCCAGAGGATGAGCAGGGGGACCGTGACGTCCATGTCGGGCTCCACACGATGGTACGTCCGGCCGTGATGAACGCTCGGAGCGGGGACATCCTGGTTCTCCTTGACCGCCACGAATAGCCAGCCCGACAAGGCCTCGGCGGCATTCGCGAGCGCCTCCTCGATCGTGCCGCCCTCGGTGAGGCACCCAGGCAGGTCGGGGAACTGCACCAGGAAGCCGCCCGCGGCCTCTCTCGTGATACGCGCGTAGTACTCAACCCTCGTGGGCACTGACAGCCGCTTGGTGATTCGCTTCGTCTTCATCTCAGGCCAGCCTTCTTCAGCAGTTCGTGCAGCAACCCCTTCCCGAGTTCCTTGCCGGCGTGGACCGGCACCGAGAGATGCTGTCCCCCCTTGCTGAGGATGTAGTGGGACCCGCGGACATGGTCGATCGTCCACCCGTGCTGCTTCAGCAGCTGCACGAAGTCCTTGCCCAGCACACCGGTAAAATACAACCCATAGGATGTCTTGTCAAGCCGTCGGCCGCGTGGCGAGGTCGTCGGCCTGGCGGCAGCGCGCCGGCCTCAGAGTGCCCCGGCGACCGCCCTGCCCAGTTCGTCGGTGGACGCGGTGCCGCCCATGTCGCGGGTGCGGGGACCGTCCCGCAGCACGGTTTCGATGGCCGCCACGATGGCGCCGGCCGCATCCCGGTGGCCGAGGTGATCAAGCATCATGGCACCCGACCAGATTTGGCCGATGGGATTCGCGATCTTCCGGCCGTAGATGTCCGGCGCCGAGCCGTGCACCGGCTCGAAGCACGACGGGTATTCCCGCTCGGGGTTGAGGTTGGCCGACGGCGCGATGCCAATCGTACCGGCCACTCCAGGCCCAAGGTCCGAGAGGATGTCGCCGAAGAGGTTCGATCCCACCACCACGTCGAACCACTCCGGGTGCAGGACGAACTGCGCCGTGAGGATGTCGACGTGATATTGGTCCGCCCGGACCTCGGGGTAGTGCGCGCTCATGGCCCGGAAGCGCTCGTCCCAGTACGGCATGGTGATGGCGATGCCGTTGGACTTGGTGGCGGACGTGACATGCCTCTTGGGGCGCGTCATGGCCAGTTCGAAGGCGTAGCGCAGAATGCGGTCGACGCCGCGGCGCGTGAAGATACTCTGCTGCACGGCCATTTCCTGCTCGGTGCCCTCGTGACTGCGCCCGCCGACCGACGAATACTCGCCCTCGCTGTTCTCGCGCACGACCCAGAAGTCGATGTCGCCAGGCTTCTTGTTGGCGAGCGGGCAGGGCACGCCGGGCATGAGCCGCACGGGCCGCAGGTTGACGTACTGCTGGAAGCCGCGGCGGATCGGGATCAGCAGACCCCAGAGTGACACGTGATCCGGAACGCCGGGGAACCCGACCGCGCCGAGGTAGACGGCATCATGGCGGCGAATCTGTTCGAGGCCGTCCTCCGGCATCATCCGGCCGGTCTGCTTGTAGTATTCGCAGCTCCAGGGGAAATGGTCCCACTGGAACTCGATGCCGAATCGTCGGCCGGCGGCCTCCAGCACGCGGATGCCCTCCGGCACCACTTCCTGGCCGATGCCGTCGCCAGCAATGGTCGCGATGCGGTACTTGGTCATGGTGGTCTCCGTCATGCCGGCGACACGCCGCTGTCTCTCAGGAACGCGCGGACACCGGCCACGACCATGAGCGAAGGCTACCTCCATCGGCTTCCGTGCGTCCAGCCGCGAGACCCGGGGAATCCGCGTGCGGTAAGATCGTCGGCGCGTGTTGAGCATCCGGACGATCCTCGTCTTCTGGCTCCCCCTCGCCGCCACGTGGCTGATGATGTCGGCCGAGGGGCCGTACGTCGCGGCCATCATCGCGCGCATGCCGGATGCCGCGTACAACCTGGCGGCGTACGGCGTCGCGTTCTCGCTGGCCTGGCTGGTCGAGTCGCCGATCATGATGCTGCTGACGGCCGCGAACTCGCTGGTGAGCGACCGGCCGTCGTTTCTCGCGCTTCGGAAGTTCACCTTCCGGCTGAACGCGGCGGTGACCGCCGCGATGCTCATCGGGATCCTGCCGCCGGTGTTCAGGTTCGTCACCGGCACGCTCATGGGACTGCCGCCGGAGGTGGCGCGCCTGGTGCACGTGGCCACGGCGATCCTCGTGCCGTGGCCGGCGGCCATCGGGTACCGGCGCTTCTACCAGGGCGTGCTCGTCCGCCACGGGATGGCGCGCCGCGTGGCGTACGGGACCGTGCTGCGGTTGGCGTCGATGTCTGCCACCGCGGCGGTTCTCGCCCTGAACAGCCCGCTTCACGGCGCGAGCATCGGCGCCGCCGCCCTCGCCACCGGTGTCCTGGTCGAGGCGGCGGCCAGCCGGTTGATGGCGCAGCGCGTCGTCGCCTCGCTTCCCGACGCGCCGGCGGGCGCTCCGGCGCTGACGCAGCGCGACATTGCCCGTTTCTATTACCCGCTCGCCCTGACGTCGGTCATCTCGCTCATCACCGGGCCGCTGCTCACCTTCTTCATGGGGCGGAGCCGTCAGCCTATCGAGTCGCTGGCCGTGCTGCCTGTCGTGCAGTCGCTGGTGTTCCTCTTCCGCAGCGGCGGCGTGGCGTTCCAGGAAGTCGGCGTGGCGCTCCTCGGGCGCGGAGGCGAGCACCGGGCTGAGATCTCCCGCGCCATGCGCATCCTGGCGTCGGGCGCGACCGTCGCGTTGGCCGTGGTGCTCTTCACCCCGCTCGCCGAGGTCTGGTTCCACCGTGTCTCCGGCCTGCCGCCCGGCCTCGCCGCCTTCGCCCTCACGCCGGCCAGGTTGCTGGTGCTCCTGCCGGCGATGGAGTACTGGCTGTCTTACCAGCGGTCACGGTTCATCCTGAACGGCCAGACGCGCGCGATCACCGTGGCCACCGCGATTGAAGTGGCCGGGATCGCGCTGCTGCTCTTCGTCTGTATCGGCTGGCTCGGGATGATCGGCGTCATGGCTGGGTCGGTGGCGCAGATTACCGGCCGCCTGTCGTCGAACCTGTTTCTGCTCGGCGCCTCGCGCACGTCCACCCGTAGAGGGGTCGGGACGAACTAGTCCCGACCCCTGTCGGTCTTCGAGGCCTCCACGGGCGCGTCTGGCGGGCCCAGAACTAGCCGCGTCTGCCCATCGCGCTCGATGAAGCGCAAGCGTCGCTCGATGCCGGCGCCGTCGAGCGAGAACGCCGCGAACTCGCGCTCGCCGGTGGGCAGGTAGCGCAGCGCGGGCAGCACAGGGGTTCCGCGGAGGCCGAGGATGCGCTGCGGCCCCCAGAGGTAGACGTTGTAGACGGACCGCTGTTCGAAGTCGAGGCGCACGAAGACGCGCACCGTCTCTGCGTCGCGCGGAATCGCGCCAACGGCGGCGGACCCCTTGTACTTGCCGAGCCTGGATTCGCGATCACGCATCATGTCCGCTTCCTGCGCGCGCATCTCCTCGAGCGTCATGCCGCCGCCCATGGCTTCGTGCAGGGGCGTGACGTCACCGGCGAAGGACTTCGCCGCAATCTCCGCCGTTCGCCTGGAAAGGTCCGCCAGCCGCGCAGCTTGAGCAGGCGCCGCGGCGGCGAGGGCCGAGAACGCCTCCTGGCCTGCGGGGGTCACCGCCAGGCCTGATCGATCCGCCGACAACGTCAGCGTGCCCCCCTGCGGCAGGCGCCACTCGCCCGCCAAGGCCTGGAGGCGCTCCGGCGCGATATCAACCACGCGCGGCGGAAGGGCCGCCTTGCCGCCGAACAGGATCTGCTCGAGCACCTCGACAACCGGCGTAGCTGTCAGCGTGGTGTCGGTCGAGGTCAGAAACAGCATCGCGTCCTCGTCCGGGAATCGCACGAACTCCGCGACGTAGACGCCGTTGCCGCCGTTGTGCTGCACGACGGTGGTGCCGCGCGCGCTCTTGCTCACGGCCCAGCCGTAGGCGTAGTGGGACAGGCCGCGCGGGCCCTCCGCTACGTACGGCTTGAAGTACTTCGCGCGCTCTTCCTTCGACAGCACGGCGTCCGTCTCGAGGGCGCGGTGCCACGCCAGCATGTCGCCGAGCATTGTGTGGAGCCCGCCGTTGCCTCGAAGCGTCCAGTAGGGCGCGTCCGGCTCCTGGATGCGCTGCAGAATCGTGCCCCAGTCCTCGCCATCGTCGAGATAGCCGTGCGCGATCCGATCGGGTGCCCACGCCGGGAGCTTGTACCCCGTCTCGCGCATCCCGGCCGGCTTCAGCACACGCTCGGTCAGGTACACCTCGTACGGCTGGCCCGACACCTTTTCCACGATCGCCGCCAGGAGGCTGTAGCCGGCGTTCGAGTACTCGTAGCCGTCGCCCGGCTTGAAGAGGAGTGTCGACTGGAGCGCGCGGCGCACGTATTCTTCGCGCCCGACAGGGTCATAGTCGGTCGGGCTGAAGTCCGACTCGAGCCCGGATGAGTGCGTCAGGAGATGGTGCAGCGTGATCGCGGACTTGTCGTCCGGCAGGGGCCCCAGGTACTTGCTCGCCAGGTCGGTGACCGCCAGCTTGCCCTGCATCTCGAGGGTCAGGATGGCCGCGGCGGTGAACTGCTTGGTGATGGAGCCGAGGTTGTACACGCTGTCGGTCGTAAGCGGGATGCTGCGCGCGCGATCAGCCAGGCCGTAGGACTTCTCGAGCAGCACATCTTTTCCGCGAACGGCAAGCGCCCCGCCGCTGAACCCGAACCGTTCGAGCCGCGAGAGGTACTCGTCGAGCGCGCGGCCCGTCTCGCCGTTCACGACAGGCCGATCCTGGGCCGACACGGACGCGGCGCATCCGAGCACGATGAGAAACGCCAGGACGGGCACGAGGCGGCGGGCAGAAAGGTACACGGAATCCTCCACGCCTTCCATCATAGCCGGTCGGCGCAATTCACCATGGTCGCAGGTATCATCGGACCAGCGGGTGACGAAGGAGGCAGCATGCGAACGAGGATTCTGGCGGCTGGCGCGTTCCTGGTGATCGGTGCAGCGCTGGCCGGACCATTCGTCAGGGGCGCCGCAGCGCAGGAAGCCATCTACGTCGTTCGCCACGCCGAGCGCGTGGACGATGAGAAACTGTCGCCGCTGTCGCCGGAAGGCCATGCGCGGGCGGCCCGGCTGGCCGGCATTCTGCGGGATGCGGGCATCACCCACGTCTTTGTCTCCGAGTATGAGCGCACCGCGCAGACAGCCGCGCCGCTGGCCAAGCGTCTCGGCCTCACGCCGGTGGCCGTTCGCGCCGACGACATGGGCGCACTCCTCGACAAACTCCGCGCCACCGGCCCGAAGGCGCGGGTCCTCGTGGCCGGCCACAGCGACACGGTGCCGGCGCTCCTGAAGGCGCTGGGCTGCGGGGAACCGATCACGATTGCCAAGGCGGAGTACGACAATCTCTTCCTCGTGATTCCGCGAGACCAGGCTTCACCTCTGCTGCTGCGCCTGCGGTACTGATGGGGGCCACTCTCCGCCCGCACGCCATGGAGGCGTACGACACCCGTGCCCGCTGACGACACCCTCCGCACGGCCCACAACGCCATCGTCGTGAAGGGCGCGCACGAGCACAATCTGAAGTGGGTCGACGTTTGCGTGCCGCACGGCGTGCTGGCCGTCGTCACCGGGGTGTCGGGGTCGGGCAAGTCGTCGCTCGCCTTCGACACGATTGCCCAGGAAGGGCGGCGCCGGTACCTCGAGACGTTCTCGTCGTACGCGAGGCAGTTTCTCGGGGCGGTCTCGCGCCCCGCCGCGCGGGAAATCGCCGGCCTCTCACCGACGGTCGCGGTCGAACAATCCACCGGTCTCGGTAATCCGCGGTCCACCGTCGGCACGATGACGGAACTCTATGACCTGCTGAGGCTCTGCTGGGCGCGGCTCGGTTCCCGGCCCGACAGCGAGGGCGGACCCCGCCTCGAGCGCCGGCTGTTTTCGTTCAACTCGCCGCACGGAGCGTGTCCGGCCTGCAAGGGGCTCGGCGTCGAAGACCGGCTGGACCCCGAGCTCCTCGTCAACGACCCCTCGAAGACAGTGCGCGGCGGGGCGCTGCGCATCACGACACCGACCGGTTATCTAATCTACTCGCAGGTCACGATCGACGTGCTCGACCAGGTGTGCCGCGCGCACGGCTTCTCGGTCGACCTCGCGTGGAACGCGCTGACGCCGGCGCAGCGCCACGTCATTCTCAACGGCTCCGATCGGATCCGCATTCCCTACGGCAAGCATCCGCTCGAGTCGCGCATGCGCTGGACCGGCATCACCGCGAAGCCGAGAGAGGAGGGCGTCTACAAAGGCATCCTCCCTGTGATGGAGCAGATCCTCCGGCAGAAGCGGAACGCCAACATCCTGCGTTTCGTGCGCTCCATGCCCTGCCGCGCGTGCCACGGTAGGCGCTTGCGGCCCGAGGCGCTGGCGGTGACATTCGGCGGGATGAACATCGCGGAGGCCGCCGCGCTCACGATCGATGACTTACGGCGGTTCTTCGAGAGGGTAAGCGCGGACACTCGAGGGACCTCGTCCGTGTTCACCGACATACGCGCGAAGGTGGACGAGCGCTGCGACACGCTGCAGCGCCTCGGCCTGGGCTACCTCACGCTCAATCGCGAGTCGACGACGCTGTCGGCGGGAGAGGCGCAGCGCGTCCGGCTGGCGGCGCTGGCGGGCATCGGCCTCCAGGGGGTGCTCTTCGTCCTCGACGAGCCGTCGATCGGCCTGCATCACCACGACACGACGCTGCTGCTCGACGTCCTCCGCGCGATGCGCGATCGCGGCAATACCGTGCTCGTGGTCGAGCATGACGACCAGACGATCCTGCAGGCCGACTGGATTGTCGACGTCGGGCCTGGCGCCGGTGCGACCGGGGGCGACATTCTCTTCAGCGGGCCGGCGCGGGCGTTCGTGGACGCGATTCAACCAGGCGCGACGAATCGCCTCGCCGAGAGCCGCACGCGGGCGTTTCTGACCGGAGAGGAGCGCATCGCCCTTCCCTCCCGGCGGCGTGCAGGCTCCGGGACCCTGGTGGTCGAGGGCGTCACGCGGCACAACCTCCGCGGCGTCGGCGCCGAGTTCAGGCTTGGGGCCCTCAATGTCGTGACCGGCGTGTCGGGCGCGGGCAAGTCAACACTGGTCGAAGAGACGCGGCGCCTGCTCCGCGGCGAAGGGACCGGAGGCACGGCTTCGGTGCGCACGTCGGGCCGCATCGACAAGATCATCGAGATCGATCAGTCGCCGATCGGGCGTACGCCACGCTCGAACCCGGCCACCTACACCGGGCTGTTCGATCACGTGCGCGCGCTGTTCGCGGCGGAGCCCGAAGCGCTCAGCCGGAGCTTCGGCAAGGGCCGCTTCTCGTTCAACGTGCACGGCGGCCGCTGCGACGCCTGCGAGGGCGCGGGCATCACGCAGATCGGGATGCAGTTCCTCGGGACGGTGGCCGTCACGTGCGGCGCGTGCAACGGCCGCCGATTCAACGGCGAGACGCTGGAGGTGCGGTACCGCGGCGCGAACATCCACGACGTGCTCGAGTTGTCCATCGCGGACGCGCTCGTCCTCTTCGCCGATCAGCCGGCGATCGCCCGCCCGCTCGGCACACTCGCCGCGCTCGGACTCGGCTACCTCCGCGTCGGCCATCCCGCGACGATGCTCTCCGGGGGAGAGGCGCAGCGGGTGAAGCTCGCCGCGGAACTGGCGCGGCCCGGCACCGGCCGCACCCTCTACATCCTCGACGAGCCCACGACGGGGCTTCATCCCGCCGACATCGTGCGGCTGCTCGCCGCCATCGACGGCTTAGTCGAGCGCGGCAACACCGCGATCGTCATCGAGCACCACCTCGACGTCATCAAGGTGGCCGACCGGGTGCTCGATCTCGGTCCCGGCAGCGGGGCACGGGGCGGAAGGGTGATTGCCGCCGGCACACCTGAGGAGGTGGCCGCGACGCCGGGCTCGCTGACGGGCGCCGCGCTCGGCGACGCGCTGGCCGCTGCCACCGGGCCCTGGCGTCCGGTGGCCCTGGTCGCACAGGACGCCGAGGCGGCCGCGGTGCGCGCTGCCCGGGCAGCCGCGCCGATCCGGCTCACCGGCGTCTCCACGCACAACCTTCAGCACATCGACGTGGAGATCCCGCGGCACTGCCTGACGGTGATCACGGGGGTGTCGGGGAGCGGCAAGTCCTCGCTGGCCTTCGACACGATCTTCGCGGAGGGCCAGCGCCGGTTCGCGGACAGCTTCTCCACGTACGCTCGGCGCTTCGTGCAGCAGGACGGGGACGCACGATTCGACGCCGTGTCCGGGCTGACGCCGACGGTGGCGATTCGCCAGCAGGCGCCGTCGCGGAACCCGCGCTCGACGGTGGCGACGCTGACCGAGGTCCACGACGCCTACCGGCTGCTCTATTCCCGGATGGGAACGAGGCATTGCCCGGGCTGCGGCGCCGGGCTGGACGGAGGGCGCTGTGCCTCGTGCGGGTTCGAGGGCGCCCGCCCGCTGACGGCGTCGATGTTCTCGCCGAACTCGGAGGTTGGCGCGTGCCCGCAGTGCCGCGGCCTCGGATACACGCTCGAGTGCGATCCGGCGACGCTCGTCACCGACCCGTCGAAGCCGCTGTCCGGGGGCGCGATGGACGGCCACAAGGCCGGCCGTTTCTACGGTGATCCTCATGGACAGCACATGGCGACGCTCACCGCCGCCGGGGCGGCGCTGGGCCTTGATTTCTCGGTGCCGTGGGAGGCGCTCGATGATCGCGCGAGAGACGTCGCCCTGCACGGCGCCGCCGATCGGCTGTTCGACGTCGAGTGGCAGTACCGGCGCGGCGCGCGCGCGGGCGCGCACCGGTTCACGTCGGCGTGGCCGGGCCTGCTCGAACTGGTCCGCCTCGAGTACGAGCGCAAGCACGCCGATCGGCGCGGCGAGGCCCTCGCGCCGCTGATGGCGCCCATGCCCTGCCGCGCGTGCGGCGGCGGGCGCCTGAAGCCGGAGGCGCTCGCGGTACGCGTCGGCGGCGTGAACATCCACGAACTGCTGGCGAAGACCGTGGACGAGAGCCTCGCGTTCTTCGCCGGCGTCGACGACGGCCGCGCGGCCGTTGACGATCGCGATCGGTTCCTCAGCGCCGATCTCAGGCTCGACATCATCAGCCGTCTGTCGGGCCTGCGCGATGCCGGGCTCGGGTATCTCGCCCTCGGCCGATCGGCGTCGACGCTCTCGGGCGGCGAGGCGCAGCGCGTGCGCCTGGCCGCCGAGCTCAGGTCGGGCCTGACCGGCATCACCTACGTGCTCGACGAGCCCACCGCCGGCCTTCACGCGCGGGACACCAGCCGGCTGCTCGGCCTCCTCTGCGGGCTGCGCGATGCCGGCAACACCGTGGTCGTGGTCGAACACGACCTCGACGTCGTCGCGGCCGCCGACCACGTGATTGAGATCGGGCCCGGCGCGGGGCCGCACGGCGGGCGCGTGATCGTGAGCGGGGCGCCGGCGGACGTGGCGTCGTGCGCGGCCTCGCGAACGGGCCCGCATCTCCAGGCAAGGCTGGCGCCGCATTCCCACGCGCCGAGGCGGGGCCTCTCGCCCGGCATCACCGTGCGCGGCGCGGCCGTCCACAATCTCAGCGGCCTCGACGTCGAACTGCCGGCTGGCGGCCTCATCGCCGTGACGGGCGTCTCGGGCAGCGGCAAGTCGTCGCTCGTCTTCGACGTGATTGCGCCGTCGCTCGAACGCGCGCTGTCGCCCGGCGCACCCCCGTCAAGCGCCGCGGTCAACTGCCGCGCGCTCATCCTGCGTGACGCCTTTCAATCCGTCGCGGCCGTCGGCTCCGCCCCTCTGTCTTCGTCGCCCTGGAGCAGCGCCACGGTGTCGTGGCGCTCGGTGACGATCTCCACGGTTCCTGCCCGATCGACCCGCCCCGCGACCTCCTGACAGAGCCGGTCGAGCGCGACGGTGCCACCGGCGATGGCATCGCTCACGACCACCGCGGCGAGGACGATCTCGTCCGTGCCGCCGATCACCTCGGGGCTGAGGTGACGACGGCCGTCTTGGTCGACCAGCACCACCGTGCCGAGGGCCACCACCTGCCCGCGCTCGTTCGTGAACATGGGGTAGGTCGAGATGGGGAAGCCGTCGGCGCCCCCACGG
>Ga0209253_10003336_pt1 | contig 14139 bp, 13 predicted proteins | sample FrelakmetBRP12BR_FD_187145 | JGI IMG/M metagenome (GOLD analysis project Ga0209253, IMG submission 187145) | Freshwater lake sediment microbial communities from the University of Notre Dame, USA, for methane emissions studies - BRP12 BR (SPAdes)... | ecosystem: Environmental > Aquatic >...
CCATGAAGCCGACCAGCCGCCGCTGCGGCCGCACAAAACTCGGGGAAGCTCGTTGCCATCGGGCCGCCGAGAACGGTCGTTGCGCCGCGCCGCCGGTAGTAGTGCGAGATCTGCCGCGCACGGTCGAAATCGGAGTGCAGGGCGGAAAGAAACACGAGATCGTAGTCGCACTCCCAGTCGGGGTCCTCCCAGGTGTCGTTGACGACGTCGATGTCGAGGTCGCTCGGAAGAAGCGCCGCGACCAGCGGCCCGATCTGCGGCTGAAGGGCGCCCCGGTGGTGCGAGCCGCGACGGTGATAGTCGGTGAAAACCGAGATGATGCCGACCCGCAAGGCCTCTGCCCTCCGGGCGCTCGCGCAGGGGCCCTGTGCGAGCGCTGGTTTTCAGGTGCTCGCTTCGCGCGGGACGAAGCCCTCGAACTCGAGGCCGAGACGGCTCGCCTCGACTACCGCTTGGGTGCGGTTGGCGACGTTGAGCGCGCGCAGGATCGCCGCCACGTGGATCTTTACCGTGCCTTCGGCGAGATTGAGTTCGCGGCAGATGAGCTTGTTCGGTTTGCCCTGGAGCATCAGCGCCAACACCTGTGCCTGGCGATCGGTAAGACCGAGGTCGCGGGGCGTCACAGGCTTGGACAAGAAACCGACGACGCGCGGCTCCCCAGCCGCGGCGGGCGATGCGCCGCCAAGCGCTTCCCGCGGGATGAAGGGTGTGCCGGAGAGCACGATGCGCAGCGCGTGCAGCATCACTTCATTGGACGAGGACTTGGGAATGAAGCCCATCGCGCCGCCGTCGATCGCGCGCAGCACGTCCTCGCTGGAATCCGATCCGGACAGGACCACGACCGGAATGGTCGGGCATGCACCCCGCAATTCCGCGAGCAGCCCGAAGCCATCGGTGTCGGGCAGCCCGAGGTCGAGCAGCATCAGGTCGGCATCGGCATTCGCCTCCGCGAGCGTACGACCTTCATCCGCGCTCTTCGCATCGAGCACGGTGACGCTGGCGTCAAGTTGCCTCAAGACGTGGTGCAGCGCCTCGAGGATGAGCGGGTGATCATCGACCACGAGGATCTTCACGGCGTGCCTCGCGACTTTGTTGAGTGTCGGCCGCGAGATACTAGCATGGGCAACAAATTTGCCTATGAACGACAGTGACTTCCCGTGGTCGGGGATCACGAGTCGATGCCGGGCGCCGCGCTTGTGTCAAGCGAGGCACCGGGTCCACCGTGAAGATCTCCACGTCGGCCATCCGCTGATCCGCGAAGGGCTTGCGACGAGGTTGCTCGGCTACAGTCCGAGTCGCCGCCAGATCTCGGTGGTGAGGCCGCCCTGGTTCATGGTGTAGAAGTGAAGGCCCGGCGCACCGGCGCCGAGGAGACGGCGGCAGAGATCGGTCACGACGTCCAGGCCGACGGCGCGGATCGAGTCGACGTCGTCGCCGTAGCCCTGGAGCTTGAGCCGCAGCCAGCGCGGAATCTCGGCGCCGCACCCATCCGAAAAACGCACGAGCTGCGAGAAGTTCCCTATCGGCATGATGCCGGGAACGATCGGCACCGTGATGCCCAGGCGCTCGCTGTCCTCGACAAATCGAAAGTAGGCATCGGCGTTATAGAAGTACTGGGTGATCGCCGTATCAGCGCCGGCGTCGACCTTGCGCTTGAGCGCGGCAAGGTCGTCCACGGCGCTGCGCGCCTGGGGATGCACTTCCGGGTAGCAGGCGACCTCGATGTGGAACCAGCCCCCCGTGTGCGCCCGGATGAGCTCGACGAGCTCGCTCGCGTAACGAAGCTCGCCCGCACTGACGGCGCCCGAAGGCAGGTCGCCGCGCAGCGCGACGATGCGGCGGATGCCCGCCGCCTTGTATTGGTCGAGGATCGCTGCGAGGTCGGCGCGCGTGGAGCCGATGCATGACAGGTGCGGCGCGGCCTCGGACCCCGTGCGCTGGATTTCGAGCACCGTCTCGAGCGTCCGGTCGCGCGTCGAGCCCCCAGCGCCGTACGTTACGGAGAAGAACTGGGGCTTAAGCAGCTGTAGCTGCCGGCGCGTCTCGCGGAGCTTTTGCGCACCTTCCGCGGTCTTGGGCGGGAAGAATTCGAAGCTGAAGGAACGTGGGTGGGATTTTTGCGATTGCATGTTCTGACCACGAAGACCCGAAGCCACGACGAGCATCGTCGTATCTCGCTGCGGGTCTTCGTGCCTTCGCGGTGGAGTGGGAGGGCTCAGTAGCGGTAGGTGTCCGCCTTGTAGGGTCCTTCCTTCGCCACGCCGATGTACTTCGCCTGCTCGTCGGTGAGCTCCGTCAGCTGCGCGTTGAGCTTCTTCAGCTGCAATCGCGCGACTTTTTCGTCGAGGTGCTTCGGCAAGGTGTAAACGCCGACGGGGTACTTCGCGGTGTTGTTGAAGAGCTCGATCTGGGCGATGGTCTGGTTCGCGAACGAGCTGGACATGACGTAGCTCGGGTGGCCGGTGCCGCAGCCGAGGTTCACCAGCCGACCCTTGGCGAGCACGATAATCCGCTTCCCGTCGGGGAAGATGACGTGGTCGACCTGGGGCTTGATCTCTTCCCAACGGTACTTCTCGATCGACGCGATGTCGATCTCGTTGTCGAAATGGCCGATGTTGCAGACGATCGCCTGGTCCTTCATCTTCGCCATGTGAGCGTGCGTGATGACATGGTAGTTCCCAGTCGCCGTGACGAAGATGTCGGCCTTGCCGGTGGCATAGTCCATCGTCACCACGCGGTAGCCTTCCATCGCCGCCTGCAGCGCGCAGATCGGGTCGATCTCGGTCACCCACACTTGCGCCGACAGCGCGCGCAGCGCCTGCGCGGAGCCCTTGCCCACATCGCCATAACCGCAGACGACCGCGATCTTGCCGGCGATCATGACGTCGGTCGCGCGCTTGATGCCGTCCACGAGCGACTCGCGACATCCGTAGAGATTGTCGAACTTCGATTTCGTCACCGAGTCGTTCACGTTGATTGCCGGGAAGGCGAGCTTGCCCTCCTTCGCCATCTGGTAGAGGCGGTGTACGCCGGTGGTGGTCTCCTCGGTTACGCCCTTCACGTGCTTGATGCGTGAGGAGTACCAGCCGGGCTGCGCAGCGAGTCTCTTCTTGATCGCTGCGAAGAGGATGCGCTCTTCCTCGCTTCCCGGTTTGCTGAGGACTGCCGGGTCCTGTTCGGCGCGAGTGCCCAGGTGCAGAAGCAGCGTCGCGTCGCCGCCGTCGTCGAGAATCATGCTCGAGTGGCCGCCGTCGGGCCATTCGAAGATGCGGTGCGTGAACTCCCAGTACTCCTCGAGCGACTCACCCTTGTAGGCAAAAACCGGCGTGCCCGCGACCGCAATGGCCGCGGCCGCGTGGTCCTGGGTGGAGAAGATGTTGCACGAGGCCCAGCGTACTTGCGCGCCGAGGGCCTGCAACGTCTCGATCAGCACCGCGGTCTGGATCGTCATATGGAGCGATCCCGTGATGCGTGCGCCTTTCAGCGGCTGCTTTGCGGCGTACTCCTCGCGGATCGCCATGAGGCCGGGCATCTCGGTTTCTGCGATCCTGATCTCTTTGCGGCCCCAGTCGGCAAGCGAGAGGTCGGCAACAAGAAAGTCCTGGGCCTGCTTGGCCTCCACGACAGCGTTCATGCGAATAGCTCCTGTGCAGGGGCAGCACGCGCGTCGGGACTAAGGAGCGCTTCGCACTCGCTGCCCGGGCGTCCTGCCACGAGTCAACGAGCGCCGTTCGAAAGACCTGAGCCTGGCGGGGCCATTGCAGCCCCGTTGCAGCGCTCCTCAGGAAGCGCGGATTCTAACCCGCCCGCGCGGGGAGTGGGCAAGCCCCGGGCGCTCGATCGACGCGCGGGTCAGCGACGGATTGCACGGAACATCGCAGATGTTCGCCTTCCGAAAGACCGCCCCATGCCAGGGGTCTTTCGCCGGAGCGCGGCGAATCCGCATGCATATCGGCGCGACACAAGAGCAACCGCGAGATGCTCGATCGCGGTAAGACGCGAGGTGCTTCATCGGCGAAAACGACCGCGCGGCCGGTGGCGCGTCCGGAGAGTCGCCATCGCCGCGCTCGTGCGCGCCGCGGCATTCCCGCGCGTTCCCGGCCGGAGGTATTCTTGTTGCGCGCCTTTCTTGAGCCCGGGTCCCAGGAGCAAGGCAATGAACCTCATCGCACCGATTGTCTCGAGCCATCACGAGATCCGCGCATTGCGTCGCGACATTCACGCGCATCCGGAACTCTGTTTCGAGGAAGTGCGCACCGCCGACATGGTCGCGGCGAAACTCACCGAGTGGGGCATCCCCGTCCGCCGCGGGCTCGGCAGGACCGGCGTGGTGGGCATCGTCAGGAGCGGGACGTCGAGTCGCGCCGTCGGCCTGCGCGCCGACATGGATGCGTTGCCCATGACCGAGTTCAACACCTTCGCGCACGCGTCGAAGCACCCGGGCAAGATGCACGCTTGCGGACATGACGGGCACACGGCGATGCTGCTGGCGGCTGCGCGCCATTTCTCGCAGCACCGCAACTTCGACGGCACCATCTATCTCGTGTTCCAGCCGGCGGAGGAACGTGGCGGCGGGGCCCGCGAGATGATTCGCGACGGGATCTTCGACGAGTTCCCGATGGAAGCGATTTTCGGCATGCACAACTGGCCCGGCCTCAAGGCGGGCCAGTTCGCGCTGCGCGCCGGCCCGGTGATGGGCTCGTCGAGCGAGTTCAGGATCGTCGTTCGCGGCAGAGGGTCGCATGCCGCACTGCCCCACAACGGCATCGATCCGATCCCGGTTGTGTGCCAGCTCGTGCAGGGGTTCCAAACCATTCTCACGCGCAACAAACGTCCGGTCGAGGCCGGCGTCATCTCCGTCACCATGATCCACGCGGGCGAGGCGACCAACGTCGTGCCCGATGCGGCCGAGATCCAGGGCACGGTTCGGACCTTCACACTCGAGACGCTCGACCTGATCGAGCGGCGAATGCGCGAAATCTGCGAGCACACCTGTGCGGCCTTCGGCGCGCAGTGCGAGTTCGAGTTCGTGCGCAACTATCCGCCCACCATCAATCACGCGCGCGAGACCGATTTCTGCCGCGCGGTCATGACCGAGATCGTCGGGCCGGAGAACGTCATGGACTTCGAGCCGACCCTCGGCGCCGAGGACTTCGCCTATTTTCTGCTGGAGAAGCCGGGCTGCTACGTCGTCATCGGCAACGGCGAAGGCGACCATCGCGAATCCGGTCACGGGCTCGGAGCGTGCGTGCTACACAACCCGAACTACGACTTCAACGACGACGTGATCCCGCTCGGCGCGACCTATTGGGTCCGGCTCGCGGAGCGGTGGCTGTCGCCTGCGGCGTGACGAGTCATTCGACGTCGCGCCAGTGTGGCGTTCCGCTGATCCGCTTTTCTTGCGCTCGGTGCTCGCGAAAAGCGGTCGAAGATCGCGCGAGACAAGGCGCAACCGCACACGCGGGCTGGCCTCGACCTTGGAGTTGCGCAGCGCCTTCGGTGCCCCCCAGGGGTCCGGGGTGGCGCGTGCCCTGCGGTCAGGAGTCGCCTATGCGACCGCGCGTTGCTTCACGCCCGCGTCCGCCGCGAGCGCGGCAGCCTTGTCGGTGCGTTCCCATGAGAACTCCGGCTCGTCGCGGCCGAAGTGCCCGTACGCAGCCGTCTTTTCGTAGATGGGGCGCAGCAGGTCGAGCATGTGCACGATACCCTTCGGCCGCAGGTCGAAGTGCGCCTGAACGAGCTCGGCGATCTTGTCGTCGGAGATCTTGCCGGTGCCCGAGGTCGTCACCATGACGCTCGTCGGACGGGCGACGCCGATGGCATACGAGACCTGCACCAGACACTTCGAGGCGAGCCCGGCTGCAACGACGTTCTTCGCGACGTAGCGTGCTGCGTACGCGGCCGAACGGTCTACCTTCGACGGATCCTTGCCCGAAAACGCCCCGCCGCCGTGCGGTGCCGCGCCGCCATAGGTGTCGACAATGATCTTCCGGCCCGTGAGGCCGCAGTCGCCGTGCGGACCGCCGATCACGAACCGGCCGGTGGGATTCACGTGGTACTTGATCTCGCCCCTCAGCATGTTCTTCGGCAGGACCGGCTTGATGACTTCCTCGATCACCGCCTGCTTGAGGTCGCCGTGGGCGACGTCTGCGTCGTGCTGGGTGGACAGCACGACGGTGTCGATGGAGTCGGGCTTGCCGTCCACGTAGCGCACTGTCACCTGCGACTTCGCGTCCGGGCGCAGCCAGGGGAGCCGGCCGTCACGGCGCAGCTCCGACTGGCGTTGCACGAGGCGATGCGAAAGGTGGATGGGCAGCGGCATTAGCTGCGGCGTCTCGTCGCAGGCATAGCCGAACATGAGGCCTTGATCGCCCGCGCCCTGCTCCAGGTCGAGACCCTTGCCTTCATCCACGCCCTGCGCGATGTCCTGCGACTGCTTGTCGTAGTTCACGAGCACTGCGCAGGCGCGGTAGTCCATGCCGTACTCGGAGTTGTCGTAGCCGATGCGCTTCACCACGCCGCGCGCGATCTGCTGGTAGTCGATGTGCGCGCCGGTCGTGATCTCGCCCGCGAGCACGACGAGGCCGGTGTTCACCAGCGTTTCGGCCGCGACTCGGGAGTACTTGTCCTGGGCTAGAATCGCATCGAGGATCGCGTCGGAAATCTGGTCGGCAACCTTGTCCGGGTGGCCTTCGGACACCGACTCGGAAGTGAAGAAGAAGCTCGACATGCGGGTAATCCTGAACTGGGTGGCGAAGAGGGAAAGGCCGCGAAGGATAGCATGCCCCGATGGGCGCTAATCCCTTCGCCCAGACCCGATGATCCGCCTTGTGCGGTGGTTGGCACAGCTGCCGCTTTCCTGGCTTCACTCGGTCGGCGCCGTGCTTGGGCGGTTCGCGTATGCCCTCTCGCCAAGTTATCGACGCAGGCTGCGTGACAATTTTTTTCAGGCCGGCTTCCGCGACGAGGCTCTCCTCCGGGAGACCATCGTCGATCACGGGAAAGGTGCTCTTGAGATGCCCGCGCTCTGGCTTGCCCCGGTGGACGAGGTGGTTGGCCGGGTCACGCGAGTATCCGGCGTCGAGGTCGTCGAAGCGGCTGAGCGGACCGGCAAGGGCATCATCTATCTGACGCCGCATCTCGGCAGCTTCGAGGTCGCCGCCCAGTGGCTCGCCAAGCGCGCGCCGCTCACCGTGCTTTACCGGCCGCCGCGCAAACGCATCCTCGAGCCGCTCATGCTCGCCGGGCGCACGAAGGCCAACATGCGCACCGCCACGACGGACCTTGCGGGCGTGCGCGTTCTGCTCAGGGCACTTCGCAAAGGCGAGGCCATCGGCATGCTTCCGGACCAGGTACCGAGCAAGGGCGAGGGGGAATGGGCCGAGTTCTTCGGCCGTCCGGCGTACACGATGACGCTCGCCGCCCGCCTTGCGGAATCCACCGGCGCGCCGCTCGTGATCGGTTTCGCCGAGCGCCTGCCGCGGGGCGAGGGGTTCGTCTTGCACATCGAGCCGATGCCGGAGCCCCGACCGGATGAAAGCGCGGCGCGCTGGATGAACCGCGCAATGGAGGCCGTCATTCGGCGCCGGCCCACGCAATATCTCTGGGCCTACAACCGCTTCAAAGTTCCGTCCGGAGTGGCGCCGCCGCCGAAGGCTGTGCAAAGCGCTTGAACAGATCGTCACTTGCCGATGAAACAGATCGACGCGCTGAACAAGCATCGAGCCGCGGCCAGAACTGGCAACGGAGAGGCTCGGGAGCCGAATTTGAGGACCATGCCATCTGGCGGCGGGAGCGAACCATCAACACCGAGCGAGCGCAATCCAGAGGGTTTACGCCCGGGCGCCCGGTTGGCACTCCGGGTGCTGGCGATTCTTCCGCTCTGGATGGTCCAGGTCTTGGGCGCAGGTCTCGGCCGTGCTTTGTTGGACCGGTCAAAGCGTGAGGGACAGCGGCTTCACGAGAATCTTCGCGCCGCAGGTTACGAGCAACCACAGCTTCGCGCGGCTGCCGCGGCGGAGGCTGGAAAAACGCTCCTCGAGCTCTTCTGGCTTTGGCAGAAGCCGCAGCGCGCACTCGTGCGCCTCGTGCGCAGCATCGATGGCGAGGAATGGGTGGCGCAGGCACAGGCCCAGGGCAGGCCGATCATCTTCCTGACCCCGCACCTGGGTTGCTTCGAGCTCGCCGCGCAATATGCGGCGTCGCACGCGCCGATCACCGTGATGTATCGTCCGCCCAAGCAGCGGGTCGTCCGGCTGCTCGCTGGGCGTCACGCCTACTGAGCCCGTACCATGCGATTGACAAGTCGCTGCACGAACGCGCGGCGCACGCGGCTCGCCTTCGAACGGGTGCCTTCAATCGATGCCAACCACGGCCACACTTCGCATGCTGTAGTGGTCATCGCCTCTGCCTGGTGAAAAACGAATGAAGCTCCGCTTCACCAAGATGCAGGGCGCCGGCAACGACTTCCTCGTCATCGACGGCGTGCGTCAGCACGTCACGATGACCCGTGCGCTTGCCCGCACGCTCGCCGATCGCCATTTTGGCATCGGCTGCGACCAGCTCCTGCTCGTCGAGCCGCCCGTGCGCGCCGACGTCGATTTTCGCTATCGGATCTTCAACGCCGACGGCGGCGAAGTGGAGCAGTGCGGAAATGGTGCGCGCTGTTTCGTGCGCTTCGTGCGCGACAAGGGGCTCACCGCAAAGGACGAGGTCCGCGTGGAGACGAAGTCAGGCGTCATCACGCCGCGGCTGGAGGACAACGGTGAAGTCACCGTGGACATGGGCGCGCCCGTCTTTGCGCCAGCGCGCATCCCCTTTGACGCGACCGGGCTCGCGCCGCTTAGCGACGTCGAATCGCCGCGATTCGCCGCGTCGCCGGCTGTCTGGCCGCTCGAGCTCGACGGGCGGGGCGTCGTGATCACGGCGCTATCGATGGGCAATCCGCACGCGGTGCAGTTCGTTGACGACGTGGACGCCGCGCCGGTGCTCGAGCAGGGATTCTTGATCGAGCGTCACGCGCGCTTCCCCGCGCGTGTCAATGCGGGCTACGTCCAGGTCGTCGATCGTGTACGCGCACGCCTCCGGGTCTACGAGCGCGGCGCGGGCGAGACGCTTGCGTGCGGCACCGGCGCGTGTGCGGCGGTGGTCGCCGGCATCCGTCGTGATGTGTTCGATGACAAAGTGCGCGTTGCGACACGCGGCGGGGAATTGACGATTGCTTGGCCCGGCGCGGAGAATCAGGTGTTTCTCACCGGTCCGGCAGTCACGGTCTTCGAAGGCGAGATCGACGTGAAGGTGCCGTAAGTAGCGCGAAATGAAGGTGCGAAGCGCGGCTGCGTCGGCGCACAGCGCACTTTTCGCAATCGAGCATCGAGGGGACGCGCGGCCCGCGAACGGATGGACGCGGACGCGCCGCGTGCGGACAGATTTCGGCACACAGGCGGGGACGCGGTCGCATCCGCTCCCATGACAACGGGGTCAAGATGAAGGCTGAGGACGTAGCGAAGTTTCTCGAAGACAACCCGGCGTTCTTCGAGCAGTACGCCGATCTCCTCGCCCAGATCTACGTTCCGCACCCGCACGGCGGCCGTGCCATCCCGCTTTCCGAGCGCCAGATCCTGTCGTTGCGCGACAAGACGCGGGCGGTCGAATCCAAGCTTGCCGAGCTGATCCAGTTCGGCGAGGAAAACGACGCGATCGGCGAGAAGGTCCATCGGCTTGCACTCGCACTGCTCGCCGCCGGCGACCTTTCCGCGGTGGTGACGGCTCTCCGGTATCACCTGCGTGAGGATTTCGCCGTGCCTCATGTCGCTCTGCGCCTTTGGCGCGGTTCGAACGGGCTCGAGGAGGACCAGCGGGTGAGCGAAGAGCTTCGCAGTTACGCCGCCCGGCTGCAGCATCCGTATTGCGGAGCGAGCAACGGCTCCGAGGCAATCGCCTGGTTCGGCGAAGCGGCCCCGCACGTGCGTTCGTGCGCGCTCATGCCGCTGCGGGAGCGCGGAGAGCCGTTCGGACTTCTCGCCCTGGGCGCAGAGGATGCCGAGCGCTTCTACCCTGAGATGGGCACGCTTTATCTCGAACGGATCGGCGACATGGCGAGCGCGGCGCTCGCGCGTTTTCTCTGATGGCGCCGCCGGGCACTGCGCCCGACGCAGGGGACCCGCGCGCGTCGTTGCTCGACGATTTCCTCAGCCATCTTGCCGTCGAACGGCGGCTCTCACCGGCGACCCGCGCGAACTACCGGCGAGACGTGGCGGCGCTGCTCGCACTCCACGATGGGCTCGCGCTCGAGCGGTTCGAAGCACACCACATCCGGCGCGCAGTTGCGCAACTCCATGCGCGGGGCCTCGGCGGAGGAACGCTCGGCCGGGCGCTATCGGCCTGGCGCGGCTTCTTCAACTTCCTCGCGCGCCGTCGCGGCCTGGCCGCCAATCCCTGCCTCGGCGTGCGCGCACCCAAGGTCGGCAAGCGACTGCCGAAATCGCTGTCCCCGGATGCAACCGCCCAGCTGCTGGATGCGAAGGCAGAAAGCGCGCTCGAGCTGCGCGACAAGGCGATGTTCGAACTCTTCTATTCTTCGGGGCTGCGGCTCGCGGAACTGGTCGCGCTTGACGTTCAGGACTGCGCCGGAATCCTTCGCGACGGCGAGGTCACGGTCACGGGCAAGGGGCGGCGCACACGCACCGTGCCTGTGGGGGCGCAGGCGCGTGCAGCGACCGAGGCGTGGCGCGCTGCGCGATGCGAGGTCGCCTCGCCGGATGCCGGCGCGCTGTTCGTCGGCGCGCGCGGCGAGCGCGTCAATCCGAGCGTGGTGCGCGCCCGTCTTGCGCGCTGGGCGAGGCGCGCCGGGCTCGAGGCCCATGTACATCCGCACGTGCTGCGTCATTCGTTTGCGACGCACTTGCTGCAATCCTCGGGCGATCTGCGGGCGGTGCAGGAGCTGCTCGGCCACGCGAACATCGCAACCACGCAGGTCTATACCCACCTCGATTTCCAGCATCTCGCCAAGGTGTACGATCAGGCGCATCCCCGCGCGAGGAAGAAGTGACGCGCGATAGCGGGCATGGCCGCCGTGCGGGAGACGACGTCCTCGCCGAGCGGCGCGGCTTCCTCGGACGCCGCGTGCGCGGCGGCAAGCTCGCGCGCGAGCCGGTTGCGGTGCCGGGCAAGGGCCCCGACGCGTCGCGAGCGCAGCGTTCATCCGCGGCAACCCGGACCGTTGGCGAACTGCCGCAGGTCTTCCTCAAGCCGGAGCGGCAGCGCTCGCTCCTGCGCGGCCATCCGTGGATCTTCTCCGGCGCGATCGATGTCGTCCAAGGCGAGCCCGTGAGCGGTGCGAGCGTGGCCATCATCGGCGCGGATGGCGAGGCGCTCGGTGTCGGCGCCTACAGCCCGAGCTCGCAGATCCGCGTACGCATGTGGTCGCGCAATCCGCACGCGAGCGTGGACGCGGATTTCCTGCGCGAGCGCGTGCGTGCGGCGGTCGCAAGGCGCGCGGCGCTTCTCGAGCGCGATGCGCTGGCTGCCTGCAGGCTGGTGCACGGCGAGGCGGACGGACTGCCCGGTCTGGTCGTCGACCGGTACGACGACGTCCTCGTCCTGCAGGTGAACAGCGCGGGCGCCGAGCGGTTTCGCGACGTGTTTCTGGATGCGCTGCTCGAGGAAACGGCGTGCCGCGCCGTCTACGAGCGATCCGACGCCGAGGTGCGCGAGCTCGAGGGCTTGGCCGCACGCACCGGTGTCGCCCGAGGCGCGCTTGCGAACGAAGTCGTCACCGTCCGCGAGCACGGTCTTGCGTATCGCGTGGATGTCGCGCGCGGGCAGAAGACCGGTTTCTATCTCGACCAGCGAGACAACCGCGCGCGTGTCATGGCGCTTGCCGGCGGGCACGACGTGCTGAACTGCTTCTGCTACACCGGCGGATTCTCGATTGCTGCGCTTTCTGGCGGCGCGCGTTCGATCGTGAGCGTCGACAGCGCCGCGCCCGCGCTCGCGCTCGCGCGCGAGAATCTCGAGCTCAACGGGCTCGATGCGAGCCGGGCTGAGTGGATCGAGGGCGACGTCTTCAAGCAGCTGCGCAGCTTTCGTGACGCCGGCCGCGCGTTCGACCTGGTCATTCTCGATCCACCGAAGTTCGCGCCGACCGCCGCGCACGCCGAGCGCGCGGCGCGGGCCTACAAGGACATCAATCTGCTCGCGCTAGCGCTGCTGCGAAACGATGGCGTGCTCATGACGTTTTCCTGTTCCGGCGGCGTGAATGCCGATCTGTTCCAGAAAATCCTCGCCGGCGCGGCCGCCGATGCGGCGGTCGACGTGCAGGTGCTTTCCCGCCTGCAGGCGGCGCCTGACCACCCGGTGACGCTTGCTTTCCCCGAGGGCGAATACTTGAAGGGTTTGATTCTGAAGCGGAATTAAGCCCGGCGCGTCCCCGCAGCGCGCTGCGGGGACGCTGCGGGGGGTGGCGCTGGCAAGCGCGGGCGGGCGCAGCTACAATCGCGCCCCTTAAAGGATCGCCGCGGAAATTCAAGGACTTTCATTCGGGTCCCAGGGCGATACGGACACAGCGGCCGCGTCCGACGCGCGGCGGAAACAGGACATGGCGAACGAATCGATGGTGCCGGTGACGATCCTCACCGGGTTTCTTGGGGCGGGAAAGACGACGCTGCTCAACCGCATCCTGAAAGAGCACCACGGGCATCGCATCGCGGTCATCGAGAACGAGTTCGGCGAGGCGGGCGTCGATAACGAGATCCTGCTGCAGGACCGCGAAGAGCAGATCATCGAGATGAACAACGGCTGCATCTGCTGCACCGTGCGCGGCGATCTCGTGCGCATTCTCGGCGAGTTGAAGGCGAAGCGGGAAGACGGCGCGCTCGGCTTCGATCGCGTGATCATCGAGACGACGGGCATGGCCGACCCCGGGCCAGTGGCGCAGACCTTCTTCATGGACGAGGACATCGGCAACTACTACCTCCTCGACTCGATTCTGACGGTGGTGGATGCGAAGCATGGCGACAAGCAGCTCGACGAGTTCGACGAGGCACAGGAACAGGTCGGCTTCGCCGACCGGATTCTGATGTCGAAGACGGACCTCGTGGGCGAGGCCGAGGCCGAGGCGCTCAAGCATCGCCTCGCGCGCATGAACCCGCGCGCGCCGATCAAGCCGGTGCACTTCGGCAGCGCGCCGATCGACGAGATCCTCGACATACGCGGGTTCAATCTGAACGCGATCCTCGCGGTCGATCCCGCGTTCCTCGAGCCGGACGAGCATGAACACGACGACGCCGTCGGCTCGTTCGTATTCCGCACGTCGCGGCCTTTCGACGGCGTTAAGCTCGAAGAATTCCTCTCGGGAATGATCCAGGTGTACGGTCCGGACATGCTGCGCTACAAGGGGGTCCTCCACCTCGAGGGCAACCCTCACCGGGTGGTGTTCCAGGGCGTGCACATGCTCATGGGGGGCGACGTTGGCAAGCCGTGGGGCGCCGAGAAACGCGAGAGCGTTCTCGTCTTCATCGGCAGGAAACTTCCGCAAGACCTTTTCATGCAGGGGCTGGAGCAATGTCTCGTGAAACCACAGTGAAAAAGACTCGTATCGCGGCCGCGATGGGGGAAGCGCCTGCGGCGGCGAACTCGCCGGTCGGTGGGCTGAGCGAGGCGCAGATCTTGGCGATGTCGGCCGACGATTACATGAACGAGAGCCAGCTCGCGTTCTTCCGCGGCCGCCTGCTCGAGATGAAACGCGAGCTCGAGGAAAACGCCGGCGCGACCTCGGAGCATCTGCGCGAGAACGCGGTCGTTCCCGACCCGGCCGATCGGGCGACGATCGAGGAGGAGCACGCGCTCGAGCTGCGTACGCGCGACCGCGAGCGCAAGCTCATGAAGAAAATCGATCAGGCCTTGCGCCGGATCGACGACGGCTCCTACGGATGGTGCGAGGAGACCGGTGAGCCGATCGGCGTCGCGCGTCTGATCGCGCGCCCGACGGCAACCCTCTCGGTTGAAGCGCAGGCACGCCGGGAGCTGAAGCAGAAGATGTACGGCGATTGATCGGGCGGCGCCGGCGCGGTAGACGCTCAAGCCATCACAGTCGTGCGCACGCTTTTCGCCCGTCTCTTCCTGGCGTTTGTGCTCGTC
>Ga0209253_10003337_pt1 | contig 14138 bp, 11 predicted proteins | sample FrelakmetBRP12BR_FD_187145 | JGI IMG/M metagenome (GOLD analysis project Ga0209253, IMG submission 187145) | Freshwater lake sediment microbial communities from the University of Notre Dame, USA, for methane emissions studies - BRP12 BR (SPAdes)... | ecosystem: Environmental > Aquatic >...
CCCAGGTCGGGCGAGACCATCCCCTCGCCACTGCGCTGTCCGGGCGGAGTACGCTCCAGGTGAAGCGGGGGCACCGGGAGCCAGACCTCGAACCCGGCGCGCGCCAGGGGCCGTACCCAGCCGGAGAGGACAGCTGGACCGCGGAACTTCCACGGGGGAAGCAGGATCGCCGTGCCGCGCCGCCGCCCCGATGCGGGCGTGAGGCGAATCGGGGGAAGGGACCCCGGCGACCCGAAGGGCTCGAGGGGGCCGTTCGCCCCTGGCCGCCAGGGGATCGCCGGCCGCCTCACCACGCCCTCGACCGCCATGGCGAGGCGGTCGAGCATGCGGTGCAGGGTACCCCCGCCAGATGAGTTGCCCGGGTGGCTCACCCCGCGGATGGTACGCCGGGAACGGCTCCCCGACCCAGGCAGGGCAGGTAGCGCCCGTCCGGGGATCCGCCCCACCCGGCGTTTGCCTTGGGCACCCGGAGCCGCTAGGACCCATGCAGCATGGTCCGAGCCACCGCCGACGACGAGGGAGCCCCGGCAGCCACGCCGGGTCGATGTCCTACACCCAAGGTGAACATGCCGGGGAGAGGGACCTTCGTGGGCGTCGCCTGGAGCGCCGCCGTGGGCGCCGGGAACCAGATCGTGGCCGCCGGCCTCGAGTGCTCGCCCGACCGGGTCCGGCTGGAGAGGCTCTGGCGCCCGTTCCAGGACGCGCCGGCACGGCACAACGTCATCGAGCGGATCGGCGGCTGGCTCGCCGAGGAGATGCAGCTTGCCGAGGGCCGCCTCACCGTCGGGTTCGATTTTCCCTTCAGCCTGGCCGAGACCCAGCTCCGGCAGCTGGGCATCCTGCGCCAGGCCATCTCTGGCCCGGCCGCGCTGGGGCGGGCACTCGGCGAGCGCTACATGGCCGCGGGGGCCGACGTGGGTGCCGCCGCCGACGCGGTGCGTGGCGAGGTGGGGCGCGACCGGCCGCGCGTCACCGACTGCTACCGCGCCGTCGTCCCGCCGTCGGGGCGGACCACCGCCATGCGCCGCGCCCTCTTCGGCATCGTGGCCCTGTCGGGCGTCAAGGCCGCCTTCCTGCCCTGGGACGCGCCGCATCCCGATCGCCCGTCGGTCGTGGAGGTCCATCCTCCGCACCTGCCCCGGGCCCTGGCAGGGATCTGCGGGTACCGCGACGGGGACGGCGCCGGGCGCCCGGCGGTTCGCGCCTCGATCTTGCGCCTCCTGCGTGGTGCGGCCCGGCTCCGCTTCGAGATGGAGCAGGCCGCCCAGATCATCGGCGACGGGCAGGGCATCCACCTCGACGCCGTCCTGGCCGCGGTGGCGGCAGCGGCCGCCCAGGCGGGCTCCTTCGAGCAGGTTCCCCACAACGTCCCGCGCAGCGAGGGATGGATCTACTCGATTCCCGAGGAGCCGTGGCGAGGCTGACCCGGGCGTCGCGGACGGCGGCACTCGAGGAGGTCCAGCGCGACATCCGCGCGCTGATGCTGCCGGGCTTCGCCGGGCCGCCGGTTCACGGGCCACCGGTGGTCTCGCGCCTCTTCCTGCTCGGCCAGGCGCCCGGACCGCACGAGGCGAAGTTCGGCCGCCCCTTCGCCTGGACGGCCGGCAAGACCCTCTTCGCCTGGATGGCGCGCTCCTTCGGCGCCACCGAGGAGCAGTTCCGCGAGCGGGTCTACATGGCGGCGGTGGTTCGCGCCTTTCCGGGCAAGACCAGCGGCGGGGGCGATCGGGTTCCCTCCCCGGCCGAGATCGAGGCCAGCCGGGGCTTCCTGGCCCGCGAGCTCGACATCCTGCGCCCCCGCCTGGTCATCCCGGTGGGCCGCCTCGCCATCGAGCAGGTGCTGGGTCGCGGCGCGCGGCTCGACGAGGTGGTGGGGGGACGGGAGATTCACTGCGAGTACCACGGCGTGGCGGTGGACGTGATCCCGCTCCCTCATCCCAGTGGCGCCTCCACCTGGTTCAAGGTCGAGCCGGGGAGGACGCTGCTCGGCCGAGCCCTCGACCGGCTCGGCGCCCACCCCGAGATCCGGAGGGCCTTCCCGGCGCGCTGACGCCGAATCCGGGTCGGGCGCGTCCGAAGATCACCGGACCACGAGCGACTGGGCTGGCAAGTTGGGAGCCAGGCTCGCGCCGCTGTTGACGTCGGTGGCGGTGACCGTGCCATCCAGGGTGAAGGTGCGCGCCTGGGTGCCGGTGCAGGTCCAGGTGAACGTGAGCGAGGCGCCGCCGCCGATCACCTGCGGCAGCGCCGGCGCCGCCGCCGTGCAGGTCCCCCGGCTCGACGGGGAGATGCTGGGCGTCACACCCGCGACGTTCACGGAGGCGCCGCCTCCGTTGCGGAGCACCAGGGTGACGGTGGTGGAGGCCCCGACCGAGATCGTGGCGGGGCTCGCAGCGAAGGTGGTCACTGTCAAGCTGGCGGGCACCTGCACGAGGACGGGGTTCCCCGTGAGTGTGGGGCTCATGTCCGCGCCGGAGGCGGCGTCTCGGGCCACCACTCCTCCCCCGAGCACGAAGCTGCCCGCCGCGGCCGCCGTGCAGTTCCAGGTGAAGGTGAAGGTGGCCCCGCCGGCGATGGTCCGCGGAGGCGCGGGCGCGGCTGCCGTGCAGGTCATGCTCGTGGTGGGCGTCGACGCGGGGGAGACCGCGGTGACGGTACTGGACGTCGCGGACGGGTTCGAGAGCCGGAGCGTCGCGGCGATGGGCTGCCCCACGTTGGCCGTCGACCGGCCGAGCGTGAACGAGGCCACCGCCAGGGCCGTGGGGCTCGACACGGCGACCGTCAACGGGGCGACCGCCACGTCGAAGTCGAGGGTCGTGCCGGTCGCCCTGCCGATCACGCTCGCGCCGAGGAGGTAGCTGCCGGCCGCGGTCGCCGTGCAGGTCCACGTGAAGGTGGCGGTGCCCCCGGCCGCGAGAGGCAAGGGCGTCGCGGGTGCGGGTGTGCCGCAGGCGGCGCCAGAGGCCGGGCTCGCCGAGGGCGTGATCGCCCCGATCGTGGCGGCGTCGGTGCCGGTGTTGGCGAGGTCCAGGGTGAGCGTGACGGGAACGCCCACCATCCCCGTGGACGGGCTCGCCGCGAACCGGGTAACCGCGAGGGCGGCTCCTGACACCGTCACCGCGTTTCGCAGGCTCGCAGTGGTGATGAGCGATCCACCGGAGATGGCGTCGGTTCCGGTGGCCGTCACGGCGAACCCGAGCGAGCCGGGGCGCCGCGCGGTGAAGCTCCAGGCGAAGCTGGCGCTGGAGCCGGGCGTGAGAGAGGGGATGGTGGCGGGGACGGGGCCGACCACGACTGGGTCCAGGAGAGCTGTTCCATCCACGGCCGGCACGCCGGGAACGATTCCGACCGCGGGAGCGCTGCCCGGATTCGCGACCTCCAGGTGGAGGAGGAGCGTCCCACCGACGGCGACGATGGTGGGAGCCACGGAAAGGGACCCGAGAAGCCCGGCGCGGCCCACGGTGACCTTCCCGGTCGCGGCAGTGGACGAGGCGACGGGCCACCGGCCGTTCCCATCCATTCCCGCTGCGCCACCGGTCAGGCCGAGGACTCCCAGCCCATCGCCGGCCCGGTACCTCCAGATGAACGTCTGCGCCTCCCCGCCCGGGATGGTCGCCGAGGAGGGGGAAGGGCCAGATTCCACGGCCGCCGGCACGCTTCCGGGTGCGAGGGCGAGGGGCCCTGGCGCCACCTCCACGGCAGCCGCCTCGCCGGCGTTCGTCACCACCATGGACACCTCGAAAGGGATTCCCAGCGCGACGGCGGGAGGAGCGGAGAGCGTCGCACCGAGCGCGGCCGGCCGCTGGACCGCCACCTGGGCGGCCGTGGCGCTCGCGGCTCCGAGGGTGCTTCCCGAAAGGACGTCCGTGCCGGTGACCGATGCACCGAAGGTGAGGGTTCCCGCGGCGGCGGCGACGAAGGTCCAGGAGAAGACCCCCTGGGCTCCGGGAGCGAGGGACGGGATGGAGGCCGGGACCGGTCCGGAGGCGAGCAACACCTCGACGCCCGACGGCGCCGTCGCGTTCGGCGCTACGCCCACGACCTCGCCGGACCCGCTGTTGGTCACCGTGGCGTCGACGGGGATGGCCTGACCGACGCTGACCACGGTGTGCGTCGCCCCCACCGTGACCATGAGTGAACCAGGCGGGTCGGCCAGGACGGTGAAGGCGGACCCGAGCTCGCCCTGACGCCCGAAGGGTCCTTCCACGACGAGCGAGTACGGGCCGGCGGCGAGGCCGGCAGGAACGGTGGCGTGGAGGGTCTGCACGTCGATCCACGCCACCTCCTCGAGCTCTTGGCTGCCCAGCCAGGCGCGGAAGGCCGAATCCACGGCAGGTGCGCCTCCCGACGCCGCCAGGCAGGGGCGCACCAGGAAGTCCTCCCCCCGGATGACGACCCGGGTCGGCCGGGCCGTGAATCCCTGGGACGGCTCGACCGTCCCGGGCCGGGGAGTGATGTTTCCGGAGGCCGAGCAGGCCTGGAGCAGAACGGCGGCCGCAACCGCCGCGCTCGCCACGGAAGGCCTGGCCAGCGGAGACACCGGATCCGATTATCCACTCCCGGATGCGGGTCCCTCGACCCGGATGGGTCACGGCCCTACGTACCCACCCTCGCGTCGCTTCCCCTAGCCGCGCCCGAGCTCCGCGGCGTCGCGGAGCTCGCGGACGGCCGCGCGGTAGTCCTTCGCGCCGAAGACCGCGGTCCCGGCCACGAGGACATTGGCGCCGGCCTGGGCCACCACGCCCACGGTGGAGGCCTTGACGCCGCCGTCCACCTGGAGCTCCAGCTCCTGGCCGCGCTCGTCGGCCATTCGACGGAGCCGGCGCACCTTCTCGGTGACCGCCGGGATGTAGCTCTGGCCGCCGAAGCCCGGATTCACGGTCATGAGCAGCACCATGTCGACGTCCCCGAGCACGTGCTCCAGGCAGTCGAGGGGCGTGGACGGGTTCAGGGCGACCGCCGGCCGCGCGCCGGCGGCGCGGATGGCCTGGATCGTCCGGTGCAGGTGGGGCGAGACCTCGGCGTGCACCGAGATCAGGTCCGCGCCGGCCTTCGCGAAGGCCTCCACGTAACGCTCCGGCTCCACGATCATGAGGTGGGCGTCGATGGGCAGCCGCGTGACCTTGCGCACCGCCTCCACCACCAGTGGGCCGATGGTGATGTTGGGAACGAACCGGCCGTCCATGACGTCGACGTGGATCCAGTCGGCGCCGGCGGCCTCGACGGCGCGGACCTCTTCGGCGAGCCGCCCGAAGTCGGCGGAGAGGATCGAGGGGGCGATGCGGATCGGCATTCGCATGACGCCAGTCTAGTGGCTCGACCCAGGCAAGGCGACTACTGCGAGCGCCGATCCTCTCGCTGCGGCGGACGGCCTCGTCGGTGCGCTGCTCGACGTAGCGCTGCTACGCCTGCGCTGCTCCCTCCTCTGGCGCCCGCCTCGCGTCGGTCTCGGCGCTCTCGTCACGTCACCCTGCCTGGGTCGCGCCACTGACCACCAGGCGCGCCGCGTAGAACCCGTCGCCGCCGTGCAGGTCGGGGAGGGTGAGGAGATCGCCCTCGGGGGTGAGGAGGTCGGGGGGGATGGTCGCGGGGGGAGGGGCCCGCCGCGTGGCCCCGGAGAAGCGGGCGATCAGGTCCGGCCCCTCGGCCCGGGAGAGCGCGCAGACCGAGTAGGTCACCGCCGCGCCCGGCTTCGCGTAGCGGAGCGCGCTTCGAAGGATCGCCTCCTGGAGATCGGCGAAGCGCGGGAGGTCGGCGGCGGTTCGCCGCAGCTTCAGCTCGGGGTGGCGGCGCAGCGTTCCCAGCCCGGAGCAGGGGGCGTCGACGAGCACGGCGTCGAAGGTCCCCGGCTCGATCCCGGGGATTGGCTTCGAGCCGTCGGCGCAGATCACCCGGAGGCCGGCGTGTCCCCGGCGCTCCGCCTCGCGCCGCAGCGCGTCGGCCTTGCGAGGGTGCATCTCGACCGCCACCACCTCGGAACCGGGCGGGAGGATCTCGGCCAGATGGAAGGCCTTCCCCCCCGGGGCCGCGCACAGATCGAGCACGCGGACCGGGCGGCCGACGAGATCACCGGCGGCGAAGAGGGTGACGAGCTGGGCCGACTCGTCCTGGACCTGGAAGGGGATTCCGGTCGCGGCCCGGGACACCTCCTCCACCGAGGCGCCGGAGATGGACACGCCGTGCGGCGAGCGCTGGGTGGCGCGGGCCTCGATCCCGGCGCCTTCGAGCCGGGTCACGAGCTCGTCGCGCCGTGGGGAGCGGAGGACGAGAGGCGCCGGCCGGTTCATGGCGGCGGCGAGTGATCGGGCCCGCGCCTCGCCCAGCCAGGCGATCCACTCGGTGGCGAGCCAGCCCGGCAGCGACTCCGACACCGCCAGGTTCGCCACCGGGTCGAGTTCGGCCGGAGGAGGCGAGGGCGGAGACGGGGCGCGCGACAGCGACCGGAGGACCGCGTTCACGTAGCCGGCCGCCCGGCCGTGATCGACCCCCTTCACGAGCGCCACGGCCTCGCCCACCGCCGCGTGGGCGGGCGTCCGGAGGAAGAGGAGCTGGTAGGCCCCGAGCCGGAGCGCGACGCGCGCCGCTGGGTCCACCTGGTCGACCGCCCGCCTCGAATGCGGCGCCATGGCCGCGTCGAGCTGAAGGGCGCGGCGCAGCGTGCCGTAGACGAGCTCGGTGGCGAGCGCCGTCTCGCGCGGGTCGATCGCGCCGGCCTGGTCGAGCGCCGCGTCGAGGGCGCGGGAGGCGTAGGCCCCGCCCTCCTCCACCCGGCGGAGCACGTCGAAGGCGATCTCCCTCCCGTTCATGCGCCCAGCACCGCGCCTTCTGGCAGCGGGTGACCCTTCAGGAATTCGGACGCCGGCACTCGCCGCTTCCCCTCCACCTGTACCTCGCGGAGCAGGAGCGTCGTGCCGTCCCCGCACCCGACCAGCAGACCTTCCGCCGTGGCCCGCGTCGCGCCAGGTTCCAGCGCCGCGCCGAGCCCGGAGCCGGCCGTTGCCACCGCCGAATGAACCTTGAGTGCGCGCCCCGAGATCGTGGTGAAGGCACCAGGCCAGGGGCGGAAGCCGAGGACCCGGGCGGCGAGCCGCGAGGCGGGAAGCCGGAAGTCGAGTCGCCCGTCCTCCTTCGTCAGGACGGGGGCGAGCGTGGCCCTGGCGTGGTCCTGCCGCACCGGGATGATCTGCCCGGACTCGAGGAGCCGCAGGCCCAGGACGAGCGCCTCGCCACCCAGCGAGGCGAGCCGGACGGAGAGCGCCTCGGCGTCGTCGTCCCCCACGAGCAGCGCGCGCTGCAGGAGGATGTCGCCGGTGTCGAGCCCGGCATCCATCTGCATGACGGTGACGCCGGTCTCCCGCTCGCCCTCGGCCACGGCCCACTGGATGGGCGCGGCGCCCCGGTAACGCGGGAGGAGAGAGGCGTGGACGTTCACTGCGCCGTGCGGCGCTAGCCCGAGCAGGTCATCGCCGAGGATGCGGCCGTAGGCCACGACCACGAGCAGGTCGGGCGCGAGCGCGCCGAGAGCAGCCGCCAGCGAGCCGTCGCGGATCTTGAGTGGCTGCAGCACGGGGACTCCTCGAGCCCGGCCCCACGCCTTGGTGGCCGGCTCGCGAAGTTCCTGTCCGCGTCCGGCGGGGCGATCGGGCTGGGCCACCACCGCGACCACCTCGTGGCCAGCCCCGGCGAGCGCGTCGAGCGACGGGACGGCGAAGGCCGGCGTGCCGAGGAAGGCGATGCGCATGGCCCGAGGTATACCGCGGAAATCGTTCGGCCGACCGGGTGGCGAACTCAGTCCCTGCCGCGACCGTTCCTGCGCTTCCGGGACGCCGCTTCCTGCTCCTTCTTGGCGGCCTCCTTGGCGGCCGTGCGCTTCCTGGGATCGAAGGAGGAGGGAAGCACGTCGAAGGGGAGGAGCTTCGCGAGCAGCGGGAGGAGCACCATCCCGCCGGGCGCCGCGAAGATGGCGAGAGCCGGCACCGCCTTGGCGAGGTCGATGAGCTGCTCCTTCACCTTTCGCCGTTCGGGGGCGTCGAGCGACTGGCCGGCAGCGGCCTTGGCGAGCAGCGTGCCCAGCTCCCCGGTCTGCCTCAGTTCCTCGGCGATCGCGTCCAGGTTCTCGGTGACCACCGTGGCCACCTTGTCCACCATGCGCTCGCCGAACTCGTTCCACTCGTCGGCCAGCTCTCCCCATTCGGCCTCGGCCGGCAGCCCGAAGGCCCGGAACCATTCCTGGTGGTCGGCGTGGAACGCGGCAGCCTCCACCTGCATGGCGGCCAGCCGCTCGGGCGCGATCTCGGCGGCCTGGGCGAACCGCGCCAGGTATTCCGCGCGTGGCGTCGAGCCTGCCGGCATGCCCAGGGCGGCGAGCAGGAGTTGCTCCACCAGGAAGTGGCGCAGCCTGGGCGGAGTGTCGGCGACGATCTCCTCCGGGTCGCGCGGCGACGAGGAAGCAACCCGGGCGGCCTGCACCCTCTCCCGGTCGAGGCCGACGCGCTCCACCTGCCGCGAGACCACCCGCCGGTCTGGATGGGGGGCGAGCGGGTCGGCGGCGGCGAGCCCGGCCAGCGCCTCGACGAGCAGCAACTCCTCGTCCCGGGCCTGTTCCAGGTTGTCGTTGGCGGCGACGGCGTCGAGCCGGCCGGCCTGGTAGTAGTCGAGCGCCATGCGCGCCAGCAGGCGGCGCTGGATGGTCACCGTTCCGGCGTAGAGCGCCAGCCCGTTGGCGGGGTCGCCTGGGGGGAAGTGGATCCGGAGCATCCGCTCGCCGGCCTTCACCAGTGCGCGCCGGACGACGGCGGGGGAGGGAACCACCCCGTCGCCTGGAGCGGCCTTCACGGCCAGGGCCAGGTCGCCCGAGCCGGCGGCGAGGATGGCGGCCAGCTCGGCTCGCCGGAGGGCGGGTTCGTATGGGGTCTCGAGCAGGGCGGCCAGGTCGAGGATCATGCCGACGTGGCCGTCCATGGTTCCCACGGCCGACTCGTCGTCCTGGGCCTGCCGGTCGAGGAGCCGGTGGCGGAGCGACCTGGCCACCAGCATGCGCGCACGGGCCTCGATGTCCGGCCCCTCCGGATCGGCGTCGCGCAGCTCGCGCGGCATGCGGCCGCGAACCGCCGCCGGATCGTGGTCGGCCAGCCGGGCGTCGATCGCCAGGACCAGCCAGTCCTTCGTGTCGAGGGCCCCACCCATGAAACGCGGAGTGTATCCTGCGCGGCGCCGCGGCGGGACTCCCCCCGGGCCACGCCCTACCGGATGGCCTTCACCTTGGTCCGCTTGCCGTCCTCGGCGGGCTCCTCGGGGGCAGGAACGGCGACGGGTGCGCGGTGGATCCCGAACTTCTCGAGCACCAGCCCCTCGATCTTCTGGAGGGCCTCGGGGTGCTCCCGGAGGAAGGTCTTGGCCTGCTCCCGCCCCTGGCCGATGCGCTCGCCGTCGAAGCTGTACCAGGCGCCGCTCTTCTCGACGATGTTCTCGTTCGAGGCGAGGTCGAGGAGGTCGCCCTCCTTGGAGATGCCGACGCCGTACATGATGTCGAACTCGACCTCCTTGAACGGAGGCGCGACCTTGTTCTTCACGACCTTGACGCGGGTGCGGTTTCCGATGACCTCCTCGCCGTCCTTGATGGCCCCGATGCGCCGGATGTCGAGTCGCTGGGTGGCGTAGAACTTGAGGGCGTTGCCGCCGGTGGTGGTCTCGGGGTTGCCGAACATCACGCCGATCTTCATCCGGATCTGGTTGATGAAGATGACGATGGTGGACGATTTGGAGATGGTGCCGGTGAGCTTGCGCAGCGCCTGGCTCATGAGCCGCGCCTGCACGCCCATGTGGGCGTCGCCCATCTCGCCCTCGAGCTCGGCGCGGGGCACCAGCGCGGCCACCGAGTCGATGACCAGCACGTCGATGGCGCCCGATCGCACCAGCGTCTCGGTGATCTCCAGCGCCTGCTCGCCGGAATCGGGCTGGGAGATGAGGAGGTCGTCGGTGCGGACGCCCAGCTTGCGGGCGTAGCCCACGTCGAGGGCGTGCTCGGCGTCGATGAAGGCGGCGATGCCTCCCTTCTTCTGCGCCTCGGCCACCGCGTGCAGCGCCAGCGTGGTCTTGCCCGACGACTCCGGGCCGTAGATCTCGATGATCCGTCCGCGGGGAAGCCCGCCGACGCCGAGCGCGATGTCGAGGGAGACCGACCCCGTCGAGATCGCCTGGATGTCCTTCACCATCGCCTCCTCGTTGCCGAGGCGCATGATGGAACCCTTGCCGAAGGCCTTCTCGATGGAAGAAACCGCCAGCTCGATCGCCTTTTCCTTCTCCGGTGCCACGGGCATCTTCACCGCTCCTTGTCGGGGCGCGCCGCGCCCCCTCGTACATCCGTTCGTTTCGCCACGACGACCCGCCTTCTAGCAGGGGGGTCCGACATTTCACCTGAACGGAAGAATACTGAACATCCGTCCAAAGGCAAGGGAATGGCCGGCCCGTTCGCCCCTATATTCCGGTCATGCGTCTCCACCTCGTCGACGGGACCTTCGAGCTATTCCGCGCCCACTTCTCCCAGCGGCCTGGCCACCGGACGCCTGGAGGAGTCGAGGCCAAGGCCGTCGTCGGGCTTGCGTCGAGCCTGTCGGCCCTGCTCCACGACCCCGCGGAGGCGGTCACCCACGCCGCCGTCGCCTTCGACAACCCCATCCGCTCGTTCCGGAACGACCTCTTCCCCGGGTACAAGACCGAGGAGGGCGTGCCGCCCGAGCTGCTGGCCCAGTTCGACGCGGCCGAGGACGCGGCGCGCGCGCTCGGCCTCGTGGTCTGGCCGATGCGGGAGTACGAGGCCGACGACGCGCTCGCCTCTGCCGCGGCCCGGTTCAGGGAGCAGGTCGAGCAGGTGCGGATCCTCTCGCCGGACAAGGACCTCGGTCAGTGCCTCGCGGGAAGCCGCGTGGTGCAGGTGGATCGCATCCGCCACCGCGTGATCGACGAGGCCGCGCTCCGGGCGCGGCGCGGGATCGCGCCGGAGAGCGTCCCCGACTTCCTCGCCCTCGTCGGGGACGACGCGGACGGGATCCCGGGGCTGGCCGGGTTCGGGGAGAAGACCGCGTCGGCGCTGCTGGGGAGCCACCTTCATCTCGAGGAGATCCCGCGGGAGGCGGCGCGCTGGCCGGCGTCGGTGCGGGGCGCAGCCGTGCTGGCCGCGACGCTCGCCTCGAACTGGGAATCAGCGCTGCTCTTCCGGCGGCTCGCCACGCTGGTGTCCACGGTCCCGCTGGGGGAGTCGCTCGAGGATCTCCGCTGGCCGGGCATCCCGCCCGATCGGTTCGAGGACTGGTGCGGGAGATTGGGCGCGGACCGGTTGCTCGCGGTGGAGCGACGGCGTGCGGCGGAGAAGGCGAGGACGTGAGCTACAGCGACGCGATCTGCAGGAGGAAGCCGATCTGCAGGGCGAGCGTGAAGACGACGATGGCGAGGTTCTTCATGGCGGTTCTCCTTCTCCCCGCCTCTACGGGAGAGCCCGCCGCTTATTTCCCCTCCGCCCCGTCCTGGGCCGGTCCCAGGGAGAACCGGGCCAGCACCTCGTGTCGAGCCCCCTCCGAGGAGAGGTGAGACCGGAAGAGGGAGATCTCGCCGGCGCGCCACTGGATGGCCTCGGCGGTGGCCGCCCCTGCGATGGCCCCGCCCAGTCCGGGCGCGCCGCGCCCGTCGCGGGATCGACCGATGGTGACATGCGGGGTGAGCGGACGCCCTTCCATCGCGAAGCCCAGCAGTGCGAGCCGGCGCCCCAGCTCCCCCGCGAGCTCGGCCAGGCCGCCCGTGTCGCCGGAGAGCCCCAGCCAGATCACCCTCGCCCGGCGCGAGCTGGGGAACCCGCCGGCCCCGCGTACCTCGAGCCGCAGCGGCCGCGATCCGGCCGCCGCCCCGGCGATCGCCTCGCGCACCGCATCCAGGCGTTCCTCCGGCACGGCGCCGAGGAACTTCAGCGTCACGTGGAGGCGGTCGGCCGGGGTCCAGCGCACCCCGTCGGCGTGGCGCCCGGCGCTGCGCCGGAGGTCGGCCTGCCACCCGGCCAGCCTGCGCCGCACCGGGTCGGGTGGGTCGAGCGCCGCGAAGAGCCGCAGGTTCAAGTCGCGCGACCTCCGCGCCACCTCACTCCACGGTGACGCTCTTGGCGAGATTCCGCGGCTGATCGACGTCGGTGCCCTTGAGATCGGCCACGTGGTAGGCGAGGAACTGCAGCGGCAGGATGGTGAGCAGCGGCGCGAGCAGCGGCGCGCACGAGGGAACCACCAGCGCGAGGGTTGCCAGGCTGGCCGCGTGCGTGTCTCCCTCGGCGACCACGGCGATGACCTGTCCGCCGCGGGCCCGGACCTCCTCGATGTTGCCGAGCGTCTTCTCGTAGCTCGGCTCCTTCACGGCGAGCACCACCACCGGCAGGTCCTCGTCGATGAGGGCGATGGGGCCGTGCTTCATCTCGCCGGCGGCGTAGCCCTCGGCGTGGATGTAGGAGATCTCCTTCAGCTTGAGCGCGCCCTCGAGCGCCACCGGAAACTGGCTGCCTCGCCCCAGGAAGAGAACGTCGCGGGCCGATGCGCAGCGCTTCGCCACCGGGATCACCGAGGGTTCCTGCCGCAGCACGTGCTCCATCTGCTTCGGCAGCTTGACGAGCGCCTCGAGGTGCTCGCGGGCGGCCTCGGCCGTGAGCGTCCCGCGCAGCCTTCCCAGCTTCACCGCGAGCAGGAAGAGCGCGGCCAGCTGGGTCGTGAAGGCCTTGGTGGAGGCCACCCCGATCTCCGGGCCGGCGTGGGTGTAGAGCGTGCCCTGGCACTCGCGCGGAATGGCCGAGCCCAGCACGTTGCAGATGGCGAAGGCCCGGGCGCCCCGCTTCTTCGCCTCCTTCACGGCGGCCAGCGTGTCGGCGGTCTCGCCCGACTGGGAGATGGCGAGCACGAGCGTCCGCGGCCCGACCACCGGATCCCGGTGGCGGAACTCGCTGGCCAGCTCCACGTCCACCGGCAGCCGTGCCAGTTGCTCGATCATGAGCCGGCCGGAGAGCCCGGCGTGCCAGCTCGTGCCGCAGGCCACCACGACCACCCGGTCGACCTCCTTCACCCAGGCCGGGTCGAGGTCCATGCCGTCGAGGACGACGTTCCCTTCCTCGAGCGAGACCCGCCCGCGGATGGTGTCGGTCACCGCCCGGGGCTGCTCGAAGATCTCCTTGTGCATGAAGTGCTTGTGGCCGTCCTTCTCGGCGGCCACGGCGCTCCACTCGATCTTGCGTGGCCTCCTGGAGATCGGGTGTCCTTCGGCGTCCTCGATGGCGATGCCCTCCGGCGTCAAGACCGCCAGCTCGCCCTCCTCGAGGTAGTTCACCATTCGCGTGTGCTCGAGGATGGCCGGGACGTCGGAGGCGAGGAAGCTCTCCCCCTCGCCGTACCCCACCACGAGCGGGCTGGCGTTCTTGGCGGCCACGATGGTTCGCGGCGCCTTGTCGGACACCACCGCGATGGCGTATGTCCCGCGGACCTGGCGGAGCGCCAGGCGCACCGCCTGGGCCAGGTCGCCCCTGGCCGGGCCTTCCAGCGCATCCGAGATCAGGTGGGCGAAGATCTCGGTGTCGGTCTCCGACGTGAACTTGTGTCCCTTCGCCTGGAGCGCGCTGCGGAGCTCCAGGTGGTTCTCGATGATGCCGTTGTGCACCACCGCCACGCTGCCGTGCCGGTGCGGGTGGGCGTTCTCGTCGGAGGGGCGCCCGTGGGTGGCCCAGCGGGTGTGGCCGATGCCGGTGGTGCCTCCGACCGGCGCGTCGCGAAGCCGGTCGACCAGGTTCTGCAGCTTCCCCTTGCTGCGCTGGATCTCCAGCCCCGCCGGCCCGATGGCCGCCACCCCCGCCGAGTCGTATCCGCGGTACTCGAGCCGGCGCAGCCCACCCACGATCAGGTCCACGCAGGGGCGAGGACCGACGTACCCCACGATTCCGCACACGGCCTAGTGTCCCCTTCCCGGGTTCTTCGCCGCGGCCCGCTTCCGGGCCCAGCCGTTCTTATTCACCTGCCGTGAACGCCCCAGGGCCAGCGCGCCGGCCGGGACGCTCTCGGTGAGCGTCGAGCCGGCGGCCACGTAGGCCCCCTTCCCGATCGAGATGGGCGCCACCAGGATGG
>Ga0209253_10003338_pt1 | contig 14138 bp, 13 predicted proteins | sample FrelakmetBRP12BR_FD_187145 | JGI IMG/M metagenome (GOLD analysis project Ga0209253, IMG submission 187145) | Freshwater lake sediment microbial communities from the University of Notre Dame, USA, for methane emissions studies - BRP12 BR (SPAdes)... | ecosystem: Environmental > Aquatic >...
TATAAATGCCGATATGCGCCGACCCATCTTGGCAATGAAGACCTGATTGTCACTCGCTCACACTCCTTTGGAATATTTAGTTTTGAAGAATGGATCGAGTACGTTCCCAAACTCTCTCTTCTCAGCCAGGGGATATTGGACAGACCCTGTATTCCGCTTCTCATCGTTAACGGCAAGGATGATGCGCACGTGCCTCTTGAAGACCATTATCTTCTCCTGGAACATGGCTCACCTAAGACCGTTCGTATATTCCCGGGGGGGCATATGGGAATGACAGCAGAAACATTACCGACCATTAGTGATTGGATGAAGAGCCAGTTAGGAAATAGAGATAAATAGCTTCACAGAGGGCGTATCAAAACAGGCTACAACAAAGCGATTGGCACGCAGTTCTAATCAGAAAAGCGTATCTTCGCTGACGCGAAGTCGATTTCTTAAAATTCTAATGAAAAGGAGGTTAAGAAGATGATTATTGATACCCATCAACATTTTTGGCATATTGGAGAGGGGGATGCGAAAGGGCCAGAGGACTACAAAATTGTAGCGGTACCGGAAGGTGTCACCGGCACCATTCTGCGTCTGGCGGATAATCAATGGTGCTTGGACCTGGCGGCTAAGGAACCTTTCATCGTCGGGGTGTGCGGAGCGATCAAGAAGGGACCGGAATTCGGGGCAGAGTTGGAAAAGTTCTCAGCCAATCCTCTTTTCCGGGGAATATGCTATTCGGGACGGGACATCGAGGACGTAGAGAAAGGCAGTTTCCTGTCGGATATGGAGAAATTGGCGGCAAAGGACCTGCAGCTGGATCTTTTGCGCGTTTGCCCGGGCTTTTACGGGGGGCCCAAGGCCATGCGGGCTTACACCGGAACCCCACAGAGTCTGGCGGGTCTGTTTAAAATCGCGGAGGCTGTTCCCAAACTGCGCATCGTTGTCGAACACATTGGGGGCATGCCTATTGACGGAAAACCCATAGACAAGACGTGGGAAGAGATATTTAAGAGAATGGCAGCACATCCGCAAATCTATATGAAGGTATCAGGCTTAATGGAGCGAGCTACGACGCGGCCTGAGAACGAACGGGCAACGGAGTTGTTGAGCTTTTATCGTCCGACCCTCGACGCCTTATGGGAGATTTTCGGGGAAGATCGACTCATCTATGCCAGCAACTGGCCGGTGTGTGAGCATATTGGGGACTTCATTGTCAATGGCCTTCGTATCCTCAGACCCTTCTTTGCCGAGAAGGGTGAAGAGGCCTTTACAAAATTCTTCTGGAAGAACTCCCAGAAAGCCTACAAGTGGGTAGCGCGCCTGCCTTCTCAGCGATAATTTGTAAGTGTTAAGAGCCCTCCAGCTAACGCTACGGGGATATCTTAATATTTTATGGTATTGAATATGACGTGTTACGAATCGGCAGGCAGACGATTGCGATACCCCAGGGCCACCAGCTGGTCCGCCTCTGGAGCCCACCTCTGTCTTACGCCTGATGACAATACCATCCAGAACGAGAATCTGATAGTAGTCAGACAAACCCCGTTGATGATATGCTTGGACTGATTGATCCAGTTGCTTGTCAATGTGACTGACGGTGGCGGGGATGACCGGTTTGCCCAGGATCGTCGGCAGGACCGGTCCGACTATGCGCGTGACGACATTACTCCTGCCAGGCGGCGATTGCCATATGCTTGATTTCTGGTCAAGCTCTCTCTTGCGAGGGTGGTATACGATTTGTGTGTCGGGGGGCATACGAGATATGGGCATGGGGGATAAAATGAACTGTAGGGTAAAAGGTGAAGTCATTTTTTAAGCCATCGGCCTCTACTTCTTAGATTCTTGACCGATGGGTCCATCGACGGTTGTTTCAGGAGAAGGAAATGGGGTGCGCTAGAGGGTCCTGAGGACTGGTTCCCAGGAGGTCCGTGGGAGGTGTAACTAAAGTGTAACCATCGCAACCGAAAATAATCCAAACTAAGCCACTTTAAACACAATTGACATTCTACTCTGTTTTTCATATATTCAACTCACCCAAAAGTAAGTTTTTATCAATTCTTTACGAAGCCGGCAAAACAGAAAAAAAAGAAAAGGAGGTAAGACGTATGAGTGAAACACGAAAGAAAACAGTTTTTTGCGCGGTGGTGCTTATGTTTTTTGTTTTTCCTTTGGGTGTTGGGCATGCTGAAGAAGGGATCACGGAGAATGAAATCCTCATCGGGACGATTCAGGCTCTTACAGGAGATATGGCCTTCATCGGAAATCAGAATGTGAATGGGACAAAGATCATGATCAGCGAGATCAACAAAAAAGGTGGAATTCTCGGCCGGAAGATCAGGCAAATCGTGATGGATGACGGATACGTTACGCCCCGGCACATAGCCAATGTGCGGAGAATGATTACGGAAGATAAGGTTTTCAGCTTCGTCTTCAATTTGGGTACTCACACAGTCGCTGCGAGCCTTCCTCTGTTGAACCAGTACAAAGTTCCGCTATTCTCAGCCGCATCCAATAGCAAACTCTTTGACAACGAGCCTTTTGTCTTCACGGAGGGTGCGTCGTACCGCCAGATGACGATTCAGGCAATCAAATTCATGACAGAAAAAAGGAATCACAAGAAGGTAGCTGTATTTTATTGGGATAACCCTCTTGGGCAAGAGCATCTCGAGGCGGCAAAGGAATACTTTAAGGCGGTTGGAGGAGAATTGGTGGCCGAGGAAAAGTTTAAAGTGGAAGATTATGACTTGAGTTCGCAGGCGGCAAGACTAAAGAATTCCGGTGCGACCTGCCTTATTATTGCCGCATCGCCGGGTGGGGGTACAAAGATTCTAAGGGCTATGCACAACATTGGATACACCCCTGAGGCAGTCGGGGTTCTAATGCTTACCTCTCCGGGATTTATCAATGTCGCTGGGAAAGATGCAGAGGGGTTATTCCTCATGCTGCCATTCCTGGAAACGACGAACCCTTCTCTTGCTCCTTGGAGAGATTTGGCAAAACAGTACTACCCCGACAAACCTTTCGATAGTAACATGGTGGCAGGAATGGGAAGCGTATATGTATTTGCAGAAGCATGCAGAAGGGCTGGAAAAGATCTGACAAGAGAGAAATTTATCAAGGCCGTCGAGTCCATTAGCTATCAAAACTTCGATTTGCCCCATTATAAAGGCGCCACGGACTCTCACTTCGGTCCGAACCGACATCGGTCAACCTCTGCAACTAGAATAGGCCGAATCGTCAATGCCAATGCTGGATCCTTTACTGAAGGCTGGCTTGAATGGAAGGGTATTCCCCTTCCTGAAGTTATTGGAAAATGAGGTGATCGCGGAGCAGGATCCCCGTTCACCGTTGATGATGCATGAATTTCGGTCTTAACGGTATCTGCGTGGGGGCTCTGAAATGAAAATATTCGGAGTCCCCAATTTCTATTTGCGCGAATGGATTTTATCCATTCTTGCTATGGAAAGTTGACGTTAATTTTGAAAAGTTTGTCAGGGAGGCATGCTTCCAAAGTTTCCCAAAGCGGCGTTTGTAAGATTTTATAGGTAACCCTGGGTTTGGCGGAAGTGAACCTGGAATAATCCTTATAAACTTGTGTTCCCACGATATTAGGCGCCCCTTGGAGAGCTTTTAATAGCATAACTGTCTGATTGAACTTGGCTTCTTGGCAATATCAGGGTAGAAATATTGTTGGTTTGGACGGACGATTTAGGTAAGAGGGTTCCAGTAGAAAATGGATAGGCAAAGTCTCCTGACAATCGAGTCCGTTTCCAAGATTTTTGGTGGCATTCGTGCTCTTGAACAAGTTTCTTTCAATATATCCGAAGGAGAGATATTCAGCCTGATCGGGCCTAACGGAGCGGGAAAGACAACCATGTTCAATTGCATCACAAGAATCTATTTGCCCGAGAGGGGGAGGATTTCCTTCTTAGGCAATAATCTCCTTTCTCTAAAACCCCATCAAATATGCAGCCTTGGCATCACGAGGACTTTCCAGAACATCGAACTTTTTTCCCACCTCAGTGTGGCTCAAAACTTGATCATTGGATTGTACAGTCATTTTCAGTATCGCTTCTTGGCTTCCCTGCTCAGGCTCAGAGGGGTGAGAGAGGAGGAAGGAAAGCACCGGAGGCGGGGGGAAGAGATAATGGATTTTTTGGGACTTCTCCCCTACAAAAACTTAAGGGTGTCAAGTCTTCCTTACGGATTGCAGAAGCTGGTGGAACTGGGGCGAGCTCTTGTGTCGAGGCCGAAGCTGGTTCTCCTTGATGAGCCCGTATCCGGCATGAACCAGAAAGAAAAAGAGATGTTGACTCAGATCCTGCTGGAGATCAGGAAAGGCTTAGGGACGACGATTCTCCTGGTAGAACATGACATGAATTTTGTCATGAACATTTCGGACAGCATCTGTGTGTTAAATTTCGGAGAGAAGATCGCCGAAGGAACCCCGGATCAGGTCAGGCAGGATCCAAAGGTGATTGAAGCTTATTTAGGAGGAGAGGCCTAAATTTGGAACCTTCTCCGTATGGTCAATGATCTATGCTTAAGATTACGAATATAGAGGTCTATTACGGCAACATCTACGCCCTCAAAAATATTTCGCTCGAAGTCGATCAAGGGAACATCGTGACTGTCCTCGGGGCTAACGGAGCAGGCAAGAGTACACTCCTCAAGGCAATCTCCGGACTCATCTTCCCCGTCAGAGGGGGGATCGAGTTCATGCAAGAGAGAATAAACGGCATTAGCCCTCACAGAATTGTCAGAATGGGAATTTCACATGTTCCGGAGGGGAGGGAACTTTTCCCCGATCTCACCGTTTTAGAGAATTTGATGATGGGGGCTTATATCAAGAAAAAGATCAAAGAGATTGCAGACGATTTGGACGTAATCTATGGATATTTTCCGATCCTGAGGGAACGAAAGAGCCAGAACGCAAGTAGCCTCTCGGGTGGGGAACAGCAGATGCTGGCGATCGGAAGGGCCTTGATGTCAAATCCAAGGCTTTTGCTTCTCGACGAACCCTCTCTTGGTTTGGCACCGCGAGTGGTCGAAGGGATCTATCGGATCATTCGAGGGATCAATGGGAAGGGAACAACGATCCTTCTCGTCGAGCAGAACGCAAAGGTTGCTTTGACCATAGCCAATTATGGATATGTCTTCGAGACCGGTACGGTAACGGTGGTCGGGAGAGGTGCTGATTTGCTACAAAACGAGCATGTGAAGAAAGCCTACTTAGGAAGATAATCGTGGGGACCCGGGGATGCAGCTTTTGATTGAAATCATCCAGCAGATTATATTCGGCACCGTGATGGGATGCATCTATGCTCTGGTCGCGACATGCATGGTCCTCATTTACAAGGGCACGGGAATCTTGAATTTTGCACAGGGTGAAATGGTGGTATTCAGCACCTTCATTTCATATACGCTTCGGGTGGCTTTTCAACTGCCCTACTGGGTCGTCTTCCCTTTAAGCTTTGTCATCTCCTGGTTCTTTGGAATGCTTCTGGAGGTTTTGAGTTTCAGGAGGGTCATCGGCAAACCCCATCTCAACTCCCTGATGGCCTGCGTTGCGGTTGGGATGATTCTCAGAAACGCGACTGGACAGATCTGGACGTTCGATGACCTCAGGATGCCGCCTCCTTTTTCAGATCAAGTCTTCACTCTCCCTTTAGGGCTCGTCATCAGCCCCCTTTTCCTCGGAATCATCAGCATATCGTTTGCGATCATGATCGTCTTCTACCTTTTCTTGAACAGGACCAGGGTGGGGCTTTCGATTCGCGCCACCGCTCAGAATCCAACGGCAGCCATGCTGATGGGCGTTCCTGTTTCCTACGTTTACTCAATGTGCTGGGCCATCAGTGCGTCTATAGGATCCATCGCGGGAATCCTCATCTCCCCGTTGCTCGTCCTCAATGTAGGGATGTTTATCATCATTCTCAAAGCGATCGTTGCCGCTGTGCTCGGGGGCATCGAGAGTCTGCCGGGTGCCGTTTTGGGAGGAATCTTGTTGGGTATCTTGGAGAACCTCATCGGCACTTTTCTCCCGTCCTGGATCAGGCAGATTTTCGTCTGGGTGATTCTATTAGGAGTCATCATTGCGATACCTCAAGGGTTGTGGGGAAGGAAGAAACAAAAGAGGGTCTGATGGACCATTGGAACGACTGGCGTAAAGTTTTAGGTTGGGGAATTCTCGGGGCAGTTATTCTGACGGCTCCTTTCCTGTTTGGTACCTACCTGATTTTCGTTTTCAGCGTGATCTGCGTCTACATCCTTGTTGCCCTCGGAATGAATATTCTTGCAGGTTATACGGGGATGCTCTCTTTGGGGAGTCAGGCCTTTTTCGGAATCGGGGCCTATTGCGCTGCCGTTCTCAGCACGCGGTTGGTCGGGTTTCCCTTTGTCATTGCCCTCCTCGTCGGTGGATTGCTTTCGGCAGGCATCGGATATCTTCTGGGATTTTCCGCTTTGCGAACCTCAGGGGTCTATCTGGCCATCGCGACGATCGCCTTCGGAATGATCATGAATGAGATTTTCGGCGAATGGTCCTCATTGACTGGAGGACAGTCGGGAATGGTTGCCCCTTCACCGGCTTTGGGTTCGATTCAATTTCAATCCTCGACAGAATTATACTATCTCATCCTGTTCGTCTCCGTGGTGATGCTTATCCTATTCTACAATCTGATTTCTTCAAACACGGGACGGGCTTTCATAGCGATTCGAGAAAGCGAAATCTCGGCACAATCCTACGGGATCAGTCTGGTGAAATATAAAACACTTGCCTTTGCCATCAGTGCTTTTTATGTTGGAGTAGCCGGGGGGTTATATGCCTATCTCATGAAATATATTGCTCCTATCGATTTTCGACTTCTGGTGGGAATTGAGTTTGTTGTCATCGTCATTGTCGGAGGACTTGGTTCAATAGCGGGTTCAATCTTTGGAGCAATAATTCTATTCGCATTACCCCAGGTATTCGCCGGGTTAACCTACTGGCAGGAAATGGTAACAGGCCTTGTCCTTCTCTTGGTCATTCTCTTCTTGCCAGAGGGGATAAGTGGCGGACTTTATCAATTAATGAATTTGATTCGAAGCCATTCAGATAAGAGGGCATGAGTATCCCGGGAGCAGAACCCACGAATCCCATAGGGGAAGAACGGCTGGAGGGATCAACTTTGGAAGGTTTGTGTGGGTCTATTTCCCAGCGAAATACGGAATCAGATCCCGGGAGGATGTCTTCGGCACCATGAGGAACGGCGTGAGGCCCTGTGTCAATATCCATTCTCCTGATGGGCATGGCCAGTTTCCTGTCCTGTTATCGATCTCAACCTATGGCGAAGATGCCTCTTCTCTGCTTTTACCTGTCATCCCTCGGAAACGAGAGATATCAGGATGCCTTTGGCGAGTAAGCACAGATGCACCATGAACCGCTTCACAACAAAAAATCTAAACTTGGACGAAGGTCGTAAGAGAAAGGAGTCACCGATGTTCTCTAAAAAATGGGAAGTGTCAAGAAGGCAATATGAAATCATTAAAGAGGCCGATGTGCCGATCCCGATGAACGACGGCATTACGCTTGACGCCGATATTTTTCGACCGGATAGCGATCAAAAGTTCCCGGCGATCTTGGGTGTGCATCCGTACGAGAAAAAACTTCAATTCGCTCCTATTATGCCGACCGGCCTTAATATGGCGAACGGGGGGATAGAGGCTGGCGATTACAACTTCTATGTACGACGGGGCTATGTCCAGGTGATCGCCAATATTCGCGGCTCTGGAAAGTCAGGGGGCAAGTACGTCAATTATGGTCCCCAGGAGGTCCAGGATACCTATCAGATGATTGAATGGATCGCAAACCAACCCTGGTGTGACGGGAATGTAGGTATGTTCGGAGTATCTGCGTTCGCCGTCGCCCAGCAGCAGGTTGCGGCATTGAAGCCTCCCCATCTCAAGGCCATATTTACGCCATTTGGATACACAGACTTCTATCGTGACAAATTCTATCACGGAGGGATCTTATCCCATGCTTTTATGCGAGGCTGGACAACGACGATCGACAATTTTCGGTATGATAGCTGGTGCGAGCAGAAATGGGGCAAGAAAAGATACCAGGAGGCCATCCGAAAGGCCTTGGAGGACGAAGAAATCCGGGTCGTTCCCTATCTCGTCGACGCTCTCAAAAACCCGGGACAGGAGGGCAACGGGCTCCTGGTCGATATTCTCCTGAATCCCTTCGATGGGGAGTATTTTCATGAAAGGAGAGTCCGTTACGAAAACAAGGGAGAAGTTCCTGCTTATCTGGGGGGCTGCTGGGGCATCTACGGGTTACACTTGCCCGGGGCTTTCCGCAGTTGGGAGAATTGGGGAGGACCCAAAAAAATGATCATCGGACCTCCTATCTACCTGGATAGGCCCCTTTATCAATATCAATACGAATCCCTGCGATGGTTCGACTACTGGTTGAAAGGCATGGATAATAATATTATGGAAGAACCCCCGATCACGCTCTTTGTCACTGGAACAGGGGAATGGAGAACTGCTGACGAGTGGCCTCTGCCTGAGACGAGATGGACTCCCTTCTATCTCCATTCGGACGGTCTGTTGAGTGAACATGAATTGTGGCCCGACGAAGGAAGCGGTACCTTCGAAGACTCCCTGTTTAAGCGCGGTAGTCTCACCTTTCTTTCTCCCCCTTTGATCGAAAACACCGAGGTGATCGGGCCCTTGGTTCTGAATCTATTCGCTTCTACAACGGATACGGAGATTTTGTGGTTTGCAAGCCTCCTGGACATTGATCCTCAGGGGAATGAAACCCTTCTGACGAGAGGCTGGCTACGGGGTTCGCAAAGACAAGTTGGCCCCGACCGCTCTAAACCCTGGCAACCCTTTCATTCACATACCGAACGCGACCCATTGGTTCCGCATCAAATCTACGAGTTCAACATAGAGATCAGACCCTACGGGATTTTGTTCAAGGCCGGACACCGGATCGGACTGCGAATCAAGTGTGTTGATGATGAGCAGCCAGCTAATTTTCTCGAAGCCATAGCGATGGGCCACCTCTGGCGGCAATCCGCTTCAAGGGTCACCGTGTACCACAATGCAGCCTATCCTTCACACTTACTGCTCCCCGTGACGAGGGGAAACAGGATCGGAACATACATGTCGGGAGGAAAGCTTTCGGCGTCCTTCTTTCCTTATCGAAGATATTAATACAAACGCAATAGATAATTTGTAGTAAGGGCCTTGTACGCGGCCTTTTTCCGCCCATAATTGGCTACACTACGTAAAATGAAATAATGCGTTTGTATTAAACAAGCTTTCTCCTCGACCCAAAAGGGGAGAGGAAAGGAGTCAAGGGTATGAGGAATAGAACAATGGCCAGGAAGGATCGAGATTTTGAAAGAATAGCTCTGGAGAAGGAGACGGCCATCAAATGGATTGATTCCCACAGGCGGGCTTACGAAGAGATTGCGAGGTACCTATGGAAGAATCCTGAATTGAGCCTCGTTGAGTTCCGGTCGTCCGAGCGATTGGTCAGCTATCTGGAAGAAAACGGTTTCAAGGTGAAAAAAGGGATCTCCGGGATGCCTACGGCTTTCGTCGCGACCTGGGGTAGAGGAAAGCCTGTGATCGGCTTCATTGCTGAATATGACGCTCTCCCGAACCTCTCACAAAAGCGGGGCGTGGCAAGGAGAAATCCCATTGTGGCAGGTGGACCCGGACACGGCTGTGGACATAATCTCCTCGGAACTTCGAGCTCCATGGCTGCGATTGCAACAAAGATCGCTATGGAAGAACACGACATGAAAGGCACCGTCAAGGTATTCGGAACACCTGCCGAGGAGACGCTCGTCGGCAAAATCATCATGGCCAGAGACGGAGTTTTCAGCGGTACAGACGTTGTGATATGCTGGCACCCTGAGGAAAGGAACGGAGCTGATTACAAGTCGCTCAGAGCGATGACGAGCGTAAAATTCCAGTTTACAGGTAAAGCTGCTCACGCGGGATCTGCTCCTGAATCAGGGCGAAGTGCCCTCGATGCGGTGGAATTGATGGGTATCGGGACCAGCCTCATGAGAGAGCATGTGAGCAGAGATACAAGCATCACGCATGTGATTACGAGAGGGGGGGAAGTTCCGAATGTCGTACCTTCTCATGCAGCAATTTGGTATTTCATCCGGGCTCCACGAAGGTCTCAAGTGGAGGAGCTTTTCGATTGGTTGAAGGATATCGGACGGGGTGCCGCGCTCATGACCCAAACAGAAATGGCTTATAAACTTCTGGCCGCAACCTGGGAGATTCTCCCCAATAAAACCCTGGCAAAGGTAGGAAATCTCAACGCTACCATGATCGGTCCCGAGCCGATCACCCCGGAAGACCAGAAATTTGGAGAAGAGATCTTCAAGTCCTTGGGAAAGGAGACAAAGGGACCGACATTTGACACGACAATAACTCATCCCGACCTGGATAGAACATTCCCTGATGTTGAGATCTTCAAACCATCATGGGATTTAGGAAATGTGAGTTGGATGATCCCCACTTTATCCTTTGCGATTGCCACAAAGGCCGTTGGTACACCGCAACACTCATGGCAAATGGTTTCTCAATCTGGATGGGCATTTGCTTTCAGAGCAGGAATCCGCGTGAGCCAATGGATGGCGGCGAGTGCTCTGGATTGCCTTACCGATAAGGAGGTCCTTTCGGAATCCTGGAAGGAGCTTAATCAGTACCTCTCCCAAACAAATTTTTACCATCCAATCCCCGCTGATTATAAAGTGCCCAGTTTCAGTGAGTTATATGGAACTGAGCCCGAGTGCATTCCGGCCTCGCGGAAGAAGCCTTGAATCAAATTTTCTGACATGTCTCGCGTCGATAGAATTAACTGAGGCTATAAAAACACGGTATTATTTCGCCAAACAATAAATATCTTGTTAGGAGGTTGGTCATGAAGAGAAGACGCGTGCCATAACCATTTCTGTTCCCCCCGGCGGTGTGCGATTGTGCGCGGATCCCCTCTCAATTCTTCAACCCCCAACGGGCTATCGAGTTCTCCGGGTGGGGGATATGGTGTAACCAAAGTGTAATCGCCGCAACCGAAAATGACCCAACATAACCCAAGCTAATCCAACATGGGTCTTGTAAGTACTTGATTTATAAGTGTTTAAAAATGATGGGAAATCGCCTGAATGTCGGGTTACGACTTAAAACCCCTCGCAGTCTTACCACCAACCCCGACCAATCATCTTTGCAAGTTTGCCGGTAACCATGTGAACTATCATTTGCAAGATGTCAATTCATTGTTACTTGAGAATCACTTCTTCCCGCTGGTTCTTCCGGGGTGGCGCTTATGGAAAGGGGGTAGGGGAGTCTATTTTGCGGAAAGTGCTACTGCTACTGCCCCGTCTTTGCGTGAAAATGAGTGAAATAGGTGCTAATCAGATGAGAATGGTATTAATCAAGATTTCAATGATTTCAGCTACTAAGCGAAAAACCGATGTTCTTTCAGGGTTGCAAAAATGCATAAATCAAGCTCATAATTCTTCATCCTCCTACTGGCATCAGGCGTGGCACCAGAAGAGTTATCTGTGGAAAGGCAATCAATAAGCCCAAGCCAACAAGCAAGGCGATCAGAAAAGGAATGAGCGAGCGATAGATATCCCACAGAGGAACCTTAGTAACGCCTTGAACGACGTAAGCAGCCAACGCTATTGGTGGAGTGAGTAGACCGAACTGGAGCATAACGGTTATTAATATCCCATACCACACGAGATCAAAGCCGAGGCCAGAAATAACAGGGGCGATAATGGGCAATGTCAACATCATCAAAGCAAGCTCATCCATGAAGGCGCCAAGAGGGATGTACATCAGGAGCGAGATAACTAAGATAACCCAGGGCGAGACAGGAAGCTGTAGCAGCAAATTGGTAAATGCAGTGGCGAAACCAGATGTTGCCAGGAAGACGTTGAAAACGAGAGCGCCCACGATAACGAACATCACCGAGCAGGTGATCCTAACTGACCTCATGAGTGAAGTCACCAGTACAGAGCGCTTGAGCTGGCGCCTAACTGTGATCAAGACAAAAGACCCGAAAGCACCAATAGCGGCTGCTTCAGAAGGTGCGAAAATGCCGAAGAACATCCCACCGATCACCAAGCCGAAAAGCACCACCATCCCCCAAACGCCACTCAATGAGGTAATTCTCTCTTTCCAAGAGAAAGACTCGCCACTGGGTGGGCCTAGCCTTGGACTTATTTGGCACATGGCGAGTATCAGCAGCATAAATATCAAACATAACAACAGACCCGGGAGAAAACCTGCGGCAAATAATGCCCCAATGGAGACATCAGTGATAAATCCGTAAATGATGAAGGTGTTACTGGGAGGTATGATGATGTCGAGAGTGCCACCAGCGGCGATAACCGCCGCTGAGAATCCTTTATTATAGCGAAGCTTCACCATCTCTGGAAAACACAGGGTACCCATGGTCGCCGCTGCAGCCACAGTCGAACCACTGCAAGTACCAAATCCGGCGCAGGCCACCATCGTAGCCAAAGCTATCCCACCCGGAAGCTTTCCAAGCCACTTGTAAGCAGATAGATATAGATCGCGTCCGATTCCGGCAGTAAAAGCGAAACTCCCCATAAGAATAAACAGAGGTATCGCTGCGAAGGTATACGAGGATGACAGGGAATACAGCGACGAACCCAGAAGGTTCAGTCCCGGCCCGAGACCCCTGATGAAGATCGTACCCACAAAGCCTACAGTTATGAAAGCAAAACCCAGAGGTACCTCAAGCACCGATAGGAGTAAAAAGCAAAAGAAACCAACAGAGGCAATCAGAAAAGGATCCACTTAAGTCTTCCTCCTTATCTTGTTGGCTGTTTCAACCATCTGAACGACCAGCACCATACACATCACCAAGGCTCCAAGAGGCACGACAAGTTGAGGGATCCATAGCGGCAGCTCGACGTTACTGATGCGCCGATGAGACCGCAGCGCAAACATTGAACTCCCCACCCCCCGCCATATGATTAGCAGGAAAAGACAAAACACCAAGACTTGGACTCCAAACCGAATCTTGGTTCTTGTCTCAGGCTTAAAGCGGAAATAGTCGATAATACCTGCAGTCAGATGTTCATCATTAGACTGAGTATCAGCGAGGCTGAAAAGTAACAATACCGGCAATAATATCTCGAAGATTTCAAGGGTGCCGGTTATTGGTCGATTGAAGAGGTATCTGCCCGCCACGTCCGCAGTACCAAGCATCATCATTCCAAACAAAGCAATCATGGCCCCATGCGAGAAGACCTTGCTGATCTTATCGACACTTCTTGCGAATTTTTCCATTCTGTTGACCTCCCCGAAATGGTCCAACCACCGCCCAAGACATCACCCGACCGGGGGAACATCAAGGTAAACACATGTCCCCTCTCACATCGTCCCACCTAATACCCTACTGGAGTTCTCAGCGCTTCTTGTACAAATCCTTTTTCTTGTCACAGTCAGATGAAGTGAAACACAGAGACAATCGAGAGTGCCTCCTTGGCAGGAAATGAATCCTTCCCAGGACCTTCAATCAACTATAGAATTTGGAGCCCATCCAGGTTTTTGGAAAGACTTACTATTACCTTTTCTAGTTGAAATTGTGTAGTGGCGATTTGCTCTTCCCACCCCAAGAGCTACAAACGAAGCATCTTCTCGATAAAGAGCTTCCAGCCTTCCGGCATCAGTCCGTTCAGAACTTCAATAAGAAGATTTGTTAGAGCAGGCTCACTGTTTCTACCAAACCTTCAATACTTTGTCAATAGAGAATGTCGAAACTTTCCGGAATTGTCGGCTTAATTGTTCTAATCTTTCTGTCAAGAGATTGCCCCTTTTCGCATAACCCTCTGAGCTGTTATGGTCCGTATTGAATAGACGATGAAGTCGCTCTTGAAGGATTAGGATAGTCTCCTGTGGGGTATTCCTATATCATTCTATCAGTAAATCCAAGAACTGAAAAAGGAAGGGGTCATCAAATGGGGGGACGTTCTGTACTGAGTGATTGATTGGAGGGTTTGATATCCTTTTAATATCGTAAATCGTGTTGGCAAGTGCTTTCTGTCTTGCCTTTATTTCTCTATTACTGCAATTCAGACAGTAGTGAATTCCCC
>Ga0209253_10003339_pt1 | contig 14137 bp, 10 predicted proteins | sample FrelakmetBRP12BR_FD_187145 | JGI IMG/M metagenome (GOLD analysis project Ga0209253, IMG submission 187145) | Freshwater lake sediment microbial communities from the University of Notre Dame, USA, for methane emissions studies - BRP12 BR (SPAdes)... | ecosystem: Environmental > Aquatic >...
GCATGTGTCCGCCCGGAGCGAGCAAAGTGAATGAACCCCTGTTTATTTGTCGGAATGGGTGCCCGGTGTGCGAGCGGGGAGGGAAAGAGGTCTATCGAGCGTCTTTTTCCAGTCCACCGATCAGCACCTATTTGAAAGACCATTATTCCCCTCAAGGGGGAATTGACCCTGTTTGGTTCGGGGAGGTGGATTTCGTCCTGGACGAGTGTGAATCATGCGGTCTCGTGTACCAGAGAATGATTCCGAACGATTCCTTGATGAAGAAGTTGTATGAAGAATGGATTGATCCGGAAACATCGTTGCATTCAACCCTGAGTGCCAGGCCGGTTGAATATTTCTCGAATCTGGCCAGGGAAATGATTCTGCTTATACGGCATTTCGGAACCGTACCGAGTGCCCTGGACTTTTTTGATTTCGGTATGGGTTGGGGAGATTGGTGTCGCATGGCGAAGGCACACGGTTGCTCGGTGTGTGGCCATGAGATCTCGCAACCGTTGATTGATCATGCAAGGGGATCCGGGATCCCGACGCTGAAATGGGAGGATATTCCGGGGCACCGATTCGATGTCATCAATCTGGATCAGGTGCTGGAACATGTTTCGGACCCTCGCCGGATCGTGGAATATCTGCGCGGATCGCTGAAGCCGACAGGATTGATGAGAATCAGCGTACCCGATGGGGAGGATATCCGAAGGAGGTTAAGGATCGGGAACTGGAAGGCTCCGAAGGGAACCCGGAACTCCCTCAACCCGGTTGCGCCGATGGAGCATGTCAACTGCTTTTCCCGTAGAAGCCTGCTGAGAATGGCGAATCTTGCCGGGCTCGTTCCGGTGAAACCTTGGGCGTGGAGTCTATCCGACAGAAGAATCCTGGAGTGTACCGTTCGGGATGCCCTTCTCCCTTTTTACCGATTTTATATCAAGGGGAAGACCGGACAGAATCCCTGGTCCACATCGCTTTATTTCCTCAAGTCCGGGTGAGCCAAGGAATCCATCGAAAGTCCGAGACGGCACCGCCTGGTTCCCCCTTCTAGTTGAAACACTTTACGGTCCTTCCGTTGCGCAATAAAAAAGTTGACAACACAGGGAAGTGTTGTTAATGAGTAATATAAGTATACGTATATAGGATGGCATCAATGATCAGCAATGCTCTCAATACGGTGATCCCCTCAAGGACACGGGTGGGTATCCTTGTGAAATTATTCCTGAATCCTGGACTCAAGGCCTACCTGCGGGAACTGGCCTCGGAATTCGAGGTGTCGACCAACGGCGTGCGCGTCGAGCTCAACCACCTGACGGAACACAAGATCCTGACGTCGGAACGCAGTGGGAGGAATGTTTACTATCGGGCGAATACCGCCCACCCCCTCTTTCCGGAGCTCTTCTCGATGGTACGCAAGATCACGGGCATCGATGAACTGGTTAAATCCGTTATCGACCGGCTCGGAAACCTGGAGGCGGGATACCTCGTGGGAGATTATGCCCGGGGAGTTGACACCGGCGTCATCGACGTCGTGCTGGTGGGGGATATCGACAAGGTTCAACTTGACGATTTCGTAAAGAAGACGGAGGCGTACATCCATAGGAAGATCCGGACGCTGGTCCTGGACACAGGGGAGTTCGGGCAGTTGATGAAAAGGAAAAGTTTTGAACCTATCGTGAGACTCTGGGAAACTGGGGATGGAACCGTTCGGCACCCTGGTGAGCACAAAGCCGATCGGGGATGGTGAAGCCGGACAAACCAATGACCAAGAAACCACTTATCCATATCATCGGCGGCGCCAGGCCGAATTTTATAAAGATCGGGCTATTAGTGGAGGCGCTACGCTCACGGGCAAAGGAAGAGGGAGACAAATCCTGTCCCGGGGTTCGAATAATTCACAAGCGGGAAATGAAAAGAGGGGGCGGAATCCGGTGAAGCAGGTGTTGATCCGACAAGGTCGAGCCATCGTCGAGGAGGTTCCCGCCCCCGGGGTGCAAGCGGGGACGGTCCTCGTCGCGGTACGTTATTCCTGCATATCCGTCGGGACCGAGATGAGCGCGATCCGGTCCACCGACCTGCCTTTGTGGGAGCGCGCCCGACGGCACCCCGAGAGCGTCCTCAAGGTGCTCGGAATGGTGAAAGAACATGGGATCTCCCGTACACGGGACTTTGTCGAGGGACAGCTCGGTGTCGGAATTCCCGTCGGATATTCTGCCTCCGGTGTTGTATTGCAAGCCGGAGAAGGGGTTTCCGATCTCCATCCGGGGGACCGGGTGGCGTGCGCAGGGTCCCAGTGCGCATACCATGCGGAAGTAATCCGGGTGCCAAGGAATCTTGCCGTTCCGGTGACGGCCGCGGTGGGATTCGAGTCTGCCAGCACGGTTGCCCTGGGCGCCATCGCCATCCAGGGCGTTCGGCGCGCGCAGCCGACGCTCGGCGAATCATTCGTGGTGGTGGGATTGGGGATTCTCGGGCAGTTGACTGCGCAGATTCTCAAGCACAACGGTTGCAGGGTCATCGGATCGGATCTGGACCCATCCCGCATTTCCATCGCGACGGGGCTGGGCATGGATGCCGCCTTGGATCCGTGCGATGGGAACAGCGTGGAACACGTCTTCCGGCTGACGGACGGCATCGGTGCAGATGGGGTCATCATCACCGCATCGTCCCCATCGGACACGATTGTATCCACCGCCTTCGCCATGTGCAGAAAGAAGGGGCGTGTTGTACTGGTGGGCGATGTGGGCCTGAATCTTCAACGCTCGGATATTTACCAGAAGGAACTGGATTTCCTCGTATCCACTTCCTACGGTCCCGGGCGATACGACCGGAATTTCGAGGAAAAGGGCCTGGACTATCCCGTTGGCTACGTCCGGTGGACGGAAAATCGCAACATGGCGGAGTATCTGCGGTTGGTTGCGGAGGAGCGTCTGCGGTTGGCTCCGCTCATCACCGCAATCCACCCGGTGGAGGATGCGCCCGCGGCCTACGAACGGCTCCGTAGCGGGACAGACAAACCCTTGACGGTGCTCCTGTCCTATCCCGCGGCGGACAAGGCGGCAGAACATTCGCGTACGATCCCGAACCCTTCGGCACGCCCGGCAACGGTCGACCGGGTCCGGATCGCCCTGGTGGGTGCGGGGGAGTTCGCCCGGTCCGTGCACCTGCCGAACTTGACCCTTCATTCCTCCCGGTTCCACCTCCAGGCGGTTGTGAGCAGCGCAGGTCATAACGCGACCTCGGTGGCGAAACAGTTCCGGGCGGGTTACTCCACGACGGAGTATCGCCAGGTCCTTTCCGACCCCGAAGTCGACGCGGTCCTCATCGCGACCCGGCATAACCTGCACGCCGAAATGGTCCTCGATGCACTGAACGCCGGGAAGCATGTCTTTGTGGAAAAACCGCTGGCCCTGACAAGGGAGGATCTCGGAAGGATCGCCGCCTTTTTCGAGTCCCGCAAGGAAGGGGAAACCGCTCCCGCACTGATGACGGGGTTCAACCGGCGGTTCTCGCCGTACGCCCGTCGGATCCGGGAACTGGTAGGGGAACGAAGGAACCCGATGATCCTCAATTACCGGATGAATGCCGGATATATTCCCCTGGACCACTGGGTGCACGGCGAAGAAGGGGGAGGCAGGAACCTCGGGGAAGCGTGCCACGTGTACGATCTCTTCACTTTTCTCACGGGGAGCCATGTTTGTTCCGTAGAGGCCATGAGTCTTCGATCTTCTACGGGTGGTTACAGTTCCACGGACAACTTCGTGGCCACAATGCGATTCGAGGATGGGTCCGTGGCCTCCCTCACCTATACGGCCTTGGGTTCTAAGGATTTTCCGAAGGAATCCCTGGAGATTTTCGTGGATGGCAAGGTCATCGAGATGAAGGATTATCGTCGGCTTACCGTGCACGGGGCGAAAATTCACGGGTTGGAAACGAAGAACCCGGAAAAGGGACACCGGGAGGAGCTCGAGGCGTTCTCCCGCGCCGTGCGCGAGGGCGGGGAATGGCCCATACCGCTCTGGCAGCAGATTCAAGCAACGGAGATCGCCCTGCTGGCAGAGGAACAAGGGGAGTCATCATGCCCGAAGGAATGAAAACCCGGGTGAGAGAGTATTGGGAAAAGGAACCGTGCGGGACGGGGACAAATATTACGGGAAATCATATAGAGGGCACACCGGAATGGTATCAGAGTATCGAAGAACACCGTTACAATGAGGAGCCGTTTATCCATTCCATCGCTCAATTTACCCGTCATAGAGGGAAAAAGATCCTGGAGGTGGGCGTAGGAGCCGGGACGGACCACCTGCAGTGGGCACGCGCGGGAGCAGAGTGCTACGGGGTGGATCTCACGGAAGCTGCGATTCGCACGACGGAGAACCATCTGCGTATCCATAATCTGTCATCAATACTTACCCGGATGGATGCCGAGGTGTTGCCCTTCAATAACGATTCGTTCGATCTCGTCTATTCCTGGGGGGTCATACATCACACGGACCAGCCGGAAAAAATCATCGATGAAATCCGGAGGGTGTTGCGGCCGGGTGGTATTTTCATCGGCATGATGTACGGCCGGCACTCCCTTGTTGCGGTGCGTTTGTGGGTTGGCCATGCCCTGCTGAAAGGAAATCCTTTCCGAACCCTTGGGGATGTGATCTGGAACCAGATGGAAAGTCTTGGTACAAAGGCATATACATGCACCGAGTTGAAAACGATGTTCCGGGATTTCCGAAAATTCAATACTCTTCCCATCCTGACGACGTACGATATCGCCGGTTGGCCAAATTGGCTGACAAGGTTCTTCCCCAAGGATTGGGGCTGGTTCATCAGCATTACGGCGATAAAGTAATGTGCGGCATCGTCGGCGCGCTGGTGTTCAAAAACAGCGGGTTCTCGGTCACCGAACGTTATATCCGGGACATGCGGGATACGATGATCCACCGGGGACCGGACGGTGCCGGGTGTTGGATCCGGCCGGATGGACGATTGGGGCTCGGGTTTCGCCGGTTGGCGATCATCGATCTCTCCGATGCGGCGAATCAACCCATGAGCAACGAGGATGGCTCCATTTGGATCGTGTACAACGGTGAGATTTACAACCATGCGGAGATCCGTGCGGAATTATCGCAACTGGGCGGACACCGGTGGAAAACCGATCACTCGGACACGGAAGTGATCCTGCACGCTTACGAAGAATGGGGAATCGGTTGCCTCGAACGGTTCCGCGGGATGTTCGCCATCGGCCTGTGGGATGGACGATCGAAGGATCTCTGGCTTGTCCGGGACCGTATCGGGATCAAGCCGCTCTATTACAGCGTTCATGACGGACGGCTTGTATTTGCCTCCGAAATCAAGGCATTGCTCAGGGACCCGGACCAGAAACGTGCCGTCGACGAGGAAGGGTTCTATCACTACCTCTCTTTCCTGACCGTACCCGCCCCGCACACGCTTTTCTCCGGGATCCGGAAACTCCCCCCTGCAACCTGGATCAAGGTTCGGGAAGATGGCAATGTCGAGGAACGGCGGTACTGGGATGTTTTGGACCACGTCAACCCACTGGTATCCGTTTCCGAGGAGGAGATCGCGGAAAGAATATTGTCGGAATTAAGGACGTCGGTCCGACTTAGAAAGATAAGCGATGTTCCGGTCGGCGTTTTCCTGTCCGGTGGGATCGACTCCAGCACGAACGCCGCGCTTTTCTCCGAGGGGGAAACTTCTCCCGTGAAGACGTTCACGATCGGATACGAAGGGGAATACTCTTCCTACCGGAACGAACTGGGTTACGCGCGCAAGATGGCACGCTTCGTCGGGGCGGAGGCCCACGAACTGCTTCTCACCGAAGACGACCTGATCCGCTTCCTGCCCGAGATGGTTTATATGCAGGATGAGCCGATCGCTGATCCTGTTTGCTTCCCGGTATATCGCGTCTCCAGACTGGCGAGGGAGAACGGCGTCGTTGTGTGCCAGGTCGGAGAAGGGGCGGATGAACTTTTCTGTGGTTACCCGTATTGGAAGACGATGCTCGACCACCAGGCCCTGGACGATCTTCCGTTTCCAAGGATACTGAAGCGTGCAATCCTTCCGGGGCTCAGGGCGATCGGGAAGGAGAGGGGTTTAGTCTACGAATGGGTGCGCCGCGGGGCGAATGGGGTCCCGCTTTTCTGGGGAGGTGCGGAGGCGTTCACGGAGGAGCAGAAGAGGCGCCTGCTTTCTCCACGCCTCAGGAAAAGTCTTGCAAGGATGACCTCATGGGAAGCGTTGCAGCCGATCCGGGCCCGTTTCGAGGAGAAAGCGTGGGAGAAAGTGCCCCTTCAGTGGATGAGCTATCTCGACCTGAACCTTCGGCTTCCCGAACTCCTCCTCATGCGCGTGGACAAGATGAGCATGGCCGTAAGTCTTGAGGCGAGGGTCCCATTCCTGGATCACAAGTTCGTGGAACTCTCCATGAGCATCCCGGCGGCCATGAAGACGAAGAACGACTCTTTGAAATATATTCTGAAGAAGGCGGTCCGGGGAACCATCCCCGATGAGTTGATCGACCGGGAGAAGCAGGGGTTCAGCGTCCCGATCTATGAGTGGTTCCTCGGTGCGTTCGGTAATATTGCTAAAGAAAGACTCAACAGTTTCATGGGGCGTACTGATTTCTTGGATCCTCTGGAGGTCAATAGGCTCTTTGCAGAGAAACAAGGTCCGAATCTTTGGTACCTGCTGAATTTTGCCATGTGGTGGGAAAGATATTTTGTTTCCTGAAAATTCTTACGGTATGGTCAAAAGACTTCTTTTTTTGGAAGAAGCGATACGGTCTATGGCACCAAAGGAAGTACTTGATGTCGGATGTGGCAACGGCTTCTATCTCACGACTCCTTTGGCAACGAAATTTTCTGGAGTACAATTTTTCGGAATCGACACTGACAGAAGATCCATCGAGCATGCACGAAGCGAAAATGCTCTGATAAATCTTGAGTTCTCATTCCTTGAGGAGACTCTCGAAGGGAAGGAATTCGATCTGATCCTTGCCTCGGAGGTCATAGAGCATGTCGACGACCCTTTGAAGTTCCTCGGATCTCTTAAAAAGCGGTTGAAACCTGGTGGCAAGATCTTCCTTTCCATGCCGAACGGCTACGGCCCTTTCGAGATTACCTGCTTTCTTGAGGCGACCCTGAATCTGTTTTTTATCCGACCTCTAAGGCGTGGAAAACAGGCCCTTCGTTCACTCATCCGTAGGGAGATGAAGGAGCAAGGCATTTCCAAAGGAGACGGAATCGTCAGAGACACTCTCGCTATGAGTCCTCACATAAACTTTTTTTCCTACAAATCAATCTGCAAATTGATCGAGGGCGCTGGGCTTGGGATCGTCGACTTCACCCCAAGGACATTTCTTTGCGGGTATTTATTCGACCAGATCTTTCGTTCGGAGCGGTGGATATTGTGGAACGCAAGAGTTGTTGACCAGTTGCCGAAATGCTTCGCCAGCGACTGGATGTTCATGCTGGAAGTGAAATCGCGTCCGGAAGAGGGAAGGTTCCGTTACCGTAGCTCAGCACTCGGTAGGGTACGTAGATGGATCAGTTGCCAACGACTTCTTGATGAAACACCCCATGAGTTCCGATGAGATCGATCTACCAGGTCTTCCTTTTCGACGTTGTGGCGAAGACGATGTTGATCGTCTCTGCAATGGGTACGATACGTTACATGACCGAGGGTGAGTATGCCAAATATACACTCGCCCTGTCACTTGTGGGATTTATCTCACAGACCCTGGCTTCCAGTTTCAATATCATTTATATCGTTGGTGGCCGGGGACCGGAACCGGAACCATCGCCTTCCTCGTTTCTCGGGTTCCAGGTACTTGTGGTCAGCCTAATCGGAATCATATTCCTTCCCGTTGTCTTTGCCGGTCACTGGATCATGGGTTTGGTTTTTTCTCTTGTCTTCGCAGGTACGCTTTCGGACTTCTCCAAGACTTATTACCAGAAGGATTTGAAATTCCTTCGTTATTCGGCCATCGAATTGGCGAGAACGGCCACGTTCATAATTGCCTTTGTCCTGCTTGTCGCCTATATCAGGCATGGTCTAAAAGCTTGGCACGTCCTGCTTCTCCAGGCCGGGGCATTGACAGCGATTTTTTTGGCGGCATTCTATTCAAAAATCCAGGGCTCCCAATTTTGGAACATCCACGAATCCTGGGCGCTCGCACGGCGAATATGGAAAGGCAAGCAGCGATATCTGTTGGGGTATTTCTCCGCTCTCGCCCTGTTCTCCCAAATGGATGTCTTTATTCTCCGGTTTCTATCCTCCGACTTTGAATTGGCAGCCTACGGCTCCGCGTTGAGATATTACATGTTTCTGCTGCTTGCCTTGGGTGCGGTACACGCGGTTCTCCTTCCGACGATGAGCAGGAAAATGGAAGTCGAAGAACTGAACGGCGTCATCCGGCAATTCCGGCGCACCCTGCTCCTCATAGTCCCGGTGATTATTTTCGGGGCATGGGCATCCCGGTGGATCATCCCCTGGATCGACCAAGGGAAATACCCTTCTGCAGTGCTCCTGTTTCGGATCCTATCGGTTTCCGCCGTTGTCTCGTTCGTGTTCAGTCCATATGTCAACCTGGTTCTTCGATTCGAGGAATACTCCTTCCTCTTTCAAACCATTCTTGTTGGACTTCTCTTGAGCGCAACCTTAAACTACGCGTTGATCGATCGGTATGGGGCAATAGGGGCCGCGGTATCCAACTTGCTCTCCTTCGGGATCGTAAACGCTTTGCTATATTGGCGGGCGCATCGCCTCCTCCATGATCCGAATAGATATCCCTCGAACGCCCCGTGAATGTTATTGAGTAGAAAGCGAATGCAGGTCACGAGTTCCTCCATTATCCGCGCCGGATCTCTTTTTGACAAATTTGCCTTCCTTTTTTCCTACGGGATATGGTGGCGCTATCAGTGGCTTCGGAAGCGAGCCGTTCGTTACCGGGACCAGCAGGGGAAAACCTTTTCGCAAGGTCGTTCTATTCTTCCCCTGGTGTGCAGGCTATCCTCTGTTAACAGGTCTCACTTCGAGGCGTCCAGTGATCAGGTACGCCGTCTTTCCGAGATGTATCTTGCGCACCGCTTCGACCTGCTCGGCTCAGGGTGGGTCCGGGTTTTTCACGGCATGTCCTGCCGCGGGTTGGAAGAAAGGCGGTTCGACATGGGAGTGTCGGTAACGCCGGACCGTGGGGGGAGATGGCTTGCGGGACGTGTTTCGCAGGAAAATCTTGAGACCGCCCAAGAACTGTGGAGGCTGGTCGACGAAGGGTACGACCCGATTGACTGGCATCTGGATTTCAAATCCGGATACCGTTGGTCTCCGACCCTCTGGTACCGTGACGTTCCCATTCCCCCTGCGGAAGGGGCGGATGTGAAGGTTCCGTGGGAACTGTCCCGCATGCAGCATCTTCCGATTTTGGCTTTGGCCTACGGATTTTCAAAAGGGGGAGTAGAAGGGTTCAAGGATCCTGCCATTTACGCCAGCGAGTTTCGCAACCAGGTACTGGATTTCATCGCGACGAATCCACCCCGATTCGGGGTGAACTGGCACTACGCGATGGAAGTCGGGATACGGGCCGCAAACTGGCTGGTAGCCTATGACCTGTTCCAGGCCTATGGAGCAGAATTCGACCCGGATTTCGAGACGGCATTTCGCCGAAGCATTTACGAGCACGGACGGCATATCGTTGAAAATCTCGAATGGCATCCTGAACTTCGGACGAATCATTACCTCGCAAATGTGGTGGGGCTTCTGTTCATCGCCACGTACCTGCCCCGCACGAAGGAAACCGATGCGTGGCTGGCGTTTTCCGTGCAGGAGTTGGTCGAAGAGGTAAAGCACCAGTTCTACCCGGAGGGAGCGAATTTCGAGGCATCCACATGCTATCACCGGCTCTCGGCGGAGATGGTGACGTGTGCAACGGCCCTGGTCCTCGGACTTCCGGAGGAGAAGCGGGACGCGTTGAAGGCCTACAACCACCGCTCGATCCGGGGTTTCCCGAAGTTGAACCCTGCCCCGCTTCCCCATTACTTCCTTTCGGGAACGGATCGGATGATCCCCTTCCCTCCATGGTATATCGAGAGAGTGGAGAGGATGGCCGAGTTCACCATGCACCTCACCAAGCCCAACGGGCGGGTCGCCCAGATCGGGGATAACGATAGCGGCAGGTTCCTGAAGGTCGGGACAGGCTACCGCGTCCTAAGTGCCAAGGAAGCCAGGGAGAGATATTCCAATCTCGAAGGATATGCCGGATTGCCGGATCACGTGGAATATCTCGACGAGGACCATCTCGATCATGGGTCCCTGGTGGCAGGAATCGATGCCCTGTTTGGCAGGGACACCCCGGGGAAGGGTGAAGGATCAGAAACAGTTGCATCGGGCCTTGCCCGGTCATTCGCGAAGGGGATCCTCTTGCCTTCCTTCCGAAAGACCGGTGAGGAGGAAATGGCGGGAAAAATCCGGGTCGGAGACAATTTGGGATATCAAATTCGCCTGAGAGAATTCCTTTCGGTACCTGGAACAATAAGCTTGGAACATAAAATCCCGGTCCAGGGCGGCGGCCTCCTGCAGGATCTTGCTCTGTACGCCTATCCCGATTTCGGGATTTTCGTGTATCGAACCAAACGTCTTTTCCTCGCGATCCGATGCGGGTCGATCGGCCAGAACGGGATCGGTGGACATGCCCACAATGATCAGTTGTCCATCGAACTCAACGTGGACGGGGGGGACTGGATCACGGACCCGGGAACCTATCTCTACACACCCTTGCCCGAGCGGCGCGATGAGTACCGCTCGGTCAGGGCGCATTTCGCCCCTAGGTTGGGCGATAAGGAACCTGGCCATATGGATCCGGGGCTTTTCCGGCTTGGGGATGAAGCCAAAGGGAAGTGCGTCTACTTCCACGAAGACGGCTTCATCGGAATGCACAAGGGATATGGCATCCCGCTATATCGGTTTGTCTCAATCAATGAGGATTCCATTTCGGTTGTGGAATCCTGCGACGGCGTGGCCCCGGATTCCAATTTCGGGATAGGGTTCACCGAGTTCCGGAAAAGCGCACCGCCCTTTTCTCCAGGGTATGGCCTCCGGCTGCTGGAACACCAATGAATCTGCTGATCGTCACGTATAGATACGCCCCGGTTGTGGACCCGCGCGCGTTCCGTTGGGCCGCGATCGCCGAGCATTGGGCGGCCAAAGGACATGTTGTGGACGTAGTATGCGCATGGGAGAGCGGACTTCAGAAAAAGGAGTGTAGAAATGGGGTCAGGGTCCATCGAGTCGGGGGGGGGCTCGACCAAATATTGAGGGATAAATTATCGAGATGTTCCAAAGACAAGCAGGTTGAAGGCAAGGACGAACATACCGCTGTAAATTCGGGCTCGATGCCAAACAGACGGGATAGCTTGTTGTCCTCCGTTTATCGTCGCGCGAACAACGCATTGGAGAAAGTGGTATGGCCGGATCATGCATGGTCCTGGTATTTCCCGGCGTGGAGAAGAGCGTATAACCTGTTGCGTCGCGGTGGTTACCACGGCCTGATCAGTGTCTCATTCCCCTTTAGCGGCCATCTTGTCGGTTATCGTTTAAAAGGGAAGTTCCCGAATCTCCCGTGGATAGTTGATATCGGCGATCCCTTTTCCTTTTTCCAGGATAAGCCGATCAATAATGTCGTCTTATACGAAAGGATGAATCGTTACTGGGAAGGAAAAGTGTTGGAAAAGGCGGATGCGATCACGGTGACGTCAGACGGGACGGAGCATGAATACCTGAATCGTTTTCCCGGCTGTTCGGGAAAGATCCGGGTGATCCCTCCCCTGATTTCCATTCCCACAGGCAATGGTGATGAAGAGGGACTGGAAAGCAGCAATCGGACGATCCGCCTGGTCTACGCGGGGACATTGTACAAGGCTATTCGAAATCCCGGCTATTTGTTGGGGATATTTTCGGGCCTGATCCAATCGGATTTGGGTAATCGCATTGAATTGCATTTTTACGGGAATATTAACGATTGCGATGATATTTTCATCCCATACAAGGAATGGCTCGAAAAGAGGATATTCCTGCACGGGAAGGTGGAGCGGAGAGTTGCGTATCGAGCCATGCAAGGTGCAAACCTGCTGGTCAACATCGGGAACACAACGAGCTATCAACTGCCAAGCAAAGTCGTAGAATATGCCAGCACAAGAAAACCGGTACTGAATATCGTCAAATTCAGGGAAGACAGTTCTGCGGATTATTTCTCTTCTTACGGGGCTTGTATGAACGTCATCGACAATGGAAAGGGAATCGAAGGTGAGGAACTGACGGATATCGTTCGCTTCATAAAAAACCCTCCCGACGTCGATCCGGAAAAGCACCGTGATTTTATTTCAAGATACATGGTGGATGAGATATCGGGAAAATACGAGAAGATATTATCGGCTCTGGTGCCCATTTAGATGGTGATCGCGAGATATTTCAAGGCTTGACAGCTATGGGAGCAGGAAACTACCCCTCCGCTTTGTGCACCGACTGCAGGCGGCCCCTTCCAGCCTTGGGCGAAGTAGCATCGGGCGAATATGTTTGTCCGTGCGGGATCCGAATACCTTACGTCCAGGGGATCTACCGGTTCATCGAGTGCGATGCCTTTTACGAGGGGCGGTTCATCTGTCCACAGGACCCCTCGTCGAAGTCGGCCATCCACAGGCTGGTCCTCGCTGCCATTCGATGGGGCAGCGTCGATGGCAACGAGGAACGTATGTGGCGAAGGAGCATCCGGGTAGTGCGCGCCCGGACGAGTGGGAGACCTCTTCATGTGCTGAACGTGGGGGCAGGTGGGGGGCACGCATTTCTACGGGGCCTGGGTCACGTGAGCTCCGTGGATCTATCCCTCCAGAGCCTTTCCCAAGCGCGGGCATATTCCGACGTTTGCTACCAGGCAGACGCTCGATGCCTTCCGTTCGAAGACGGAGCATTCGATCTGGTCTTCACGTCCCATGTCTTGGGCCACATCCCCATCGAGTCCAAGCAGGAGGCCATCGCCGAGATCGCCCGTGTAACGCGATCCGGCGGGTTTTCCCTCAACTCCATCGAGTGCGAGGCCGATAACTTCGTCTACGGTGCCGCCCGGCGATATCCGGATCTATATGACAGGTACTTCAAGGATATGTACGGCCACTATGGGCTGGAGTTGCCGTCCCTCTGCATGGCGCGCTTCCGCAAGGCCGGATTCGAGCCCGTCTTTGAGTTTTCGGACTACTGCAAAGGAGTGGTCCGTCCGGCAGACTCTTATAAGGTTTTCTTCGGAAACGAGTATCGCGAGAAGGGCATCCTCTTCCGGGTCTTGGCGAGCCTCTCCTCGGCGTTCTCCTTCTGCGTTCCCGCGAGTGTCTTTGCGGGGTTTGCGCTCTATCCCTTCACCCTTCTCAACCGCCTGGGCGGCCCCGATTCGGTGGACTCGGTGAAGCTCCTTTACGTGAAGCTATGAATCTATAACTCCGGATCCTTCGCTGGTTTCCCTTCTTTTCCCGTTTTCATCAACGCGATCTCTTGCGCCATCTTCTTGTTCATCTGGTGGAGTTTCGAGATGGCGATCGAGAAGTGGATCAGGATCAGCAGGATGAAGAGGATCCCGACCAGGAAGAGGAACGACGGCGGGTAGGCGATGCCGACCGCGTGGGCGATCCGGTCCAACCAGCCCTGCTTCAGCGAGAGGATCAGGATGACCATGCTCCCCGCCAGCCACAGGATCGAGTACTCCTCGCGCAGTTTCCGACGCCGCACCATCTCCAGGATGTAGAGAAGGAAGCCGGCGGAGGCGCAGATCGAAAAAAGGGTTACCCGGTTCACCCGAATCTCCGGATGCAATTGATGAGGAATGAGAGCGTCACCTTCACCATATAGTACACCGCGCGGAAGGGGGTGATGGAGGATTTCCCCTCCTCCCGGTCGTACATCCGCACCGGCACCTCGACGGCCCGCGCCTTGAGCCGGTGCATCAGGATGTAGGCGTCCACCTCCGGGTAGTCCGATGGATAGTGGTCGGAGTAGAACTCGATCAGGCGGCGGTTGATCGCGAAGAAGCCCGAGGTCGGGTCGGTCACGCGGTACCCGGTGGTCACGTTGACGAGGAGGCGGAAGAACCGGATGCCGA
>Ga0209253_10003340_pt1 | contig 14136 bp, 10 predicted proteins | sample FrelakmetBRP12BR_FD_187145 | JGI IMG/M metagenome (GOLD analysis project Ga0209253, IMG submission 187145) | Freshwater lake sediment microbial communities from the University of Notre Dame, USA, for methane emissions studies - BRP12 BR (SPAdes)... | ecosystem: Environmental > Aquatic >...
CATCGCCACTTTTTTATCCCAGTATTTTTTAGCGGATTGTAAAAAGAGTTTAGGGATCGTCAAATCTTTTGTTAACTCAATTTCTTTCCAGTTACCGACGTGAGACATAGAGATCCTCCGCCCCTCCCAGATAGGCCTTAATCACATATGGATTTTTCTGAACCTCAGGAGGGGTTCCTTCTGCAATCTTTTCGCCAAAATTCAGAGCCATGACCCGATGTGAGATATCCATCACCACACCCATATCGTGTTCCACGAGAACACAGGTGGTCTGCCACCGTTCTTCTTCGTTGATGTCTAAAATGAATCGAGCCATATCCTCCACTTCTTCCAAATTCAGACCTGCAAGAGGTTCATCCAATAAAATGATTTTAGGATTGAGTGCCAATGCCCTTGCTAATTCGACTCGCTTTTGAAGCCCATAGGGTAACATTCCAACAACCTTATCCCTGATGTGTTCAATCTCAAGGAGATCGATGATCTCCCTTTCAATGAAATCCCGATGTTCAATTTCTTCACGAGCGGTCTTTCCAATATAAATGGAACCGCTGAGCAATCCTGTTTTGAGATGAATATGGCGACCGAGCCGGATATTATCGAGCACGCTCGTGCCTTTAAAGAGTTCGATCTTCTGAAACGTCCGTGAGATTCCCATTTCTGCTCTCTGGTGAGGTTTTAATTTGGAGATTTCTTTTCCTTCAAAATAGAGCTGCCCTTTTTGGGGGTGGTAAAGGCCATTAATGCAGTTTAGGAGAACCGTTTTCCCCGCACCATTGGGGCCGATGACGGAGAAGATCTCACCTTTTTTGACCTCTAAACTAATATCCATCAGGGCTTGGACACCACCGAAAGCCATATAGATGTGTTCGACTTTAAGCTGAACCTCATTGGTGACTACCATTAAAGACTCCTTTCCCATGCGGTGCGGCTCGTGAATAGTGGCACTTGGGAGATTCTTATGATGCTGAGAGGGGAGAAAGGATAAATGGAGAGAAGGGCGGTTGTGCCGTTTGTAGCTAATAACTCGCTAAACAAAGAATAAATATCCTTACCCTTAGAGGATTTGCTCTCGTCTCTTCTTGAAGGCTACAAGCTACAATCTTTTCTAATTTTTTGTAAGGGGAGGAAGGATTCGAAATCAGGACGAAATCCCACCCAGAGTCATTTTCATCCATTAACAAAACATTGTTCTTTTGTCAAGTTTTTATTCAGTTTTCTCAATTGTTTTTGCCAGGATTCAACTTTTAAATGCTAGTCACACCTAACAGGTCAGATTTTTGTTGACTCGAAACTGCGTCAGGATAACGGTCTTTGGAAGGCGAGGAAAGAAGGGGATAGCCTCCTTTATCATAAGTGATTTCTCAAACCATCCGGTAACCATAACCTAAAATTTTATTGTTTTAATTTAAAAGAGGCTAATTCCCAATCATATATCGCATCCCAATAGTCACCTTTTTCACATTGGTACTTTACCATATATTTCGCATCCGGCGAATACCAATACCACGCTTTACCTTCCTTGGGTCGCCCTGCTGTTTGTCCAACCGTTTCTTGTTTATACTCTAATTTAAGAGCTTTGAATTTTCCTGCCTGGACCACGACCTCTTCCCACCCCAGAACAGTGAAGGTCTCAAGATAAGTCATTTGTTGTGCTCCTAAGGCGGTTGATTTAGTTATATATTGGTCTTTCCAAATCTTACCGATATCTAATGGAAAATTAAAAAGTCTTTTGTTCCTTCCCTCATACTTTATTCGTTTATCTTTGCCCATGTAGTAGACTCTATTCAGAGAGCTTTTTTCATATATAAAAGTTATCTCCCCTCGGGCAGTTTGATACTTCACCGCATAACTATCCCCATCGGCATTGACTACCGTCATAATCAAATCATCAGAAAGAACCCACTTATCCGCTACAGTCCATACGGGGGCTCCAACCTTATCCTGACCGTAAACAATGGCTGAGATAGATAACACTAAGAAGCTTAATAAGATCATTTTTTTCATGTCATTTCCTCCTTTGCACGGTAACGGTTGTTCACTGACAAATATTATTTTCCCATTAGAAAGTCAGTCAGGCTTTCTTAGAAACATAAATTCATGATATACTGGGCGCCCTTAAATCTCAAGATAAATTTCAGAAAAAGATAAAATTCACAATATTACTTTTGATATTGACAAAAAACAGGCTTTATGGTTGAGTGATAGAAACAAAAAACCCGAGAAACGGGTGGGTTGAGGGGCTGTAATCATCCGGTTTTGCTCGTTCATTTCAATAGGTTCAACAACCTTGCATAAGGAGGGATGACTATGCGACGTGTATGGATGGCTGTCTTTATTCTAATCATTTTCATGCTTTGGAACACTCCTAATGCAACTGCCCAATTCCGAGAGGCAGGAGCAGAAAAACTCAGGGTTGCTGTGGATGCCCCCGACTTTGCCCTGAAGGAGATCGGTGGAGGAAAAATCTCTCTCAAAGAGCTGCGAGGGAAGATCATTTTGTTAAACTTCTTTGCCACGTGGTGACCAAACTGCAAGAAGGAGTCTCCTTCATTTGCTAAACTTCATGAGGAGTTTAAGAACACAGATTTGGCCCTCCTCAAGGTGGCGACCAAAGAGAAAGAGAAAGAGATAATAAAATATAAGAAAGAACATAATTTTTCTTCCCCCATCCTCTTTGAGGAGAATGCAGCGGTGTCCACTGCCTATGGAGTTTGGAGTCGCCCCCAGACTTTTTTCATCAATCGTGAAGGGAAGATCATCGGCAGGGCACTTAAGGAAATGGATTGGACATCAAAGAGCATGAAAGACCTCATTGAATATCTTTTGAAGGAGAAAAAATGAATCGAATTCATTTAAAGAAGATATCGTATTTGCTTTTTATCCTGATCTTTGGATTTTTGGGAACCCGATGCGCCACTGACACTCACAAAGAAGAAGTTAAGACGTATCCAAAGGATTATGTTCATTCTTTAAGCGAGATTCATCTTGAGAAAATATTCAATGAGAACCGGGGCTTAAAGGTTGTGGAAGAGAATGCGACCACAGTCCATGACTACTACCGCGGAGGTGTCCAGGAGAAGGAAGAAGGGGAAAGGCTACTGAAAGAAAGCAGATGGGCGGAGGCGGGGAAACAGCTTGAAAAATCAAATCGATTCTTACGGGTTGTCCTCAAATATCTTCCCGAAGATGAAGCCTATCGCCTGGTCTATGAAGGCCAGACGGTGATTTTCTTGCCCAATCTCTTGATCGCCGACAACGACCTGAAATTAGTCACGGTTTACAAGAATCTGAAAAATGATGACCGAGCGGCTCAAGCAAAAGCAGAAGGACAGCAATATCTTGCAGAATCTCTAAAGAGTGTGAAAACGGAGTGGGCCTATCAAATCAAGAAAGGGTTTGAAGATGAATCACCCAAGAAATGAGTTGGCCGTGGAAAAGAATTCCAGTTCAGTGCTCCTTCGGACCCGGAAACCAGTTTTTGTTATCCCATTGCCATATGAAGATGCCAACACCGATTTGGCTTGAAGGGAATGATGGAAATGGAATGAAATGCGATAAGGGAGGATGAATTATGAAAAAGATTATGATGATGATCATTCTTTTTGTTTTTCTTTTCGGCTGCGCAGGGATCCCTGTCCGAAAGGCGCTCCAAGAAGATATTAGTGTTCCTCCGGGTAAAATTGAGGGAAATCAATTTACTGGGATTCGATATCCCTTTAAGGTCTCGGTTCCTCCCCTGTGGAAGCTGTCAACAGAATTTCCTGATTTCCTGGAAGAGCTGGGTTATGACAAGCCTTTTTCGACGGATAAGGAGCAGACGGAAGTATATGCTTATCATCCCGTGACAAAATCAAATATTAATTTTGATTTTACACCGGCGGGTCGGTATGCAACGTTCAACCAGGAAAAGATAGAACGCCTCACTTCTATGGCCACTGAAAGTTTGAAGGCTGAATTGGATAAGGAGCATGGGAAAGGGGTTGTGAAACCGGACGTGTATCCCTCAGAACCAATCTCCTTAAAGGGTGTCCAATATGCTGCAAAAAAATATGCAACCTATACGGTCAAAGGGGTGAAGCAGGAACAGGGTTGGATTTATGGGTTTACAGAACCTTACCAGATCTTTATTCTCTATACGATCTTTGAGAAAGGAGGAGGGAACGACCGTCAGGATCTGAAGAAAATCCTGGACTCTTTTGAGTTTATGGTCAAGAAATAAATAAGGTCTAGGGTAACGACATTTCTGTTTCAGCGTATTCTTTTAAAAGACTGTTGAGCTTTACATCGCGATCGAAATGTTCATAATTATCGATGAAACGGGGGATCACCCTATTGCCCCTGGCCATGTGGACGTAAATATCATCGCGATGATCATCCCTCGTGCTTCTCTGCCAGCAGTATTTAGATTAAACTTTTACTTACCCGTCACTTCCTGTTTTAAATCATACTGAGCCACGGCCGATAATCCTACCTGTTCGAGCAAAGCGGCTCGGTGTTTGCGAAAAGCAGGATTGTCCGGCGTGTCGGCGATCAGATTTGAAATCGCCATTAAGGCATCATACCACATCCCTGCCCCAGCGTAGACATGAGGGATTTCTTCTCGACTCGCTTTGAGGAGTCTTGAACTAAGGGTCTCTGGGGTCTTAACACGCTCAATGATTGCACCAGCGACGATATCTCTCGACCGCCGATTCGGATCGGGGACCAGGACCAAAAACCACCGGTATTGAGTGCCCGTGGCCAGGCGTATATCAAAATCACTCAGCCTTAATGGATAAATACCGGGTTGCGAGGGAAGGGGAATACGCGTCTCTAAAAGTGGGTGGGTGTCCTTCTCTATGATGATTGTCAGTTCGATCGGATACTTGGCTGGTTTGGATAAGTACCAGTAAAGAGTAGGCTGTTCTTGGACTGTCAGTGCCACATGGTTTGGAGCGAGCGCAAAAAGAGCAATCAATTCTTCTCCTATTCCACGGGTTCCTCCTCCCACACGACCTCCAGGAGCACCCCGAAGAGGAGGTTGATAAATGGGTGGGCTGACTGGAGGAGACGATTTTTGCTCTGATGCTTCCAAACCTTCAAGGGGCGCCTTGCCTTTCTGATCAGCGGGCTGAGGGACAATCCCTTTTTTCTCTTTGGTAGTTTCAATATTCGTTTTTCCATCTGCTTCAGCCGCCACACTAGCGGAAAGGAAAAAGACGAATAGGATTCCTGTAATCAGAGTCCCAATAATAAAAAGATTCCTTTTCATACTCTTTCCTCCTGTTCAACGACGTTCGAATGCTCGTCCACCCGACCGACCAAGCAGTGGGCGGTTATCTTGTCAGCTTTCCCCCTTAAACTTAATTCGCCGACCTTTTCTGTCCTGAACTGGTTTCCGAGATATCGCAAAGTAGTTTCTCCAATGAGAACGCGGCAAGCTCTGTTCGTAAAATCAAAACCAGTGAGGTTCTCAGAAAAACTCTCAAGCCTTGAAGCAATATTGACCGTGTCACCAATGGTGGTGTATTTCAACCTTTTCGTACTTCCTAAACTCCCCGCTACCACGGGTCCCGTGAAAATACCAATACGCATATTCGCCGTTGGGAGTTTATGCTCCTGCCAGAAAGTGTTAAGCCGTTTGATTTCTCTTTCCATGGCGAGGGCACAATTCACCGCATTCACAGCGTCTTGACTGATTCCAGCTTCCGTCGTTCGAGACAGAGGCACGCCAAAGTTAGCCTTGAGACCATCCCCGGCATAATCATCGACAATCCCTCCATATTCCGTTACTAATTGAGCCATCGTCTCCAGATAGGTATTTAACCAGTCAATAAGTGTCTGCGCATCCAATTTCTCAGCCACAGCAGTAAACCCTTCCAGGTCTGTAAACATCACTGTGCAAATCAGCATTTGGGAACGGGGTCTGCCACCGTCCAGGAATTGGTCACGTTCCTTCCAAATGACTTCAGCGACCTCTTGAGAAACGTGTTTCGAAAATAGTTGCATCAGAGAAGCTCGTTCTACTCTTTCTTTGTTTGACATATAAGCGGTGATGAGCGCCGCAGAGACAAACCAGGCAATAGCTGGAGGCACTAAAGGAATCCACCAACCACGCAAGAATACAAAATATGTGGCAAAGGCGAGGGTGAGCAAACCGGACAAAGCCAAAAGTGAAAAGCGCCAGGGGGATCGGACTCCAATACCAATTACTCCTCCCATCAAGCCCCAGAGCAAAACCCATAACCCTTCCTGCCAGTCGCTCAGCGTTAAAGTGGAAAAATCACCCTGGAGTGCGAACCCTAGCAATGCACTGATGATTTGAGCATGCAACGCCACCCCCGAAATTTGTTGATCAGAGTGAAGACCCCGACTAAAGGGCGTGTAAAAGAAATCCTTTACGCCCTCGGTCTTGGTTCCTATAAGGACTATTTTGTTCTTAATAGCCTCCGGATGAATCTGTGAGGAGAGAAGGGTTGACAACGAAAAGGAAGAAAAAGGTTTTTGGGAATTCTTAAAATTAAGTACAAATTGGTAACCTCGCGCATCGGCTCCGATATATCCCCCATCATTTGCCCCAAATGGCCGTATGGTCCTTTTGCCCAATTGCAAGTATTCTGGGTTAACCGGATCCGGCTGAGGTGTGACCCCTTCTGCCCGTAAGTAAAGAAGCGCCAATCGAAGAGCAAAAGAATAGAAGACCTTTTTTCCATCATCGAGGAAAAGCAAACCACGGCGAACAATACCCCCCGGGTCGACGATGACATCATTAAAGCCAATCTGGTCTGTATCTTTTAAGGCCGGAGGGGGAGGTACACCAAGCTTCTCATCACCACCGAATTTCATTGCCGTGATGATGTTGTGATTCTTGGTCAAGATCGTATCTAATTCCTTACTCCCAGGGGGTACCGGAATGTCCCGATAAATATCAAGACCGACTGCGCGCGGGTGATAGTGCGTAAGGATTTCCAGTACCTTTGCCACCGTAGCATCTGTCAATGGCCATTTCGCCTGTTCCTGAATATCACGTTCATTGATTTCAATAAGAACAATGCGTGAGTCCAGTTCAGAAACTTCAGGCTGCAGTCTGATGTACCAGTCGTAAGCGGTTAACTCTAGAGATTCAAAACGCCCAGTGCTTCTTAGACCTATAATGCCCAAGGAGACAAGGGTGCCGACAAATAGACTAGTGACCAGAGGAGATCGAAACAATCTAGAAATTGGATTCATAACGAACGGTTCGTTTTACAACCAGTTGTTGATCAATACGAAAGGAGACCAATAACTAGGATGATCGTAGCTTCGATCTAGATTTTCCCTCTTTCTCAAATAATTTAGCTGCCTCTTTCCAATCCAGAACCGCCTGCTCAAAGGCTCCTCTTTGAAAAGCACTTAAGCCTTTATTCATATAATTTTCAGCGGCTGAGCCGCCTGAGGTAGGAACAGATTGAGCCAATAACGTGGAAGGGGAGGATAAGAGATTTCCAATCAGCCAAATGAAGAAAAGGATCACCAATGATTTTTTGCAGGATGTACGAGGGTTAGGGAAAAGGTTGAAAGATACACTTCTAACGAGTTGGGCAGAAGTATCCATTTAGAATTCTCCTCTTATCGGCTTTTAATGGTTAGAGGTTACTAAATGAATATTCCAGGACTTTTAAACGTCCTTTGGATTCAGTAGAACTATAGCATAATTGGCAGAGTGGTCAACAACAATCTTAAGAGCGCTATGATCGATCACCTCAGTGGGGACAGGGGCAAGGAGTTGACCAGAGGAAAGCAGACACCTGCTACTGCCAAACCCCAGACCATCCCTGACTTCCCGCTGGCGTTGAAGAAATAGGTAAAGCATAGTTGTGTCTCCTTCGGGGGTGGTGGGAACCCTGCCTTGAGGCGAAGTGAAGACTTTGCGAAATGGTCGGCCTGTCATTCGTGACCTATTCGTCACGGAGCTAAAATTAGGCCGATTATGAGCATCTGAATCATATGGCACTGGAATTGTCATTCCCGTGAAGACGGGAATCCAGGACGGCAAAGAAAAAACTGGATTCCTGCTTGCGCAGGAATGACGTACATAAGAACAAGAACCGGTGAAGTCGACTTTAAGTCGACAATATGTTTAAGAACCCCTCGCCTTCAGGGCGAGGGTAGTTCAGTCGGCGTTAGAAAGAAATTTCCAGGAACTGATGGAAAACCCGGAGTTGAAGTTCGCTTACCTTGGGTTGTAGGGTTTTTGTTGACCCATCCATTCTTGACTTGTGGCATTCAATTTAGTAAGCTTTTTCATAAAAGTAAGCCCTCCATCAACCGTTTAGACATAGAGATTATAAATTGGTTTAGAAAAGAACCTTAACCCCTTTCTTTTATGGGGACAGCCATAGATTTTATCGGGCGAGGTGAGGAAAAAATTAGTTCTGTATGGTGGGGGTTGTGATGAGAAAAACAGACTGGTCCGTGGCTCTATTTGTTTTAGTGCTATTCACACTGCTTTTCATTAGCAGAGTACATTCGTCCGGAATACCAAACGACCCTATCCTTCGCATTGAGATGGGGATGCATTCGACATTCATATCTTGTATTGCAGTTGATGCCCAAAACCGATTCATGGTGACAGGGTCATGGGACAAAACCGTGCGGCTCTGGGAGCTTTCTACGGGGAAGCCCGTCAGGGTTTTTCGCCCACCTATAGGTGAAGGTTCAGTGGGTATGATATTTACCGCCACTTTCTCACCTGATGGAAATGCGATTGTCTGCGGGGGGATGACAAAAAGCGGGAATGAAAAATCTTATTCTATTTGTTTGTTTGATCGGGAGAGTGGTAAGCTTGTCCAAAGAATAGGGGGACTTAATCGTTATATAACGCATCTTCAGTATTCAAAGAATGGCAGGTTTTTGGTGGTGGGAATGGCCAAAAATGGAGGAATCCGAATTTATCGTACACCAGACCATTTGATCGTCGGAAATGATACGGAGTACGGAGATGATGTTTATGGAGCCGATTTCGATGGAAAGGGAGGGTTTGCAACTGTATCCAGGGACGGATTTATTCGTCTCTATGGAAGCGACTTCAAGTTGATTACGAAAAAGAAATCCCCGGATGGCTTCAAGCCGGCTCGGGTGCGCTTTTCGCCTGACGGTTCTAAAGTGGCTGTTACTTTTTTCGATCGTGATTTGTTAAGCGGAAAGTTAGATGTTCTCTCCGGAAATGATCTCTCCCATCAATACTCTCCTGACATGAGAGGCATTACCAAAGGGGTTTTCTTGCCTGTCTCCTGGTCGCTGGACGGGAAATTTCTCTATGCTGGCAAAGGAAGCTGGCATCCTGTCATCATCCGGAAGTGGACAGAGGGGGGCAAAGGTCCATACAAAGACCTTGAGGCGGCAGAGCACCCCCTTAAAGACATCCAGGCCTTGAAAGATGGAGGCGTTGCATTTGCTTCGGGTTACCCTTCTCTCGGGGTATTTGATGCCAATGATAGAAAAACCTTGGATAAAACCCCACCCATTGCCGATCACAGATTCGGCCAGAAAAATTTCCTTGTTTCTAAGAACGGGGACAAGGTCCAGTTTTGTTATGAGAGATTCGGCAAGTCTCCCGCCAATTTTTCAGTCACTGATAGGTCCCTAAGTACCTACCCGTCATTTGAATTAGGTCTATGGCCCCCCGTCACCCAGGCCTCTGGCCTGGACATCACAGACTGGAAAGAAACAACAATCCCCAAGTTGAATGGCAAATCGCTGAAATTTGCGCCCGACGATTTTTCCAGGAGCCTTGCCATTTCGCCAGGAAAAGACACCTTTCTTCTCGGGGCACACCGTTTTCTCTATCTCTTTGATAAGCAGGGTCATCAGAAGTGGGTCGTCCGGGTTCCTGGAGAAGGTTATGATGTAAATATCTCCGGTGATGGCCGAATTGCCGTGTCAGCGCTGGGTGATGGTACGGTAAGATGGTACCGGATGAAAGACGGAAGGGAACTTCTGGCATTCTTTCCTCATGCGGATAAAAAGCGATGGATTCTTTGGACGCCATCCGGTTATTACGACGCCTCTCCCGGGGCAGAAGAACTGATCGGTTGGCATGTGAATAACGGAAGTGACCAGGCTGCGGACTTCTTTCCCATCTCAAGATTCAGATCAACCTATTACAGACCGGATGTGGTTGCAAAGGTTTTGGAGACCTTGGACGAGCCTGAGGCAATAAGAATTGCAAATGAGGAATCAGGCAAGAAATCAAAGGAGGTTCCTGTCACCAAGATCCTTCCGCCTGTGGTGAGCATTCTTTCACCCAAGGATGGTTCTGAGACATCCGCTAAGGAGATAGAAGTAAAATTCGAAGTACGCTCCCCTTCAGGAGAACCGGTGACAGGAGTGAAGGTTTTGGTTGATGGGAGACCCATCGGGAGAGGTTTGACGATCAAAGAAATCCAGAAGGATCAGGACGTCCATGCAACAAAGGTTCCTATTCCGGAGAAGGATGCTGAGATCTCGATCATTGCAGAAAATAGGAACGCAGCCAGCGAGCCGGCCACGGTGAGTTTGAAGTGGTCGAAGAAAGTGAAAGAGGATGAGTTTACGATCAAGCCAAAGCTCTATGTCCTGGCTATTGGTGTTAGCAAATACGAGGATAAGGACCTGACGCTTCAGTTTGCTGCTAAGGATGCCAAAGACTTTGTAAAATCCCTCCTCCAGCAAAAGGGTGGTCTATACCGCGATGTGGTGGTAAAGGTTCTCACCGACGAAAAGGCAACCAGGGATGAGATTATCGATGGATTTGAATGGATATCGAAAGAGACCACGAGCCATGATGTAGCGATGGTCTTTCTGGCGGGGCATGGGATAAATGACAGTGGAGGGGTGTACTACTTCTTGCCTGTGAACACCAATTTGGAGAGACTGAGAAGGACGGCTGTTCCGTTCACGGAGATGAAGAACACGGTAACTTCCCTGGCAGGCAAGACCATCCTCTTCATTGACACCTGCCATGCAGGAAACATCATGGGAGCCAGGGGGGCACCGCCGGATATCACGGGGGTTGTCAATGAGCTGGCCAGTGCGGAAAACGGGGCAGTGGTCTTTGCCTCGTCCACGGGAAAGCAATATTCATTCGAAGATCCTACTTGGGGAAATGGAGCTTTTACGAAGGCTGCGGTGGAGGGGATTGAGGGCAAGGCGGATTATACGGGGAAGGGGAAGATCACCATCAACATGCTGGATCTTTATATTTCAGAAAGGGTGAAGGAGTTGACCAAGGGGAAACAGACTCCTGCCACTGCCAAACCCAAAACAATCCCGGACTTCCCGCTAGCGTTGAAGAAATAGGTATAGTTAATTAATAGATTGGTTTTTAGTCAATCATCTTTTTCTGTTACAGGGGCAGGTATAGGTTTTCCCAGGCGAAATGAGGGAATTGAACAGTCCTGCGTGGCGGGGGTTGTGATGAGAAAAGCATATAAGCCCATGATTTTATTTGTATTGGTGCTTTTCGTATTACTCTCCAACGGGAGGTTAAATTCGTTCGAAGTACCCAAAGAACCCATCCTCTCTTTGGAAACGGGAATGCATACAGCACTGATATATAGGATTGCCATTGATGCTCAAAATCAATTCTTGGTGACGGGTTCAATTGATAAAACTGTGCGAGTTTGGGAATTATCCACGGGCAGGCCACTCAGGATCTTAAGGCCTCCTATCGAAAAGGGGCTTGCCGGGAGGATACTCGCTGTTGCCATCTCACCTGATGGAAAAACAATTGCCTGTGGAGGACGGACAGGATTTGCCTTGGAAAAATCCCAATCCATCTACCTATTTGACCGCGAGAGTGGAAAGCTGGTCCACAGAATAAAGGGTCTTCCAGATGTCAGCATTTATCACCTTATCTACTCTAAAGATAGCAGGTTCCTTGTAGCGACACTGGGTGAAGGTAAAGGTATCCGTATTTATCACACCACCGACTATTCAATTGCAGGAGAAGACAAAGATTATGGAGGTCATAGTTACAGTGCCGATTTTGACCTGAATGGAAGGCTTGTCACATCATCGGACGATGGCTTTATACGTCTCTATGGGAGCGATTTCAGGTTAATCATTAAGAAGAAAGCCCAGGGTGGGAATAAGCCTTATGCTGTAAGTTTTTCCCCTGATGGCTCAAACATTGCCGCTGGATTTGAAGATTCCTCAAACGTGGATGTCCTCTCGGGGAAAGACCTTTCCCATCAATACTCTCCTGATACCGGTGGCGCTACTAAAGGAAGATTTATTTCTGTCTGTTGGTCATCGGACGGTAAGTTCCTCTACGCAGGCAAAACCTGGAGGCCAACTTTTATCCGTCAATGGTCGAACGGGGGTAGACATGGATGGGGATGGCGCCGAGGATTCAAGGACCTTCCCATAGGAGATTATGATATTTATAATATCCTTCCCCTTAAGGAAGGAGGCGTCGTCTTTTGTACATCCAACCCCGCCTATGGGGCATTTGATGCAAATGGCAAAAGAACGATCTACAAAGGCCCACCGATTGCGGAATATCGGGGCAGCTATAAAAAATTCCTCATGTCTCACGATGGCAAGACTCTTCAGTTCGGCTATGAGATACTGGGTAAGTCCCCTGCCCGGTTTTCTATCTCGGAGAGGTCTCTTAAGGTTGACCCACCGAAAGAAAAAACCCTCTCCCCTCCCATTACCACAGCGCCTGGGTTAGACATCACAGATTGGGAATATCCATTTAACCCGAAACTGAATGGTAAGTTATTAATCTCTTCCCGGCAAGAATTCTCTTATTGTCTTGCCATCTCGCCGGATAAAAATACCTTTCTTCTCGGGACAAATTTTTTCATCCGTCTCTATGACAGAGAGGGTAATAGAAAATGGGAGACCCTTTCCCCGAGTACTGTCTACTCTGTGAACGTATCAAAGAATAGTAAGGTCGCAGCAGTCGCGCTAGGTGATGGCACGCTGAGATGGTACCGGATGAAAGACGGAAAGGAGCTTTTAGCCTTATTCCCTCACAGGGATAAGAAGCGATGGGTTCTCTGGACACCATCGGGCTATTACGATGCTTCAGTCGGGGGAGAAGAGCTGATCGGCTGGCATGTAAATAACGGAAGGGAGGAGGCAGCCGATTTCTTCCCCGTTTCAAGGTTCAGAGGGACCTACTATCGGCCTGACGTGATCGCAAAGACTTTAGAAACGTTAGATGAAACCGAAGCAATAAAGCTCGCAAACAAGGAATTGGGTAAAGAAGTGGAAGAGGTTTTCATAGCAAAGATATTCCCGCCCGTAGTCAGCATCCTTTCCCCCAGGGACGGTTCTGAGGTATCTAACAAAGAGATTGAGGTAAAATTTTCTATTCGAAATCCTTCAGCAGAACCAGTGACAACAGTGAGGGTCTTAGTAGACGGGAGGCCGATCGGGAAGGGTTTGACAATCAAAGGAGTCCAGAAAGATCAGGAGATCCAAGCGACCAGGGTTCCTATTCCGGAGAAAGATAGTGAGATCACGATCATTGCAGAAAATAGACATGCAGCGAGCGAACCGGCCACGGTGATGCTGAAGTGGCCCGGGAAAGTGAAAGAGGAGGAGTTTACGATCAAGCCGAAACTCTATGTCCTGGCGATTGGTGTGAGCAAGTACGAAGATAAAAACCTAATCCTGCAGTTCGCTGCTAAGGATGCCAAAGACTTTGCAGAGTCGCTTCTCAAGCAGAAGGATGGGCTATACCGCGATGTGGTGGTGAAAGTCCTCACCGATGGAAAGGCAACCAGGGATGAGATCATCGACGGATTTGATTGGATATCGAAAGAGACGACGAGCAGGGATATCGCCGTCGTATTCCTGGCGGGACACGGGGTCAATGAAAAAGGTGGAGTCTATTACTTCTTACCTGTGAACGCCGATATGGATAGACTGAGGAGAACCGCTGTGCCATTCACGGAGATGAAAAACACAGTAACCTCTCTGGCAGGCAAGACCATGCTGTTCATTGACACCTGCCATGCTGGAAATATCATGGGGGCCAGAGGGGCACCCGTCGATATCACGGGCGTTGTGAATGAGCTGGCCAGTGCGGAAAACGGGGCAGTGGTCTTTGCCTCCTCCACAGGAAAACAATATTCTTTCGAAGACTCCAATTGGGGGAATGGAGCTTTTACGAAGGCGGTG
>Ga0209253_10003341_pt1 | contig 14136 bp, 12 predicted proteins | sample FrelakmetBRP12BR_FD_187145 | JGI IMG/M metagenome (GOLD analysis project Ga0209253, IMG submission 187145) | Freshwater lake sediment microbial communities from the University of Notre Dame, USA, for methane emissions studies - BRP12 BR (SPAdes)... | ecosystem: Environmental > Aquatic >...
TTTGATGTTGCCGTGGACCTGAGACGCAGTTCATCCACCTTTGGTCACTGGGTGGGCATGACGCTTTCTGCAGAAAAGAAACAACAGATGTGGATCCCGGTGGGTTTTGCACATGGCTTTTACGTTTTGAGTGCCTCGGCCGAGGTGGTTTATAAGACTACGGATTATTATGCCCCGGAGTGGGAACGCACGCTGCTGTGGAACGATCCAGATCTGGGGATCGAATGGCCGTTATTGAATGGAATGCCGCCAGTTCTCTCGGAAAAAGATTCCCACGGAAAATTATTGTCCGAGGCGGAGCTGTTCGATTAGGAGCTGCAAATGAGGAATGTACTCATTACCGGAGGCGCAGGGTTCATTGGCTCTAATTTTGTCCGTTACGTTTTGCAGACCCAGCCGGATATTTCGATCGTCAACCTGGATCTGCTTACCTATGCCGGCAGCCTGGAAAACCTGAAGGAATTGCCATCTCCAGATCGATACCAATTTGTAAAGAGGGATATTTGCAACCAGGCGGTGGTCGAGGATATCCTCCGGCGCTATCAGATAGATACCATCGTCCATTTTGCCGCAGAGACGCATGTTGACCGTTCCATTTATGGCCCGTCAGCATTCGTGCAAACCAATATCTTTGGCACGTTTTCACTTTTGGAGGCTACGCGCAAAGTCTGGTTGAACGAAAACAAGGTTGATTCAAATGCTGTCCGCTTTCATCATATCTCCACCGATGAAGTCTTTGGCTCGCTGACACCGGATGCCCCCGCCTTTGATGAAAAGACGCCTTATTCGCCGAATTCTCCGTATGCGGCTTCCAAGGCCAGCAGTGATCATTTGGTGCGCACCTATGCGCACACCTATGGCCTGCCAGTAACGCTTACCAACTGCTCGAATAATTACGGGCCATACCAGTTTCCCGAAAAACTTATTCCTCTCATGATCTTGAACGCCCTGGAGGGAAAACCTATGCCCATCTATGGGGATGGGAGACAGATTCGTGACTGGCTGTATGTGCAGGATCACTGCGAGGCCATCTGGCAGGTGTTGCAATATGGGCGGACTGACGAGAGTTACAATGTGGGGGGGAACAACCAACCCACCAACCTGGAGATCGTGGATATCATCTGCGATATTTTTGACGAGCTGAAGCCCCAGTCGCCTTACCGGCCGCATGCCGGCTTGAAAAAATTCGTGAGTGACCGGCCGGGTCACGACCGGCGCTATGCCATGAATATCAGTAAGATTGGACTGGAATTGGGCTGGCAGCCGAGGCATCCTTTGAAGGAAGGTCTTTTAAAAACAGTTTGTTGGTATCTGGAGCACGAAGATTGGATCCAAGCCATCCGTAAACAAAAAGATTACCAGTCCTGGTTGGATAGGAATTACATCGATCGTGTGGAGGAAGGAAAATGAAGGGAATTATCCTGGCGGGAGGCAAGGGAACACGTTTGAATCCACTCACCTTGGCGGTGAGTAAGCAACTCCTGCCGGTGTACGATAAACCCATGGTGTATTATCCGCTCTCGATGTTGATGCTTGCCGGGATACGTGAAATCCTGGTCATCAGCACCCCTGACGATCTGCCGCTCTTCAGGCGTTTGCTGGGCAGTGGTCAGCAGTGGGGCGTTCAATTCAGCTATGCCGAACAAGCCGAGCCACGCGGTTTGGCGGATGCTTTTATAGTCGGAGAGCAATTTATTGGAGAAAATCCAGCCTGTCTGATCTTGGGAGACAACATCTTCTTCGGCCAAGGGCTTCCAGAACAGATGCGGACTGCGGCGGCATTGGAAATGGGTGCGATGGTGTTTGCCTATCCGGTGCGCGACCCCCAGAGATACGGCGTGATCGAATTCGATGAACGGGGACGCGCTATCAGTCTGGAAGAGAAGCCCTCCAGGCCGCGCTCGAACTATGCCGTTCCAGGGCTGTATTTCTACGATCAGCGCGTGGTGTCCTTTGCCAAGACGCTCACCCCCTCGGTGCGCGGTGAAATTGAGATCACAGACTTGAATAAAATATATCTTGAAATGGGCGAGTTGCGGGTCCAGCCATTGGGACGCGGTATCGCCTGGTTGGATGCCGGTACACAGGAATCGCTTTTGCAGGCGGCCAATTTCATTCAGGCTGTGCAGGAAAGGCAGGGCATCATGATTTCCTGCCCCGAAGAGATTGCCTATCGAAGGGGCTTCATCTCTTTAGATATGTTACTCGAAATAGCCCGTTCCTATAAAAACAATAGTTATGGCGAATACCTGCTTCGACTAGTCAGACCGGAATTTGAATGAAGCTGCTGCTTTTAGGCAACACCGGCCAGCTTGGCTGGGAACTACAACGTGCCATCCAACCTGTCGGTGAAGTGGTCGCACTCGACTATCCTCAGATTGATCTGGCCGATCCGGCATGTATTCACAAGATGGTGCAGGAGACCCGTCCGGAGGTCATCCTCAATGCAACTGCCTATACCGCCGTGGACAAAGCCGAAAGCGAACCAGAGCTTGCTGAAGTGATAAATGGCAAAGGGCCGGGTGTGTTGGCGGAAGAAGCGCGTAAACTGAAAGCCGTTTTGATCCATTACTCAACCGATTACGTTTTTGATGGCGTTAAGGGTACGCCGTATGCAGAGACCGACTTACCCAACCCTGTTAATGTGTATGGGGGGAGCAAGCTGTTCGGGGAGCAGGCCATCCAATCTATTGGTGGGGATTACCTGATATTCCGCACCGCCTGGGTCTACAGCCTGCGCCGGGAAAGTTTCGTTTCTAAGGTGTTGGAATGGGCACGCAAAAAAGAGCTCCTACGGGTGGTGGATGACCAGGTCAGCAACCCAACCTGGGCGCGCATGTTGGCGGAGGCAACTGCCCAGATTCTTGTCCACGGGGTTGGCTACCTGCGGGAACGAACTGGCTTATACCATCTGGCCGGCGGCGGGTATGCCAGTCGCTATGCCTGGGCAAAGGAGACCCTCAGGCTTGATCCCAAGAAACACGAGCAGAGTGTGAAACAGTTGCTCCCAGCGCTGAGCTCGGAATTTCCTACCCCTGCGCAACGTCCGCTTTTTTCGGCGCTGGAATGCCAGAAATTTGAGCAGGTGTTCAATCTTCGTCTCCCCCCTTGGGATGCGGCGCTGAAACTGGCATTGGACGGCATGTAGGAATGCAAGTACTTGCATTAACCCGTTACGGTTCACTCGGTTCCAGCAGCCGTGTCCGGTTCTATCAGTATCTCCCTTCCCTGGCAGCCTCGGGGTTGGAGATCCGGGTCGCCCCGTTGTTGGGCAACGATTATGTGCGCAATTTATATTCCGGGAAACGCCAACCGGTCTTTCCTGTTTTATTGGCTTACATTCGCCGTGTGGCGAGTTTATTGGCAGGCCGCCATTTTGATCTTTTATGGGTTGAAAAAGAGTTATTCCCCTGGATTCCATACCGTGTTGAAAGCTTGTTGTTGGGACGGCGTATTCCCTGTGTAGTGGATTACGATGATGCAGTTTTTCATCGCTATGACCGCCACAAGAGCCCACTGGTTCGAGCTCTCCTCGGAAAGAAAATCGACACGCTCATGCGCCGGGCCAAAACGGTGGTGGCAGGTAATCAATACCTGGCTGATCGTGCCAGCTCTGCTGGGGCAACGAAAATTGAATATCTTCCCAGTGTGGTGGATACTGACCGGTACACTACCAGGCAGAAAACGGCGGAACAATTTCGAATTGGATGGATCGGTTCTCCGGTAACCGCCCCTTTCTTGGGATTGATCAGGGATGCATTGGAAGAGACAGCCAGAAAGACCGGTGCGCGCCTGGTGTTGGTCGGCGCAGGGGATCGGGATCCGCTCCCGGGGGTGGGAAAAGAGCTTCACCCCTGGAGTGAAGACAGCGAAGTTGCGCACATCCAATCCTTTAATGTAGGTATCATGCCTTTACCTGATAGGACTTTTGAACAGGGCAAATGTGGATACAAACTTATCCAATACATGGCCTGTGGGCTGCCGGTGATCGCCTCGCCAGTTGGAGCGAACAAACGTATTGTAGAACAGGGAACAACAGGGTTTTTGGCGTCCAATACCACTGAGTGGGTGGAGGCATTGGTGAAACTTTACAAGGATGCTGATATGCGGGCTGCCCTTGGGAAGGCCGGCCGTAGAAAGGTCGAGCGGGAATACTGTTTACAGGTCACCGCTCCACGGTTGGTGAAAATCCTGACAGAGGCGGCAGTAGACTGAGTACATAACCTTGTTTTGATGGGGATCGTTCGTCCATTGCCTTGGGGATTGGCGAAAACAGGCAAAGGTATAATAGGCTTCAAGTGATAGGATTTTCCCATGCCCCGGGATTGGTCTGAATTTGAAAAGTGAGTTTTAGTGAAGATTGTATTGTTTGCAAATACCGATTGGTATCTGTATAATTTTCGCCTGGCACATGCGCAGGCACTGCGCCAACGCGGCGACGAAGTGGTTTTGGTTTCCCCGGAAGGCCCTTACGGCCCGCAAATGCAGGCGCTGGGTTTTCGTTGGCTGCCATTTCCACTGGCGCGCCGCAGCCTGAATCCGCTCACAGAGCTCCGGGCGGTGGTGCGCCTGCTTGGGTTGTATAAACGGGAAAAGCCTGACCTGGTTCATCATTTCACGGTCAAATGCGTTTTATATGGGTCACTGGCTTGTCGTCTTCTCGGAATCCGGTCAGTTGTCAATTCGGTGACAGGTCTGGGTTATGTTTTTTTGGGAAATGGGGGCACGCGTAAATGGCTGCGAGACCCGATTATATTATCCTATCGAATGTTGTTAAAACCAACTTGGGTCATCTTTCTAAATCCGGATGATAAGGCGGTTTTCCTGGAGAGTCATCTGGTGGATCCGGGACGAACAACGCTCATTCGGGGTGATGGGGTGGACCTCCGGCGCTTTTCACCCCGCCCGGAACCGGCGGGTGTACCCCTGGCCGTCCTACCGGCCCGTATGTTATGGGACAAAGGTGTGGGTGAATTTGTGGCCGCAGCCCGGATTTTACGTTCAAAAGGTTCAAGCGCTCGTTTTGCCCTGGTAGGCGATAGTGACAATGATAATCCCGCTTCGGTGGATGCTTCTCAGTTGCAGGAGTGGGAAAAGGAGGCTGTGATAGAATGGTGGGGGTGGAAAGAGAATATGGTTGACGTATATGCGCAGGCTGCAGTGGTATGTCTGCCATCTTACCGGGAGGGTATGCCAAAAACTTTGATTGAGGCGGCTGCTTGTGGCCGTCCGATTGTCACAAGTGACGTCCCGGGCTGCCGGGAGGTTGTCCAACATGGGGTAAATGGTTTGCTGGTACCAGCTCGGGACCCCCAAGCCTTGGCGGAGGCGCTGAATGATTTGCTGCGCAATCCAAATAAACGCAGCCAGATGGGCCTCCAAGGCCGGGCAATTGCAGAAAAGGAGTTTTCAACGGAATCGGTCATTTCTCAAACTTTTGCGCTCTATCAAACCTGTAGTAACGCGCAATATTGAGAAGGATAGTATGGCGATTACATTTCTCCAGTTGGTGGATTTGTTCGAGGCCAGTTTGGGAGGAATACTAGTAGCCATAGCCATATGCCCTCTGGCGATCTGGACTGCTAAACGGACGGGTTTATTGGATGTGCCTGGCAGCGCTTCACACAAGCAGCACATTCGGACTACTCCATCCGCGGGTGGTATCGCTTTGGCCGTTAGTCTGATCGTGTTGGTGTTGATCTTTCGTCTCTTGGACAAAGATATCACCTCCGTGCTGGTTGCAGTTGGCATTGTTTTTTTGTTTGGTATTTTGGATGATGCCAAGGGGTTGAGGGCTCCTGTCAAGCTAATCGGACAGGTATTGGCCTCCATATTGCTTATTTCATCGGATGTCTCAGTTCATTTTATGGAGGGTTTACCCATACCCCATCTGAGTGGCACCGTCCTCACCGTTCTGGATTGGGGTATGACGATTCTATGGTTTGTCGGGATAACAAATGCTTTCAATTTGATCGACAGCATGGATGGCTTGGCCATAGGCATTGCAGGAATTGCTTTTGCGTTCTTTATGATTATGGCCATGGTTGCCCAACAAAGCTCCCTGGCTGTATTTAGCGCATGCTTGTTCGGAATCTGCATCGGCCTTTATTTGTATAATGTCGCTCCAGCCCGGTTATTCCTGGGTGATTCTGGCTCACAGACAGTGGGATTCACCCTGGCTGTTGTTGCCATGCTTTATACGCCGCAAAATCTTCCCCAGGCTTCCTCCTGGTTTGTGCCAATTTTGGTGCTGGGGGTTCCAATATTTGATACTTCACTGGTGGTTGCTTCACGCTTGCTCCGGCATTCCCCTGTTTTCCAGGCAGACCGCACGCATACGTATCACCGGCTGGTAGCCTTGGGATTGGAGCCCCAGCGGGCTGTTTTCACTATCCACTTGACAACGTTGGTCCTAAATTTTCTGGCATTTATTACTCTATCCCTGCCGCCCCTGAAATCAACCCTGATCTTTTGTGCCGTGATTTTGGTGGGCGTGATGGTGCTTGTTTTCTTAGAGTGGAAAAATCCACAATTCACCTGATATGAAAGAACTAAAACTTATCCATCGCGCATTGGTGGAACGTACTTTTTGGCGACTGAACATGCTATATGCGCATTCACAAGGAAGCTAAATGAAGAAGTTGATGTTGAAACCACCAACGCATGATGATCTGCTACGCTTACTTGCCGCCTGGCGGGTCTGGATCGGTGGTGCTGTTCTGGGTGCAGCCATCGCGACTATCGTGTACCTGATCGCTCCGCCTCTCTACCGCGCCCAGGCTACTGTCCTGGTGGATCAGAATGTCGAGCAGGTCATTCTCCAGGAAGAGACGGATTTGCGCAAGTATATCTATCTCCAGCGCGAGACAGATAAGTTGATTGAAATTGCCTGGTCAGACCAGACGCTTTTACGCGTTGCTGCCCAAACTGGCTTGCCTCTTTCAGGTTTGCGGGATGGTCGCCTGCATTTGAGCCAGCCAGGCGACGGAGGCTGGCACTTTCTGGCTGATGCGCCGGATCCTGGGACTGCTTCAGCCCTCGCCTCGGCTTGGGCAGGGGCTTTTATGGAAGAACTTCAAACAAAACCGGCCGGGGTAAGTACTTTACTTGAAATCAATCTTACCCAGCAGCAGAATCCACCGGTCAGCAGGGCAGTTTCAATGGGGACATATGTATTCAGTGGTACGCTTTTTGGGATTGCCATATTGGGGCTTATCCTGCTTTTCTTTGATTGGAAGCAAACCTGAGATGGAACGGATCACCCTGGAGCGTCTTCATCGGATTGAGTATTTTCTTTGGGCGGCGGTTTTGGTAGCATTGCCGGTGACCAGCTTCAGGTATATGCCTTTCATGGGCGCCGATACACAAGTTCGACCGCTTTCGCTCATACCAGCCGTTCTGCTCCTGTTGGTGCTTACACTACGATGTATACAGGAACGCCGCCTGATCTTATGGAACGCCAACTTCCAACCTTTTTTAATTTTCATCCTGGTTGCACTTATGTCTAGTGCAGCAGGTTTTTTCTTGGCGCCTGTGAATTTATATTCCTATACATATTCAAGCCGTGCCTTGCGAGCCTGGCTTTCTCTCGGGGTTGGCCTGGTCTTCCTGATCACTTCAATGTGTATGAATCGAAATGAGCGGGATTTAAACTTCACCATTAAATGGGTATACGTGGGTTTGGTCGCGGAAGTGGTCTGGTCTCTTGTACAGTTTTTTGCGATTTACATATATCAATTCGACCTGCTGGACGTGATCCAAAAAACCGTGATGATGGCAGGGCTGCCCCCAAACCGGCGTATTTCCGGATTGGCATTGGAACCATCCTGGCTGGCGGCTCAAGTAATCTCCATCTATTTGCCATGGGCTTTTGCTGCCGTGTTGAAGAACTATAACTGGGGCGGGCGTCGTTGGGCGGTGATCGCCATTTTAATAGCCTGTGCTTTCCTGTTGATCTTTACTTATTCGCGTGGCGGGATCCTGACTGCGATCGCAGCGATTATCTTGACCTTTTTGATCGCAGGCTGGGACCGAATTCGGCAAGCCTGGAGATGGTTTTTCTCCCACTTGAAAAAGGAACGCTCCTTACCGAACAAGTTGCTGGATATTGGTCTGAGAATCATGGTCATAGCTGCAATACTGGCTGGTCTGGCAGGTGGCCTATATATTTTGTCTCAAAATCAATATTTCAACCAACTCTGGCAATCCAGACAAAACAACCTGGTAAATTACTTTATCGATATTTATGCCGGACCTCGCCTGGCTTACTCCTGGGCTGGCTGGTCCATATTTGAGCAGCATCCCTGGACTGGGGTTGGGCTGGGCGCCGTGGGTCTCTACCTTATCCAATCCTTACCAGAATGGTCGCATATCAATATCCCTGATATTGCACAGTTTCTTTCCCCAGACAATCAAATTTATCCAAATGTCAAGAATTTGTACATTCGCCTCTTATCCGAAACAGGTATACTCGGATTCTGGGCATTTATTTCGTTTTATATACTTTTGCTTGGCAAAATATTGCGCCTGCTTCGTTCAAAAAGGAAAGAGCTTGCTTTTCTGGCTACAGCAAGCCTTCTGGCCTGGCTTTCGATTGTCATGCTTGGCTTCACCCAAGATTCCCTGGCTATGCCCACGATCTGGCTTCCTTTGGGGATGTTGATTGGGTTGACTGCCTCAAATTCCAACGCTTTTGCCCGGCAAAACCTTGCTGGACAAATGACAGAATTAGAGAAAAAGTTATGAAACCCAAGCTCGCACCAGCCAAAGAACCGCAATTCCTGTTTTTGCTCTCCTTATTAGTGTTTCTTGAATTGTCTGTTTCGGGGGTGGTCACGTTGTTGATTTCCCCCGACCCCAAAAACGCTCTGATATTCGGTTTTTCCGCTTTGAGGCTGCTACTTGTTGCGGGAATCTGGATCGTGGCAATCATCATCCTTCGTGCCGGCGTTAAGGCACGCAAGAATAAATTGTCGCTGGATTCTGCCCTGCTGGTCAACAAGAATAGAAATCTTCGACAATCCATTTATGCCATCTCTTTGGCCTTGATTGTTTGGGGATGGTTATCGCTTTTTTGCCCTGCCTACCTTTTTGGCAGACTAATATTTATATTTGAACGGATACGGCCCTTCTCCATCGCTCTGGGAGCATCCTTGGCTCAGTCCTGGCTTTTCTTTTTGTTTGTCAAGGGGCGGCTTGATTTTCGCGCCCCTGGCAAGGCAGCTGTTAAAAAATATTACCGACCGACCCTACTTCTTATAGCTGTCATGGTCGGTTTGGGATTTTTCATGGCTTCCACAAAATTCGGCTTGCTCACGAACCTGGTTTACGCGAATGTCCCAGGAATCCCCTTGTCCGGCCTGCAATTATTTTTTATCTTCCTTTTGGTTGGTTTGTGGATCGCATTCTTCTTCAATCAGGAAGAGCAACGGCCCTATTTACGCATCGTTAAAAAATACCGACTGATCCCCATCCTAATTTTCCTTACAACCGTTTTGGTATGGGGATTTACTCCCCTGTTGTGGCACTGGTTCTCCCTGATGCCGGCGGCGCCAAGCTATCAACCTTTCCCACATTCAGATGCCCGCTTCTATGATCTGGGGGGGATTTCCATCCTTCAAGGGTATGGATTCTATTTCCATCAAAGTGCCGATAAGCCACTCTATATGGTTTTTATGGCGGCCCTACATTTTTTTGCCGGTTCCAACTATACGATCATGACCTGGATGCAAATCCTTATTCTTGCCTTTATTCCAGTCATCCTTTTTTACCTGGGAGGTAAATTCCACAACACAGCATTTGGTATATTCTTGTCTCTTATTCTAATCATCCGGCAGAGAAATGCCATTGTCCTCTCTTATAAGATTTTCTCAGTCAATCCAAAGCTTTTTATGACTGAAGAAATGACCCTTTTAGGAGTCGCCCTGTTTGCATACCTGGTTTTCATATGGATGCGAGATGGAAAAATCTGGATGGCTTTACTTTGCGGTGGGTGCATTGGCGCTACTTCGCTTTTACGATTAAACCCTCTTTTCCTGTTTCCCGCAATAGCCTGTCTGATCGTGCCTGCGTTTTGGAGGAAAGGTAAGAAATATTTATTGGTTCATCTTTCGACGTATACCTTAGCCTTCCTGATCCTTCTGGTACCTTGGATCCTCAGCAACGTCAACTCGGGAGGGACGCCATGGTTGCGGATAAAATATCAATTGATGATTGATCAAAGGTATAGCAGTATCGATTCCTCAATCCAAGGATTTACCGGTAATATTTTGGATCAAATGGAAAAAACGGCTGTCAAATTAGAAGGGGATGCTACCCCCACAATCAATTCCAGTAGCTACCAGGATGGGCAGACTAATGATAATACCAAGAACACAATTTCGCAGAACACTCCTGGCATGTCTCTGAAAGGCAATGATGGTACAGACGGAATCAGCTATCGCCTCCTTTATCACTTTCTCCATAATTTCTCCGCCTCGGTCATGTCCATGCCAGATTCGTTGATATATGATGATACGAACCACTTGAGCCAGCGAATCTACTGGATTGACGGGGGAGGCTGGCGAGGTGACCTGCCAGTCGTCCAAACTGGGCTGGTTTTCCTGAATCTTGTCCTGATCGCGATCGGCTTGGGATACAGTTGGATCAAGCATCGCTGGGCAGGCTTGATCCCCATAATTATTTTCATCGCTTATTCCGTGGCGCTTAGCGTTGCAATGTCTTCGGGTGGACGATATATTGTCCCGATAGATTGGGTACCCTACTTCTATTATGGGTTGGCAATCGTTGTGATTGTTCAATTCATCTACAAAGTCCTGGCAGAAAAGGTTCAAAGCCGGCAAGCCAGCCTGGTTTCGGGTGCGGTACAGCGGATCACCGATCGGCGTAAACTTGGATTCTCGCTAATCGGGATCATTTGCCTGGCAAGCCTGATACCGGTCGCGAATTATGTCCTGCCCGCTGTGACCGCCTCAACCAGAAACCGGGTGGATGTAGAAGCGGTTAGGGAGAATATTTCCACGCATGAGAGCTCCAGCGCGAGCATCATCTTCGGAGAAATCCTTTATCCCTATTATGAAGATGGCATGTTGACATTTTATTTTCTTACACCCAAAGGCCCAGCGAGTTATGCAATTGCCAGTGATCCGGGGTTGAAGGTGGAATTGAACGGTGAAGAACAGGCCTTTATTGTCCTGATCAATGATGACCAGGGAAACTCGCGAGTCGAATCCATTTACCTATGGCAGGATGCACCTCCAGAACTCATTTGGAGGCATCAACCATAGTTCGAAATGGTAAGTTCTGAACCAAACCATATGCCGACAGCTGCCGGTTTGCACTACTTCCTGCACGAAGGGGGGAGCAAATTGAGGCCTCCTTTGGTGTTAATTCACGGTGCCGGAGGTGATCATTTATCCTGGCCGCCGGAAATACGGAACCTGCTCGATCATCGCATCATTACACTCGACCTGCCCGGCCACGGCAAAACAGAGGGGCCGGGTCGCCAATCCATTCAAGCATATGCTCACGATGTGGCAGCCTTCGTGGACAGCATCGGTCCATCCAGGGCGGTCTTCATCGGGTATTCCATGGGTGGCGCCATTGCGCTGTCGCTTGCACTTGATTACCCCGACCGCGTCGCCGGAATTGGATTGATCTCAACCGGTCCCAGCCTGCCCATCCCGGCCTCGGTAATCGAAAATGCTGCCAATCCATCCACCCTCCCGCTTGCCATCAAGCGTTTGCAGGAAATGTCGCTCGGCTCCCAGACTCCGGCGAAATTGAAAGAGCTTTTCTTCAAGAGCCTCTCTGGGACCAGGCAGACACTTCTTCTGAATGATTTGCTGGCCTGCGATCAATTTAACTTGACCGATCGTCTCGATGCCATTCGCACCCCTGCCCTGGTTGTTTGTGGTACGGAAGATAAACTAACCCCGCCTCGCTTTTCCGAGCTGCTCTCCCAACGGATTCCCGGTGCAGCGCTCCAAATGGTGGATGGGACAGGGCATCTGCTCGTTCTTGAGCAGCCGCGTCGCCTGGCAAAACTTATCAGTGTCTTTGTGGCAACCATCCCGTACATACCGGGGATGTGAATTCCGCTTTTGTCCCGCCAATGCAAGACCTGCCGGGGTATGCCCCCCGGATCTCACTTTCCGAATAACTCCCTTAATATGGGAATGGCATTCTGCACCGCCCGCGCCCGGTGGCTCAGTTGGTTCTTTTCATCCATTTCCAACTCGGCCATCGTACGGCCAATTTCCGGGATAAAAAAGATTGGATCATATCCAAAACCGTTTGTACCGCGTTCCTCGGGGATGATTTCCCCATCGCACTGGCCAGCAGCCAACCGCACCTTTCCGGAAGGCCTGGCCACTGCCACGGTGGCGCGGAAATGCGCCCTCCATGGCCGCGCGAAACCTTTAAGTTTTTCAAGCAAATACTTCCGGCGGTCCGCATCCGTGGCGCCAGGCAGGGGAGAGAAGCGGTGGGAATGCATGCCGGGTGCGCCGTTAAGGGCATCCACTTCCAGGCCTGAGTCATCCGCCATGGCGATCATTCCGCTGGCCAGCGAAAACGCTTGCGCTTTTTTGGAGGCGTTGTCCGCATACGTCAATCCATCTTCGGATATGTCAAGCACCAGGCCGAGTTCGGCGGGAGTAAGCAATGGAATGCCTTCCCTTTCTAGCAGGGCCTTGATCTCGGCGACTTTCCCTTTATTATTGGTGGCGATTAATAAACCTTGCGGGATTTTCATAATAAGGTATTCGTCAATTATCGCTGATCCGTTTTATCGCCCAATCGGCGTGTTGGCGGACGAGCGCCTCACCATTTTGCCTGACTTCTTCGAGGACCGGGAGGAAGGCCGGATTCCCGGAATTCCCCATTGCTACTGCCACGTTGCGTAGATAGCCAGGATGCCGGGCGCGCCGGATCGGACTGGATTGGAACTTCCGATTGAACTCCTGTGGTGTCAGCAGCAGGTCAGCCCTCAAATCTGGATACGCCATCCCTGGATCGGGTGCGAGACCTTGGTCGTACTCTTCCGCCGTAAAACGATTCCATGGGCAGACCATCTGGCAAATATCACAGCCGAAGATCCAGTTGCCCATCTGCGGGCGGATTTCATCCGGGATTTCTGTTTTATTTTCGATGGTCAGGGTTGATATGCAGCGGCGAGCATCGAGAGTCCGGTCCGGCAGGATGCATCCGGTGGGACAGGCCTCCATGCAGCGCGTGCAGGTCCCACACCGGTCGGCTGGAAAGGGCAGGTCGGGTTCCAGTTCGATGCCAAGCAGGATTTCAGCCAGCAGGAGATAGGAGCCGGTTGTTGGATTGATGAGACAAGAATTTTTTCCGATCCAACCCAGGCCGGCACGCTGTGCCAGGTCGCGTTCCAGGATGGGGCCTGTATCGGTGTACCAGCGCTGCGGTATTGGGCTTCCGACCAGGTTGTCGATAAACTTGGTCAGCGCGCTTAACCGTTCTGGAAGAACCAGGTGATAGTCCCTGCCCCAGGCATATGCCGCAACGCGGCCTGCGGGACCTGTCTCCGGGTCAGGCTTGGCGGTCTTTGGATCCGGATAGTGCACCGCCAGCATCAGGATGGAACGGCATTCCGGTAGGATCAGCCGCGGGTCACTCCGGCAGGAGCGGGCACGCTCACCTGCCATGTATTCCATTGAACCGTGCCGCCCCAGCCTCAGCCAGTTTTCATAAATGGAAATATGGGGCGGTGGATCGGGAGTTGTGACGCCCACCCGCGCAAATCCCAGCCGGCGGGCTTCGTTTTTGATGGCCTGGACAATGGACACGGAGATGTTTATTCCACCTTGATATAGATCGACACATATGTGCCGAAATAGACACCCTTGTCATTCATCAAGCGGAAGAAAGCACCGTATTCACCCTTTGCGGTGGGAGCCACCAGGTTAACGCTGATTTCGGCGGTTTGACCCGGCTGAACCACATAAGAAAGGTATGCCGGCTTGGAGGTATTCCAATTCGTTCCTTCGCCGCCGTATGCAAAAGAAAGTGCATAATCCTGATCCCAGGTGCAGGGACCCAGATTCCTGACCTCCCATGTTTTTGTCATGATCTCGCCCGGAGTTGCAACATAGCCATCCGGAATGCTCAAGT
>Ga0209253_10003342_pt1 | contig 14134 bp, 12 predicted proteins | sample FrelakmetBRP12BR_FD_187145 | JGI IMG/M metagenome (GOLD analysis project Ga0209253, IMG submission 187145) | Freshwater lake sediment microbial communities from the University of Notre Dame, USA, for methane emissions studies - BRP12 BR (SPAdes)... | ecosystem: Environmental > Aquatic >...
GGCCCTTGGCCGCGCGGCCCATGTCGGGAATTTCATGGACGCGTTCCACGTACACCCTGCCCGTGTTCGTGAAGAACATCAGATAATCGTGCGTGCTGGCAGTGAATAGGTGCTCGATGAAATCGTTGTCCTCGTCCGTCGCTCCTTCGCGTGTCGTCATGCCGATCACGCCTTTGCCGCCGCGCCGCTGAGCGCGATAGGAACTCACGTTCGTGCGCTTGATCAAGCCGGTATGGGTGAGCGTAATGATGACACCTTCATTGGCGATGAGGTCTTCGATGGCGATTTCGCCCTCGTCGGGCACCAGATCGGTCAACCGCGGCGTGGCGTATTTTTCTTTGGTCGCCTTCAACTCACTCTTGATGATGGCCATCACCCGCGCTTCCTTGGCGAGAATGTCCATCAAGTCCTCAATTACTTTCAGCAGTTGTTTGTATTCGTCCTCGACTTTGTCAATTTCCAGGCCGGTCAACTGATAGAGCCGCAACTCGAGAATGGCGTCCACCTGCCGCTCGCTCAACGCGTAACGACCCTTGACGAGGCGTGCCTCGCTGCGGAGCAGAATGCCCCAGCGCTCAATCTGCTTCTGCGTCCACTCGAACGCGAGCAGCTTGACCTTGGCCTCGTCGCGCGTCTTTGATTTGCGGATGATGTGGATAAATTCATCCAGTGTGTGAGCGCCCCAGCCGGTGGTCAATCCCACACAGATCGCCGGTAGGCCGCGGCTCAAAGGGATGTTGGCATCCGTTGAGCCAATATTCAGGCGCGGCTGCACTCCAGTTCTTTCCAGGCAATGCCACGCCAGCCGGACCAGCTGATGTTGGGGTGCAATCGATCCTACAGGACGGTTGCCGATGATCTGAAAAGTCATCTGGATGCCCGTCCGATTGGAGTCGATGACCAGGCATTCTACCCGGGCTGCCAGGTGATCCAACGTTGCCAGGTCCTCCGAGCGCAGGTCCAGTTCCAGGTGGGCCTCTGCCGCGATAGTGTTCACAGAAATACCCCCACTGATTTTGCCAATGTTCATCGTCGTTCGGGGATGCCCGGGGAGCTGCATGGCAGCCAAGTGGTGGGCTACCGCGACCAGCTCGTGCACTGCCGAAGGCGCGCCATAATCTACCCAGGAATGTCCGCCGCGAGTGTGGGCAGAAATTTGATAGCGGCGCACGCCCAGCCCACGGTTGTAGATTTGCCCCAGAGCCATCCCCTCCAGAACGATGTATGCCAGGGGCTGGTTCTTAAAGCGGTCTACCACTGCGCGCATCCCGCACAGGTCACCCAAACCTTCCTCGCCAACATTGGCAACCAGCCACAGGTCACCAGGCAGGGATCTCCCCTTGCCGCGCAGCGCCCAGACCAGCCCCAATAGACCAGCGATCCCCATTGAATTATCGCCTATCCCCGGTCCGGTTATCCGATCCGCTGAGCGCTTGACCTCCAGGTTGGTCATGTCTGGGAACACGGTATCCAGGTGAGCAGAGACAACCAATGGCGCAGCCAGACCCTCTCCGGGAAGGCAGGCGTAAACGTTGCCCAACTCATCGCTGGTGACAGCCGACAGCCCTTCTGTAAGAAAGGTCTGGCGAACAAACTCTGCCCGCTGCGCCTCCTGGAAAGTTGGCGCTGGGATTTGCTGGAGAGCAATGGCCAGATCGAGCACGGGAGCAATCAAATCAAGGAACATGGTTGCTGCAGGTGTTGTCATATTTTACGCACCGCATGGCGCAAGGCTTCCAGGCGCGCCTGCGCCAAACCTGGCAGCGCATCCAGGGCATAAAATGGACCGCTGCCCTCCACGACCAGCGAGGCGGAGATGTTGCCGTACAGCACCGCCTCAAGGGGATCGTAACTACGCCGGTAGCCAGCCAAAAAACCACCGCAGAACGCATCCCCGGCTCCGATTGGGTCTACCAACCGGGAGGGGTAGGCAGTTACCTCCCAGCGTGAGCGGGAGGCAGCATCATAGAGCAGCTGACCGCCCTCACCGCGTTTAATGACGATGACCTCGCAGCCGTAGGCTGCCAGGGCCTGCGCCATCTCCCACAGGTCTGTACTGCGCCCTTGAAACAAGGCGCGCAGCTCTTCTTCGGCGGGCAGGAAAGCGGTTAAACCGGTTAACAGCGCGGAAACCTCGTCCCAAAAGGTTGGATTCATATAGCCTGGCGATGGATCCAGGGTCACGGTGGTAAACTCCGCCTGGCGCAGGACAGCCGGCAGCAGGCTGTGAGTGAGGTAATCCACCGGGCACAAATGGGCAGCGCTGGCGTCTAAATAGTCAGCCGGGATATCGCCCTGGCGCAGCGAAGTGTTTAAGAGCTGGGTGCGGCTGTCCAGTGGAGAAGCCAAGCCCCGGTAGCCCAGCAGAGATTTGGGGAAAGGAAGCCCCAGGCGGGCAAAATGAGTCACCGGATCCTCCACCGAACGGGAGGAGCGTGTGGTGAAAGCGGTGAAGGAGCGCACATCAATGGCATGGGGCAGGACGCGCACCCCACGGATATCCAGGCCGCGGCGAGCAGTTGTATCCAGCCACTCTTGTGGGTAATCTTCGCCCACCCGAGCAACTATCCCAGGCGGAGGAGACGGCTCCCAGATTGCCAGGCCTACCCCGGCGTACAGCACATTCCCGCCCGGCTGGTCCAATACAAGTTGGTCGGAGGGCAAGATCAGGTATTCGCGATTCAGCTTACCGGCGATGAAGAAGCGCGGTGAGGCAGGCTCCATAATTAAAATTATACGCTATTTGGCTGCCAGAGCCAGGAAGACATCTTCCAGAGTAGGCTCAGCCGGATCAATACGCACCTGCTCAATTCCCTGAGCAGCCAGATGGGTGATAAGCGCAGCGGCGTCCACATCTGCCGGGGTGAGCGCCCGCAAGTGATCGCCTGCCAGCCCGGCGCGCAATACGCAGGGGCAGTTCTCCAGGGCGTTCAACGCGGGCAGCAAGATCGAAGCGCCGTGGTCAATAACGAGAATATCCCACACCCGCCCCGGCAAGCTGTTCTCTTTCAACACGGATGGCGCATCCATCGCCAGCAAGCGACCCGCGCGCATGATCCCCACCCGCCCGCAGTATTCTGCCTCGTCCATATAATGGGTAGTCACCAGGGCTGTGACCCCGCTCGCCACCAGCTCGTAAATAAGGTCCCAGAAAGCGCGGCGGGATGTCGGATCCACCCCACTGGTTGGCTCATCTAAAAACAAAAGCCGGGGGCTGTGTACAATCGCGGTTCCCAGTGCCAGGCGCTGCCGCCAGCCGGTGGAGAGATTGCCAACTCGCTCGCGCTCGAGGGGTTTCAAGCCAACCAGACCCATCACCTCATCCAGGCGTTTTCGCTCGCGAACACCATACACCCCGGCGTAAAAGGCCAGGTTCTCACCCACCGTGAGGTCGTTGTACAAGGAAAACTTTTGCGACATGTAGCCAACCCGCATGCGGACCTGCTCCGACTGGCGAAGGATGTCATACCCCAGGACTGTCGCGCTCCCAGCAGACGGCAGCAATAATCCGAGGAGCATGCGGATGGTGGTGGTCTTACCTGACCCGTTCGGACCGAGATAGCCTACCACCTCCCCGGCCTCGACACTGAAGGAAATTTGGTCCACAGCGATAAAGCTGTCAAAGCGCTTGGTCAAATCCTGGGCAACAATCACCAGTTCATCCATAAACCGCTCAGTCCTCCAGGAGAGAGATGAACACATCTTCCAGTTGAGGGGAAATCAGCCGCAGCAGGGTCACTTCGCCGCCCTGGCGGAGGATCTCTTGCGGCAGGCTGGACATGACGCCAGCGCTGCTTCCCGCGCCCACGCGCAGGTGAATCCGGTCCCCAAACATCTGGACGGCTTCAACATCCGGATGGGCGCTTGCCAGCCGGCGCAACAGGTTCAGCGGCTTGCCGCGCAACTCCATGATGCGCTCTACCAGGCGGCTGCGCAGCTCAGCCGGGGTTCCCTCTACCAGCAGACGCCCCGAGCGCAGGAATCCGATCCGGTCGCAGCGCGAAGCCTCGTCCATATAGGGGGTGCTGACCAAAACGGCAATCCCCTGCTCATCGCCTGCCGATGCCAGACGGATGATCAACTGCCAAAAGTCCTGGCGGGTCACCGGATCAACGCCAGTGGTTGGCTCATCCAGGAGCAGGACGCGCGGCCGGTGAACTAATACTGCTGCCAGGCCTAATTTTTGCTTCATACCACCGGATAGATTCCCGGCGCGCCGCTCGACGAACGCATCCAAACCTACAAATTTTAGGATCTCCATGCAGCGCGGCTTCCAGTCCTCTGCTGAAAGACCGCGCACCTCGGCAAAGAAACGCAGGTTCTCCATCACCGTCAAATCTTCATACAGCGAGAAGCGCTGGGGCAGGTAGCCCAGGCGGGTACGCCCTTCTTCCGTTTGGCGGAACATATCAAACCCTGCTACGTAAATAGCCACCTGACCCGCCTCCGCAGTGTTGTCCGGAAGCAAAGCTCCAACCAGCAGGCGCATGATCGTCGTCTTCCCCGATCCATCCGGCCCGACCAGGCCGTAGATCTCTCCTGAGGCAACTTGCAGGCTGACGCCATCCACCGCGCGCAGGCTGTTAAACGTCTTTTGTAGATTCTCAGCCTGGATCAATGTCTCCAAAGCCGGTCTCCAGCTATAGGTCCTCAAAAGTCACATCGGCGGGCATTCCGGGCTTGAGCCTGCCATCCGGGTTGTCCACCCGCAGCTCTACAGCAAAGACGGTTGTGCGCCGGCCTTCCTCCGTCTGCACGTTGCGCGGGGTGAATTCGGCCTGGTCGGCGATGCGCACCACCGCTGCGGTAAACTCCTCACCCGGGAATGAATCCACACTCACCTGGACTTGCTCTCCCAGGGTAATCGCGCCATAACGATCTTCTGGGACATAAACGGTGATCTTAAGATCGTCCAGGTAGCCCAGGGTAAGCAGCGGCGCGCCAGGAGCGGCGACCTCCCCGCCTTCCACCGAACGCGAGAGCACCACGCCATCTGCCGGAGCAAGCAGTACCAGTTTTTCCATCTGAGCCTGGACGACATTGACCGCTGCCCGGGCAGTATCGACCTGAGCTTTGGCAACTGCTAGCTGCTCTGGAGTGGGGTCCGCCTGGGCGGCTGCCAGCTTCGCCTTTGCCGCAGCCAGACGCGCCTGCGCCAGCTCCAGTGCCTCCGGATCAGGCCCGGCAACCAGATCGGCATAGGTTCGCTCTGCTTCTGCCAGATTTTCCCGAGCCAGCTCCACCCCGGCCTCAGCCTGCGCCAGGTTGATCTCGTCAGCCGTGCCCTCAAGGTAATTTAAGCGCTTAACCGCCATGTCGTACTGCTTCTCCAACAGGGATACCAACAATTGGGCAGCGGCGCGCCGGGGATTGCTCTCAGCTCTTCTGAACAGGGGCTTGAACCTCTTTTCGGCGCGCTCCAAGGCGACATCGCTCAGGGTGACCAGAGATCGGGCAATCTCGATATCGTTTGGGTTAGAAGGAGAATGCAGGCTGTCTGAGATGGTCTCAGCATGCCGCAGCATGTCGCGGCTGTCGGCAAGGCTCTTCGCTGCCTGCGCCTGCATCAGCGCGCTCTTTTGGTAAAGCTCGTCAATCGCCTGTTGGGCAGATACCGCCTCCAACCGGGCAGCGGCGACAGCCAGCGCCTGCTGCTCGTCGGGAATACCGGCAGCCACCAGCGCGTAATTCGCCTGGGCCTGGGTCAGGGCAGCTTGCGCCTGCTCCAACTGCGCCTGGAGCAGGTGATCGGCAAACCTGACCAGCACCTGACCGGCCTGCAAGCTTTCGCCTTCTGACACAAGCACTTCTGCAACCTGTCCCCCAATCTCTGGGGCAATCTGCACCTCGGTAGCTTCAATGGTGCCGGAAGCGGCAAGTGGTCCGGCGAGAGCCTGGGCGCTCCCCCGGTTGATATACCAGAGCGCTCCAGCGGCGATCAGCGCCAGAGCCAAGATCGGGATCAAGATAAATTTGCGCGAACGGGCGTGCATAGACACCTCCATTTACTAACCAAAACAACCGTGGCAAGGATCAATCTCATCCCCAAGCCTGGCCTCAATCCAGCCGCTTTCGGAAACGCGATGCAGCGATGCCCATGATGGCGACCCCGAAGATTGCCATGGCGATGATCTCATCCCAGATCGGAGCGAGCGATGGACCTTTTAACAGCAGGGAACGAATGATTACCAGGTAATAGCGCAGCGGGAACAGGTAAGAAACCCACCGTAAAAACCAAGGCATAGCCTCCAGGGGGAAAAAGAAACCGGAAAGAAATATCGCCGGCAGGAGGGTCATCCATACCGTCAGCATAGCTTCCTGCTGTGTGTTGGCGATGGTCGAAGCCAGCAGGCCGATCCCCAGGCTGGAAAGCAAAAATATGCCAGAAACCGCCAGGATCAGGCTCAAATCGGAGCGCACCGGCACCTTGAACCACCAGGAACCAATGGCAATTACCTCCAGGGTGTTGAAAAAAGCCAGAATTGCGTAAGGCAGCAGCTTACCTACCATCAGCTCCCAGGCGCGGATCGGGGTGACGATGAGCTGCTCGATAGTGCCCCGCTCGCGCTCGCGCACGATAGAGGTTGCAGTCAGGATGGATGTCAAGGCATACAGGATTGTGCCGATCAGGCCGGGGATCATGAAGTAAGCGCTGATCAGATCTGGGTTATACCAGACCTGAGACAGGATCACCACCGGAAGCTCAATATTGGATGAAAAGCCGCGATTCGCCAACCGATCGACCATGATGCGCGTGGCATGCTGCTGACCGATTAATAGGGCTGCCGAGAGCGAGGTGGATGCCACGGTCGGATCGCTGCCATCCAGGATGAACGCCACCTGCGCCGATGCGTTGGATTGGATTTGCTGGCTGTAATCCGGGGGGATGATCATCCCGGCGCGCGCCTTCCCGCTATCTACCAGGTCGCGCAACGCCTCTTCGGAGTAAACCTCATAAGTCCAACGGAAATAGTCAGCCGCCCGGTAGGCATCCAGCAAGTCCCGGGATGCCGACCCCCGATCCTGGTTATACACCGCCAGGGGCACATTGCGGACATCGTTTGTCGCCGCGTAGCCCAGCAAGAAAAGCTGCATCACAGGAATGACCAGCACCATGATCAAGGTGCGCGGGTCGCGCAGGATCTGAATGAACTCCTTGCGGATCAGCGAGGCAAGGCGCGAATTCATAACGCTCTCTCCCCAGCAGCCGGGTTTTCTGCCAGAATACCGTGCAGGAAGATTTCGACGAAATTGTCGAACGCGTCGTCCTGGATCGCCCGCGGAAGCTGACCGGCAATAATCAGCTCGGTCATCACGAAGGAGAAAAACAGGCCGATAAAGGCGCGTGCAATAATGGGCCGGGGGATGGGGCGCAGCTCACCTTTCCCCTGCCCGAAGCGCTGGGAGAACTCCATCAGATCCGGGAACATTTTCTGCAGGATGGTGGGGAGATGCCGGCCTTTAAACTCGACCAGCTCGATAAACACAATATTCAGAAAATCCATGCGGTCACCCATCCCGGCGACCATCCGCGCCGCGGCGTCCCAGATGAGTTCCTCGATCGTCTCCCCCCTGGCAGCAATCATAGCAGGCAGCAGGTCAAAGAGAGGATGGTATTCCAGGAGAACAGCGATAAAAATATCTTCTTTACTGGCGAAATGGTTATAGATACTCCCCAGCGCGATACCCGCTCCCGAGGCGATCTGGCGCGTGGAAGTCCCGTGAAATCCATGAGTCAAGAAGAGGCGGTGGGCTGCCTGGACAATTTCTGTATGAGTGCGCTCCCCTCGCGCGACAATCTCTTCAGACATAGGCATCCTTTAGCGATATGGATGAGCGATAAAATTAATGAACGAACGTTCGTTCATATCATAGAATTAATTCCCCTGCCTGTCAAGGATGATTCTGACCGGATTAAAACAAGACGGACGGGAAGCGTTTAAGGCCACCCGCCCGCTCTTTATCGTTAACCTATGGGGTTATCCGGCTCCGGCTTGCGCCGCAGTGTCGGTCTTCGCCGCCATGATGAAATCGTTCTGGTGCAGTCCCTTGATCTTATGCGTCCACCAGGTAACCGTCACTTTCCCCCACTCGGTCAGTATCGCCGGATGGTGGTCCTCCATTTCGGCAAGCTCGCCTACCTGCTGGGTGAACGCCAGCGCCTCGGCGAAATTCTTCAACCGAAATACCCGCCGCAGACGCGGGATACCATCCTGTGTGATGACCTGCCAATCCGGCACTTGCGGCACGCGGGCAGCAATCTCCGCTTCGCTCAGCGGTGGGTCGCCTCCCTTACAGGGCACACATTTCAGGTTTTTCAGGTCCACCGGCATGGCTGTCCTTATAAATTGGCAATCGAACGCAGCAGACCGAGGATCAGCACGCCAATCTTCACCGCCTCTCCAGCGCCGACATGGACGGTATCATCCTTGTTCTCAGCTCTCTGGATCAGCAAGTATGCTGCGCCGACGCCAACCAAAGCGCCTAATACTGTCCCGACAACCAGGACTTTAGGCTTCCAATTCGCATCGGCTATAACCACTGCTTGATCACTCATGCTCGCTCCTCATCTTTTTAACTGCAGGAACGGCAAGAGTGTCTGTGCTGCACTACTCGCACGCCGTGACATTCTCTGCGTCCCCGGCAGTGAATATGACATCGTAATGAGTTTTATCTCCGAAACGGTCTGCGCAAAGACGCCATGATGCTATGGGCGCGAATAAATGGATTCGCAGCCGCATCGGACCCAATCCGCACCCGCCTCTGCACCAACAGGAAAAAATCCTGCACCTGGCGTGTGTATGAAGGAAGGACATGCAAGATTCGCCAAAGCAAATAAACCATCGCTGCCAGGGCAATAAAAGAGATGAAGGTCAACACCAGCATCGGTGAAATCAGCCAGATAAGGGATATATTCCCCCAGCGAGCCACATTGCCGCTTCCGGAGATTCCTGCCACCAGCACGCCGATCCCGGCACACAATACCAGGATCACGATGACGCTGAGCGGTAAGTAAATCTGCCAGAAGACCTGCCGGCGATGCGCCGCCATCGTTACCGGATTAGGCGGAGGCAATGGGCGTTGAGGTGGAGGCTGAGGCGTGCTTTGCACGCCTATATTTTAGCATGATTCGGTCTTTCCTTTGCACCGATCTCCAAGAATGACTTTAGCGCTTGTTGACCTCTCCTTGCAGACGTGCTAAAATCCTAAAACTTCTTTTGCTGCCCATGGATCTTAACTTGAGCGATAGCACCCCTCGCGCTTTGCTGGTCGAAGATAATCTCGAGTATGCCGAGATGCTGCGCCTCTTGTTGGCTGGTGGCGCGACGCCAGCCATCCGGTTAACCCATGTCCCTCTCTTGGGAGATGCCCTGCACTCCCTGAGCGAAGAAGCGTTCGACGTGATTCTCCTCGATCTCAGCCTCCCGGACAGCCAGGGTTTCAATACATTCACCCAGGTGTACAACCACGCCCCCCACCTGCCCATTGTGGTAATGACTGCCTTGAAGGACGAAAACCTGGCGCTGTGCGCCGTGCGGGAAGGCGCCCAGGACTATATCGTTAAAGGCGAGATGGAAGCTGCTCAACTAGTACGGGCGATTTATTTCGCCATCGAGCGCCAGCGCACCGCTGAGCAGATGCGCAAGCTTACCCTGGTTGATGAGCTGACCGGTCTGCTCAACCGGCGCGGTTTTTTCAGCCTGGGCAAACAGCACATTAAGATCGCCCAGCGCGCCAACCGCCAGCTTGTGCTCTTCTATACTGACCTAGATGGGCTTAAATCGATCAATGACCAGTTTGGTCACTTTGAAGGCGACCAGGCGTTAAGGCAGATTGCTTCGATCTTGAAGGACACATTCCGTTCCTCTGACCTGATTGCCCGTCTGGGCGGCGATGAATTCACCGTCCTGGCGATCGATGCAATTCGGGACAGCGTGGAAAGTATGCTCAGTCGGCTGGAGAGGAACCTGGGCGACGCCAACCTGAAAAACTCCCAATACCAGCTTTCGTTAAGCACCGGTTTTGCCCGTTTTGACCCGCAAGGAGCGCCCGACTTGGAAAAAATGCTGATGGAGGCCGACGGCGCTTTATACACCTATAAGCGGGACAAGAGCGATCCTTGATGCGCTAAACCTTCACTGAGCCAGCAAGGCGACCCAATCTCCCTCCTGGCGTTTCTCCACCAGGTGCAATCCATGCGCCAAAAGAGCTGCTTCGACTTCGGCAGATTGTTCCGCCAGGATTCCGGAAAGTACCAGCGCCCCCCCCGGGGATAGCACTTCTACCATCCCGGCCTCCAGCAGCCTGATGATCACCGGAGCCAGGATATTCGCCAGCACAAGCCTCCCCTGGCGCAGCGAAAACGCCCCAGAACGGATCTCTGCTACCGATCCCAAACCCACATCCAATCGCCCGGCAACCCCGTTCAACGCGGCGTTCTCCCGGCTGGCGTCGATCGCCACGGCATCCACATCCACCCCCAGGGCGTGCGCTGCTCCCAGCTTCAGTGCAGCTACCGCCAGAATACCTGAGCCGCAGCCGATATCGATCACAGTTTGTGGTCCGGCTCGTTCATCGCGGAAAAATGCTTCCAGCAGCTCGAGGCAAAGCTGAGTGGTTGGATGGGTGCCCGTCCCAAAAGCCATCCCAGGATCGATGTGCACCGGCACCCGCCCCGGGGTGTTCACCTCCAACCAGGCGGGGACGATGATCAGCCGCTCGCCGATTGCTACCGGATGATAATGCTGTTTCCAGGCCTCCGCCCAATCCGCCTGCTTTATATGGCGGTACTGCGCTTCTGGCAGCGGGCGAATTCGCCCCAGGTACCACAGCGCCTGCTCCAGTCGCTGGCGGGTTTCTTCCAGGCGGTCGTCTGCGGGCAAATAGGCGCAAACGCGCAGCGGACCCACGGCATGACCCTCGCTGTCATCGGCATTGGCAGTGACGGCGGTGGACTCGATCACCACGCCCTCTGGGGCAAAACGCGCCAGCACTTCGGCGACAGCCTCCGCTAACTCGCCATCGACGATCAGGCAGACCTCCAACCAGGCTATATTTTCCATCAGGGATGAGCTAGCCGCCCAACGTCTCTTTCAGCCAATCCAGGAAGCTGCGTTCCTGGGGGCGCACTTCGCTGCCCAGGCTCTTGGCAAGCTGCTCGAACAGCTTGCGCTGATCGTTGTTCAGGCGGGCGGGGATCTCCACGTTGACGATCACCAGCTGGTCGCCGCGACCATTGCCGCGCAGGTGCGGAACACCCTTGCCGCGCAACCGCAGTACCTTCCCGGGCTGGGTGCCGGCGGGGATTTTCAATTTTGCCGGGCCGTCGACGGTGGGGATCTCCACCTCCGCTCCCAGGGCAGCCTGGGCAATGTTGATGTCCAGGTCGAGAAGGACGTCAGTCTCCCGGCGACGGAAATATTTATGCGCTTTGACCTGGATAGCGATGTACAGATTGCCATTCGGCCCGCCGTTGACTCCCGGCTGGCCTTCGCCCGCCAGGCGGATCTGGGTGCCGGTGTCCACCCCGGCTGGGATGGCGACAATCTTCTTGCGCGTGCGCCGCTCCTGGCCGCGCCCCTGGCAGGCGTGGCAGGGGGTAGCGATCGTCTCGCCCGCACCGTTGCAGACGGGGCAGGTCGAGACCTGCACCATCGAACCCAGGATGGTCTGGCGCACCTGGCGCACTTCTCCAGCGCCATTGCATGTTGTACAGCGCACCGGCGTGGTGCCCGGCTCAGCGCCCGACCCGCTGCAGGTGGCGCAAACTTCGTCGCGGGTGACCTCGATCTCCTTTTCGACACCAAACACAGCATCTTCAAAGCTCAGGTCAAGACGGTATTGTAGATCTGCGCCGCGGCGCGGGGCGTTGCGGGATCGGCGCGAGCTGCGTCCAAACCCGCCAAAGCCGAACAGATCGCCGAAGATATCAGCGAAGTCGTTAAAATCCACATTGATGTTCGGCGCACCGCTCGGCCCGCGCACGCCGGCATGCCCGAAGCGGTCGTAGGCAGCCCGCTGTTCCGGGTCGGATAGGACCGCATAAGCTTCGTTAATTTCCTTAAAGCGCTCTTCGGCATCCGCTTCTTTGTTCACATCCGGATGGTACTGGCGGGCCAGGCGCCGGAAAGCGGCCTTAAGATCGTCACCGGAAGCATTCTTCGGGACTTCGAGGATTTCGTAATAATCGCGCTGCGTCATCAGGTTAAATCAGGTTGTCCGCGCGGATCGCCGCGCGGACAACTCCCAAAATTTATACGTTGCGATACTCGCCGTCGACCACGTCTTCACCTTCCGGTCCAGACTGCGGTCCAGGCTGCGGACCTTCACCTGGCTGCCCGGCAGCCGGGTCTGACTGCTGGTAGGCAGCCGCGCCGACCTGGGAAACGACCTGGTTGAGGGCATCCGTCTCGCGGCGCATAGCCTCGCTGTCTTCGCTGTTCATCACCCCGCGCACCTTGGATACCCGCTCTTCCACCTGACTTTTCAGCTCGGCGGGGACCTTGTCACCCAGGTCGCGCAGCACTTTCTCCGCAGTGTAGACGGCGTTATCCGCAGCATTGCGGTTTTCGATCAGCTCCTTGCGCCGGCGGTCTTCTTCGGCGTGCAGCTCGGCTTCCTTGCGCATGCGTTCCACTTCGCTGTCGTTCAGCCCCGACGAAGCGGTGATGGTGATGTGCTGGCTGCGGGATGTAGCTTTATCCTGGGCAGTGACCTTGAGGATGCCGTTCGCATCGATGTCAAAGGTGACCTCGATCTGCGGGATGCCGCGCGGCGCCGGCGGGATGCCATCCAGGACGAAGCGTCCCAGCGACTTATTATCGGCTGCCATGGGGCGCTCGCCCTGCAGCACGTGGATCTCCACCTGGGACTGGCTGTCTGCAGCGGTAGAGAAGACCTGGCTCTTGCGGGTAGGGATGGTGGTGTTGCGCTCAATCATCGGGCTGGCTACCCCACCAAGGGTCTCCACGGAAAGGGTCAGCGGGGTGACGTCCAGCAGGAGGATGTCTTTGACCTCGCCGCCGAGCACACCGGCCTGAATCGCTGCGCCGACTGCCACCACCTCGTCAGGATTGACGCCCTTATGCGGCTCCTTGCCAAACAGCTTGCGCACCGCTTCCTGCACGGCGGGCATGCGCGTCATGCCGCCCACCAGCACCACCTCATTGATCTTGGATGGATCCAGGTCAGCATCCTTCAATGCCTGGCGTACGGGACCCAGGGAGCGCTCGACCAGGTCAGCAGTGAGCTGCTCCATCTTGGCGCGGGTCAGGGTCATTACCAGGTGCTTAGGACCACCAGCGTCGGCAGTGATATACGGCAGGTTGATCTCGGTTTGCATCAGGCTGGATAGCTCGATCTTGGCTTTCTCGGCTGCCTCTTTCAGGCGCTGCAGCGACTGCCGGTCATTGCGCAGGTCGATGCCGTTCTCGCGCTTGAATTCGTCGGCGATGTAATCGATGAGGCGCAGGTCGAAATCGTCGCCGCCCAGGAAGGTGTCGCCGCTGGTGGAGCGCACCTGGAAGACGCCATCGCCTACATCCAGGATAGAGATATCGAAGGTGCCGCCGCCCAGGTCATACACCGCAATGATCTCATCCTTTTTCTTGTCCATGCCATAAGACAGCGACGATGCGGTTGGTTCGTTGATGATGCGCAGCACCTCCAGCCCGGCGATCTTGCCGGCATCCTTGGTGGCGTTGCGCTGAGCATCGTTGAAATAAGCCGGTACAGTGATCACCGCCTGGGTGACCGTCTCGCCCAGGTAGGCTTCGGCATCGCGCTTGAGCTTACTCAGGATCATGGCAGATATTTCCGGCGGCGAGTATTCTTTACCGCCCAGGATCACACGCACATCCCCGTTGGAAGCCTGCGCCACTTTATAAGGCACGCGGGACAGAGCGCGCTGCACCTCCTGGTCGTTGAACTTGCGACCCATGAAGCGCTTGATCGAAAAAATTGTGTTCTCCGGGTTGACTACTGCCTGGTTGCGGGCGACGCGACCAATCAGGCGCTCGCCGTTCTTATTGATTGCCACCACCGAAGGCACCAGGCGCTCGCCTTCCGCCGAAGCAATGACCACTGCCTCGCCGCCTTCCATGACAGCCACCACCGAGTTGGTAGTACCCAGATC
>Ga0209253_10003343_pt1 | contig 14133 bp, 11 predicted proteins | sample FrelakmetBRP12BR_FD_187145 | JGI IMG/M metagenome (GOLD analysis project Ga0209253, IMG submission 187145) | Freshwater lake sediment microbial communities from the University of Notre Dame, USA, for methane emissions studies - BRP12 BR (SPAdes)... | ecosystem: Environmental > Aquatic >...
CTACGCGAGCAACTTCGGCGGCGGCCAGGTCGACATCACCAACGGCAAGTTCGTCTTCAGCATGGCCGAGGCCTACCTGATCGAGAACGGCCGCATCACTGCGCCCGTGAAGGGCGCCACGCTGATCGGCAACGGCCCCGATGCGCTGACCCGCGTGACGATGATCGGCAACGACATGCGACTGGACTCCGGCATCGGCACCTGCGGCAAGGACGGCCAGAGCGTGCCGGTCGGCGTCGGCCAGCCGACGCTGCGCATCGAGGGGCTCACCGTCGGCGGCACCGGCTGACGTAATCCCGGACCGGGACGCGCAGCAACAGGGTTCACGCCTGCTGCTTGCGCTGGGTCAATCGCCCGCAACCCGCGCCGGCATAATCGGCCGATGCGCGAGCCGCGCGAAAGACGCGGCCGGGCCAAACGTGGCGACACTTCCCGTCCGCTTCCTTCCCCCGATCGTCTGGCTGGTGCGCCTGCTGGTGGGGGCCTATCCGCGCTGGATCGGCTGTGCACCAAGTGCGGTGCAGCGGATCTATTTCGCCAATCACACCAGCCACATGGATACCGTGGTTCTGTGGGCCGCCCTGCCGGGAGAACTGCGCGCCAACACGCGCCCCGTGGCAGCGAAGGACTACTGGGACCGCGGCGGCATACGCGGCCACATCGCCCGCAATGAACTGAACGTCGTAATGATCGACCGTGCCCGCGATGATCCCAACGCCGATCCCCTCGAACCGCTGCGCGACGCGCTCGAGAACGGTTTCTCGCTGATCATCTTTCCCGAGGGCACACGTTCGCCGCAGCCGCTGCCGGGGCCGTTCCGCAGCGGGATTTACCACCTGGCGATGTCCTTTCCGACGGTCGAGCTGATCCCCGTGTACATCGAGAATCTCCACCGCAGCATGCCGAAGGGCGCGTTTCTGCCGGTGCCGACGATCTGCACCGTGCGCTTCGGCACGCCGCTGGCGCGCATCGAGGGCGAGGCAAAGGAGAGCTTCGTCGAGCGCGCCCGCAACGCCGTCGCGGCGCTGGCCGGCTGAAGGCAGGAACGACGATGGAACTGTCGCTGCAGCAGACCTTTCTCGCCGTCTTCGGCGGCCTGGCCCTGCTGGCCGCGGCCGCAAGCGTCCTCGTGCACCGGTTGATGCTTCGCACCACCGACCCGGTCAAGCTGACGTGGATCGGCCAGTTGAACTCCCGGCTGCAGGCGTCGTGGCTGATCCTGCTGCTGTTCGCCGTCGGCTTTGCGCTCGGCGAGGTGGCGCTGGCGGTGATCTTCGCCCTCGCCTCCTTCTTTGCGCTGCGCGAGTTCGTCGCGCTGACGCCGACGAAGCCTGCTGACCACATCGCCCTGATCATCGCCTTCTACGTCGTCATTCCGGTGCAGTACGTGCTGGTGGCGAGCGGCTGGTACCAGCTGTACGCGGTGTTCATTCCTGTCTACCTGTTCCTCATCCTGCCGGTGGTGATGGCCTGGCGGCATGACACCGAGCTGTACCTGCAGCGGGTGGCCAAGGTGCAGTGGGGGCTGATGCTCAGCGTGTACTGCGTCTCGCACGCACCGGCGATCGCCACCCTCGAGCCGCCCGGTTACGAGGGCCGCGGATCACTGCTGCTGCTGTACTTCCTTCTCATCGTTCAGATGTCGGAAAACTTCGCCGTAATGGCCAGCGCCAGCTTTGGCCGCACGCCGCTGCGCTCGAACCCGAACAAGAGCCGCGAAGGCGTGCTGATCGGCGGAGCGGCGGCCAGCGTGCTCGGGACGCTGCTGTGGTGGATGACGCCTTTCACATGGTGGCAGGCGGCGCTGATGTCGGCGGCGACCGTGTTCGCCGCCTTCGTGGGTGGGTTGGTGCTTGCTTCAGTCAAGCGCAGCCTCGGCGAACGCCAATGGGATCAAGGCGTTGCGTTGTCGCGAGGGGTGCTGGAACGGCTTGAAAGCATCACCTTTTCGGCGCCCGTCTTCTTCCACGCCACCGTCTACTTCTTCGTCCCCTAGTCGGACGCCCGCGTCCGTTTAGCCACATGTTCGGCCGACTGCCGGGCGCACTATTGGCAAACGCGCGGCGCAGGCGTTCAATAGGGTCGTCGCTGATGACGAGCACGAAGGAGTCGGAGATGCGCCCCGCGCCGCGTTGCCGTGCAATCCTTGCCGCGCTGCTGGCCGCCTCGGCCGGAACCGCCGCCTGGGCAACGGACAGTGGGCAGTCATCCGGGATTCCGCTGATGTACGGCTTGACCGGCGATGCTCTGGCCGAGCGGTACCTGCTCGCCGCGCGCTGGGGCACACCGGCGACGTCGTTGCGACTGGATGCGGCGGCCAGCATGGGCGCGCACGAAGTGCGCATCCTCACTTATGGTTCGTTGCTGCCGGTGACGCCGCAGGTGCCTTCGATCGGCGCGGAACCGGGGGCGGACTGGAATATCGATCCGGTGCGCGCAACGTACCGCTACACCCTGCTCGACCGGCCCACGTGGGCGATGAAGCTGGGTTTGTCGACGAACCTCGGCGAATCCTCGGGCACCCTGCGCCCGGCACTCGGCACCGAGCGGACCAGCTTCGGCTCGTTGCCGCTGCTTCACCTTGCCGGGGTGGCGCAGTGGTCGCCGCGCTGGCGCCTGGGGTTCGCCGTCGATGGCCTGGCGACGATGCGCGGCCGCGCGCTCGACCTCGGCGTGCAGGTCGACTACCTATGGTCGAACTCGATGGCCGTTTTCGGCGGCTACCAGCTGACTGAAGCCGCCGGCGAGGCCGAGAGCTATTACGGCAGCAGCCTCAGCAACCGCGCCAATGTCGGGTTGCGCTACCGCTTCTGAGTTGCCGCACTGCAACCAATCCGGTAGAGTGCGTGCGACTTAGGGTTCTGGCTGACATGGCGCATCGGTTCTTCTTCTTCTTCTTCTACGGCTTCCTCCGGCCTCTGGCGGAGAAAGTCGATCGGCGCGCGTAAAGCGACAGACCCAATCGACCCCAACCGCCAGGCCTCAAGAACCTGGCGGTTTTTTTTCGCCGGGCGCCCGGCAGGCAGCACAGGAGCCCACCGTGGACGGAGCAAGAACGATGCGTTACATGACCGACGACCTGCGCATCCGCGAGATCAAGGAGCTTTCACCGCCATCGCACCTGATCCGCGAATTTCCCTGCACCGAGGAGGTCGGCCAGATCGTGTTCGGCGCGCGCTCGGCGCTGCACGCGATCCTGCACGGCATGGATGACCGGCTGATCGTGGTGATCGGGCCGTGCTCGATCCACGATCCGAGGGCGGCGCTCGAATACGCACACAAGCTGAAGGCCGAGCGCGACCGCCTGCGCGACGATCTCGAGATCGTGATGCGCGTGTACTTCGAGAAGCCGCGCACCACCGTGGGCTGGAAGGGCCTGATCAACGATCCTGACCTCGACGGCAGTTTCCGCATCAACCACGGCCTGCGCGTGGCACGCGAACTGCTGATGGAGATCAACGTGATGGGGCTGCCGGCCGGCTGCGAGTACCTCGACATGATCACGCCGCAGTACATCGCCGACCTGGTCAGCTGGGGCGCGATCGGCGCCCGCACCACCGAGAGCCAGGTGCACCGCGAGCTGGCCTCGGGGCTGTCGTGCCCGGTCGGCTTCAAGAACGGCACCGACGGCAACGTACGCGTCGCCGCCGAGGCGATCCGTGCCGCGCAGCAGCCGCACCATTTCCTGTCCGTCACCAAGGGCGGCCACTCGGCGATCGTCTCGACCAAGGGCAACGAGGACTGCCACATCATCCTGCGCGGCGGAAGCCAGTCGCCCAACTTCGACGCCGCCAGCGTCGAGACCGCCTGCCAGGAACTGGCGAAGAACGGCCTGGCGCAGCGGCTGATGATCGACGCCTCGCACGCCAACTGCGGCAAGAAGCACGAGAACCAGTTGGTGGTGGCCGATGCCATCGCCGGTCAGCTCGAGGGCGGCGACTCGCGCATCATCGGCGTGATGGTCGAAAGCCACCTCGTCGCCGGTCGCCAGGACCTGGTGCCGGGCAAGCCGCTCATCTACGGCCAGTCGATCACCGACGCCTGCCTCGGCTGGGAAGACAGCGTCACCCTGCTCGACCGGCTTGCCGCTGGCGTGCGCGGCCGCCGGCTGCAGTCGGCAAACCTCTCCGGCAAGTAGTCGGCCGCGGCCGCCGACCGGCCGCACAACGATGTCCGAAAACGGCGAGCGCCGGCTCGCCGTTTCGGTCATAGTGCGGCCATGCACCTCGAGCCGGACGCCTGCTTCCGCGCCACCCGCGCCCGCGACGCGCGCTTCGACGGCCGCTTCTTCGTCGGCATCACCAGCACGCGTATCTACTGCCGGCCGGTGTGCAGCGCGCGGCCGTCGAGGCGCGAGAACCAGCGCTACTTCGCCAGCGCCGCCGCCGCCGAAGGCGCGGGCTTCCGGCCGTGCCTGCTATGCCGGCCGGAACTCGCGCCGGGCCTGGCGCTGATCGATGCGTCGCGGCAACTGGCGCGCGCTGCCGCGAGCCTGATCGACGACGGCCTGGCCAGCGAAGGCGGCATGGACGCCGTGGCACGCCGCCTCGGCGTCACCGACCGGCACCTGCGCCGCGTGTTCGAGGCCGAGTACGGCGTCACGCCGGTGGCCTACGCGCAAACGGCAAGGCTGCTGCTCGCCAAGAGGCTGTTGACGGACACGCAGATGCCGGTCACCGAGGTGGCGCTGGCCGCCGGCTTCGGCAGCGTGCGCCGCTTCAACACGCTGTTCGCGGAGCGCTACCGGCTGCAGCCGACCACGTTGCGGCGAACGGCGGCGCGGCCATCGGCGGTCGATTTCCATCGCTTCGTCCTCGCCACACGGGCGCCCTTCGACTACCCGCGACTGCTCGCTTTCTTTGCGGCTCGCACGCTCGACAATGTCGAGCAGGTCGAAGGCCGGCGGCTGCGGCGCTCGCTCGCTGTCAGCAGCGCCGACGGCAAGCCGCTGGCGGGCTGGCTCGAGGTCCGGCAGGCCTCACGCGGGCAAGGCATCGAAGTTCGCATCGATGCGCGGCTGGCGCCGGCACTGCCGCGGGTGCTCGCCGCCTGCAAGCATGCCTTCGATCTCGACTGCCAGCCGGAAGCCGTCGAAGCTCATCTCGGCGCACTCGCGGCAGCCAGACCGGGGCTGCGGCTACCCGGCGCCTTCGACGGCTTCGAGACCGCCGTGCGAACGATCCTCGGCCAGCAGGTCAGCGTGAAGGCGGCGCGGACGCTGGCGCGACGGCTGGTTGAGCGCTTCGGCACGCCGATCGACACTCCCTTCCCCGGCCTAAGGCTGGTGTTTCCAGACGCAGCCCGGCTCGCCGACTGTGCGCCGGCAGAAATCGCGTCGCTCGCCGTCATCGACACGCGGGCGAAGGCCATCGTCGCGCTTGCCCGAGCCGTTGCTGAAGGGCGAATCGACCTGGTGCCGAACGTCGATGTCGAAAACACGGTGCAAAGGCTGCGTGAGCTGCCGGGCGTCGGCGAGTGGACCGCGCAGGCGATCGCGATGCGATCGCTGCACTGGCCCGATGCCTTCCCGGCCGGCGACATCGGCATCGCCAAGGCCTTGCGCGAACGGCGACCGGCTCAGCTCGAACGCATCGCGCAGCCGTGGCGACCGTGGCGCGCCTACGCGGTGATGCACCTGTGGTCTTCCCTGGAGCAATCATGAGAACGCTGTACACGGAGATGAAAAGCCCGCTCGGCACGCTGCTGCTGACGGCCGAGAACGGTTCGCTTGTCGGCGTGCATTTCCCCGGCCAGAAGCACGACCGTCCGCGACAGCCCGATTGGCAGCGTGCCGACGACGAGCCGGTGCTGGCGCAAGCGCGCGCCGAGCTTGCCGAGTACTTCGAAGCCAGGCGAGCGACGTTCGACCTGCCGCTGGCACCGCGGGGCACGCCGTTCCAGCGCGCGGTGTGGCAGGCGCTGCTGGCGGTGCCGTTCGGCGCGACGTCGACCTACGGCGTGATTGCCGCCGCAATCCGCAGACCGACGGCGGTGCGTGCGGTCGGTGCCGCGATCGGCGCCAACCCGATCGGCATCATCGTGCCGTGTCACCGGATCGTCGGCGCCGACGGTCGGCTTACCGGCTACGCCGGCGGCCTCGAGCGCAAGGCGAAGCTGCTCGCCCTCGAGCGAAGCTGATGAGGGCGCGCGACACCATCGATCTCGTATTGCTCGCCGCGATCTGGGGTTCGAGCTTCCTCTTCATCCGCATCGCCGCGCCGGCGTTCGGCCCGGTGGCGCTGGTCGAGGTGCGCATGGTCAGCGGCGCGCTGGTGCTGCTGCCGCTGCTCGCCACAGGCATCGGCATCGGCACGCTGCGCACGCACGCGCGCCAGATCGCACTGATCAGCGTGATCAATTTCGCCGTGCCCTTCGTGCTGGTGACCTACGCGATGCTGACGCTGACCGCCGCCTTCACGTCGATGCTCAACGGGACGGTGCCGATGTGGACGGCGCTGATCGCCGCGCTCTGGTTCGGCGAGCGCGTGCGGCCGTCGCAGTGGCTGGGCCTCGCGGTTGGCGCGGCCGGTGTGCTGGTGCTGGTCGGCGACAAGATCGATCTGAGCCGCAGTGGCGCCGGCTGGACGGAAACGATCGCCGTCGGCGCGGCCCTGCTCGGCATGATGTGCTACGGGCTGTCGGCCAACGTGGCCAGGCGAACGCTCGGCGGCGTGCCTCCGCTGGCCACAGCCACCGGCAGCCAGATTGCCGCCGCAGCACTGCTGGCGCCAGCGGCACTGCTGACCTGGCCGGCGCAGCCGCCCTCGGCCGGCCCGTGGATGGCTGCGACAGTGCTCGGCGTGCTGTGCACCGGCTTCGCCCACCTGCTGTACTTCCGGCTGATCGCGCGGGTCGGCGCGATGCGTGCCGCCAACGTCACCTACCTGATCCCGCTGTTCGCCACGCTGTGGGGGACGATCTTCCTCGCCGAGCCGCTGACGGTGCGACTCGTCACGGGCGGCGCCATCGTGCTCGCCGGCACGGCGCTGGCGCTCGGCGTCTTCAGCCGCTTGCGCCAGCGGGCCTGAGCCGAGCTACTGGTTCTTGCGCTGCTGCCATTGCACGTCGGTGCCGCCGGCGAAACGATTGAGCACGCGCGCCAGCACGAACAGCAGGTCGGACAGGCGATTGACGTACTGGCGCGGCGCGGCGTTCAGAGGCTCCGCCTTTCCCAGCGTGACGATGGCGCGCTCCGCGCGCCGGCACACGGCACGGCACACATGCGCCAGCGCAGCAGCACGGCTGCCGCCCGGCAGGATGAACTCAGCCAGCCGAGGCAAGTTGGCGTTGTAGTGCGCCAGCCGTGCATCGAGCCGCGCCACCTGCGCGTCCTTGAGCATCGTGTAGCCGGGAATGCACAGTTCGCCGCCAAGGTCGAACAGGTCGTGCTGGATGTCCACGAGATCGGCGCGGACCTCGTCGGGCAGCGTTTCGGCAAGCAGTGCGCCGATGGCGGAGTTCAGCTCGTCGACATCGCCCATCGCCTGCACGCGCAGGCTGTCCTTGGCCGTGCGGCTGCCGTCGCCGAGCCCGGTCGTGCCGTCGTCGCCGGTGCGGGTGGCGATCTGCGAAAGGCGGTGGCCCATGATGCTGCTCCAGGTTCACTGCTGTCACGGGCTCCCGTGACGGTCAATCGAATGTTAGCCGCGATGATCGAGCTTCAACCTGACGGACACCGTCCGGGACGGCGCGGACTTCCTGCCGGCGCAGTCGATAACCACAAGCGCGAACCAGGTGCGACAACGCGCCAGGAGTCCGGCGTCCGCGCCGCCGTGCGCGCGGTCAGTGGCTGCCGCGCGATCCCGCTGCCTGGTGGCGATACATGTGCGCGACGAGCTGCACCAGGGTGGCCGAGGCGAGCCACGAGCGCCGGTCGTCGCCGCGGCTGGTCAGGGCGATCGGCACCCGCGCGCCGAGCACGATGCCGGCCGACAGCGCGTCGGCGAGATACATCAGCTGCTTGGCGATCATGTTGCCCGACTCGAGGTCGGGCACCAGCAGCACATCGGCCTGGCCGGCGACCGGCGAGCGGATGCCGGTGTTCTCGGCCGCCCGCAGCGACACCGCGTGGTCGAAGGTCAGCGGCCCGTCGAGGATGCCGCCGGCGATCTGCCCCCGCTCGGCCATCTTGCACAGCGTCGCCGCCTCGATGGTGGCAGGCATCTTCGGATTGATCGTCTCCACCGCGGCGAGCACCGCCACCTTCGGTGCCGGTATGCCGAGCCAGTGCGCCAGGTCGATGACGTTCTGGCAGATGTCGCGCTTTTCAGAGAGCCCCGGCGCGATGTTGATCATCGAGTCGGTGATGAACAGCGGCTTCGGATAGGTCGGCACGTCCATCACGTGCACGTGGCTGACGCGGCGCTCGGTGCGCAGGCCTTTCGCCGCCGAGATGACCGGAACGATCAGGTCCTCGGTCGCCATGCTGCCCTTCATGATCCCCTCGACCCTGCCTTCCCGCGCCAGGCGGATGGCCTCCGCAACGGCTTCCCGCGGGGTTGCCGCCGGCACGATCGCGAATCCATCGAGATCGACGCCGCCGGCTTCGGCGACTTCGCGGATCAGACGCTCCGCCCCGACGAGGATCGGCACGATGGTGCCTTCCTGCGCTGCGGCCGCGACGCTCGCGAGCGAGTCGGCGTCGGCCGGATCGACGATCGCCGCCGCCACCGGCGCGAGCTTGCGCGCGCGGACCCGGCCCATGATCTCGCGGAAGCGCGCCTCCTTGTCGTCGAAGCGCACCTCGGGCAGGTCGATCTTCAGCCGCCGCACCTTCTCCTTCGGCGCAATGACTTCGGCCGTGCCGGAGACGACCACCTCGCCGTCCTGGTTCAGGCATTCGGTGTCGAGCACCACCTTGCCCTTCTCCGGATCCTTCTCCTTCGCCGTGACCCTGATGGTGATGGTGTCGCCCACCATCACGGGGCGGCGGAAGCGCAGGTTCTGGCCGAGATAGATCGTGCCCGGCCCGGGGAACTCCGTTCCGAGCACGGTGGAGATGAGTGCGCCGCTCCACATGCCGTGGCCGATCACCTCGCGAAAGCGGCTGCTCTTCGCATATTCCGGGTCCACGTGCGCGGGGTTGATGTCGCCCGACATCACCGCGAAGAGCGTGATGTCCTGCTCGGTCAGCGTGCGATCGAGCGTGGCAGTGTCGCCAACCTGAATCTCGTCGAAGGTGCGGTTCTCGATATGTTCCACTTGGATTCCACTGCGCCTGCTGGCGGGACCGCCATGTTGCAGCGCAAGAAGCGATTCTAAGGAAACGGCGAAGGCGATGTTTCCATGCGCCCCTGCCGCAAGGAACCGAGCGGCAGAAATACACGCGACGTGCGATTAAGCTAGCCGGGCGCCCTCGAGGCCACGCGAGCAAGCACGACGGAGAGGCCCATGAATGCCCCGACACCCCTGCGCCAGGTCGCCAAGCCACTGCCGGAGGCGTTCCTCGCCGCCTTGCACGAGCGCTTCGGCGAGCAGTTGTCCACCACCGCGGCGGTGCGCGAGCACCACGGCCGCGACGAGTCGGCGTATCCGCCCATGCCGCCCGATGCGGTGGTGTTCGCCCGCTCGACCGAGGACGTCGCCGCGCTGGTCGTGCTCGCCGCCGAGCACCGCGTGCCGGTGATCCCCTTTGGCGTCGGCTCCTCGCTCGAAGGGCACCTGCTGGCCATCGAGGGTGGCGTCAGCGTCGACCTGGCGCAGATGAACCGGGTGCTGGCGATCAATTCCGAGGACCTCACGGTGACCGTGCAGGCCGGCGTCACGCGCATGCAGCTGAACGCCGAGATCAAGCACACGGGCCTGTTCTTCCCGATCGACCCCGGGGCGGATGCCACCATCGGCGGCATGGCGGCCACGCGCGCCTCCGGCACCAACGCCGTGCGCTACGGCACGATGCGCGAGAACGTGCTCGGGCTCACGGTCGTCACCGCCGAGGGCAAGGTGATCCGAACCTCGCGGCGGGCGAAGAAATCGAGCGCCGGTTACGACCTGACGCGGGTGTTCATCGGCGCCGAGGGAACGCTCGGCATCATCACCGAGGCGACGCTGCGCCTGTATCCGCAGCCGGAGGCGATCGCCGCCGCGATCTGCTCGTTCCCCAGCGTCGAGGCGGCAGTGGCGACGACCATCGCCACCATCCAGATGGGCGTGCCGATCGCCCGCTGCGAGCTGCTCGACGCGCTGACGGTGCGCGCGGTGAACATGCGCGACAAGCTCGGCTTACCCGAATCGCCGCTGCTGCTGTTCGAGTTCCACGGCACGCCGTCCGGCGTCGAGGAACAGACCGCCACCGTGCAGGACCTCGCCCGCGACCACGGCGGCCACGACTTCCAGTGGGCCACCACGCCGGAGGACCGCACGCGGCTGTGGTCGGCACGGCACAACGCCTACTTCGCCTGCCTGCAGCTGAAGCCCGGCTCGCGCAGTTGCACCACCGACGTGTGCGTGCCGATCTCGCGGCTGGCCGAGTGCATCAGCGAAACGATCAAGGACACCGAAGCCAGCAGCCTGCCGGCGCCGATCCTAGGCCACGTGGGCGACGGCAATTTCCACTGCGCGATCCTCGTCGACCCGGCCAACCCGGCCGAGATGGAGGAAGCCGAGCGCCTCAACCAGCGCATGGTCGAGCGAGCGCTGCGGATGGACGGCACCTGCACCGGCGAGCACGGCGTCGGCCTGCACAAGATGGATTTCCTGCTCGAGGAGCACGGCGCCGATGCGGTCGAACTGATGGCGCGCATCAAGCGCGCCTTCGATCCGCTGAACATCCTGAATCCCGGCAAGGTGCTGCGCGTGTAAAGGGCGCCTGACGGGTCAGCACGGGCGAGTCAGCCGCTGCCGGCCTGCCGAGCGTTCCACTGGGCGTGGTAGTCCGCGAGCAGTTCGGCGATGCCCCGGCCGATCGGCTCGTAGGCTTCGTCCGGCAGGTTCGCCAGCGAAACGCGCACCGACATCTTCGGCGCGTCGAAGCCGCCACCGTCCAGCAGCACGATGCTCCGTTCCTCCGCCAGCCGGACGACGAAATCGATCGGCTCGAAGCTGGCGACCAGCCAGTCGGCAAAGGCGGCGCCGTAGCGCGTGCGCGCAATCGCCGGTATGTCGAGCGAGGCGTAGTAGTGGGTGAGCAGCGGATCGGCAGATGGTTCCAGCTCGGCGCCCCGGTAAAGCCGCTCGAAGCGGTCTCGGACGATCGCGCGCGCCACGCGCTTGCGGCCCTGGTCGGCGTCGAGCAATCCGTCCAGGGCGAACAGCGTCATCTGGACCTGCTGCGGCGACGACAGCCCGGCCGTGTGGTTCAGGCCGATGGCGCGGCTGTCGGCCACCATCCGGTCGATGAGCTTCATCGCCTCCGGCGCCGTCGAGACGGCTGCGTAGCGGGCGCGCGCGGCTGCCAGCCCGTCGCCCGAGGCTGCCGCGAGGCGTGCGTCGAGCACGTTCGACCGATGCAGGCCGACCACGCCGAGACGCAACCCGGTGGCGCCCCAGTACTTCGAGAACGAATACAGGACGATCGTGTTGCCCGGCGCTACCGCGGCAAGCGAGCGGTAGCCATCGACGAACGACGCATAGACATCGTCGGTGATCACAATGAGGTCGGGCCGCTCGCGCACGATCTGGCCGATGCGCGCAACCGTCGCCGGATCTATGCCGACCGCGGTGGGATTTGACGGATTCACGGCCAGGAACGCCTTGATCCGCGGGTCGCGCAGCTTGTCGATCTCGGATGCCGGGTAGCGCCAGAGCGCCGCCTCCTCCTGCATCACCTCGACGATTTCGAAGCGGTATTCGGGCAGGCGCGGCACCTCGAGATACGGCGTGAAGATCGGCACGCCGAGCGCAATACGGTCGCCCGGTGCGAGCAGCCGCGAGTGCACCAGCGACTGGAATACATAAGTGATGCCGGCGCTCGCGCCTTCGACCGCGAAGAGGTCGAACGAGCCGGCCGTCGCATCGCCGGCAAAGAGCTCCGCGACGAGGTGGTCGCGCACCAGTTCTTCGGCATGGGCGAGCATGCGGACCGGCAGCGGATAGTGGTCGCCGAGAATCCCGTCGATCCATTCGCCGACCAGCAGATCGGGATCGAACCCGTGCTTGTCCAGCGCATACTGGATGCCGCGTTCGAGCAGCGCGTTGCCCGCGGCGCCGGCATGCTCGGCGAGGAAAGCCTGCAGGCGCCCGGCAATGCCGCGCTTCTTCGGCAGGCCGCCGAAATCGGGGCCGAGCGCAACCCGCCCCGCCTCGGCCACGGCGAACTCGCCCAGGCGGAAGAACGCCGCACGCGGCCCGAGCGCGATCCAGTTCGGATTGCCGCGACCCGCGTTGAGCATCATGCGCTCGCCGCGGTGCTTGGCGAGTTCGACCAGCTTGTTCTTGAGTTCGAACGGGCTCAGGCCCTCGTAACGCCGTTCTTCAGCCTTCTCCATTGCGCTCCTCCGGACAGGAACCGGGGAATGCTCGCACGACGACGAGCAGCCAGAGCTGTGTCGCTGGCGGTCGCGCAAGAACGCGCCGCCCGACGCACGGCCCACTGCTTCCGCACCACGTCTGATGGCTCCCTGGATCTGTCGTCAGTTGACCGGTTCGAATCGGCAGATCGCGATCCGCATGGGCACGTCACCGACAGCGGTCCTTCGCTGGCGCCATCGATCCGAGCCGGCCTTCAAACCGGTCGCCGTGGCCTTCCGCAATGCAGCGGAAGCCGTCATGCGCGCAAGACCGCCGGACAGGTGCTTCCGGCCAGTTGCGCTCATAGGTCAATGGCCGCAACCAAGCATCCAGACAAGCACAGCATTTCGTTGCCTTGCAACTCCAGCATGTAAGCGTGGCTGAAGGCGAACAGCCGCCGGCTGGGATTCGCGCGGCCTCGACCTGTCCGGAGAACCCGATGCCAGGTCGAGGCTGCGCTCTATAGGACCTTTGGGACCTGTCCTCTGCGATCACGCCAGGTCGAAGCGATCAAGGTTCATCACCTTGCTCCAGGCCGCCACGAAGTCACGCACGAACTTCTGCTGTGAGTCGCTGCACGCATAGACCTCCGCGAGGGCCCGGAGCTGGGAGTTCGAACCGAAGACCAGATCAACGACGGTACCCGTCCACTTGACCTCGCCCGTTGCCCGATCGCGCCCCTCCAGCACGCCTTCGGATGTGGCGGACTTCTGCCACTTCGTGTTCATGTCGAGCAGATTGACGAAGAAGTCATTGGTCAGCGTCTCCGGGCGCTTGGTGAACACGCCGTGCTTGGACTGGCCGACGTTCGCATTCAGGGCGCGCAGGCCGCCAATCAGAACCGTCATCTCAGGGGCGGTCAGCGTCAGCAACTGGGCCTTGTCCACCAGCAGCTCGGCCGCCGATCCCTCGAGTCCCTTGCGGGCGTAGTTGCGGAAGCCGTCTGCAGCCGGCTCCAGCACGGCGAACGAATCCACATCGGTCTGGTCCTGCGACGCGTCCATGCGCCCCGGCGAGAAGGGGACCTTCACATCCTGGCCGGCTTTCTTGGCAGCAGCCTCGACGGCCGCGCAGCCGCCCAGCACGATCAGGTCGGCCAGCGAGATCTTCTTGCCGCCGGACTGCGAGCCGTTGAATTCCTTCTGGATCGCTTCGAGCTTCGACAGAACCTTCGCCAGTTCGGCGGGCTGGTTGACTTCCCAATTCTTCTGCGGTGCCAGGCGGATGCGTGCCCCGTTCGCCCCACCGCGCTTGTCGCTACCGCGGAAGGTCGCAGCCGACGCCCAGGCGGTCGTCACCAGCTGGGAGATGGACAGGCCGGTCGCGAGGACCTTGGCCTTCAAGGCCGAGATGTCCTGCTCATTGACCAGTGGGTGATCGACGGCGGGGATCGGGTCCTGCCAGATCAGCACTTCCTTCGGCACGAGCTTGCCGAGGTAGCGGGCACGTGGGCCCATGTCACGGTGCGTCAGCTTGAACCAGGCGCGGGCAAAGGCGTCAGCGAACTCCTTCGGGTTCTGGTGGAAACGGCGCGAGATCTTCTCGTAGGCCGGGTCCAAGCGCAGCGACAGGTCGGCCGTGGTCATCATCGGCGGATGCTTCTTCGACGGATCGTGCGCGTCCGGAATCATGTGCTCCGGCTTGACGTTCTTTGCCACCCACTGATGGGCGCCGGCCGGACTCTTG
>Ga0209253_10003344_pt1 | contig 14133 bp, 11 predicted proteins | sample FrelakmetBRP12BR_FD_187145 | JGI IMG/M metagenome (GOLD analysis project Ga0209253, IMG submission 187145) | Freshwater lake sediment microbial communities from the University of Notre Dame, USA, for methane emissions studies - BRP12 BR (SPAdes)... | ecosystem: Environmental > Aquatic >...
TCCCTATTCAGGTGCTACCTTTTTCCCTCATTGACGTGGCTGAAATGGTGGGTGTAGCGCAGCGGAACCCACCCTACAAATGCTGCGCAGCTTTACAACCTAACTAGAAGGTACCATTTTCTCATCTGTACCCCCCGAAATGTCTATGGCAAGTTATATGAAGCGGTGCTAGTATTTCGGTAGGCTAATTTAAAAAGAGTGTCCCGTAGGAATAATATTAGGAGATAAAGACGATGAAGAAAGTGAAAGACGTCATGGCTGAGGATGTTGTGACCGCAGACCATGCGATGCCTGCAGCCACTGCCGCTAAGCTGATGCTTGATGAAGGCATCGGATGCTTGGTGGTAATGAAGGAGAACAAGATTGCCGGGATAGTCACCGACCGAGACCTGCTGATTTGTGTTGCAGAGGGGCATAATATGCAGGAATGCAGTATTGCTAATCACATGAGCAGCCCGGTAGTGACGGTGCCACCTGACACCCTGCTTCTCAACTTAGCTAAAGTGATGGCTGCAAGGCAAATCAAGAGAGTGCCTGTTTCTGAAGGCGGTGGGCTTGTGGGAATCATTTCATTTTCCGATATTGCTGATGATATGGATGGACAGGTTGCGGACATGTGGTCGGAATGGCTTGAGTTGATAACTGTCACAAAGACTTCTGCCCAGCATCGTCGGGGAAGGCGCACCGACAAGCAAATTGAAAGCCGGGTCAGGGCTCCTGCGCATATCCATCCATAGAAAGGGTTGAAACATAAGAGGTAGGTCAGAGTTCTGACCTACCTCTTATGTTTCAACCTCTGGAGCTGTTTCTTAGGAAACCAGCCCTATCTTATTAGCTACAATCTCTCTCTGGAAGTCGGTGCCGCCGTAGCGGATATCCGCGGACTTTGCTCTTCTGTAGTAGAGCGGGATGTCGTGCTCCCGGCTGGTGCCGATGGCTCCGTGCAGCAGCACACCCTTCTCGGTGACCCACTTGTACTTCTCGTTCACATACGCTTTAGCCATGGCGACTTCCTTGGTGCAGGGCAAGCCTTCGGACTCCATCCAGGCTGCCTGGTAGACTATGTAGCGGCTGGTCTGCATGGCGGTCCACATGTCTGCCATGATATGCTGTAGCGCCTGGAAGGCGCCGATGGGTCTGTCGTACTGAACCCTTTCCTTGGAGTAGGCTACGGTCATGTCCACCGCAGCCTGCATGCCGCCGATGGACTCAGCGCATTTGGCGATAGCGCCTCGTCTCATTACGTTCTCCACGATGTGCCAGCCTGTGTCTGGCTTTCCAAGGACGTTTTTGCTGGGTACGACGACATTCTTGAACTGCACCTCGCACAGCTTGTCCATGCCGATGGTGGGCATAACCTCTACGTGAATGCCGTGGCTCTTGGCGTCCACTATAAACACGGTGATGCCATCCTCCGCTGTCCCCTTGCCTGTCCTCGCGACGCAGAGCATGTAGTCTGCCACATTCGCCATCTCCACGAACACTTTCGTGCCCTCGAGCACGTAGTGGTCGCCTTTATGCGTTGCTTTGAGAGTGATTCCGGAGGCATCGAACAGCCCATTAGGATCGAGTTGAGCCATGGTGCAAATAAGCTCTCCGTTGGCTATCTTGGACAGTAACTCCTTCTTCTGCTCCTCCGTGCCGGCATCCATGATAGGATAGACGCCTTCAATCACGGTGCAGATGAAGGGTCCCGGCAGGATATTTCTGCCCATCTCCTCAAGGAGGATGGTAAAGTCCTGGTAGCTCATCCCCTGCCCGCCGTATTTTTCGGGGATGACCATTCCCTGCCATCCCAGGTCAGACATTTTCTTCCAGATCTCGGGGGAGTAACCCTTCTTCTCGTCCTCCTCGAGCTCTTTTACCTTCTTCTTAGGGCACTCGGCAGTAAGGAAATCCCTCGCCGCTTTTCGCAGCATTTCCTGTTCTTCGGTGAAAGCTATGTTCATGGTATCACTCCTCTCGCTCGAAATCTGACTATTTCATCCTGGACAGGCTCAGACCGTTCCAGGCAATGATATTCCTCTGTATCTCATTGGTGCCCATGGCTATGTTCAGTCTGAAATGGTGCTGATACCAGGTCTCGAAAAAGCCATTGAACTTCGCCCACCTGGATATCTTCACCTGTCCGTAGGGTCCCACCAAATCAGTCACCATATGAGCCACACGCGCCTGCAGCTCGCCGGAAGTTATCTTCACTGCCGAGGCATCGAAGGGAGCCATCTCGTTCTTGCTCTGGGCATCGGCAATTCTGTAGGCAAGGCAGCGAGCGGACTCCAGGTCGCAGGCTGCCTGGGCAATCCTGTTGCGCACCAGAGGGTTCTTTGCCAGTAGTTCTCCACCCTCTTTTGTCTCGTTGCAGTACTTCACGATGTCCTCTAGCTGGCGCTGCATGCACATAATCGCTCCCAGGTTAGACCTCTCGAAGCCAGCCAGCATCTGGGTCACCTGCCAGCCCTTGCCCTCCTCACCCACCACGTTCTTCACAGGGACGCGCACATCATCGAGGAAGACCTCGTTGTAGTAATGACCGTCGTCCATGTAGTAGAGTGGTTTAACCGTGATGCCTGGGGTCTTCATATCGAAGAGCAGGAAGGTGAGACCCTGATGCTTCTTCTCGGCATTGGGGTTGGTTCTCACCACGGCGAATGCCCAGTGGGCGCGGTGAGCGCCAGTGCTCCAGGTCTTCTGACCGTTCAGCACATACTCATCGCCCTTGCGTATGGCGGTGGTGGTCAGCGAAGCCAGGTCAGAGCCTGCATTGGGCTCGCTCCATAGCTCGCACCACATGACATCAGCCGAAGCAATCCCTGTGAGGAACCTTCTCTTTATATCCTCGTTTCCTGCTCCCAGGAGCGTGGGGGCAAGCATCTCCACGCCGAAGACGTCCGCCCCGCCTATGTCGTAGTAGCCGCGGGCTTCGGCGAAGAACACCCTGTCCATCATCGTGCCCTTGCCGCCATACTGGGAGGGCCAGTCGAGCGCCAGCCATCCCCGCCTGGCGAACTCCTTGGCACAATAAAGGTGGTATTTCCAGCCCTCATCGGTATCGTAATTGCTCTCCAGCCCCACGTATCCTTGGGGCTTCTTCTGCTCTAGCTCTTTGCAGACATCGAAAAACTCTTTGCGGAGCTTAACTTGTTCGTCTGTAAGCTTGAAATCCATAGCACTCCCCAGTTATTAAACGACCTCTTTATTTCATCCTGGGCAACCCCAGACCGTACCAGGCTATGATGTTTCTCTGAATTTCATTGGTGCCCATGGCGATGAACAGCACGAATGACTGCTGATACCACTTCTCGTACCAGCCCTCGAAAGGCGCCCACTTGGAGCGCTTTACTTGTCCATAAGGCCCTAGTATATCAGCCCCTAGCCAGGAAAGACGTTCTTGCAGTTCGCTCGCCAGTATGTGAACCCCAGAAGCCTCGAACCCAGCCATTTCGTTCTTTTCCTGAGCATCGGCTATGCGGTAACCAAGACAACGAAGCGCCTCAACCTCACAGGCTGCCTGGGCAAGCCTATTGCGGATGAGCGGGTCTTTGGCCAGCAGTTGACCGCCCACCTTGGTCTCATTGCAGTACTTCACCAGGTCTTCTAACTGTCGCAGCATCATCATGATAGCGCCCAGGCTCGACCTCTCGAAGCCGGCTAGAAGCTGGGTGACCCTCCAGCCCTCGTTTTCTGCGCCGACTACGTTCTCTACAGGCACATGCACATCGTCCAGAAAGACTTCGTTATACACATGTGCCTGGTCCATATAGTAAAGTGGCTTCACGGTAACGCCGGGCGTCTTCATATCGAACAGCAGGAAGGTGATGCCCATCTGCTTCTTGGGGGCGTTGGCGTCGGTTCTGACCAGAGCGAACGCCCAGTGGGCGCGGTGAGCACCTGTGCTCCAGATTTTCTGTCCGTTTATGATATACTCGTTGCCCTTTCTCACAGCGGAGGTGGACAGGGCTGCCAGGTCAGAGCCTGCGTTGGGTTCGCTCCATAGCTCGCACCATTGAGCCTCACCGGAGGCAATTCCGGGCAGGAATCTCTTGTTGAGGTCCTGATTGCCCACTGCCAGCAGGGTAGGGGCAAGCATCTCGGGCCCGAAGATGTCTATGCCCGGCAGGTCATAGTATCCTCGTGCCTCGGCGAAGAACACCTTGTCCCCGATTGTGCCCTTGCCGCCGTATTCGGGAGGCCATCCAATCGAGATCCAGCCCCTCTTGGCGTACTCCTCGGCACAATAAAGGTGATACTGCCAGCCCTCATCGGTGTCGTAGACACTCTCCAGTCCTGCGAATCCCCTGGGCTTTTTCTTCTCCAGCTCCTTGCAAACGTCGTAAAACTCCTGTCGCAGCTTGACCTGTTCATTTGTAAGTTTAAAATCCATAGTTGGTCCTCCTTGTTGAGGTCATTTCCTAACTACTTTTCAACCCCCTGTATCCCCCACTCTTGGGGGAATTTTGAACTGGGGGGCACCCCCCAGACCCCCGACAGAGGGGCGAAGCCCCTCTGCACTCCCTGAACGACCTGCTTATATTCGAGCTCGACACCTTTATCTGGGCAGACGCTTAACTATCAGCTCTCTCTGAATCTCCGAGGTGCCTTCCAGCAGTTCGTACATCTTGGCATCCCTGAACAGGCGCTCGATCTTGTACTCCTTGCTGATGCCGTAGGCACCATGTACCTGCATGCCCCATCTGCTGACATCTACGGCGGTCGAGGTCACGAACAGCTTAGTGATAGCCATGTCCTTTATGGTATCTGTGCCTTGGTCCTTCAAAAAGGCAGCTCGATAGACCAGCCAGCGCGATGCCTCGAGCCTGGATGCCATCTCAGCCAGCAACCAGTGGATAGCTTGCAGATTGAAGATAGGTTCATCGAAGTGCATTCTGTTCATGGAGTACTTGACAGCCTCTTCCAGAGAAGCCTGCATCAAGCCCACGCACTGGGCGCTGAGGCACATCTTGCCGATGGTCATGGCGTCTTTCAACGCATCGAACTTGCCGCCCTTCCCACCCAAGAGGTGGTCTTTGGGCACATGGACATCCTCCAGGAACACGTCGGAGAGGTCGGTGCCCCTCAATCCCAGTTTGTCCATCTTGGGTCCGGTGGAGAAGCCCTTTCTGTTCGTCTCCACGAAGAACAGGCTGATATCGCCCTCGAGCTTGGCGAACACGCACATAACATCAGCCCAGGGGGCGTTGGTGATGAACCTCTTGACACCGTTCAGGACGTAGCCGTCTTTAACTTCCTTCGCCACGGTCTTTATCATCTTGGGGTTTGAGCCTGTGTCAGGCTCGGTGAAGCCGAAACAGCCCACCTTTTTGGCATCACAAATCGCGGGCATCCACTGCTTCTTCTGGGCTTCGGTAGCGAGCTTGTTGAACCTGTCATTGACCACGTGCTGTAACTGGATATGTATCGCCATAGAAGCTAATACTTTAGCGATTTCCTCTAGCGCCAGCGCGAGGCTCATATGGTCAGCCCCGGCCCCTCCGTATTTCGGATCGAAGGGGATTCCGTAAAGATCCATCTCAGCCAGCTTCGGTCGAATCTCATGGGGGAAGTCGTTCTTCTTGTCCATAATATCGACCAGAGGGGTAAGCTCTTGCTCGGTGAACTTCTTCACCGAATTTTTGAACATCTGTTGCTGTTCGGTCAGGTTGAAATCCACTGTCTTTCCTCCCTTTTGTTTGTTCTGCTTTACTTTTTAGGGTATTTCTTGGCCTCTAACATCTCGATAAAGGTTTCGATTCTAGCCTTAACCTGCGCATCATCGTAGCCCCTGGGGTCTACCATATTCGCTTCGAACGTCATGCTGGGGATACTCAGTTCATCTCTCAGGATAGCGCCTATGTTGGGCTGTTCGGATGTGAAACATCGGCAGCACCGGTTGGAGTGGAAGACTATGCCATCTACTTTGTACTGCCTGGCGCGTCTCTTATAAAGCTCAGCCTTGCCCTGTGAGGCTGCTCGCATGAAGAAGCTGAGGTATCTCTCCGCCAGGCTGCCGAACGGGTCAGCAGGGTTCAAGCGCCCGCTGAAGGCGTTTCCGTAGAGGTCGGTGACGAAGGTGGCGCCGAACTCAGCGAAGTAGTTGAGCAGGCGCATGTTGTGGTAAACAGGGAAGAGGTCCCAGATAAGCCGGAACCTCTCGTTCTGTATGAAGCCGATTCCCTTGTTTACGCGGTCCTTAACCTCGTCACGAAGCTGCTTGTAGAATTCTACTGCGTCTCTGGTTCCTTTGAGGGTGACCAGGGGGAACAGGCAGGTGAAGACGTCTATCTGGCTTATCGGCGTCGGTACGGCTGCCCGCATGGCGTCTACCTCGTCCCAGAGCTGGCTGGCGCTGTCAGCCTGGGAGACCACCTCGCGCAGCTTATCCATATCTACTTGCTTCTTGAGATAGCCAGCCATCTCGGAGGTGGCTTCTTTGAATTGCGCTGCGAAATACTCCTTCTGATGCTTGGGTAGGGTGGGGCTGTCCACCGTGTAGGCTGCGTCAATGATGACCATAGGGCATTTGAAATGCCTCTGCAGAGCTTCCCACCATTTGGGATGCGTAGCACATGCGCCCTCGGTAGCCAGCAAAATATCGGGGGCTGGGGGTCCTTCATCGCCGAAGGCGCCTTTTTTCTCGAAAATCGAGCCGAACATGCACAGGGCATAGGCACACAAATCCTGCGAATAGCCCCTTGCCTCGGCAGCGCGACAGAGTTCCTCCGCTACTTTGCGGGAGGAGCAGAGCGCAGCATAGTTTTCCGGGAAGAAGGGGATCCCATCGAAGGCGTACACCAGTTCGATGGGAGACATGGAGGTAACCCATATAACAGGTCTGCCCTCGGACTTGGCGCTGCCCAGTTCCTTGTAATATTTCTCGTTGAGTGCACCTAGAGCTGCTCCTGCAGCCAATCTGAGCGGCTTAATGGGGGTCGGTGTCGGTTTATCCTGTTTCGTTTCCAATTCACATCACCCCAGCATTTCTATGAAAGCTGCAACCATTGTCTTGAACTTGCCCCCCGACCAACCTATGTCGGAGTGGTCAACAACCAGAACCGGGTATCCCTTCTCTTTAAGGCTGCTCTCGAGCCAGGGACGGTCGTAGAGATGGGTGTCGCAGAATTTCTGGATTATCAGGATAACCCCTTTAACCCGGTATTCCTTCGCCAGTTCCAGCATGTGGCTCAGTCTGGGCTCGGCGGGGTGCTTGCAGGGGCAGGGGATTTTCCGCAAGTAACGCTCTGACAGGGCTTTGAGCGGTTCTTGTTTTTCATCTACTGTAGCCCAGAAATAGCGAGTGCCGATGTCTATGTCATCGATTACCACATCGCCGCCGCACTCCTCGATGGCTTGCAGGACTTCGATATTCTCGAAAGTGTTCCCTGCCAGCATGAGCCGCACCGTGCCATCGGGTGGCGCTTTGGGCGCGGGGACATTTTGTAGCAGCTTCTGGAGCATGGCATTGTGCTCCTCTTTGGGCATGATTAAGCCTGCCATGTTTATCCCGAATATCTGGCTTGCTGAAAGAGCGTGATTATCTTTCAACTGAAGCTTGTAAACCTCTCGCAGCAGCTTGCGGTTTTCGTTGTATACCGTGATAGCCTTTTTCAGAGAATCTTCGCTGATTTTCTGTCCGGTGTATTTCTCCAGCGACTCCTTGAACAGATTTAGCTCCTGGATGAAGAACTCTACCGCTGCATCGTTGGTCTTGCCAGGGACCGGCAAGGAGTAGTAATAGGGGAATTTCACGTTTCTGGACCAGATGCTGTACATGCCTCTGGTCATGTCGCAGGTTTTGGGGAAAACCACACCATCCAGATAATTATACCGCCCCTTCAGTGCCTGGTCCAGGGCGCTTCTCATGAAGGAGCAGCAGAAGGAGGGCATGTGAGCGTCAGCCAGTTCTACGTTTTCAGCGCTCCCCCTTATGCGCACAGGGATTGCGCCTGCTGCGCAGATAAGCTCCTCCGGGGTATAGTTGCAGAAGTAACCGAATATCCTCTTTCCTGACCTTTTCCATCCCTCCGCTAGCTTGTGCTTGTTCCGATAAGCTTCATAGAACTCAGAGTTCATCATTGTTTATCCAGCCCCATTTCCTTACTGGCTTGTTCCTTCAAGACGAACTTTTGAATCTTGCCTGTAGGTGTGATGGGGAAATCGGTTACAAACTTCACATACTTGGGAGCCTTGTAGTTCGCCATCTTATCCCTGGCGAAGGCTATGATTTCCTCTGCGGTGGCGGTCTGTCCTTCCTTCAGCTTTATGAAAGCCATGCCTACCTCGCCCATTCTTCTATCGGGTACGCCGATCACCGAAACCATGGCGACTTTGGGGTGGGAGAAAAGGAAGTTCTCTATCTCCGCGGGATAAGCATTAACGCCGCCTGTGATAAACATGTCCTTAATTCTACCGGTTATCTTAATATAATCCTTGTCATCCATGACGCCCAGGTCGCCGGTGTGGAACCAGCCGTTTTTGTCGAAGGCTTTCTTGGTTTCCTCGGGCATCTTGTAGTATTCTTTCATAACGAACCAGCCCCTGGTGCAAATCTCGCCCTGGGTGCCGCGAGGAACCTCTTTTCCCGTCTCGGGGTCCAAAACCTTCAGGTCGCAGCCTTTGAACATAAGCTTCCCGGCGGTGTGAGCAACAACCTCAGGCGGGTCTCCGCGGCGGCTGCAGGTGCTTATGCCGGAGTTCTCCGTCATGCCGTAGGCTGAGATGACGTCCTTGATTCCCATCTTATCCATCATGGCTCTCACCAGCTCCGGGGCGACATCTGAGCCACCGACGATGCAGTTCTTTATGGAGCGGGTGTTGCGCTTGGGGAAATCGGGATGGTCCATCATCATGATATACATTGTAGGCGAGCCAGTGAAATTGGTAGCCTTCTCCTCGTCTATCAATCTCAAGGCTTCGCCGGGGTCAAATTGAAGCATGGGCAGAATGCAAGCGCCGTGGCTAGCACCCAGCGTCATGCCTGTCATGTTGCCCATGTTGTTGTTAAAAGGAGATACGACAAGGATGCGGTCCTTATCCGTCATCTGGAATCTCTCGCTGAAGCCCTCGATGACCTTGATGTACTGGTCGTGGGTGGTGACCACTCCCTTGGGGAAGCCAGTTGTGCCTGAGGTGAAGGGGATGATATAGACATCATCGCGCTTAACTGCCTGTTGCGCCTTCTTCAACTCAGCGCTGCTGTCATAGTCCCTTCCCATTTCAAGCACTTTGTTGTAATCCAGCATACCATCGTAGCTCTGGCTGCCTACAATGATCACCCTCTTGAGTAACGGCAATTTCTCGCTTTTCAGCTCATTGGGCTTGCATTTCTTCAGCTCGGGGAGGAGTTCGTAAATCATGGGGATATAATCAGACTTCAGAAAGCGGTCCTGAACAAAGAAGGTGGTGGTATCGGATTTCTTAAGTATGTATTCCAACTCGTGTATCTTGTACCGGGTGCTGATGGGGATGACAGGCGCTCCCAGTTTCACGGCGGCGAAGTGAGCATAGACCCACTCAGGGAGATTTGCCATCCAGATTGCTATCTTGTCACCCTTCTTGACGCCCAGTTTCAGCAGGGCGTTTGCCATCGAGTTGACCTTGTCTATATAGGTGTCATAGGTTATCCTTTTGTTTTCTAGCACTATAGCCTCGTTATTGGGGAACTGAGCCGCAGCCCTGTCAAGTAGAGCTCCCAGGTTGTCATCCTTTTTTGACTTTAGCATTTTCCCTCTTCCTACACTAGAATGCCGTTCAGTGCACGGTCGAAATTATCATCTATTTCTTTTTGGATTTGGGCAATCTGGGCTTTGCTAAGGTTATGGAATCTTCCCTGTTTCTTTATATACTCCTCAACCGGCTTTCTCTTATCGGGAATCACGTTGACGGTTAGCTTTCCATTTTCGTACTCATATAGAACCACGCTTCCAGTCTCGACTCCGAGGCGGGCGATCTCTATGCCCAGAGCGGGGTCATACTCCCATCCCGGAGGGCACGGGCAGATTATATGGATGAAAGAGGGTTTGTCCAGCGATTTCGCCTTTCTGACCTTCGCTAGCAGGTCTTCGGGATAGGCGGAGGAGGCAGTGGCAATGTAGATGTCGCCGTGGGCAGCCACAATCTGCTCGATGTTCTTTGTCCTGCCCTGTCTCCCGCTTAAAGTAGTCTTTGTCCTTGCCATGTAGGGGGTGGAGCCGCTTTTCTGGACACCTGTATTCATGTAGGCCTGGTTGTCATAGCAGAGATAGATTATGCGGTGCCGTCTTTCCAGGGCGGCTGAGAACGTTTGCAGTCCGATATCGAAGATGGCACCATCGCCAGCTACCAGCACTAAATCGGCATTGATGCCTTTTCGCTTCATGGCGACTTCCATGCCGCTGGCTGCGGCCCCGGCGTGGCTATAGGTGAAGAAGAAGAAGGGGACCGTCCAGCCCGTTAGCGGGAAGAAAGTGCCCACTGCCGAGAGGCAGCCGGCATTATTAACAACTACCGCATTCTTATCGAAGGCGCTCAAAACCATCCTGATGGCATGGAGGCTCAGGCAACCTGCGCAGGAGGCAGTGCCCTTGCCCAGGCAGCCATCCCCCTCCTTTATCACTGCCCTTTGAACCTTTTCCCCTTTGAGGAGCTTTTCCCAGTTATCGTAGCCGCTTATGGTTGCCGTACGATCGTCGAATCCTATCTTGAACCACTCTACGAACTCATCGTCTCTCTTTGACCAGGCTGCAAACATCTCATCGATATCCACGCCGCCGATGTCTTTGCCGCTGACGATGTAATTAGATATGGACGCTGGCGATTTTCGAAGCGCTGATTTTATCTCAAGGCAGGATATTCCAGAGGTGTTTCCAGGTGTGCATGCCCTATCTATCACCAGTATTTTCTTAGCGTTGGAGAGGTATTTCTTAATCTCTTCTTCGGGGAAGGGCCTGAAGACCCTGAGCTTGAGCATGCCCACCTTAATGCCCTTCTGTCGGAACTCATCTATTTTCTCTCTCACAACGCTGGCTATCGAGCCCATCGCCACTATGATGAGCTCTGCATCCTCGGTCTTGTATGCCTCCACCAGGTCATAGCTGCGTCCGAACATCTGCGCGAATTCTTTGCAGGCATCCTTTATCACCTGCTTGGCGTCCTGCATCGCCTGGTATTGCTCCATCTTGAAGCTGGGATACTGAGCCATGACACCTGGCCCCTGGGTCATGGGATAGTCAGGGTCAACGAACACGTGCTTGGGCTGGTACTTGGGCAGGAATTTATCCACCTTTGCCTGCTCGGGTATATCCACCAGCTCAAAGCTGTGGCTCATCCTGTGCCCCTCTGATACCACGAAGGAAGGAAGCAGCACCTTATCGTTTTCGCTGATTTTATAGGCCATTATTACGGAATCTACGATCTCCTGCCCGTTCTCGCAATAGAACTGGAGGAAACTGGCATCCCTCTCCGACATGGAATCAGAATAGTCACTCAGCAACCCCTGGGGTATGCCTATCTCTCGGCTGTCTATAGCTAAGACTACGGGCAGAGCCATGCCTGAAGCTGCCCATAGCATCTCGCGCATCAGAGCAAGGCCTTGAGAGCAGGTGCAATTGAACGTTCTGCACCCTGCTGCTGATGCACCGACACAGACACCCATAGCACCCAGCTCGGACTCAGTGTTCACTATATCGGCATCCAGCTCGCCGGCTGCCACCATCTCGTGAAGCTCTTCCGAGGCTGGAGTGGCGGGGGTAATGGGATAGGCGCTTATAACCTCGACCCGTGATAATTTAACACCGTGGGCTATGCATTGATTTCCTGAAAGAAACATCTCCATGTTATTGAGCCTCCTGCACCATTCGAATTACCCCTGCGCAGCATTCGTGGCTGCAAATCCCACATCCTTTGCAGTAATCATAGTCAACCTCGTACGTGCCATTTTTCTTGGAGACGCAAATGTCGGGGCAGAAGTACAGGCAATTGTTGCAGTCCCGGCAAATACCGCAGGAGAAGCACCTCTTGGCTTCCCTTACGCCCTTTTCCTCGGGTATGCCTCGGTTGATCTCGGAGAAGTTCGCAGTCCTCTTGGCAGCCGATAATTCGGGCGGCCTTACCGGGGCCTGCTGCGGGAAGTAGGCAGTATTGATTTCCTCATATTTGGCAAGCTCTTTTGCCTGTTTCTCCTCAATGGGCGTGCCCTGCAGGGCATTGCCGATGAAGCGGGCCGCTCGCCTGCCGGAGGCTATGGCATCTACTACCCTGCCCGCGCCGGTAACGGCGTCACCGCCTCCAAATACCTGTATTCCCTTTGCTTTGTTGCCTTTCTCAGCAAGCTTGAAATCCTTGGGCAGCAGAGAGAGGTCTGACAACTCGCCGATGGCGGTGATTACCGTATCGACCTTCATCTTAAACGTTGAGCCCTTAATAGGGATTGGTCTCTTTCTGCCGCTTGCGTCCGGCGCACCCAGCTTCATTCTGACGAATTCCACCTCTTTAATCTTGCCATCCTGAGCTATTATCTTGGTGGGGGCTGCCAGATAGACGATTTCGATTTTCTCTTTACCGGCTGCCTCAATTTCCTCTTCTACAGCAGGCATCTCATCCCTGGTCCTGCGGTAGACGATAGTAGCCTTTGAGCCAAGCCTGACAGCTGACCTGGCAGCATCAATAGCAGTGTTGCCACCTCCGACGACTATCACATTCTTACCGATTTTAGACTTGCCATCCAGATTCAATTGCCTCAAGAACTCGGTGCCCGAAATCACGCCGGTTGCATCCTCACCGGGAACTTCCAACTTCCGGCTGATATGGGCTCCTGTAGCGATAAAGACAGCATCGTAGTCCTTAAGCTCATTTACATCCTTAACCTTGGCGCTGGTCTTGAAAGTCACGCCCAGCGCCTTGATATCAGCAATCTCCTTGTCCAGTATCTTCCTGGGCAGCCGATACCTGGGTATTCCCACCCTCAGCATGCCGCCGATTTCAGGCAGAGCCTCGAAGACTGTTACCTGATAGCCCTCCTTAGCCAGGAAATAGGCGCAGGAAAGGCCCGCGGGCCCGGAGCCCACTATGGCTATCTTCTCCTTCTTCGGGGCTGCTTTTGATTTCTCAGTTGTCTTTTGGCTGATAGCGTAATCCGCAACCAGCCTCTCCAGAGTGTGGATGGACATCGCCTCATCGTATTTCCCCCGGTTGCACTCCTTCTCACAGGGGTGAGGGCAGACCCGTCCGCAGACGCCTGGTAATGGACTGGTCTCCTTGATTAGTTTCCAGGCATCGATGAGCTTCTCTTCTCGGATTAACTTTATGAAGCCCTGAATATTATTTCCGGCAGGGCAAGCGTTATTGCATGGCGGCATTTTCTCCTCATGCACCGGCCGGAAATATCTCCAACTCCCGGTCTTGTTGACCAGGGCGATGGTGCCGGTGGCATGGATGCCCGCGCCTCTAATGTACATCTTTGCCACGTTTCACCTCTTCATATCCAGCTTTAATGGCGTTGATATTAAGGTCCAATTTTTCCTTGGGGAACCTAGAAAGGATAAGTCGGGCGCCCTTTTCCAGGGAGTCCAGCGAAATCAGCCCTGTTGCTGCAGCAAATGCCCCCAGCATCACTGTATTGGTGATAGGGATTTTCAAGATATCGTTGGCTATGACGGTGGCGTCTATGTAGGTCGTTTCGTGCTTCAGACCCAAATCCTTGGGCGAGTTGACTAATATCTTGCCGTTATCCTTCATGCCCATCTCTAAATTCACCGCTTTCGCCAGCATGGGGTTGAGTACAACCACGTAATCGGGAGCCAGAACCGAGCCGCGCTCTACAATGGGCTTGTCTCCTATTCTCCCGTAGGCCTCTACCGGCGCGCCACGCCGCTCTACTGTAGGCGCCATACAGGATTGCCCATATTTGCCCTCATAGGTGGCAGAGGCGCATAGAATATGGGCAAAAGTCACTGCCCCCTGTCCACCCCTCCCATGCACCCTTATCTGTATCATACTATCGACCTCCGTTGAATTTAACCTTAACTACACGGCTAGCTTACAACCCACTGGGGGTCTTCACTCCTGACAACTCGCATTATGTTTCCCAGTGAGTTTACATAGAAGTTACGGAATAAGTCCTCAGCGGTTACCCCGCCGATGTGGGGCGTAAGCACAACGTTA
>Ga0209253_10003345_pt1 | contig 14130 bp, 5 predicted proteins | sample FrelakmetBRP12BR_FD_187145 | JGI IMG/M metagenome (GOLD analysis project Ga0209253, IMG submission 187145) | Freshwater lake sediment microbial communities from the University of Notre Dame, USA, for methane emissions studies - BRP12 BR (SPAdes)... | ecosystem: Environmental > Aquatic >...
GCGTGTACAGCACGTCGGCGCCGGGAATGGCCTTCGGATTGGTGGTGCCGTTGAACGGATCGCTGGACACCTGCATCGTCTTGACGTGGGTGAGCGACGGCGCGGTGCTCACGATCACGCCGGCGGTGCCGACCGCGGTCGTGCTGACGAGCTCGGGACCGTTGTCGTAGGTCACCTTGGCGTCGTTGGTGTACGCCAGCGCCCGCGTCGGCACGCTGGCGCCGACCGTGGCCTGGAAGGTGATCGTGAAGCTGCCGCCGGCGGCCAGGGTCTGCGCGCCGAAGCTCCATCGAACCCGCTGGCGGTTCAACCCGGCGTAGGGCGCGTCGGTGGCCGGCGCGGTCAGCGTCGGCGTCACCGCGGTAAGGCCGGAGAAGCTGCTCGAGCCTGTGACGAAGTTGAAGCGGGTCGCGGCGTTGTTCGCTCCGCCGGCACCGTCGTCGGAGGGCAGGAAGTCGTCGACCACGATCGAGCTTGCCGCCGCCGTGCCGGTGTTGTTCACGGTGATCGTGTAGGTGACCGCCCCGCCGGGCTGGGTCGATGCCGGCGTCACCGTCTTCGAGATGTTCAGGGTGGCCACGGCCTGGGCGGTAGAGACGACCGACGACGAAATGCCGGGGGCCGGAATCTGCGTGCTGGTGAGGTTGGCGGTGTTGACGACGTTGTCGCCGGTACCGGCGTTGGTCTGCACGTCAAGCGTGATGCTGCCCCCTGCGCCCGGGGCGAGCGAGGGGATGGTCTGAAAGGTGATGGTCGCGCCGCCGCCGGAAGGAGATGCCGGCGTGAACGGCAGGATGTTCGACCCGCTGACCACCGTGGCGTTGCTGACCGAATTGGCTGCCGTCCGCGATGGCAGCGTGTCCTTCAGCACCACGTTGGCCTGCGCCAGGTTGCCGGTGTTCACGTAGGTGATGCGATAGCGGATCTTGGCGTTCGCCGGCACCGAGGCGCCGCTGCCTGGCACGCAGGTCGCACCCGAATACACGCAGACGATTTCCTTCAGCAGGTACAGGTTGGAGTTGTTGTCGGCCACGCTCGGCACGTGATAACGCCACGGACTGTCCTTGCCGATGTCGCTGCCTGCCGCGTCGCCGCCGAAGACCTCGGAACCGTTGATCAGCCCGCTCGCCGGCGGGGTGCCGAGCAGGCGCAGGCTGATGCGAACGTACTTGATCTCGCCGACGAGCAGCCCGCCGACAGCCCAGCGCACCGCGTTGGTGTTCGAGGGCAGCGGATTGGACAGCGACAGGGCGTGACCGAGCGAAGTCGGCGAACCCTTGATCGCCAGCGCATCGGCGGTGGGCTCGTTCAGCGTGGCGGAAGCGGCCGTCGCCGGGCCGGAACTGGTGGTGCCGATGCGTGATCCCGTGTACGCGATCCGCTGCCACGGTCCGACCGAGGCGGTGTGGTCGAGCCGGAAGCCGGTCTGCGGCCCGGCCACCGGCGAACCGGCGCCGAATGGCGCGGCGCCATTCCCATCGCTGTTCAGGATCGCCTGTGATGATCTTGGAGTGCCGCCCGGCAGGTTCTTCGTGCCGAAGGCATTGGTCATCGCCGCGTCCCACAGGTTGTGGGTGGTGGCGATGTTGCTGGGATTGCCGACGATGCTGTCGAGCTGGCCGACTGCCGTCGGGTTGATGTAGTAGCCGTTGGTGCCCTGTGCGATCCGGGTGGGCGTGGCCGGGAAGACGGCCGTGCGCGAGTCGGTAGAAAAGAAGATACCGGTGTCGGCGTACACCTGTGCCAGGCTGCCGTTGCAGTTATTGGTCTTGCCGGCGGCGGCGCACAGCCCGGTCGAGTCGTAAGCATTGGTCGCGAACGGGCCGGTGAAGGTGTTCTGGCCGCGGGTGCCCCAGCCGTTGGGGACCGTGCCGGGCAGGCTCGGGGCAACATCGACGAAGCCGGATCCGCTCGGCACGACGATCGAGGCGCCGACCACCTCCGTGTTCGGCGGAATGTAGTCGGTCACATAGCCGGCTGCCCCGACTGTGGCGCCGTTAGCCACCGGACTGAACTGGATGATGTAGCTGACGATGTCGCCGGCCACGAGGCCTGGCGTTCCGCTCTGGGCGCGACTGACCAGCATCTGCACCGTTTCCGGCGCCATGTACTTGGTCGTCTGCCGCTGGCCGACGCTGTGCGCGATGAGGTGCGCGGGCAGCAGCGCCGTGATCAGGCCGAGCAGCAGTTGCAGCGGGCGGCGCACCGCCGTGCACAGGGTTCTTCCGGTCCGGGGCATCGACTTGCTCATCGCGCGGCCTCGTCGAACATCAGCCGCCGCTGCGCCGCCGGGTCACGCTCGCCCTGGTCGAACTTGAAGCGGAAGAACATGTACCAGCCCTGCGCGGTGTTGCCGGCAGCGCTGAAATCGGCGTCCTTGAAGCCGGCGAAGTTATAGCCGATGCCAAGCCACAGGTTGTCCATCGGCCACGTGCCGACCGACAGGCCGTACGAATACAGGCGGCTATCGGTGCGCCAAGACTGCAGTTGCGCCCCGCGCGCGCCGATGTCGAAGCGGTGGCCGATGTCCTGCCGCAGCTCGGCGCCGAGCAGACCGGTGAAGCCGCTCGCGTCGGCGCCATCGAGCGTCTCGAGCGCGTACCTGGCGCCGACCTGCAGCGACAGCTGTGTGCCCCAGGCGGGCTGCCAGTTGGCGTTGAAGTTGTTGACCAGCCGGCGGCTCGCCAGCGCGCGCGCCTTGCCCTCGATGTCCTCCTGCACATAATCGAGGCGGTTCAGCACGATCCAGCGGCTGGCCACCGGCCGCCGCGCGTAGGACAGGCGCAGGTCGAGCCGTCGCGTGTCGATGTCCGCCGTCGAGGTGTCCGAGTACAGCGCCGTGGCGGCGAGCGCCTCGCCAAGGCTCAGGTCGCGATGCACCGTCGCCGCGAAGTTGGTGCGGTCCACCGTCGTGCCGTTGCGCGTTTCGGCGCGCAGCGTCGCACCCCAGGGCCCTTCGTTGTAGGCCAGACCGGCGAACACCGAGGTGTAGTCCTCGAGCGGGCGCAGCGCGGTGGCCGGCAGCAGCGAATAGATACCCTGCGCCGACGGCGCGTTCGGGTTCAGCGGCAGTGTCGCGGGCTCGCGCAGCGTATCGGTGCGGTCGATACCGAAAGTGAAGGACAGGCGCTCGCTGACGCGCAGGTTCTGCATCAGGCCGATGGTCGTCGACGTGGACGAGCCGCTGGGACCCATGCCGAGGTTGATGCTGCTCAAGGCCTCGGCGCCCAGCCACGGCGTCGTGCGCACGCCGAAGCGCGTGGTGGCCGTCTTCTCCGGCGCGCCGAAGGTGAACTCCTGGTCGGCGAACAGGCCGATGGTCTCGGTCACCCGGTAGTCCGCGCCGGCGCGAAGGCGCTGCGGATAATCGGCGCTGCCCTTGCTGCCGGAGACCACCAGTTCGCTGTCCAGGCGCAGGTTCAGTCGCCCGCCGAGCAGCTTGTAACTGCCGCCGGCCACCAGCTGGCCGGAATCGAGTTCCTCGTCCTTGGCGTTGCGCTCGCGCAGCGCCCGGGCGCCGGCGTACAACTCGTAATTCGCCTCGCTCAGGTTCAATCGGCCCTCGACCAGCGTGCGCTCGCCGCTCGCCAGCGGCGTGTCGACGCGCTCGTTGTAGGCCATCGCATTCAGGCGCAGACGGTCCGACAGGCGCAGCGAGAGGTCGCCGCCGAACCGGGTCATGCCGACGTCGGCCTGCCGCTGCTGGCCGAAGCCGAAGCCTGCCTCGCGGCTGCGCACGTAGGCGGTGGCGGCGAGATCCTTGTCCTGGCGCCGGACCTCGACCAGGTACGCGCTGGCGCGCTCCGGCAGGAGCGACCCGGGCACGGCATTGGCGTCGCGGCGGGCCTGCGCCACCTCGGCCCTCACCTGCGTCTTCTCGTCGATGCGCACGGTCAGGTCGACGCCGGCCAGATCGCCGACCACGCCGCTGCCCTGGTGCACCGCAGTCAGGCCCAGCTCGGCGCGATTGCCGGCCATCCTGACGGCCACGCGGCCGCCGGCGGTCGTCTTCTCGTCGCGGCTGGAGTCCTCGGACTCGTAGTCGACGACGATGAAGATCGGGTTGAAGGCCTGGTCGCGGCTCGGCGCTGCGCGGCGGAACCAGATCGTGCCCAGCGAGTAGTCGATGTCGTAGTCGATGCCGCGCGACAGCGCCTCGGAGGCCAGCACCACCTCGGGGCGGAAGCGATCGCGCGTTTCCAGCACCACCTTGTCGGTGTTGGCGAGGATGCTCGCCCGCGACAGCTTGTAGATGCCGGAGGTGCCATCGCCGCGCAGCTCGTCGCGCACGAAGGCCTGCGTGGTGCGGCTGGCGAAGGCGGAGAACGACAGTGCCTCGCCCTGGTACTCGCTCTTGATGCCGTTGAGCGTGCGCGAATAGCGGGCCAGTTCGGTCACCGTCAGTCCGGTGTCGAAGTCGCCGAACATCGCGTAGAACTGCTCGCGCTCGATCTTCACGTACAGCTTGCTGACGCTGGCCGCGTCGTACTGCACGCCGGTGGCATCGCCGTAGATCGTGTAGTAGCTGCGCGGGTCGATCGCCTGGCCAAGCCGGTCGCCGAAATTGCCGCCGCGGTTGCTGCGCTCCTTCTTGCTGTCGTAGGCGAGCGTCAGCAGCCAGTCGCCGCGCACGCGACCCTTGGCGTAGAAGGCGATCTGGCCATCGCTGTACAGGTTGTCCTCGGCGTCGTTGCCCGAGAGGGTTTCCAGGTTGCCGCTGAGGCTGCGGTGGCCGACCGTGCCTTCGGCGAAGCCGACCAGGATCCAGTCGCGCAACTCCGCGGCCAGCCGGGCGCGCACTTCCTGCGGGGCGCGTCCGGGGAAATTGAAGGTCAGCACCACTTCGCCGGAAGTGGTTGTCGGTTCGAGCCGGATGCGGGCGATGCCGTCAGGGCCGACGCGCCAGCGCGGCTCGTTGCCGGGGTCGTCCAGCAGCGGGCGCGCGTCGCGCTGCCGCTGCACGTTCAGCGCCTGGTACGGCGAGTTGATGCGCACGACGCCGTCGACGCCCGGCCGCGCCGGCTGGCCGTCGGCATCGAGGATCGCCACGGCAATCACCGGCGCGCTGCGGCCGTCGGCGACCAGGCTCGATTCCTTCGGCACCAGAGCCGCTTCGACGGCGCCGACGGCGTAACGGATCTCGCGCTCGGTGCGGCCGACCTCATTGCCGGCGGCATCGAAGGCGATCGCCACCAGGCGGTTCGTGCCCTCGCGCAGCGGCACGCCGCCCCAGCGCGAGACCGACACGGTGCCGGTGGCGTTGCCGTCGGTGCCGTCGCGGTTCAGCGCGTGCACGGCCTCGCCGTTCATCTGCAGTTCGACCCGCTGCCTGGAATCGTGCTTGACCAGCACCTTGGCGGCCTTGATGCCGGGGTTGAAGCCGGGCGGCGGAAAGACGATCTCGAAGCCCGGCGTGGCGCTGGCCAGCCAGTTGGCGTCGAAGCGTTCCACGCCGGCGGCATAGAGCGCGTTGGAGCCTTCGAGCAGGTCCTTCTCTTCCGTCGGAGTCGGTGCGGCCTTTGCGGCCACCTTGTAGTCGACCGACGCTGGTTCTCCCGCCGCGGCTGCGCTGCCCATCTCGGCCTGCACCGCGGGCAGGGAGTGCGTCGCGCCACTGGTGGTGCGCAGCTGCGTCACCGCGCGCACGCTGGCCTCTTCGGCTGGCCGGCCGCGGACATCGAGGTCGAGCTGCGCCGACCACTCGCCGCTGCGCGCGCCGAGCCGCGCGCTGACCATGTTGTCGCTGCGCTCGACCGCCAGCGGCTGGCCGTCGAGGCGGGCGCTGTCGGCGACCGGCTCGACGCCCGGCGGCAGCATCAGCGTCGCGGTCAGCGACTCGACTGTCGCCGTGCCCTTCAGCTGCAGCGTCAGGCGTGCGCCGTCGGCCGTCGGCGCGGCCGAGAGCCGATGCGCAGCCTGCGCGTTGCGCGAACCGTCACCGGTCTTGCGCACGTAGAAGTCGGCGCGGGCCAGCGCGCCGCCCTGGGCGTTGACGAACTGCGAAAAGCGGCGGCCGGCGCGGCGGGTGTTCGGCTTGCACACCACCGGCTCGTAGCCCGGCGGCAGTGAATCGACGTCCAGTTGCACGACATGCGTGCCGGCGCGCACGCCGTCGGCGTGCCACTTGCCTTCGCTGTCGGTGCGGATGGTGCTGCCGTCCTGCAGATAGATGCGGGCGTCGGCGATGCCGCGGCCGCTGTCGAGCCTGGCAAATTCGACCTCGCGTTCCTGCCCGTCCGGGCCCTTTTCGGTGCAGCTCTCGATCTCGACGACGCGGCCGGCGAGCACGATGCGGCGGCGGAACAGGTCTTCCTGCACGACGACGGTGGCCCGCGCCGGCAGGGTCCGCGCGCCGCTGGCCGTGCGCCCCACCGCGACGTTGACCGCGGGTCCGGCGGAAGCGCCGCTGTTGATGCTGGCGGCGTAGCGGATCTGGCTGCTGGCGCCGGCGGCGAGGTTGGCCAGGCGGATCGTCAGCGTGCGGCCATCGGCGGAAAGCGCCGGATCGGGCGCCGCCGCGTCGTTGACGCGCAGGCTGCCGCTGCGGTAGCTGAAGCCGGGCGGCAGACGGTCGATGATCTCGACCTGCGCCATCGCACTGGTGCCGGTATTGGCGAGATTGAGCTGGTACTGAAGCACGTCGCCGATCGCGGCCACGGCCCGGTTCACGTTCTTGGTCAGCGTCAGCGTGCCTTCGGCGACGATCACGTCGAGCGGCAGATGGTTATTGAGCACCTGCGGATCGCCGGCGGCCAGGTCGAGCGCCAGGTGGTAGGTGGTGTCGGCGCCGAGCGGCGGTGCGGTTGGCTGCGGCTGCACCAGATAGACGCCGTTGGTGCCGCGACCGGTCGGATCGAGCGTCGGTGCGGGCGGCAGTGTCGTTGACGCCTTGTACTGCGGGGGCGGAGCGACCTGCAGCCGGTAGAGGCCGCTGGGCGCGCCGCCGAGCAGCATGAACTGGTACATGCCGCTGTCACCGGTGGCCTGGCTGACGTTGGCGGTGCCGCCGAGCAGGTGCTGCGCCGGATCAAAGCCCCCCGGGCCGACCAGCGTCACGGTGGCGCCCTTCAACGGCTGGCGTGTTGCCGAGTCGTACACGACGCCGCTGGGATCCAGTGGCAGGCTCTGCTCGGCGAGCGTGTCGCCCGGCTGCAGGGTGATCACGGTGCGGCCGTTCTGGGCGACCTGCGCCACCGAGCCGGCACTGGTCAGGCTGTAGCACGCGCCACTGGCGTTCGACGACAGCGGTGAGCCGGACAGGGTGGCAGCGCCCTTCTGCCCGCAGTTGGCGGTGGAGGCGAAGACGGTGCCGCTGCCGTCGGCGGTCACCGCCAGGCCGTACACGGTCATGCCGGCGGGATCGCGAAACTCGAGTTGATAGGCCACGCCGGGCGTCAGTTCGGCGAATGCGTAAGTGCCATCGGCGCTGGTCCTGGTCTGCGCCACGACCGTCGTGCCGTCCGGCCCGTACAGCCGCGCGACGTATCCGGCCAGCACGGGCTCGCCGGCGCCGCGCACGCGGTCATGGTTGATATCGAGCCACACCAGGCCGCGCAGCGATGCAACCTTTTTGGCTGACGGCACGACCTGGGTCGTCACCTTCGCCGTGTTGTCGGTCGGGGTTGGGTCGACCAGACCGGGAAAGCCGATGCTGGCGACGTTGGAAAACGCGCTGGCATTGGCCGCGACCACGCCGCGGATCGCTACCTCGACCTGGCCGCCGACCGGAAGATTCGGCAGGGCAACCGTGACCGGTGTGCCCGCAGGTGCGGCTGCGCCGATGCTCACCGCGCCGCAGGTGCCGGAGGTGAGCACGGTGCAGGTCGCCGACAGCTGGCCGACCTGTGGTGGCACGGTATCAACCAGCTGCGCGCCGCTGGCCGCCGCCGTGCCGTTGTTGCGCACGACCAGCCGCCAGGTGATCGCGTCGCCGGCGCTTGCCTCGGCCGGCCCGACCTTGGTCAGGGCGAGATCGGCGCCGAGCGTGTAGGGGGGAATCGAGAGTTGGTGCTGCGCCTGGGCCGAGGCCGCCGTGTTGCCGACCGTCCAGCGCGCTTCGACCACGTTGGTGATCACCGTGCCGGGTGCCGTCGCCGCCGCTACCGCGGCCGGCACGAGCGCCACAGCGGCCGCCAGCAGGCGGGCGAACGCCGCAATGGCGTATCGCCCCAGGCGCCGGCAGCGCTGCACGATGAATTCCAACCGCGGCATTTGCAGTGCTTGCCTGCGGCGCGCCGCCGTCATGCGCGCGGCCGGTCAGGGGAGATGTCTGACCGGCCGCACAGGCATCGTCGGCAACCGCGCGCCGCGCTGCCCGCTTACTGGATGATGGCGTTGAAGTGGATCGTGATCGACTCGCCGGGCTTCAGTTCGCCGGCGGCGTAGCCGGGGACGGCCTCAGCGCCAAGCACCCTGTTGCCGGTGGGAGTGTCGCCGGCGGTAACGGTGACCGTCTGGCCGGAAACGGTGATCGCATCGGTGTCGCTGGCGCCAGTGTAGTAGACGGCTGCGGAAGCGCAGGCGCGAGTGCCGCCGGTGCAGACCAGCTTGAAGCCGCTGTTGAGCGCGCTTTCCGGGTTCGACGCCGCGCAGGCGCTGGCCGAGCCCTGGCGCAGATGGGCGTCATAGCCGAGCGCGGCGGGCAGCACGTCGCCGATCGTCGTCAGCGTGGCCGAAGCCCCCGAGCCGGCGGCATTTGCAACCGTGATCGCATAGCGGACATAGGCGCCCGGGACGTTCTTCGGAGCAAAGAAGCCCGCACCGCCGGTTCCGTTGAAATTGAACGGATCGCACAATGCCGTCACGGTCTTGCTGATACTCAGGGTCGCGGTTTTCACGACGTAGGCGTCGCGGGCCGAGTGTTTGCCGTCGCGGCTGCTGTCGTCGCTGCCGTTGACGTCGCCAAAGACGACATCGACGGAGCCCGGAGTGTCTGCGCCGGTGGTCTCCGTTGTCGTCGTGCAGGCCGTCGCGCAGGAAGCCGCGTTCGCGGTCGTCGCCGTCAGCGAGACGACCGCGGCGTCGTTATTGACCTGACCCGATGGGATGTTGCAGACGACGTAGACCGTTGTGGAGCCATCGGCAGCAAGGTTGGAGATGCTCGTCGCCGTGTCCTGGCCGGCCTGGTAACCGGCATTGGTGCCGCTTTCGACATAGGCGCTGCAGGAAGTCGCCTGGAAATTGTCAGTGTATGTATTTGCACCAAGCGTCACCGTCTGGCCGTTGGCGAGGTTGGCGGCGGCCAGCGCGTAGTCCTGCGTCGTGTTGCCGTTGTTGGTCACCGTGAACGTGGTGACCTGCGCTGACGCATTGGGCACGACGATCGTGGCCGAACTGCCGGATTCACTGACCGTCAGCCTGACCACGTTGTCGACCTTGAACGTCACGGAGTTGCTGGGCGTCGTCTGCGAAACGCTGTTGACGCTGTATGTGACCGAGGCGTTGTTGGTGATGTCGACGCCCGAGGCGGTACCTGCCGCCCAGGCCGACGGTGATGCCAGCGCTGCACCGAGCGCCAGGATGGCGACGGTGTGCTGGCGACAGTGCTGCAGCAAACTGATCATTCTTACTCTCCCGAGAGATGGAAAACGTGCGGACTGCTTGCGGTTGCCTACTGCGAAAAAGCGGGTCGACATGGCGCCTCCCCGTTACTGAATGACGGTGCGGAAACGCACGAAGCCGCCGGCCCCGGGGGCGAGCGGTTCCTTCAGCGTCCAGCGGATGTGGGTGAAGTCGGCGGCGACGGCCGGCCGCGTGGCGGCCTTGCCGCTCGCGTCCTTGGTGCTCACCGTGAGCTTGTCGGGGGCGGCGTAGGTCTTGCCACCGTCGACCGAGTAGGCGATCTCGGTGTTGGCGCCCTCGGCGCTGCTGGTGCGCATCCGGGTGTGCTGCGGCACCGGATTGACCACCACCACGCGCTCGGCCGGCCTGGCGCCCTTGTTGGCGTAGGTGATCGTGTAGACGACCTCGTCGCCCGGAACCATCTTGCCCGGGTCGACCAGCTTGCGGACCTTCTTGCCGCCCTCGTCGACCTCGATTTCCTTCTGCGCCACGTTGACCAGTTGCACACCGCCGGCAGGCGATGTCTGCGCCTGTGCGCCGGTGGCCAGCAGAGCGGTCGAGAGCGCGACCATCGCGAACAGGAAACGGGAATTGACCATTTGAGTGCCCTCCAGTTGTTGCATCAGTTGATGCGGACCTTGTAGTCAATGTTGGTGACGACCCCGGCCGGGGTGCCGGCGACGTTGCCGAGATTCACGGTCATCGTTCCGGTGCCGTTGCCGCAGCCGGTGCAGTTGGCGTTGTCGGCGTCGGCGGCGTCGGTGCGCGTGGCGCCGTTGACGCGGATGCTTCCGGCGACCCAGGTGGTGTTGGCCGGGACGTTGTCGGTGATGACCAGGCTCTGTGCCACGCCGGAGGCCGCGCTGGTGACCGTGACCGCGACGCGGTACTCGAGGACCGCGCCCGGCACCAGGCACCCCGACTGGTTGCCGCTGGTCACTGCGCAGGTGTTGCCGAACGGATCGACCACCGACAGCAGGGTCTTGGCCAAGGTGACCAGACCACCGGAAATCTGGTAGATGCCGGTGCCGACATCATCGGAGCCGGAATCGGTGGCGCCGCCGGGCCCGACGCCGACCATCGCGTCGACACCTCCGGCGCCCAGGCCGGGCAGCACGGTTCCCGGTGCCGCACCGGCCGCGCCGGTCGTGGTCGAGGTCGCGGTCAGCGTGGCCTTGCCCTGGCTGCCGTCGACCTGGTTGGCGGGGATGTTGGCCAGCAGCAGGATCTGCCGCGACTGATCCGGGTTCAGCGTGATCGGTCCGGTGATCGGCGTGTCGGTGGCCGCCGTGTACTGGCCGTCGCCGTTGACGTCGAGGAACAGCGTGCCGGCGCTGCCTGCCGTCGGATCGAAGCTGTCGCCGGCAATGTTGTAGCCGGGCGCCAGCGTGAAGGATTCGGGGCCGTTGCCGACGTTGGTGACGATGAAGACCACGACCCGGTTGGTGTCGGGCGAGGCGACGCCTGTCGGGCTGGCCGGCGAGGTGACCCGCACCGAGATCAGTTCGTCGACGGTGATCGCCACCGAGCCGCTGACTGCGGTCGCCGGCGAGCCGCTGACGCTGTAGTTGGCGGTCGCGGTGTTGGTGATCGTCGTGCCCGCCGGTGTGCCGGCCGCGAAGGCCTGGCCCGCGGCAAGCGCGGCAGTTGCAAGCAGCGAAAGAGCAGCGCGTCTGAACATGGCATTCCCGGCAAGAGCGATTCACAACCGATCAAACCCTGTGTCGCCACGCTCCCACGAACAGGGGACTGTCAGCAGTTACTTCACCGCTGGCGCGCGTGCACGCAAGCGGCCCGCTGACGGCGGACGACCACGCGTGAAGTCTCTCGGAGGGGACGTGATCCGACATCCACCTTACGTACTAGGCCCGTCGAGCGAGGGCCTCATCTGCCGCGATGTGGGCGACAACTAACCCGGCGAGCGGCGCCGTTGAAGCCGGGCGGTCGCTATGGGCGGCCGGTTCTGCGCGGGCGGGCGGCGGGCGGACAGCCAGCGAGCGCTCCGCCGGGGCGAACGGCGTTCTCGACTAAGCTTGCGCGCGCATCCAAAGCTCAAGGAGGAACCATGTTGCTGTCCCGCCTCATCCGAACGGTCGTGCTGGCGTGGCTGGCTGGCGCCACCACGCTCGCCGCCGCGCAGGACCTGACGATCGGCCTGTCCACACCGGTCACCTCGCTCGACCCGCATTTCCACAACCTGACGCCGAACAACAACGTGGCCGACCACGTGTTCGAGAAACTGGTCGGCAAGGACGCGAAGGAGGCGCTCAAGCCGCTGCTGGCCGAGTCGTGGAAGACGGTCAACGACACGACCTGGGAGTTCAAGCTGCGCAAGGGCGTCAAGTGGCATGACGGTACCGACTTCACCGCCGAGGACGTGATCGCCAGCATCAAGCGTGTGCCGACGGTGCCCAACAGCCCGGCCTCGTTCGCCACCTACACGCGGCCGATCAAGGACATCAGCGCGCCCGACAAGCTCACCGTGCGCATCGTCACCGAGCGGCCGCATCCGCTGCTGCCCAACGACATGGTGGCTGTGCGCATCGTGCCGGCCAAACTCGCTCCGACGGTCAAGTCCGAGGAGTTCAATTCGGGCAAGGCGATGATCGGCACCGGCCCGTACAAGTTCAAGGAGTACGTGGCCGGCGACCGCGTGGTGCTCGAACGCAACGACGCCTACTGGGGGGCCAAGCCGCACTGGAAGACCGTACGCATGCGGATGATCACCAACGCCCCGGCGCGCGTGGCGGCGCTGCTGGCCGGCGACGTGCAGATGATCGAGGCGGTGCCCACCGCGGACATCGCGCGGCTGGAGAAGGATGCGCGGGTCGCGGTGGCCTCGTCGGTCAGCAACCGGCTCATCTACCTGCACATGGACAGCGACCGCGCACTGACGCCCTTCGCTGCCGGCAAGGACGGCAAGCCGCTGGAGAAGAATCCGTTCAAGGACGTGCGCGTGCGCAAGGCGATGTCGCTGGCGCTCGACCGCAACGCCATCGTCAGCCGCATCATGGAAGGCCAGGCGCAGCCCGCCGGCCAGCTGCTGCCCGACTTCTTCCCGGGCACCAGCAAGAGGCTGCCGCCGCCCAAGCAGGACCTCGACGCGGCGCGCAGGCTGCTGGCCGAGGCGGGCTATCCGAACGGCTTTGCGGTGACGCTGCACTCGCCGAACAACCGCTACATCAACGACGAGAAGGCGGCGCAGGCGATCGCCGGCATGCTCACCCGCGCCGGCATCGACACCAAGCTGGAGGCGATGCCGAGCAACGTGTTCTTCTCGCGCGCCGGCAAGCTTGAGTTCAGCTTCTTTCTCGCCGGCTGGGGTGCCGAGACGGGCGAGACCAGCTCGCCGCTGCGCGCACTGATCGGCAGCTTCAACGCGCAGACGGGCATGGGCCAGGCCAACCGCGGCCGCTTCTCCGACGCCGGCGTGGATGCGCTGATCCTGTCGGCGATGACCAACATCGACGACACCAAGCGCAACCTGATGCTCGCGGCGGCCAGCGACAAGGCATTGGGCGAACTGCAGGCGATCGTCCCGCTGCACTACGAGGTGTCGAGCTGGGGCCTGCGCAAGGGCCTGCAATACACCGGCCGGGCGGACCAGTACACCTACGCGTTCGAGGTGAGGCCGGGCAAGTGACGGCGATGTCTGTTCGCTAGAGGCGTAGCCTCGCAGCGAACAGAAACAGCGCCGTCATCCCCGCGAAGGCGGGGATCCAGCGTCGTTCGCTCTTTGTCGAGATTGGCAACCGTGTAGAGACACTGGGTTCCCGCTTGCGCGGGAACGACACGAGGCGGAGTATCCGAGCGCAAGCATGACCGTCTTCATCCTCCGCCGTCTGCTGCAGACGCTGCTTGTGCTGTTCATCACGTCGCTACTCGTGTTTTTCGGGCTGTACGTGATCGGCAATCCGGTCGACATCCTGGTCAATCCGGTGGCCGACGAGATCGAGCGCGCGCGCGCATCCGCGGCACTCGGCCTGGACAAGCCGATCGTCGAGCAGTACTGGGTGTTCCTCAAGGGCGCGGTCACCGGCGAACTGGGCACGAGCTTCGTCTTCGGCCGGCCGGCGATGGAGGTCATCCTCGAACGGATGCCGGCCACGATGGAGCTGGCGTTCGTGGCGATGGTGCTCGCGGTCGCCATCGGCGTGCCGCTGGGCATGTACGCGGGACTGAAGCCCGATTCGTGGCTGGCCAGGACGATCATGGCCGGCTCGATCGTCGGTTTTTCTCTGCCCACCTTCTGGGTCGGCCTGCTGCTGATCCTGGTGTTCGCGGTGCAGCTGGGCTGGCTGCCGTCGACCGGGCGCGGTCCAACGGTCGACTTCCTCGGCATGAAGCTGTCGATCCTGCACTGGGAAGGCCTGAAGTACGCGCTGCTGCCGTCGATCAACCTGGCGCTGTTCAAGCTCTCGCTGATCATCCGGCTCACCCGTGCCCAGGTGCGCGAGCAAAGCCTGCTCGACTACATCAAGTTCGCCCGCGCCAAGGGCCTCGCCCGCCGGCGCGTGATCGGCGTGCACCTGTTCAAGAACATCCTGATCCCGCTGGTGACCGTGATCG
>Ga0209253_10003346_pt1 | contig 14128 bp, 11 predicted proteins | sample FrelakmetBRP12BR_FD_187145 | JGI IMG/M metagenome (GOLD analysis project Ga0209253, IMG submission 187145) | Freshwater lake sediment microbial communities from the University of Notre Dame, USA, for methane emissions studies - BRP12 BR (SPAdes)... | ecosystem: Environmental > Aquatic >...
GCCATCGTTAGCATGCCAGGTATAGCCGGTCGTGGGAGACCCCGAGAAGGTGCCGCCGATGTAGAAGTTGTCGGGGATCGTGCCCCATTGGGTGTACCAGCCTTTCTCGCGGGCCGTTTCGGGGTCGAAGATGACGTCGGACGGTTCCGGCCCCACATATTCGCCGGTAACGGGGTCGACGGTGCCCCCCCACATGCCGGCATATTCTTTGGCGTGCTCGGCCGGCCAGTAGGTGTACCCGTTCATCGACTTGTCGAACTTCCGGTAGCTCAGGTTGAGGGAGACGGAAAAGTCGGTCAGGAGCTCGCGCTCGAGGGTCAGCAGGATCTCGCGGGTCCGGGAGGAGTTCTGGGACTTCCGATCCCAGAAGTAGCTGGTGACGCCCCGCTCGTAGTCGACGGCGACCGGGTTGTACCAATCGAAGCCCCCGACCTCTCCGGAGTAGTAGGGATCGCTGTCCGTGATCGTCGTCCGGTCGTGGATGGCGTTATAGGCGTCCGTGGTCAGGTCGCCTTCGGTATCGAAGACCTGGTAGGGGACGTAGCGGAAGGCGCCATAGGAGCCGGAGGCAAGGGGATAGCGCGAGGAATAATCCCAATAGAGCTCGGTCAGGTCCATTTTGTTGTCCGCGGGATTGCCGTTGGCCCCGTCCCGCCACCAGTAGTTGACCGTGCCGCCGGTGCCGAAAGGAGTGGCCGTGTACCAGCCGACGCCCATGATGTCGCCGTACTGGGACAGGGCCAGCTTGGCCACGGTCTTGCCGTCGCCGGTGACGTCCCAGGTCAGGCCGATGCGCGGCGAGAAGACGTTCCATTGATAGGGCCGGTCCGCGCCGTTGACGACCTGGGCGATCCCCTTGACGGCATTGACCGGGACATCGGTCAGGATCGGGTCCATGGCCGTGGAGACCGACGTGGCGAACGCCCTATCCCAGGCGGGTTCGCCGGGCAGGACGCCGTCGTTCGTATAGGCGCCTTGTCCCGACCACTGCTTGTCGAACCGCAGGCCGAGGCTGAGGGTGAAATTGCCCTTGACGATCGTGTCCTGGATGAAGGCGGCCCACTGCTCGGCGATGGACGCGCTGCCGCCGCGGCGCCACATGCTGACCCGCTGCCAGCCGAGCATCTCGCTCGTCTCTTGCGTGCCGTTATAGTTGGTGTCCAGGACGCCGTAGTTGTAGTTCTTCCACGTCCGGAAGCCCTGGATGAAGCCGGTGTTGTTCGGCTGCGTGGACTGTTCCTTGTGGGAGTATTCGGCGCCGAACTTGATCTCGTGGCTCACTCCGAGGAACGTGTCGTTGAAGTACGTGCCCTGGAACTGGTAGTTGTTCCGGGGCCGGGACACGCCGTAGGAGTCCCAGCTGACGTTCATGCCCGAGCCGTAGGGGACGAACTTGGCCAGCGTGACGTCGTACATGCTCGGATAGAGGATCCCCTCGTCGGGGATGGGCCGCCAGCCGAACCCGGCGTCGTTGAAGGAGTACTTCAGGGACAGGTAGAAGTTGTTGCCGAAGACGTGCTCGTCCTGGAGCTTGACGATGGGGCTGCCCCAGTGGTACTTGCCGATCTGGTGGTCGCCCTCGGGCTTCTCCGCGCTGGCGTTCCGCCCGTAGAGCTCCTTGGCGCCCGAGGTGACCAGGGCCTCGAAACGGTTGTTGGCCAGGACCTGGGCGTTGATCTTGAAGTTGTAGTTGTTCAGGGCGGCCTGGTTCTTGGTCGCCGGCGTAACGACGCCGATGCCCGACCGGGAGGGCAACGTCCAGGTGAAGATGTCCTGGACGCCGTAAGCGCCCCACCACCACAGCTTGTCCTTGATGATCGGGCCGCCGGCGTTGAAGCCGTAGTCCTTGATGTTCTGGATCTTGTTGGTGTCGAGGACGCCCGCGGCTCTGAGCTCGTCCGTCATGTTGTCGTCCTGGAAGAAGTTGTCGGTCAGGTAGAAGCGGCCGGCCAGGCTCATCCGGTTGCCGCCGCGGCGGGTGACCATGTTCAGCGCGACGCCGCCCGTCTGGACGGTGACGTCGGCCGCGCCGCCGACCGTGATGTTCAGCTCTTCGAACATGTCGAAGTCGTAGTACAGGGCCGAGCCGCCGAGGGCCGCCGGGTCGGTGATGTCGATGCCGTCGACCGACCAGGTGTTGTTGGCGCCCTGGTTGCCCGACACGCGCGCGCCGGACGTGTCGCCCCTGGCGATGAAGCCCGACTGCTGGCCCGACTCATTGCCGCCGACGTTCTCGCGGTCGACCATGATGGACGGGGCCAACTGGAGGACGGTCCAAGGGTCGCGGGCCGTGGGCAGCGACTGCAGGGCTTCTTTGTTGATGTTCTGCCCGACGGTCGTCTTCTTGGTCTCGATGATGGGCGAGACCGCGACGACCGTGACCTGTTCCTCGAGGGTCCCGACCTCCAGGGTCAGGTTGATCTCGACGTTTCCGCCGACCTCGACGATGACGCCGGTCTGGGTCGCCTTCTTGAAGCCGGTCAGCTCGGCCGAGATGTCGTATGCCGTGCTGGGGGAGAGGGACACGAACCGGTAGAGACCCGTCGAGCCGGTGACCGTCGCCAAGGCCGCCATCTGGGGGCTCTTGAGCGTGACGCTCACGCCGGGGAGGACGTTGCCTTCCGTGTCCGTGACCTTTCCGTAGATGTTTCCCGTTCTGACCTGCGCCGTCAGCGTGACCGCGAACAGCAACACGCCGAGAACGATGAGGAATTTCCTCATTAGTGATACCTCCTGTCGTTGTTGCCTCTGATGTGACTGAGTGGGCGGCCACTCACCCCATTCCCCGATGCCGCAGGGCTCCCGATCATTATCACCTCCCGTCTTTCTTGGATTGATATTCGTTGATCAAGGCGAGTCTTGTCCTCTAATTTCCTAATTTATTTGCAATTCCCGTGCCAAGACGGCGAGGTTCGTTGTCAGGCACTAATTAGTTTAGAAACAGATACTTATAGATGAGAGAGGGTTCTCTTAAGCGGGCCGGTCTTCAAAATATTGAATAATATTCAATAATTTGGAGTGAGGGGCTACTTCTTGATCTCTGCGATGAGCTTCTTGACGGCTTCCTGGTTGGGGTCGAGCGACAGCGAAGCGTTCAGGGCCTCGAGGGCTTCGGTCTTTCGGCCGAGCCGGTAATAGCACCGCCCGAGGGAGTTCAGGACGGTCGTGTCGCTGTTGTAGATCTTGTTCGCCAGGATGAGCTCGGCCAGGGCTTCCTCGGTCTTGTTCTGGCCCATCAGGGCCTGGGCCCGGATGACATGATAGGAGAACTGCCTTTGGGCGTCCCCTTCGAGCTTCTTGACGACCTCGAGGGCCTCGCCGAAGGCCCCGGTCTTGTTGAGGAAGGTCGCGTACATGGCGACGCCTTCCCGGTAATCGGGATTGAGCTGGAAGGCCTGCTCGTAGAGGGCCTTGGCGGCCTCGCGGCGCTCGGTCTTCTCGGCCTGCTGGGCCAACATGTAGCGGTACAGGAACTGGTTGGCCAGGGCGAATCCCTTGGCGTTGGCGATGGGATGGCCGACGGACGCGCTCGGCGAGACGACGAAGGACCCCTTTTTTACGTCGAGCGTCCGGCCGTCCGCTCCGACGAGCTCGACCTGGATCTCGTAGTAGTCCGGATCGAGGTCCGCCGCCGGGAACGTCTGGGGGACGCTCAGGGTCTTCGCGTAGGGAGACGCGTCGAGCCTGACCGTGTAGGCCTTCCGGACCGGATTGGCGTCCCTCAGCCCCTGGACCGCGATCCTGGCCGAGCCGTCCCGGTGGAGATCCTCGCTCACGTTGAGCACGTTGAACAGGACGGCGATCGTGTCCGTCCGGGCGAAGGTCATCTTGGGATCGGTGACGAGCTTCCGGTCGTTGGTCTTGAAGGGGATGTGGACGTCGCGCGGATAGGTCTCGAACCGGTATCCGAGGAAGGGGCCCTCGATCGAAGGCCCGGGCTTCTCGGCCGGGACCTCGATGTCCTTTTCGAGGACGCTGAACTGCTTGCCGACGGTGTTCGTCAGGAGGACGCTCAGCTTGAACTTGCCCTCGATGACGGGAAAGGACTCCTCGATCGCCAGGCCGCTGGCCCGGACCCGGTCCCAGTCGCTCTGGGGGAAGTAGAGCGGGAACTCCCGGCCGTACTGGAAGATGATGGACTCGCCGGCGCGGAGGCTGATGTCGACCCTGAAATTGCAGTAGAACTGGTCCTTCGGGACGTAGGCGTCGACATTGACCTCGGCCGGGACCATGGAGAAGTGGAGGAAGTCCAGGCCCGTCGCCGGGTCGCGCATCAGGGCCGTCGTCGCGGCGCTCTCCACGTAGTTCGTCAAGTACTCCGTCGAGACGACCCCCAGGTAGTTCAGGAAATGCGAAGCATAGGACGGGTTGACGTCGGCCTTGGGCGACTCGATGATCGACGCCAAGAGCAAGGCGTTGCGCGGCGAGGGGGAGAGGTCGAAGCCGTATTCGCCGGGGATGCGGGTCAGGGAGTATTCGGCCAGGGTCGGGGCGATGTCGAAGAGCTTCTCGTAGAGGGCCTGGTAGTCGAAGGGGTCCTCGATGTCCCGTTGGTGCTGGAGGAGCCGGGCCGGGCCGTCCGAGACCGGATCGTAGAGCCGGTACTCGCCGACGCCCCCCCTCTGGAAGAACACGAGGATGAACTGCGGCGGGAGGTCCTTGCGGGCGTCGCCGTAATAGCTCCAGGCCTGGGCGGGGACGAGGCCGAGCGTCGCGTCGTAGCGCTCGATGCCTTGAGGCGGTCCGAGGATCATGTAATAGCGCCCCATGTCGGTCCGCCAGCCCTCCCGCGTCGTCGACCTCCCGAAGAACTCGTTGACGTACTTGAACCGCTTGACGATCTCGTCCCGGTATTCGTTCTCGGGCGTCCCCGGGGTCGGGTCCCGCTGCTTCCAGAAGGCATCGATGAACACGTCCCGGTCCCGGTCGCTCCTGAGCTGCAGGAACACGTCCTTTTCGACGGGCTGGATGTGGTAAGCGACGAGATGGAGCCAGTCCCGCTGATGCTCGGGGAGGTCCTTCTCCGCGAGCTTCTGGGCCGGCACGAGCGTCGCCGCGGCCAGGAGGACGAGCGCGAGACGGGCGGGAGTTCTCATGGCCGGCGCGAACGCCCTACTTCTTCTTCAAGTATTCGAGGAAGCCCGTGACCTGGGCCGCCCGCGGGGAATCCGGGTCGATCTTCAGGTAGCTCTCGAAGGACGCGATGGCCTCGGCGTTCTTCTGGAGGTTGAGGTAGGTCAGGCCGAGCTGGTAGAGGGCGTCGGTGGAATCCTTCTGTTTCTCGACGGCCTTCTGGTAAAACTTGAGCGCGTCCTCGAACTTGGCGTTGTTGTAGTAGTTCGTGCCCAGGTTGTAAAGGACCGTCGGATCGTCGATCCTCTCGAACTCGACCTTGCCGTACCATTCCATGGCCTTGGCGCTGTCGCCGCGATTGGTATAGCAGTTGCCGACGGCGATGATGGCGTCGGCCTTCTGCGGGTCCTTCTCGAGGACCTTCAGATAGCTGGCCTCGGCCAGGTCGTATTTCTCCTGGGCGAAGTGGCAGTTGCCGATGTTCATGTAGATCGGGTAAGCGTCCGGGAATTCGGCCAGGATCTTCTCGTAGACGGCCAGCGCGCCGGAATAGTCCTTCTGGTCGAAGAGGTCGTTGCCTTTGGTGAGAAGGGCCATGATGTCCTCGGTCAGCGCGATCCCTTCGACCTTGGCGAGCTTGATCTCGATCTCGGGATTCTTCTTGGTCTCCGAGAGGTCCACGGAGATCTTCTTCGTCGCGTATCCGACCTTGCTGAAATCGATGTTCCAGCCGCCGCTCCGGACCCAGGCGCCGAGCCATTTGCCGTTCTTGTCTGTTTTGACCGCGATGCCGTCGTTGGCGACGACGGAGAATAGCTTGACGGTGACGCCTTCGAGGGGCGCGCCCGCCTCGTCGGTGACGATGCCGCTGACGCGGCCCTTGCCCTTGTAGTCCTGGGCGGGGAGAAGGAGAGCGCAGAGGACGATGATCCCGGTCGCGAGTGCGAGTTTCTTCATCCGGACCTCCTGATCAGGCCTCCATTTTATCATGCCTGCGAGGGAAAGCCAAGGCGGGGCGGGCCCCGGAAAGCTAGTCCGCGATATACCCCAGGCGGTGGAGGACCCTTGCGCCTTCGGACCGGACCCGGACCGTGATCGTCCGGAAGCGGCCGTCGGGCTTGTAGAGGGAGGGCGTGTAATAGAGGAGGTAATAGTTCTCCGAGGCCTCGACCGCCGCCTTCATGGCCGCGGCGATGTTCGCCGTCGAATCGGCGTACCCTCCCGTGGCCCGGGCCATCTCCCGGAACGGCCCGAAGACGTCTTCGGACTGCTCCTCCATCCGGATCCCCGCCGGGCTGTCGGCGGGCCGGGCGATATGGAGGAAGTGGATGGACGCGGACGCGTCGGCGTAGGCCTTGGTGACGACATCGACGTTGACGGTGATGTCCCTTTTCTCGATGTTGAAGATCGTCTCGAGCGACTGGGTGATCTCGGGCCTCTGGTTGTACTGGGCGGACAGCTGGTCGACGAGCCGGGCGTCGAGCTTGGGCACGAACTCCCTTTGGTAGAAGAAGAAGACGCCCTTCTGGCCCTCGAGGGCCTTGAGGTGATCGGCGAATCCCAGGAGCTTCGTCTGGTCGACGACCCGGAGGCTGCCCAGCCGCTCCAGGAGCGTCGCGTAATGCATCAGCTGCTCTTCCAAGGTCGCCGCCTGGTAGGGAGAGTCGACGGGGAGAGTCACGGGAGGAGTGACGAGGGTCAGGTCGCTCGTCTCCTGGCGGACGTCCACATTCCGGATGTCCGAGGCCAGGATCCGGGCCAGGTCGGTCATCTCGGCGAGGATCCTCCGGGACTCGGAATAGCCGATCTCGACATCCCGCCGGATCAGCCCGGTGACCTGGGCGTAGGTCCTGTCCCGGCCGACGAGGCTGAACAGCTCGCCCTTCATCCGGTAGGTCTTCATCGGCGTCACGAGGGTCAGGTTGTCCCCGGGGAGGAGGACGGTCCTCACGAAGTAGTCGAGGGCCTGGAGGACCTTGGCGTCGTATTCGCCGAGCTCGAAGAAGAGATAGAAATGCCGGGCCGTCCGGGGCGCGAAGTCCCGCGCGTCCTCACGGCGCTCGATGATCGTTTTCTTGACCAGGTAGAAGGCCTCGATCTTCTGGGGCCGGCCGTCCTCGAGGATCTCGAAATCCCCCAGGGTCAGGTCGTCGACGAAGCCCGCGCCCTTGAAGACGCGGACGGGGACCTCGACGTTGAGGACCGACGTCTGATGCTGGAGCTCCTGGGGGACGCCCGCGCCGGAGGCGCCGGCCACGGCGACGAGCGCCAGGACGAGGGCCTTGATCCTGTTCCGGCTTAACATGTCAGTCGGCGATGTAGCCCATGCGGTGGCTGAGCCGGGCGTTGCCGCTCTTCAGCTTGACCTCGAGCGATCGGAACCGGCCGTCCGCCGCGTAATCCTTGGGCGTGTAGTAGAGGAGGTAATAGTTCTCGGCCGCGGACACGGCGGACCTCATCGCGGCTTCGATGTTGGCCGTCGAGGCGATGTATCCGCCGGTCGCCAAGCTCATCTCCCGGAAGGGCGCGAAGATGTCCTCCGACTGCTCCTCCATGACGACGCCGGGGACCTTGGGCGCGGGGCGGGTCAGGAACAGGAAATGCACGGCGGCGCCCGAGTCGGCGTAGGCCTTGCGGATGGGGTCGATGTCGATCGTCGTCTCCCGCTTGAAGAAGTCGAAGAGGCTGGTCAGCGTGTGGACGATCTCGGGGCGGTCGTTGTAGACGCTCTGGTAGGCGGTGAGCACCGCCGAGTCGAGCTTAGGGACGTACTCCCGCTGGTAGAAGAGGAAGATCTCCTTGCGGCCCGACTGACCGCTGAGGCGGTCGGCGAAGGCGGCGATCTGGGCCTGGTCCACCTGCCGCAAATGCTCGAGCCGGCTCAGGGTATTGGCGTACATCTGGAGCTGTTCCTCGACCGTGGTGCTGATGTCGTAGACCGAGCCGGCCGAGAACAGGTCGCCGGCCATCGGCGACTGGGAGTTCGTGCTGCTCAGCCCGACGGCCCCGACCAGGGTCAGGGCCAGCTCCTTGAGGTCGTCGAGGATGTCCCGGTAGGACGCGCTCCCGATGAGGATGTCGCGGCGGAGGATGCCCTGGATCTGCTCGAACACTCGGGTCCGCCCCGCGTCGCTGAAGGCCTCGCTCTTCATCCGGTAGGTTTTCATCGGCGTGACCAGGACGAGCTCGTCGCCGGGGAGGAGGACCTCGTCGACGAAGTATTCGAGCGCCGCCCGGACCTTGGGATCATACTCCGTCATCTCGAAGAAGAGGTAGAAGTGGCGGTTGGTGTCGGGCGCCAGCGGAGTCGTCTCTTCGCGCCGTTCGATCAGCTTTTTCCGGACGAGATAGACGGCGTCAAGGGACTGGAGCTTGCCGTCCTCGTAGACCTCGAAGTCGGCCAGGGTCAGGCCGTTGACGAACACGTCGCCCTTGAAGACGCGGACGGGGACTTCGATGTTGATGGCCGTCCGGACGTGCTGGATGTCCTGGGCGGGGAGGAGGGCCGCCGCGAAGAGAGCGAATAGGACAAGGTTGAGGCGGGTGGCCGGTCGGGTCATCGGTCGTCCCTTTTCAAGGCTGTATTATGCGCCCTCCGGCGCTTCCATATTATATCATGGCAGGGAAAATCCGCCGGGCCGGTAAAGAGGGGGTCAAACCTACTTTTTTTCGAAAAAAGTAGGTTTGACCCCCTCCGGGTGGCCGCACTCGGCCGCGGCGCCCTTGAGGATCTCGATCCCGTGGGCCAGGGCCGGGAGGATCGCCGTCAGGCTCTCGCGCACGGCCCGCTCGCTTCCGGGCAGGTTGACGATGAGGGTCGACCCCCGGATGCCGGCCGTCGCCCGGCTGAGGATGGCTGTCGGCGTCCTCTCCGTCCCCGCCCGGCGCATGGCCTCGGGCAGGCCGGGGGTCTCGCGCTCGATCACGGCCTTGGTCGCCTCGGGCGTCCGGTCCCTCGGGCTGAATCCTGTCCCGCCGGTCGTCAGGACGAGGTCGAGGCCCTCGTCCGACCAGGCGACGAGGACCGCGCGGATGTCCGCCTCCTCGTCGGGGACCATCGCCGTCCGGACGACCTCGCCGCCGGCCGCCTCCATCATCTCCCGGAGGACCGGCCCGCTGCGGTCCTCGCGCTCGCCCCGCGAGCCCTTGTCGCTGACGGTGAGTATCCCGACCTTCATGCTCATCCTCCGATCCGGAACATCTCGCTCGTGAGGGCCTCGAGCGCGCCCCTCTCCCAATCCGCCTTGGCTTCGAAGGCCGCCCGGATCATGGACTCGAGCTTCGCCGGGCCGGCCTTGTCCTCGCGAAGGGCCTTGCGCATGTCGACGCCGGAGCGGTCGAAGAGACAAATCCGGAGGCGGCCGTCCGGGCCGAGGCGGAGCCTCTCGCAGCCCCGGCAGAAGGGGTCGGACAGGGGCGTGATGAAGCCGAGCCGGGTCGCGCCGTCGAGGAGATGGATGGCCGCGACGCCGTCGGCGCCGGGCGCCTGGACGAGGGGCCCGAACGCCCCCTCGACGCGGGCCCGGACCTCCTCGCCTTTGACGAAAAGGGCCGGCCGCCAGCTGCCGAGCTCCTTGCACTCCGGGCCGAGCCCGCTCGTCGGCATGAGCTCGATGAACCTGACCTCGAGACACTCCTCCCGGGCGAAGCGGACGAAGTCCGGGATCTCGTCGTCGTTGAGCCCGCGAATGACGACCGTGTTGATCTTGAGCGGGACGAGCCCGGCCGCCCGGGCGGCGGCGATCCCGGCGAAGACGCGATCGAGGCCGGCTCGCCGCGTGATCGTCTCGAAGCGGTCGCGCCGGAGCGTGTCCAGGCTGACGGTCACCCGCATGAGGCCGGCCGCCTTGAGGCCGGCGGCGAAATCGGCCAGATGGAGGCCGTTCGTCGTGAGGGCCAGATCGTCGGGCCCCAGCCCGGCCAACAGCCGGATGAGAGCGGCGACGCCGCGCCGGGCCAGCGGCTCGCCGCCCGTCAGCCGGAAGCGGCGGACGCCCGCGGCCATGGCCGCCCGGGCGACCGCCTCGATCTCCTCGTAGGTCAGCATCTCGGCCATCGGGACGAGCGGTACGCCCGCTTCGGGCATGCAATAGACGCAGCGCAGGTCGCAGCGGTCGGTGACGGAGATGCGGAGGACCTTAGCGCTTGGCAACGGCGTCTCCGGGACGGACCGTCCCGCCGGCGAGGACCTCGCAGAAGATGCCGCGGACGGGCATAATGCAGTCGCCTGTGATCTTGTAGACCGCGCACTTGGTGTGGCACTCTTTGCCGATCTGGCTGACCCGCAGCCGGACGTCCGGGCCGACCGCGAGCTCGTCGCCGACTCGGAGGGCGCCGAGGTCGATGCCGCGGGTGGTGAGGTTCTCGGCGTAGGAGCCGGGGCCGAGGGGGACGGCCGGGGCGTCGCCGATCCGGGCGCGCTGGGCCTCGATGTCCTCGATCATGAGAAGCGAGATCTGCCGGTGGGCGAAGCCCTTGTGGGCGTCGCCGGCGATCCCTTCGGCGGCGAGGAGCTCGACGGCGGCGACGGGCGTTTTGAGCTGGCCTTTCTTGGGGCTCGTGTTGACGGAGACGATCGTTCCCGCCTGTCGGGAGCCGGGGGTCATGTCCGTCTCCGGAAGACCCCGCTTTTCCCGCCGGACTTGAAATCGAGGCGCAGGCGGACGACCTCGGCCCCCCGGTCCACGGCCTTGACCATGTCGTAGATCGTCAGGGCCGCGACGGCCGCGCCGGTCAGGGCCTCCATCTCCGCGCCGGTCTTGGCTTCGGCGGCGACGCGGCAGCGGACGCGGACGCCCGTCTTCATGATCTCGAGGTCGACGGCGACGTTCTCGAGGGGAATGGGATGGGCCAGGGGGATGAGGTCGTAGGCCTTTTTGGCCGCCTGGATCCCGGCCAGCCGGGCCGTATTCAGGACGTCGCCCTTGGCGATCTTATTCGCCCGGACGAGGCGCAGGGTCGCGGCGCCGAGCTTGATAAAGGCCGAGGCCGCGGCTTCGCGCCGGGTCACGGCCTTGGCCCCGATGTCCACCATGCGGGCTTTGCCCTCCCGGTCGACATGGCTGAGCTTGGTCATGGGCTATCGTCCGTCCATGAAGATGACCTCGACCTCCCGGCCGGCGTCGAGACGAGCGACGTCGGCCGGGACGACGATGAGGACGCGGCTCCGGACCATGGACCGGAGGACGCCGCTCCTCTGATCGTCGTAGGGCGCGACCCTCAAGACGGGCCCCCGGTCGACGATGAGGCCGCGCAGGAACTGGGTCCGGCCGGGCTTGACGACGATCTCGCCGGCCAGGACAGCGGACGTGGTCGCGCGTCCCGGCTCGGCCCGGCCGAGCATCCGGTCGATGGCCGGCTCGACGAAGAGTTGGAACGTGACCATGGCGCTCGTCGGATTGCCGGGCAGGCCGAAGACGAGCTGGCGCCCGCGGCGGCCGAAGAAGACGGGCTTTCCGGGCTTGATCCGGACCTTCCAGAAGACGGGCCTGACGCCGCCCGACCGGAGCTCTTCCTTGACGAGGTCGTGATCGCCGACCGAAACGCCGCCGGAGAGGACGAGGACGTCGGCGCCGCGGCCGCGGGCGAGCTTCACGGCAAGCGAGGCGTTCCGGTCGCGGGCGATGCCCAGATATCGCGCGTCGGCGCCGGCCCGGGCGGCCATCGCCGTGAGCGCAGGGCCGTTCGAATTGCGGATCTGGCCGCGGCCCTTCTTTTTGCCGGGCTCGACGATCTCGTCTCCTGTGGCGATGACGGCGACCGTGGGGCGGCGGACGGCCGGGACGCGGGCGAGGCCCGCCGCGGCCAGCATGCCGATCTCGGCCGGCCCGAGGACCGCGCCCCGCTCGAGAGCGGTCTCGCCCTTCTTGAGGTCTTCGCCCGCCAGGCCGATGTTGTCGCCCGGACGGACCGGGCGCCGGAGAAGGACGCCTAGGCCCGACCTCTCCGTGTCCTCGACCATGACGACCGCGTCGGCTCCTGGGGGAAGCGGGGCCCCGGTCATGATCCGGGCGGCCTGGCCGGGGCCGAGGGCGCGGCGAGCCAGGCGGCCCGCGGGAAGGTCTTCGATGATGCGAAGCTCTACGGGGCTATGGGCCCCCGAAGCGTCTCTCGCGGCGGTCGGGGCCTGGCCCGTGTCGGCGGCCCGGACGGCGAATCCGTCCATGGTCGCCTTGGTGAATGGCGGGATGTCCTCACGGGCCTTGATGTCGCGGGCCAGGGTACGGCCCAGGGCGCGAGCGAGGGGGACCATCTCGGCCGGAAGGGTTCTCGCGGCGGAAACGACGAGGGCCAGGGCGTCTTTGTATTCGATCATTCGGGTGTGTCGCCTGCCGCCGGCCGGTCGCCGACGATCTCGACGGACTCCGGCTCGAATCTTAGCAGAACCTCCCTGGAAAGGAAAATGCGCCCGGCCTCGAGATCCCGGACCGGAACGGATGCCCGGAATACGAGCTCGCCGCCCGTCCGGACGAGGGCCGTTCCGGCGTCCGTCGTCTCCATGCGCGTGACCCGGCCCCGGAAGATGTTGGCGCCGGGAGGGGGCGGCGCGCCCGCGTCCGCGGGGACGACGCGGATCGCGGCGGGATCGATGACGCACGTCACGTGCCCGCGCTTCGCGCCCGGGAAGACGATCCGGACGCCGGGCTTCGGCTCGATCCAGCTCATCCGTCCGTCCGTATCCGCTATGCCGCTGAAGCAGTTCTCATGGCTGAACTCGACCCGGCGGCCTTCCGAGAGATAGCAGATCCCATCCGCGAGCCGGGAGGCCTGCGAGAAGTTGTGTGTGGAAAAGACGACCGTGGTGCCGCGGTCCGGACCGACCTCCCGGAGAAGGGCCTCCATGCGCATCCCGAGCGAGGCGTCGAGGTTGGCGGTCGGCTCGTCGAGAAGAAGGACCCGGGGATGAAGCGCCAGAGCCCGGGCCAGGGCAACCCGCTGAGCCTGGCCGGCGCTCAGCCCGGTGACGGACCGCTCTTCCCAGCCGTCGAGCTCGACCAGGGCCAGCGCGGTCCGGATCCGGGAGGCGAGATCGGGCTCGGCCATATTGCGGAGCCTGAGGCCGAATCCGACGTTGTCGCCGACCGTTCCCTTGAAGAGGTAGGGGTGGTGGGTCACGAGGACTGCCTCCCGTCTCGCCGATACGACGCGGTCGCCGTCCGCCCATGGGTCGGCGCCGAGGAATTCGAGCCGTCCAGAGGCTGGGCGGGCGAGGAAGGCCAGAAGGGAGAGCAGGGTGGTCTTGCCGGCGCCGTTGGGGCCGACAAGGGCCAGGACCTCGCCGGCCCGGATGGTCAGAGCGTCGATCCCGAGACGGAACGATGAAGCCGGCGCGCCGGCGTAGCCGAAGGCGACGTCGGCGAGGCGATAGACGGTGTCGCCCATGTCAATCCCGCTCGCGGCCGCGGAGGCCGGTCTGGACGAGGAGGTTGATACCCAGGGTGAGAACGAGGAGGATCCCGCCGAGGACGACGCCGTTCCGGAATTCGCCCTTGGCCGTCTCGAGGGCGATCGAAGTCGTGATGTTGCGGGTGATGTTACGGATGTTGCCGCCGAGCATCATGGCGATGCCGACCTCGGAGACGGCCCGGGCGAAGCCGGCCAGCACGGCGACGATGAGCGGGAAGCGGGCCTCCCGGAGGACGATCCACCCGGCCTGGCGCGGCGTCGCACCGAGGGTCAGGGCCGTCTGGCGGGCCCTCCGGTCGACCTGACGGAGGGCCGTATAGGAGAAGCCGACGATGAGGGGCAGGATGAGGAAGACCTGGCCCACCGTCATGGCCGCTTGGGTGTAGAGAAGGCCGAAGCGACCCAGGGGGCCGCTCCGGCTGAGAAGAGAGTAGAAGAGAAGGCCGATGACCACGGTCGGCGCGGCCATCCAAGTCTGATTGATGATCAGGATGAGGCGCTTGCCGCGGAATTCGCGGCCGGCGAGGAAGAGGGCCGCCGGGACGGCGATCGCGCTGGCGATGAGCGCGGCGAGGCCGCTCGTCTCGAGCGAGACCCAGACGGCCAGCGCGAGCTCGCGGAAGATCATTTGACGAGGTCCACCCCGGGT
>Ga0209253_10003347_pt1 | contig 14126 bp, 10 predicted proteins | sample FrelakmetBRP12BR_FD_187145 | JGI IMG/M metagenome (GOLD analysis project Ga0209253, IMG submission 187145) | Freshwater lake sediment microbial communities from the University of Notre Dame, USA, for methane emissions studies - BRP12 BR (SPAdes)... | ecosystem: Environmental > Aquatic >...
ATCCAGTGGCAGATCATGGCTCCGGGTGCTCGCCACAGAATGGTCGAACGAGACGGCAAGAGAATTCGGCTGGTCGAGTTGACCGACTCGTTCATCGAGAATGACTGGTGCCTCAAGGGCCACGTTGGATACCTGATCGAGGGCGAGCTGGAGTTCACCTTCCAAAGCGGGACTGAACGCTTCAAACCCGGGGACGGCTTCATGATCAGAGGCAAGGTGCACAAACACAGAGCCAGAGTCATCAGCCCGCTCGCCCGGTTGCTCTTGGTCGAGGATGACTAGCCTCCCCGTGAAGCTCCGGGCGGGCGCCTGTTGCGCTCGTGCCGCGGTCGCCGTACCGGGCTGCAGCCCGGGGCGCCTCTTCCATCGTGTCACCCGTCTCGCCCGGAGGCGTGCCCGCTGCCGATGCGGTACGACTTTGGAGCCTGCTCGTGGTACCATGTCGCTTCGCGCGTACCCGCGTGATCCCGAGATCGCCATGATCCCTTTGCCCGATCCCAAGATTTTGTGGTACCCTCGATTCAGGGAAACCGGAGCCGGTGATGATAGGTGAACATTTCTACCGGCCAGATCGGATTTTAGGTAACTCATCACGAAACACACTCCATTCTTTCTCCCAGGGCGTCGCATAAAGAATCACGACTGATTTGCTCATACAGTCAAATCCCGGCCCTCGACGACTACTTGGATACAGATCCTGAATGCTTGATCGATGGTTATCTCTCCTGATTCGACGAAAGGGCAGGGGTCGAGAGGGATTGGTGCGCCCGAATGTCCAGCAATGTTCCCAGGTCCGGCGCGCAAAAGCCCCAAACCGACCTCGCTACGGTCCCCTGCCTTGAATCTTGCCGAACGCTAAGTCCATTAAGCCACCACGTGGTGTGGTGTGAGGCGTTTGACACGCATGGCTCTTTCATCCTATGCTTGCTCGTATTGAAAGCGAGTTCTTATCAGATGTCCTCGTGACTGGGCCCAGCCGAACCAGCGACATCGAGCTGACGTTGACCCTCGGCGTGCACGGTCCCAAGTCGCTCTACCTCTGGCTCCTGGAGGAGCCGTGAGGCGGTAGCCATCCAGAGCGACCTCGAACCTTTGGGAGGTTCTTCCATGCCCACCACCGCGGCGCCGCAGGCGCTGGCGCCCTCCGCCGCGCTCGCCGAGGCCCTGAGCCGGATCGTCTCCCGGGACCGCGTGCTCGCCCGGCCGATCGACCGGATCGCCTTCGCCTCGGATGCAAGCTTCTACCGCCTGATCCCGCAAGCCGTGGTCCTGGCCCGGGGCATCCCCGAGATCCAGCAGCTCTTCCGCTTCAGCCGGGAGCAGCGCGTCCCCCTCACCTTCCGGGCCGGGGGGACCAGCCTGTCCGGCCAGGCGGTGACCGACGGCATCCTGGTCGAGGTGGCCCGGCACTGGCGGGCCGTGGCGGCCGAGGGCGAGGGCAAGCGGGTGCGCGTCCAGCCCGGGGTCATCGGGGCCCACGTGAACCAGGTCCTGAAGAGGTACGGGATGAAGATGGGCCCGGACCCGGCCTCGATCAACGCCTGCATGATGGGCGGGATACTCGCCAACAACTCCAGCGGGATGTGCTGCGGGGTGACCCAGAATGCTTACCACACGCTGGAGTCTCTGACCTTCGTCCTGCCCTCGGGAACGGTCATCAACACCGCCGACCCCGACGCCGACCAGCAGCTGCGCGAGCGGGAGCCCCGGCTGGCGGAGGGGCTCCTGGCGCTACGCGGGGAGATCCTGGCCCAGCCTCGACTCGCCGAGCGGATCCGGGCCAAGTACCGCATGAAGAACACCACCGGCTATTCGCTGAACGCCTTCCTGGACTTCGAGCGGCCGGTGGACATCCTGCGCAACCTCCTGATCGGGTCGGAGGGCACCCTCGCCTTCATCGCCGAGGCCGTTCTGAACACGGTGCCCGACCTGCCCGTGAAGTACACGGGACTCCTGCTCTTCCCGACCGTCCACGCCGCCTGTGCCGCCATCGCCCCCCTGCGCGACGCGGGGGCCAAGGCCCTGGAGCTGATGGACCGAGCGTCGCTGCGCTCCGTCCAGGACCAGCCGGGGATCCCGGGGAGCATCAAGGGTCTCCCGCCCGACGCGGCCGGCCTCCTGGCCGAGTTCCAGGAGGCGGCGGAGGCGCAGCGGCCCACCCTGGAGATCCAGGCCCGCGACGCGGTGGGCGGCCTGCGGCTCCTCGAGCCGGCGCGCTTCACCCACGACGCCGCCGAGCAGGCCCTGCTCTGGAAGATCCGGCAGGGCCTGTATCCCTCGGTCGGGGCGGCGCGCCAGCGGGGGACCACGGTGATCATCGAGGACGTGGTCTTTCCGATCGAGCGCCTGGCCGACGGGACCGTGGAGCTGATCCGCACCGCCGGTCGCCACGGCTACCAGGAGGCCATCGTCTTCGGCCACGCCAAGGACGGGAACCTCCACCTGACCATCACCCAGTCCTTCAACGCTCAGGCCGAGGTGGACCGCTACGCCCGGTTCATGGACGACATGGTCCGCCTGGTGGTGGAGCGCTACGACGGGGCCCTCAAGGGGGAGCACGGCACCGGCCGCAACATCGCCCCCTTCGTGGAGACCGAGTGGGGCCCCGAGGCCACCGCCATCATGCGGCGCCTCAAGGCCCTGGTGGACCCGGAGGAGCTGCTCAACCCCGGCGTGATCCTGAATCCGGACCCCGCGGCCCACCTCGCGGATCTCAAGCCCCTGCCCGCGGTCGAGGACGAGGTCGACAAGTGCATCGAGTGCGGGTACTGCGAGTCGAAGTGCCCGAGTCAGGACCTCAGCCTCTCGCCGCGGCAGCGGATCGTGGTCCGCCGCGAGATGGTGCGCCTCGCCGAGAGCGGCCGGGACCGCCCGCTGCTCACCGCGCTGGAAGCCGACTTCCCCTACCTGGCGCTCGATACCTGCGCTGTGGACGGGCTCTGCGCCACCGCCTGCCCGGTGAGCATCGACACCGGCCAGCTCACCAAGCGGTTCCGCCAGCTGCGGCACTCCCCGACCGCCCACCGGATCGCCCGCACCCTGGCCAGGCACTTCGCCGGCCTGGAGCCCGCGCTCCGCCTCGGGCTGGGCCTGGGCCACCTGGTGCAGGCCGTGTTCGGCGCGGGGGCGATGACGGGGATGACCCGCCTGCTCCGGACGGTGTCGGGTCGCCCACTCCCCCTCTGGAGCCGGGAGATGCCGCGGCCTGCACGCGCGGCGCGCCCGTGGACCGACCGCGCCGCCGCCCAGACCGTCTACTTCCCGAGCTGCGTCGCGCGGGTGATGGGGCCGCTCCCCGGCGAGCCAGACGAGGGCTCCCTGCTGGAGATCCTGGTCGCGCTCTCCGCCCGCGCCGGAGTGCCGGTCTGGATCCCGGACGACGTCGAGGGCACCTGCTGCGGCGTGCCCTTCTCGTCCAAGGGCTATCCCGAGGCCCACGCCCTGGCCGTGAACCGGGCCATCGAGCGCTTCTGGGCCTGGTCCGGCGAGGGGCGGCTGCCGATCGTCCTGGACACCAGCCCCTGCACCTACGGGCTCAACACCTGCCGCGCCAGTCTCACGACGGAGAATCAGGCCCGCTTCGACCGCCTGCGGATCCTGGACAGCATCGCCTTCGTCCACGACCAGCTCCTCCCCCGGCTCACCATTCAGCGGAAGCTCGGCGCGGTGGCGCTGCACCCGGTGTGCTCCGTGGTCAAGATGAACCTGACCCCCAAGCTGGAGGGGATCGCCCGGGCCTGCGCCGAGCGGGTGACGGTGCCCCTGGCGGCCGGCTGCTGCGGGTTCGCCGGCGACCGGGGCTTCCTGTTCCCGGAGCTCACCGCCTCGGCCACGCGGCGCGAGGCGGCCGAGCTCCAGGCCAATCGGCAGGACGGCTACTTCTCCAGCAGCCGCACCTGCGAGATCGGCATGACCCGCGCCACCGGCCAGGTCTACCGCTCTTACCTGCATCTGCTCGAGCGGGCGACCCGGCGCTGAGGAGCGCGCGGCGAGCAGACATTTCAGAAATTGCGTTTGACAAACTCGCGGCCTTCTCGCGATGATTGAGTAGTGGATTCTCCGTCTCCACCCGGCGAGAGCCACCACGGCCGCTTCAGGCTAGAACTGCGTTCGGCAGAAGGAGAACGCCGCACACACCACCCCACCATCGACCCTGGCCCAGGAAACCATCGCCTGGCCCCCGGTTCATGGGACCGGCGGAGCAGGCGCAGCAGGAGGGAGACCGATGACCGTACGCGCGCTGGTCAGCGAGCTCCAGCAGATCGTGGGCAAGGGCAATGTCTGACACTCCGCCGTGGACCTCCAGCTCTACGGCTACGATGCCTACCTGGAGGAGCGGAAACCGGACGCCGTGGCGTTCGTCCATACGACGGAGGAGGTGGCCGGGGTCGTTCGCGCGTGCAACAAGCACGGCGCCCCCTTCGTGCCGCGCGGCGGGGGCACGAACCTCAAAGGTATAGCGCGGAGACGTAAAAAACCCCCGGAACCGCATGGGGTTCAGGGGGCTGAAGGAGGTTGTGGGGAGATTCAGTAAGAATGTCAATTTGTCACGGACGCATAGTGAATAGTGGAGGTGTGACCCCGATCTCCATCAGTCACTTGGCTTGGCCCGACCCCCTTCCAAACCTAACACTAAACCATCTTGCTTGTCCTAAAGAAATCGAGCACGTACGTAATGTGCCGCTTCATTGCGGCATAGGCTTCATCCGGATCGCGCTGACGAATGGCATTGAAAATGTCGGTATGCTGCTGCAGAACCCTGTCCCGATTCATCGGTTCCGTATATAAGTGCTGCAGGTTCTCCTGGATGCCATAGAACAGAAGGTCATAAAGGTTTTTCATGATATGAATCTGGACGATGTTTTTCGTCGCATAGGCAATCGCCATGTGAAAAGTAATGTCGGCGTCGCTCCCCAGGTTTCCCTCGCCGACCGCTACAGCCATTTCTTGCACATTCTTCTCAAGCTCGCGGAGATCTTCCTCCGTGGCCCGCTGGGCGGCCAGGGTCACGGCGTTACATTCCAACCCCAACCGCACTTCCAATAGATCCATCAAGCTGGCATCCTGCCCATTCATAAGTGCTGTGAGAGGATTCTTGTCAGCGCTGGCGGTTGGCTGGTTCACAAAGGTTCCCTGTCCCTGACGATGCTGGAGCAAATCCATAGCCACCAGTTTGTTGATGGCTTCCCTTATCGTCGGTCGGCTAACGTCCAATTCTTGAGCCAATTCGCGCTCGGTCATCAAGCGTTCCCCGGGCTTGAGGTGGCCCCGGAAAATGAGGTCTTTCAATTGCTCGAAGACCTGATCAGACATCCGCTTGGGTTTAATTGGCTTTAACATAAAAATGCTTCCCACCTCTTTTCTAGTTAAAGACTCAGCGTATACCTCAATGGCATGCTTGACCTGGACTCGGTCCCCCGCCTGCGAGAGCATATCCGTAATCTGCAACATGCAGGCCGGGCAGCTCGCGGCGACGACCTCACACTCCGATTGCACAATGTTGTCACGCTTGCGCTTCCCGATGGCGGCCGAAATGTCATAATGCTGCAGATTAAAACTTCCCCCCATACCACAGCAGCGATCGGCTTCGACCATCTCCTCGAACCGATACTCGGGATTGGCCTGAAGCAAAGCGCGCGGCTGTGCTGCCACTCCCAGGGACTTCTTCAAGTGGCAGAGATTGTGGTAAGTAAGTAATACCTCTTGATCATCATGTTGTAATTTTATCCGACCAATGCCCAGTTTGTCAACCAAAAACTGGCTCACTTCGATAGTTCTTGCGGCGATTGCCGCCACCTGATCCTGCGCTTCAGGCGAGAGTTCCTCGGCCATCAACGGCCAGATCTTCTTGATGGTGGAGGCGCAGGTGGCGCAGGCGGTAATGAGGACGTCGAAGGGCTGCGCGGTGAATCTTCGCAGATTGTGACGAACCAGTCGGTCAAAAGCCACGGTATCCCCGGAAGCAAGCGCAGGAATGCCGGAGCAGGCAAAATCTTCAGGAAGATAGACGCCGACGCCATGATGCTCCATGGTGCGCATCACCGCTACTCCAATGCTGGGAAAAACCTTGTCAATGACGCACCCGACAAAGAAGGCCACTTTCAATCCGGATGCCCCCGACTCACTGTTCATGGGTTTCACCATCTGGTGAAGGGCCGTCGGCGCGAGGGCCTTAAAGTGGCGGTCCCCGAGAGGCGAGAGCAAGCGGCCACAGGACGTCCCCAGCACGTCGTCAAGCGGTTTGACGAAGATGCCCTGGAGCCTCGAGCCCCATTCCATGAGGCTGTCAAAGAATCGCGGGCGGACCAGCATGCCTCGAAAGATTGCCCTTTTCAGCGGATGAAGCCCCATATAGAGGAGGGCGCGCGCCTTGATGAAAATATCCAGCACCTTTACCCCGCTGGGGCAGTTGGCGGAGCAGGAGCCGCAGAGAAGGCAGCGCATCAGGCGGTCATTCACCCCCTTGGGATCCTTGAACATCTCCTGGACGAGGCCGTCGAGGAGGGCGAGCTTCCCGCGCGCCACATCGGCCTCGCGCCCGGTTTCGGCAAAGACCGGACAAACCGCCTGGCACATCCCGCAACGCATGCAGACGACGAGCTGGTCTTCGAGCTCCTTTATGAGTCCCGCGAGTTGCTTCATGTCGGCCATGGCTAATCTGCGATGATTTTTCCAGGATTCAGAATATTCTTGGGATCGAGGGCCGCTTTGATACGCCGCAAATAGAGAATGGTGGCCCTGCTGGTTTCCTTCTCCAGGAACCGCGATTTGGCCATACCAATGCCATGCTCACCGGAAAGGGTCCCTCCCAGCGCCAGCGCCCGGTCGAAAATGGCGTCGATGGCCTTTTCTACACGTTCCCATTCTTCATGGTTGCGTCGGTCCGTGAGGATCGTGGGATGGCGGTTGCCGTCGCCGGCATGGCCGAAGGTCCCAATGGTCAAATTGAATTCCTTGGCGATTTCTGCGATGGACCGAATCATAGCCGGGATCTTGCTCCGCGGCTCCGTGGCATCTTCCAGCACCGTGGTGGGTTTGACCCTGGAGAGAGCCGAAAGCGCCGCCCGCCGCGCTTCCCACACCTTGTCCCGCTCTGCCGCATCCTTGGCCACGCGAATACTCATGGCCCCCATCTGTCGGCAGAGGGATTCCACCTTCTCGGCATCCTCTTCCACCTGCACCGGATGGCCGTCGACTTCGATGAGCAGCAGGGCCGCGGCGTCCACGGGCAGTCCCGCATGGCTGAAATCCTCCACGGCGCGAATGGTGAAGTTGTCCATGAACTCGAGCGTCACCGGAACGATGCGGTGGGCAATGATCGCCGAAACCGTTTCCGAGGCTTTATTGATATCATTGAATATGGCCATCATCGCCTTTCTTGCAGGCGGCATGGGGATCAGCTTGAGGATAATCTTGTCAAAGACTCCCAGAGTGCCTTCGGAACCGACCATAAGGCCGCCCAGGTTGTAACCGGTAACACACTTTACGGTTCGGGCGCCGGCCTTAACCAACTCACCGTTGACGTCAAAGAATTCGAGCCCCATCACATAATCCCGGGTCACCCCGTAGCGCAATCCGCGAAGCCCGCCAGCATTTTCCGCCACATTGCCGCCGAGGGTCGAACCGCCTGGCTACCGGGGTCGGGGGGATAGAAAAGCCCCTTCGCCTCCACCGCTGCCGCGAATCTTGCCGTCACCACGCCGGGTTCAACCACCACATAGAGGTCTCCTTCATTGATCTCGATAATTCGATTCAAAGCGTTGGTGAGCACCACCACGCCCCCCGCTTTGGGGATTGTCCCGCGGCTGAGGTTGGTGCCGGCCCCGCGCACGGTCAGTGGCAGCGCATGCTCGTTGCACAGACGCACCACCTGGCCCAGGGTTTCGCTTGAGGTTGGCCGAAGGACCAGCGAAGGAAGCGCCGGATCGATGACTCCGGCATCATAGGAATAGATTGCCCGATCCGTCTCGTGCTGGAAGAGGTTGTCTTTACCTACAACCATTCGGAATTCTTTAATCAAAGGTTTCATGATCATCCTGCCTCCCTTGGTTTTCTGCTGCGATGAGCAGCCAAGTAAGGGTTCCGCGGAGAATGTGGATAAATGGTCAGACTCAATATCCAATAGGCCATAAAACCCTGATATCCTCCTGCTTTAGACGTAATATATCAAATTTTTTGGTATAATATAAAAGAACATTGTCCAGATCAATTTTTTTTCTTGACAACCTGCTGTGCCTGTGGTTTACTTGGTAAATAGGTAATTTGGTATTTTCTATTATTGGTCTGGTTAAATCTGAATGCGATCACAGTCTAATCGCCAGAGGGAGGTGATGGGCCCGATGGAGGGAGCGGGGTTGGGGATCGTCCTTTGAAGCAAGCAGGTGTCGAGGAGGGCATTATTCGCGGCTGAGGTATTCCGGTTCTGTTCGCAAAACTCGGGCATGCGGTCAGAATAAAAAGAGGTGCAAGACCATGACTTGGGCAATGAATGTCAATCCGTTGGGGGAACCTGGCGTTGTCGGCGCCAGCGTTGCCGGCGTGGATTTAATGGGCTTCAGCCAGATGGTCGGCCGTACCCTGCCATTTCTGAGTGTCTTTGTTTCGCTTTATCTAGTGGTCCTCATGGCCGGCTGGAAGAAAGGCATCGAAGTCTGGCCCGCCTGCATGGTCTCCGGCGGTTCTTTCGCCCTGGTGCATTTCTTGTCTACCAATTATATTGGCCCGTTGCTCCCGGATATTCTCTCGTCCATAGCCTCGATCATCTGCACCGTTATCTTCCTGCGATTCTGGCATCCAAAGGAAAGCTGGCGCTTCCCCGAGGAGATAAAGAGCGAAGGCAGGGCAGAGCTCATGTATAGCGGCGGCCAGGTATTTCGGTCATGGGCGCCCTTTATTCTGCTTTCCATTTTTGTTGCCGCGTGGGGCATCAAGCCCGTACAGACCGCCATGAACCAGATCTTCCTGGTCAAGCTGCCCATTGAGGGCCTCAACAACATGGTGATCGACCACGTCGGCAAGGCAAAGGCCAGCGATGAACGGGATTATATCGACCCTGCCGGCGCACCCGATGCCACGAGCCAGAGAATTGCTGAACACGTGATCCGCTTCCTCTTCGACGAAATGCACGCCCGCCGCATCCCCGAGGCATTTCTTCCCGTACAGGTAGGCGTCGGCAGTGCCGCCGACGGCGTTCTGGCAGCTCTTGGCAAGAACCCCTACATCCCGCCGTTCCGGCTCCATAACCTGGTGATTCACGATCCCTTAATCGACCTCATGGGGGATTCCGTTAACCTCGGAGCTCTCGGAGGGCGAGGTGACCTATGGAAGCGGTAAGAGTCCTTTGTCTCGATTTGAATTCGGAATCTGGATCTGCAAGGGCGCTAGGGGACATTCTTGAGTCCTGCCCAAGCCGACCCATCAACGTCGAATACGACCCCATCAGTCCCGCCATAGATGCTGTCTCAGTCGGGGAGATTCACCAAAGGATTTCGCGTTTTCAGCCCAGCCTGCTGTTCATCCTCCTCTCTTCCGATTCCGCGAAACAGGCGACCGCGCTCGTCGAGAATCTAAACAAAGCATGGTCCGCGGTCCCGATCGTCGCGATCGTCGAAGGAAACAAGCCGCAAGAAATTGAGGAATTGCTCAAAGTCGGCGTAGCGTATTTTATCATTCCCCCTCTCAGGGCAATGGATGTCCTTCCGCGTCTGTGCCGGCTCTTGGGCCGAGAGAACCAGAGCGATGTATTGAAGCTCACTCTCAGAGAAAGGCTGAGATTCAGACAACTGAAGGAGTTGGTTGGGCAGAGCCCCTCCTTTATGGCTGAGATGGAAAAGATCCCTGCCTTAGCGAAATGCGACACAAGCGTGTTGATCTCGGGGGAGACCGGCACCGGGAAGGAGTTGTTTGCCCGGGCCATCCACTATCTCAGCAAGAGAGCGAGCAAGCCTTTCATTCCCTTCAGTTGCGGCGCTGTCCCGGTGGAATTGGTGGAAAATGAGCTCTTCGGCCACACTCGAGGCGCCTTCACCAGTGCCAACTCATCGCGGCCCGGCTTAGTTCGCGAGTGCGAGGGGGGCACCCTCTTTGTCGACGAGGTTGACTGCCTGCCCCTTGCTGCCCAGGCCAAGCTTTCGCGGTTTCTCCAGGAAAGGGAGTATAGACAGCTTGGGTCGGTCAAGATCCAGTACGCCGACGTGCGAGTGATCGCCGCCACCAATGTTGATTTGGGGAAGGCCGTAAGGGAAGGAAGATTCCGCCAGGATCTTTACTATCGTCTCCGTGTCATTCCTCTGATGTTACCTCCGCTCCGGGAACGTAGAGGAGATATTCCGCTCCTGGCGAGGCATTTTTTGACCAAATACAGTGTGGAAGCCGGGAAATCCATTATTGACCTAAGCCCTACGGCCATGAAAAAGCTCCTGCGATATGATTGGCCGGGAAACGCGAGAGAATTGAAGCATGTTATCGAAAGAGCCGTCGTGTTTTCCGATAAACAGGTTATTCAAGTTGTCGATATTGATCTGACATTTTCAGAAAATAGTCAAAAAATTCTATCATTCAGTGCAGCAAAATCCAGAGTCGTTGCCCAATTTGAAAAAAATTATATCGATGATCTCTTGCGATCACATGCCGGATGTATCGCCAAAGCGGCTCGGACAGCCGGAAAAAACCGGCGCGCTTTCTGGGAACTGATTCGAAAACACAAGATCGACGTCCGACAGTTCAGGCCAAACGGTCACCAGAACCTCGGATAACAGTCGTAATGAGACGAGCAGCTTCTCTTTCTCGATCCCAGAGAGAAACGAAACGAAGCAGACGGCCCAAAGGATTCCATACGTGAAGGTACATCGACCCTTGGCGAGGGGAACTTCGGTCCGCGCCTGAGTCGGCTCCCAGTCCACGGCGCTGCCGGGAGGTAGGACAATGTCAGACAAGAGTGCCGCAAGGTTCCTCACGAATCTGCTCCAGCGGGTTGTTGCCTGCCCGGGTCCCGAGAGCACCGGTGTGCTCGACCCCCGCTTCCTCGCCGTCGTTGAGAACATGCCGTACTGCTGTTTCGGGCCGGATGATCGCTGGCTTACCGGCATGGAAGAGCGTCGAGCCGATTACCTCATCCTGACAGGCTCACCGGTACCGGCGCAGTCCGAGTCGGAGAAGGTTTTCATGGCGGTATTGATTCTCTTCCTGGGCGCCCATGGCGATCAACTCGCCATCTGTAGCGGCTGCGGAAGGTTGTTTCTGAGATATCTCAGGAACGCCAAGGGAAAACGTCTGCAAGGTTGCTGCTCGGGAGAGTGCTGTCGGAGATGCCAGCGCATGAGACGAGACTTTCGGCGAAAGGGGACTGCGGGGAACCGTTCCTGGCGACACCGCTACCAAGAATATTTCTCGCTCTGCACAGAGCCCAGTGGCTCCAAGACGGCGAAGGGCCCTGGGCGGGAATACCCTCTTCATGGCTGCTCCCTGCGTTCGAAAAGGGCGAAGGGATTCAAGGGGACGCATGCGGCCGGACTTCCATACACGCTCCCGACATCGGCCATCAAGAGTTGAGGGTGACTATGCCACGCGTCCCCTGGGACAAATTTGTCCTACCGACCGTTGCCCCCGCGGGTTCTCCATGGAGCTCTCGATGATGAGTGCGTAATGGCTTAGCAATATGACAGATTCAGCGAATCCCTCCCGGGGAACCCACGGTATCGGACAGGTTAGTAATGCTAAGTTCAAGAGCAATAAGGTTAGCAATGGTGTATATCCAGGCGCTTTGTCTACGCCAGTCCTCGGCGATCGAGGACAAAAAGATCCTCTCTAAAGTGGTTTCAGTGTGTCGGGAAGAATTTGATAGAGACCGTCGAACATGATGCAACCTATTGATTCGTCTCGAGAAGAGAGTCTTGGTTTGGTTCCCCGAGTTAAGGAGAAATCACTGGCACACGAATTGCGTTATCGACAGATCAAGGGTGGATTCTAGCAACTGGCATTCATATCCCCAGAACACGTTTCTTTATGTAGCGTCTCGATCGAAATAGCTGGTGGTTCGTGTGCAAAGTTCACGGTGGATTCCGAGCGGAGGAATGGGTGTCGTATGAGTAAGTTCTTCCATGACGGATCACGCTCCTCAGAGAAAAATGCGGTGGCGGGTGAGATTCTCTCTTATCTGGCCAACCGTCCACAGGCAAGCGACACATTGGAGGGAATCCTCGACTGGTGGCTGCTGCAACAAAAGATAGAGTACCAAGCAAAGGTCGTGAGAGACGCTCTCGCCGAGCTGGTTGAACGGGGATTTCTTGTTAAGGAGGTGACAAAGGATTCACGAATTCACTATCGGGCCACTCAGAAAAGAGATTGAGTGCTGTAGTTAGTGACCAAGAAAAGGGACAAATGAGATTCCTATCACGTTCAACACACGCCGGCCGCTGGGGCTGGCTGTGGAGGCATCGGGTAACAGCCGTTTTCCTAAAATCTTTCAAGCCATTGGGTAGCTGTTGATGAGGACGAGCTGGTCGGGATGCATGGAGATCCTGAGGCCTTGCTTCGCAGTGTAGCGCCCGATAGCGCGCAACTGTTTGCCGAAGTGAGCTCCCTAGTCGAAGGAGCAGATAGGATTGAGAGGCAAAGGGCACGAGATCGGAACTGATCCGGAAGAAGAGAAGCCCCTTATCGACGTTGTACCTGAGGATTCCCTCCAGACAGTCAAGGTTCTTCTGGACGGTCCAGATGAGCCGATCTTCAGATAGGAGGCGAGGCGGAAGGTCGAGTTGGCTGTGCAACCGATGCTCCGATTGATGCGCCGATAATCTGCTTTTACCCAACCCATTGCCTCACAGAAAGGAGGGTGTTCTGTGGAAATGCTCGTATGTATTAAGCAGGTACCGGGGTCTTCCGAAGTCGAAATGGATAAGGAAACAGGTGTCTTGAAAAGGAGTGGCGTCGATTCCAAAATGAACCCCTATGATTTGTATGCGCTAGAAACGGCGATGCGAATCAAGAAAGACACGGGCGCCAAAGTCGGTGTGATCAGTATGGGGCCGCCGCAAGCCAAAGCGGTTATCAGTGAGGCCTATATGATGGGGGCAGACACAGGGGCCCTGTTATCCGACCGGCAGTTTGCCGGGGCTGATGTGTGGGCAACCTCATTCACGCTCTCCCAAGGCGTTAAGAAGGTGGGAATGCCCGATTTGATTATCTGCGGCAAGCAGACTACCGATGGCGATACTGCACAGGTAGGGCCTGAGTTGGCGGAATTTCTGGGCATCCCCCATGTGGCCAATGTAATCAAAATAATTGAGGTCAAAGATCAGGCCATTGTCGTCGATATGGACCTGCCCAACACGGTCCTGACCGTTGAAATCGAGTTTCCGTGCCTCATTGCCGTAGAGAAAGGGATATTTGAGCCGCGGCTGCCGTCATTCAAGTTGAAAATAGAGACGAAAGACCGGGAAATCCCCGTCTATGGCTTGAAAGACCTTGCAGACAAGGATCCCAAAAAATACGGCTTAGACGGCTCTCCGACACGGGTTGTAAGAGTATTCCCACCCGAGGGCAAAGCCGAGAGCGAGATGTGGAGGGGCAGCGGAGATGAACTGGCCGAGAAGTTATTTGCGAAACTGATCGAAGGGAAATTTGTATAAGGGGGGTCCCATGGGAAAAATAATTGTTCACCAAGAGAAAATTACGGATTACGAAGAGTTGACAGAACTGTGTCCTTTTGATGCGATTCAGGTGGTTGCACGTGCTGTCAGCGAGAAAGAGCGAGCAGCCGCTAAAGCCAAAGGGCATTACTCTTTCGATAAGGCCGTTACAATAAACCAAAATTGTAAAGTCTGTAAGCTATGCGTCAAAAATGGTCCGCCGGGCATTTTTGAATTCTTTGAAGAGGTGGTTGCGGCCATCGACAAGAGCCTGTGGAGAGGGATCGCCGTATATGTGGACCATGAAGACGGAGAGATTCACCCTGTCACCTATGAGCTCATCGGTAAGGCCAGAGAGATGGCCGATAAAATCGGTCATCCAGTTTACTGTGTTTTCATGGGATACAATATCAGGGACCGGGCCGAGGATCTTTTGCGTTACGGTGTAGACGAGGTGTTCCTGTACGAGGACGAGGAACTGGCGCATTTTCGCATTGA
>Ga0209253_10003348_pt1 | contig 14126 bp, 15 predicted proteins | sample FrelakmetBRP12BR_FD_187145 | JGI IMG/M metagenome (GOLD analysis project Ga0209253, IMG submission 187145) | Freshwater lake sediment microbial communities from the University of Notre Dame, USA, for methane emissions studies - BRP12 BR (SPAdes)... | ecosystem: Environmental > Aquatic >...
ACATACAGAAAAATCCCTTTACAGCCTGAAACAACGCACAGCGCCATGCAGAAAATGATGATAAGCGGCCGCATAACTGGTGAGCAAAAAAATGTAGTCTTCATACTCGTTACCCCCTGTCCGTTGATTGTGTTGTTACAAAATTAACCACAGAAAACGCAGAGAAAATAATTAAAGGCCGAAAGCTGACAGCTGAAAGCTATTAGCTTTTTTTAGAACACAGAGTATCCCTCAGTGGGCTCTGTGGTTTTAATTTGCCTGATAACATTAAAAAAGCTTTTTGCTGTCAAGCAGAAACGTAACCGGACCGTCGTTGAGAATAGACACTTCCATGTCTGCCTGAAAAACCCCGGACGCCACACGGATGCCCTGGTTTCTGATGCTGGAGATGAAATCATTATAAAATGCCTGTGCTTTTTCAGGCGCTGCGGCTTCAGTAAAGGAGGGGCGCCGCCCTCTGCGGCAGTCGGCAAGCAGCGTGAACTGTGAGACAACCAGCATTGCACCGCCCACTTCCTGCAGGCCCCGGTTCATCCTGCCCTCAGCATCCTCAAAAGCCCGCAGGTTAATGATTTTAGAAATCAGATACTCAAGGTCGTGAGGGGTATCATCGTGAGCAACACCAAGAAATACCAGAAACCCTGTTCCAATGCTTCCCGTCTCAGCCCCGGCAACTGTTACTGAGGACTGTTTTACCCGTTGCACTACTGCCCGCACATCATTACCTCTACCAGGCTGTTGAAAAACACCCATCTGCTTCGTTGCGCTCATCCTTCGTCATTGCGACGTACGGTAAGAGTACGCCTCATTCCTCAGGGTTTCGCGCGCCTTGCATCTGGATGTTTTTGACCAGTCTGTAAAATATTACTTTTTCAGCAACCTGCTTATGCGCTCCCTGAACCCCGCTTGAATCTTGACAATCAGCAGAAATACCTATATAAAATTATAGCAGGACCATATTACACATTTTCCCGCGAGAATCAAAGAAAATAGTCCATTTTGGAATAGTTACGAGTATGAAGTTTCTGGCAAAACTGTTTCTCCTCGCAGCAACGGGGACTTTTTTTTATGCCGGGATGTTTCCGGCAGCGGCGCTGCATGCCGCGCCGTTCACCATTGTCTATTCGAACGATGTGCTGGGAGAGCTTGAGCTCTGCGGCTGTGACGATGAGCAGCTGGGCGGCCTTTCCCGTAAAGCCTCGGTCATCACCGACCTGAAGAAGGAGGGCCGGCCGGTGCTGGTGCTCGATGCGGGAAATCTTTTTTTCAAAGAAAAGCCGGGCACCACCATTGAAAAGAAGGAATTTCTGCTCAAGTCAGAGTATATCCTTGATGCCTACCGGCAGATAGGGTGCGATGCATTCAATGTGGGAGAGACCGATCTGTTTCTCGGCCTGGGCCATTTGCAGGAGCTGAAAAAGAAAGCGTTGTTTCCGTTTTTGTCTGCCAACCTGCTGGACAGAAAATCCAACAAGCCCCTGTTTGAGCAGTTCATAATAAAAGAAACAGCCGGTATAAAAGTCGGCATTATCGGCCTTTTCTCCAATACCTGCCGGATAGATCCGTCCCTTTCCGCCCAGGACCCGATTGCTGCTGCAAAAAAAATAGCTGCGCAGATCCGGCCGCGCATCACCATGCTCATTGTTCTGTCTAATCTGGGGCTTGAGCAAGACCGGGCGCTTGCCAGGCAAGTCCCCGGCATCGATCTCATCATAGGCGGGAGAGCCACCGCGCGCCTGCCGGAGCCGGTTAAAGAAGGTAAAACCCTTATTGTGCAGGCCTACAACAGGGGTCAATATCTCGGCAAACTCGAGGTTTCCCCATCAGGCGCATTGGTTTCCCTGCGCGACACCCTCATGCCGCTCACGGAAAATATTCCCGATGATAAAAATATCAGCACCTTAACCAAGGAATACCGGTCAACGCTTATCGCCATGAACCGCATAGAATTTTTCAAGGAAAAGATGAATGAGAAGAAGAATGGCGCGCCGGGCGAGACCCTCTATGCGGGGGCTGAGAAGTGCGCGACCTGTCATCAGCCCCAGTATGATAACTGGCTGAATACAGCTCATTCCCAGGCGTTTGAAACGCTGATGAAAAACTGCAACCATTTTGATATAGAATGCCTGCCCTGTCATACCACCGGATTCAAGGAGCCGGGCGGCTACACCATAGCCCAGGGAGAAAAATCCCCGTTTTTGCATGTGCAGTGCGAATCCTGTCACGGCCCGGGAAAGAAGCACAAGGGCAAGGGTGATATCGTGCGCAATGCCGGAGAAGGTGTCTGCAAACAGTGCCATGATGAAAAGAACAGCCCGCGCTTTAATTACAGCGCATACCTTCCCATCGTGAAATGTCCGGTTACTAAAAAATAACGTTAAAGTCTTTGCTGGCGTGCAAGATGAAAGGTGCTTACTATGACCGTTAACACCAAACTATCATGCGCCGTGGTTGGCGCCGAAGGCAGGATGGGCAGACGCATCTGCGAGCTGATTGCGCAATCAGCTCGATTTTACCTGGCTGGCGCAACAGAGCGGGCTGATCATCCACATCTTGGCAAGACCATCCGGGAGGTCCTGGCGACTGTTCCCTCTGATGAGAAGATCGCCGGCAGCCTGGATGAACTCGTCACGCCGTTTGACGTGATCATTGATTTTACGTTTCCCCCGGTCTCCATGGAGACCGCGCGGTTTGCCGGCCGCAGCAAAAAGGCCGCGGTGATCGGCAGCACTGGATTTTCTCCCGGGCAGATGGCGGAGATACAATCCCTGGCCGGAAACTTCCCCTGCGTTTGTGCCCCGAATATGAGTACCGGGGTCAATACGCTGTTTAAACTGGTCGGCGAGGTGGCACAGATCCTGGGAGAAGATTTTGATGCAGAAGTGCTTGAGGTGCATCACCATAACAAGAAAGATGCACCCAGCGGCACGGCGTTACAGATAGCCCGGATACTTGCAGATGCCTACGGCAGGGACCTCTCTCACGTGGGGGTCTACGAGCGCAAGGGTATTATCGGCGAGCGGAAAAAAGATGAAATAGGCATCCAGACCCTGCGCGCCGGTGACATCGTGGGTGAGCACACGGTGCTGTTCTGCGGCCAGGGAGAGCGGCTGGAGCTGATACACCGGGCACACAGCCGGGACACCTTTGTCTATGGGGCGCTGCGCGCAGCCCAATGGGTGATTGACCGGCCCAACGGCTTATATGACATGCAGGACGTACTGGGATTGAAATAGAAGACAGAGGACAGAAAACCCTCCTGTCTGTCTTCTGAATGTCTGTAATCTGAAAATCTAATAAAGAGGAGCATATGGAGATCATTCAGGCACAGCGGTTGAAGCAGCTTCCACCATATCTTTTTGCCCAGATTGACCGGATGAAGCAGGAGGTAAAAGCACAAGGCGCAGATATCATTGACCTGGGCATCGGGGACCCTGATCAGCCGACACCAGCGCATATCATAGAGAAATTGCAGCAGGCCGGGGGCAATGGGGAAAATCACCGCTACCCCAGTTATGAGGGCATGGCGGTGTTCCGCGAAGCAGTGGCGCAGTGGTACGGGAAGCGTTTCAATGTAGCGCTTGACCCCCGGGATGAAGTGGTTTCACTCATCGGCTCAAAAGAGGGCATTGCCCATATACCGCTTGCCTTTGTCAACCCGGGAGAGCGGGTGCTGGTGCCGAGCCCGGGCTATCCGGTGTATAAGACGTCAACCCTGTTTGCCGGCGGCGTGCAGGAGATAATGCCGCTCAGACGGGAAAACAAATTTCTTCCTGATTTCAGCAAAATTCCTGAAAGAGCTCTCAGCGAAGCGCGGCTCATGTTCCTCAATTATCCCAACAACCCGACGGCCGCGGTGGCAGAACCGGCATTCTTTGAAGAGGCGGTTGCGCTCGCGAAAAAGCACAACATCATCATCTGCCATGACTGCGCCTACTCTGAGATAGCCTTTGACGGATACCGGCCGGTAAGCTTTCTTGAGGTTAGCGGCGCCCGTGACGTATGCATTGAGTTTCATTCCCTGTCAAAGACCTATAACATGACCGGCTGGCGCATCGGTTTTGCCGTGGGTAACCGGGATATTGTTGCCGGCCTCGGGAAAATAAAAACCAATATCGATTCAGGAATTTTTCAGGCAATCCAGTGGGCAGGTGTGGCAGCGCTGCAGGGAGACCAGCAGTGCGTGGAGCGGATGAGAAAAATCTATCAGGAGCGCAGGGATGTGCTCGCGGCCGGGCTGAAGAGCGCGGGCCTTGATTTTGATCTGCCCCGGGCAACCTTCTATTTGTGGGTGTGCGTGCCGCGCGGCTACAACGCTTCCGAGTTCACCATGCACCTGCTGCAGAAGGCGGGGATTGTTACCACTCCCGGCAGCGGCTTTGGTGAAGAAGGGGAAGGCTATATCCGTATGGCCCTGACCGTTGATAAAGAGCGGATGCAGGAGGCGGTGGAGCGGATAAAAAAAGTGGGCTTCTAAGCCTGTTTGTTTAACGTTTAATGTTTCATGTTTAAAGTTTTTCGACCGTAAACTTTAAACTTCATACTTGAAACCAGGCAGTATGCACAACATCGCATTCATAGGCATCGGCTCAAATAAGGGCGACCGGAAAAAGGCCTGCTCTGATGCCATCACCGCCCTTGATGCCTGGAGCGGCTGCAGGGTCATGAAAATTTCCTCTTTCTATGAATCAGAGCCGTGGGGGTATGAAGAGCAGGGGCTGTTCATAAACTGCGCTGTGAAAATAGAGACCGGCGCGGACGCGTTCACGTTACTGGCGTTTCTGCAGGCAACAGAGCGGCGGCTGGGAAAAGAGAAAGAGTTTCTCTGGGGCCCGCGCACCATTGATCTTGATCTGCTCTTTTTTAATCAGGATGTAATTGACGCGCCCGGGCTTAAAGTGCCGCACCCGTTTCTGCATCAGCGGCGCTTTGTGCTCGAGCCATTGACAGAGATTGAGCCGTCCTGGATGCACCCTGTTCTCAAGCAGCCGGTGGAGAAACTTCTGCAGCAGGTGAGTGACACTAAAAAAATTGTGAAGCTCCCCGCCCACAGGGCAGGGCTTCCCGGCAATTAATTATTATCATTAGATACCTGCCGTTTCATCCCCTCTTACATTAGCGGGTGAAACGGCAGGATACCGGAAAAACTGGCTGAGGCCCGCACGTGATTCGCTACATCATACTTACTATTTTTATCTATCTCTGTTTTAAAGCGGTCAAGGATGTGATTATAAAGCCGCTTCTGAAACAGTACCGGCAGAGTTACCGGCCGGCAGCGGGGAACCCGATGCGCGCTATAGGCGAGATGGTACAGGACCCGGTGTGCAACGTGTATATCCAGAAGAGCACTGCCCTTAGAAAAACAGTGTCCGGCGAAGTCTATTATTTTTGCAGCAGCGCGTGCATGATGAAATTTAAGGAAGGTGCTGACCGGGAACAAGCCTGCTGACCGGTGCGTGCAGCAGGCTTGCGGTTGATGCTTATTCTTCTTCGGCAGGTTTCTGCTTCTGCAGCTCATCGAGTTTCTGCTGTGCCTTCTGCGCCAGCTCACCATTCGGGTATTCGCTCAACAGCATCTCCAGCCGTGCCCTGGCAGCAACGACATCACTTATGGCGCTGAACGAAAGTGCCTGCTTGTAATAGGCTTCAGCCGTCTTATTGCTTTTGGGATAGTTTTTTATCAGCTCTTCAAGCGCCACAATCGCTTCTTCAAATTTATTCTGCTTAAAATAGCTCTCACCAATCCAGAACTGGGCATTGTCGGCCAGGTCACTCTCCTTGTATTTCTGCAGAAAACTATTAAACTGCTGCCGGGCGCCTTCATAGTTTCCCGACCGCAGCGTGTTGTACGCCTCGTTGTAGACCCCCTCCGGAGTTGGCGCCGGCGGAAGCGCGGCAGGGCTTTGCGGGGGAGCAGGCTGGCCCGTGCCGGCCGCCTGTTTTTTTGCCAGAGCTGAATAGGGGCTTGGTGACCAGACATTTTCTATGCCGTTGCCGGATACGGAATTGGCAGGTTTTTTTGCCATCGGAGCAGACGCAATGCCGGCCCCTGATTCAAGCACCTGCAAACGGTTGTGCAGGACGGAGAGCTGCTCGTCTTTTTCCTTGAGCACGGCAATGATCTCGTTCTGGAGGCTGCGCGCTTCTGCCAGGGACCGGTCCAGCTTGAGGGTGTTCTGTTCAGCGCTTCCCTGCAGCGTCTGCAGGTTCTGCCTGATACTGTCTAGTTCATCTGTCCGTTCTGCCTGGGTTTTGCGCAGCGCTGCAAGCGACCGGTTGATCTCCTGGGTGCTTTGCTGGAGCGCGCTGATATCCTGTTCATGGCGTGCTACTGCGGGCTCAATGAGGCCGGCGCAGCCGGACGCCATAAGCGCGGTCGCTATAGTAAGCAGGCCCAGATAAAAAATATTGCACCATCTTTTCATAGTACTCCAAACCATGCAGTGTTAAAGGCCTCTCTGCACAACCATAGAGAGGCCTTTACCGGGTTATTTACGGTGTGCTTTATTATCTATAGAGAAAATGATCGCGCCTGTTTTTTGACCATGCTGCTTCTGTGTGACCAGGGTCTATTGGCCGCTCTTTGCCATAGCTGAGGGTAGATATCCGGTCAGCATTGACGCCCAGCTGGACAAGATATTGCTTGGCAGCGTGCGCTCTGCGCTCTCCGAGGGCTAAATTATATTCCGCAGTGCCCCGCTCATCGCAATGCCCTTCGACCAGCACCTGGACGGAGGTATTTTTCAGCAGCCATTCCCCGAGCTTGTTTAAGCTTTCCTTTGCCTCGGGGCTGAGGGTGACCCGGTCATATTCAAAAGAGATGTCCTTGAAATAGGCGGCCATTTCCGGCGTCGGATCATTCCATTGGGGGCCGCCGCTGCGGGCTTCTTCAAGGCCTTCTTCTCCCGGTTTGTTCATTCCCTCTCCAGCAGTTTCCTCGCCGAGACCGGCGTCCTTTTTTACCGCCTTTTTAGTACATGCTCCGGTCACCATCAGAAAGCAGACCAGAACCACTGCAAGTAGTACCTGTGTGTAACGTTTCATCTTTTTACCTCCCTTAGCTGAAATTTATTTATGTTGATGCTGTTTTTTCTGTCAGGTAACGGTGGTGCCCCGTTTATTTGAGAAACGGTGACCAGGCCGGGTTGTTTTTTTCACCGGCTCCGCCGGATATCTTCTTCTGTCCGGTTCCATCAGAACGCATGATGTAAATCTCATTTTTACCGGAGCGGTTGGAGCTGAATGTAATGTAGCGGCCGTCAGGTGACCAGGCAGGGTCTTCATTTCTTCCCTGGTTATGGGTCAGCTGCTGGAACAGGGTGCCATCAGTATTGATGACAAAGATATTGAAGGTGCCACCCTGCTGCCCTGCATATACTATTTTGTTTCCCTTGGGTGACCAGTCAGGGGATGTATTGTAGGAGCCCTCAAAGGTTATTCGTCGGACTTTTTTGCCGGCCAGCTCCAGCATAAAAATCTGCGGGGACCCGGAGCGGCTTGAAACAAAGGCGATGGCGTCACCAGCAGGTGACCACGTTGGAGAAACATCATTTGCCGGGTCGTCGGTCAGTCGCTCAAGATCTCTGGTTGCAACGTCCAGTGCATAGATTTCTGAATTACCGTTCTTTAGGCTCAATGTCAAGGCAATTCTTCTGCCGTCAGGCGACCACGCCGGAGTAATATTGATGCCTTTTTTATGAGAAACCCGTTCAGTTTTTCCGCTGGCCAGATCTTTGATATAGAGATCGGGGTTCCCGTCCGTATATGAGGTGAAGGCAATTTTTTTACCGTCAGGCGACCATGCCGGACTCAGGCAGATGGAGTTCATTTCGGTAATGGTCTCAGCATGGGCGCCGTCAAAATCCATGATGCTGATTTCTTTAGTTCCCTGGGAGCGTTTTTCAAAGGCAATCCTGGTCTCAAAGACGCTCTGCTCGCCGGCGAGGCTTTTAAATATTTCATTGGAAAATTTGTGGGCGATAAGCCGGGCGTCTTCGGCCCGGCCAAAATAGCGCTTGCCCACGATTGACTGCCGCTGCACTGCATCGAACAGGCGCAGCTCTGCGACCAGTTCACTGCCGTTCACGGAGATGCCGCCGGTAACCAGCGCCTCGGCCCCGATAATGGTCCAGCTGTCCCATTTGATGGTATCCAACGTGGTACCGGAAGAGGCCGGGTCCGAAGACACCGCGCTTGCGTCAAGAACGCGGAAGAACCCTGAAAGGTCAAGGTCCTGCCGGATGACCGTGGCCATTTTTGCGGCGATATTTTCAGTGTCCGGCTGGGAGCCGGTGTTTTTAAAAGCGGGTACTGCTATCGGCAGGCGCGTGGCAAACGGGGACAGGATGTCAAGGTAGACCTTGGCGAGAGCACTGCCGGGCAGTGTAATAAGCATGATTGCTGCAAAGAGTATGCATATAAGGGCTGATCGTTTCATGATGTTATTGAGCTTTCTGCTGTGGAATAAAACGGATTCCGATTTCTAAATAATTTTCGCGGAAATCATCCGGCAGCGGCGGCAGGGGATCGGCCTTCTTCAGGGCATTCATAACCGAAGCATCGAGCTGGCGGTTCCCGGACGCTTTTTCAAAGCTTGCTCCCAGAATTTTTCCATCCCTCTGGATTTTTATAACGACGATAACCTCTCGCGAACCTTCTTTCTCCGTGACATAGTCGGGCAGTATCCACGACTGGTAGATTTTTTCGTAAAGGGCCTGGTAGTAGCGGCTGAAGCGAAGGTTCGCTGCCGCACCTCCTCCGCCGGGGCCACCCGGTCCCGCTCCCGGCACGCCGCCTCCGGTGCCCTGCTCGCGGGTCTCAGTCTGGGCTTCAGAAGAGGTTTTCTCAGCCCCGGCTGCGACCGGGTTTTCTTCAGCAGAGCCTGCTGCTCTGCCTTCAGCCGCTTCCGGTTCCGGCCGCTGCGGCGCAAGCTTTTTTTCTTTTGCCGGAATGTCGAGCACCGGGTGAGAGCGCCCGGCCTGAACCTTTACCTGTGATTCTATTGCGGCGGGGCCCTTCCAGAGCTTGACGTGCTGCTTTTTAACTTCTCCCGCTGCTGACGTACCGGAGGTTTTCCCGGCACTGCCGGCAAACGGAGCTCCGCCCGACGGCAGCCCCACCAGATCAACTGAATAGGTCGGTGAATAAAAAATATTCCGCGATGAAGACGGCGGCAGCCCCATAATAACGCCAAAGGCCACCAGGTGCACCACACCTGACAGCACCACCATCCACTTTAGTTGTGGCTCTGCAGGATGGGAGCCGGAAAAAGGGGACGAGGTAAGTAACTGCGGTGCGGTCATTTCTCCTCGAGCGGTGCGGTCACCATTCCCAGCTTTTCAATGCCAGCCTCTTTCACCGCGGCAACGACGCTGATGACAAACCCGTAGGGAAGATCCTTGTCAGCTCGCAAGAACAGCTCTTTGTCCGTGCGCTGGCTGAAAATGCTCACCAGCTTCTCCTTGATACGGGAGCCATCGATCTCCATTTCATTCAGGAAAATGCGCCTATCTTTGTTAAGAGACAGGGTAAGGTGCTCCTGCTGGACCGAGATGGTCTTTGCTGCTGCCTGGGGCAGCTGCACATCAACCCCCTGCTGCACCAGCGGTGCTGCAACCATGAAGATGATCAGCAGCACCAGCATGACATCAACCATCGGCGTGACATTGATGTCCGCCATCGGGCCTGATGATCTATCGCCTCCGGTCATTGCTGGGCCTTCCTTGTTGCTTCAAAGTTTCTCTGAATAATATTTAAAAACTCCGAGGAAAAGTTGTCCATTTCCGAAGACAGGGTTTTTACTTTGCCCAGGTAGTAATTATAGGCAACCACTGCCGGAATAGCGGCAAACAGGCCGACCGCCGTTGCGATCAGCGCTTCTGAAATACCGGGGGCTACGGTGGCGAGGTTGGTTGAGCCGCGCACGCCGATCTTGCGGAAGGCATCCATGATGCCCCAGACCGTACCAAACAGCCCGATAAAGGGCGAGGTAGAGCCGGTGGTGGCAAGAAAGTTGAGATTTTTTTCCAGCCTGGTGCGCTCGGCTATCATGGCCTGTTCCAGCGCCCTGCGGATATTACCCATACCCATGATGGGAGAGATGAGGTCCAGGTCAGAGCTTGACTGCCCCAGGTCCTGCATGGGACTGGTGGCAAGCTTTCTGACTTTTTCCAGCTCGATATAGCCGGAGCGGAAAATTTCCGCCAGGGGGCTGTTCTGGAGCTTTTTGGCCTCCGCATAAATCTGCGAGAGCTTGGCCGTCTCCCAGAACATTCCCAGAAACAGCTCAGTCTCCTTAATGGCCGAGCGAATAACGCGGAATTTTAAGAAGATAATCCCCCAGGAAATGATGGAGAAGAGCATGAGCAGCAGGAGCACCATCTTTACCGTAGGGCCGGCATTCAGAACGAGATCCCAGACATTATCCTGCAGGCCGGTGGAGATGTCGCCTGATGTTACCACTGATGGAAGTATTGCCAGAGATAGCGTATCTAACATATAGCCTAAATCATCTCCTGATAATAAGAATAGTTGCTGCTGAAACTATTTCACACTTTAAAAATCATGTCAACGCTTCTATGGCTTTCTGTATCCGGTCGAGCCCCTTTTCAATGTTGGCAAAGGATGTTGCATAGGAGAGGCGGATGTTTTCATCGGCACCAAACGCAACGCCCGGCACTACCGCAACGTTTACTGACTCGAGCAGATACTGGGTAAAGGTCGAGGAATCGGCAATGGTCAGGCTGCCGGCCTTGCGGCCATAAACCCCGGAAACATTGGGGAAGGCATAGAAGGCGCCGCTTGGCTTGAAGCAGGAGACACCGGGCATGGCATTGAGCCGGTCAACCATATAGGTCCGGCGCCGGTCAAATTCTTTCACCATCATGGGGATGAAATCCTGCGGCCCGTTGAGTGCTTCAAGGCTTGCCTTCTGCGCAATCGAGGTCGGGTTTGAGGTGCTCTGGCTCTGGATGTTGGTCATGGCGCTGATCACGTCCTTTGGCCCCGCAGCATAGCCGATTCTCCAGCCGGTCATGGAGTAGGATTTGGAGACCCCGTTCACCACAAGGGTCTGCGGTTTCAGCGCCGGGTCGCAGGAGGCAATGCTGGAGAATTGAAAACCGTCATAGATGAGCTTTTCATAAATTTCATCAGAGATGACAATGATGCCCTTCTTCAGTACCACCCGGGCGATGGCAGTGAGGTCTTCTTTTGAGTAGGATGCGCCGGTCGGGTTTGACGGCGAGTTGAGAATCAGGGCCTTGGTCTTCGGGGTGATGGCCTTCTCCAGGTCCTGCGCGGTCATTCTGAAACCGGTTTTTTCCGTGGTTTTAATAATCACCGGGGTGCCTCCGGCGAGCATCACCATGTCAGGATATGAGACCCAGTAGGGCGCGGGAATCAAGACCTCATCGCCCTCTTCAAACAGGGCCTGGCAGATATTATAGAGCGAGTGCTTTGCCCCGCAGGAGATGAGAATCTCCGGGGGCGTGTAGTCCAGGTTGTTGTCCTGCTTGAATTTCTGGCAGACGGCTTTTTTCAGCTCTTCGGTGCCGCCGGCGGGAGTGTACTTGGTAAATCCGGCTTTGATCGCTTTAATGGCCGCCTCTTTAATGTTATCCGGGGTATCAAAATCAGGCTCCCCTGCGCCAAATCCGACCACATCAATCCCCTGTGCCAGCAGCGCCTTGGCCTTGGCATCAACCGCCAGCGTGGGGGATGGCTTTATTTCTTTTACGCGTCGTGCAAGCTGCATACAACTGCCTCCTGTTATTTAGATAATGTATTAAATTTAACCGCAGTCCCGATTCCCGAAAGATTTCGAGATATCGGGAAGACTGAGAAAAAATGGCTGACAGCTATTAGCTATCTGCCTTGTTTCCTGCTTTCTTTGGTTTTGTTTTTTTCCCTTTTATGCTCTTAATTTTTTCCTGCAGCCGCTCACATACTATATCCGGCACCAGCCCAGAAACACAGGCGCCGGACAGGGCGGCCTGCTTGATAACACTTGAGTTTACAAAGAACCACTGCATGCCGGTCATCATGAAGATGGTGTCAATGGTGCGGTCCAGTTTGCGGTTCATAAAGGTCATCTGAAATTCGTACTCAAAGTCAGATGTGGCGCGCAGCCCGCGCAGCACTACGTGCACGCCCTTGCCCCGGCAGTAGTCAACGAGCAGCCCGTCAAAGGAGTCGACGATGATGCGGTGGCTTTCCGGGTTATTGGCAAAGGACAGGCGGATCATCTCCTTGCGCTCTTCAACCGTGAACATGGGCGCCTTGGTCATATTGTTGGCGATCGCAACAATAATTTTGTCAAAAATATGCAGGCCCCGTTCTATCAGATTGATGTGACCGTTGGTGATGGGATCAAATGACCCCGGATAAATACAGTAACTTTCATTATTATCTTTCATGTTCCATCCGCCCGTTGCAATTAATAGTGAGGTTGTGTCAGGACCATCAATCCGCGCTCATCCCGATGCCGCAAAAAAAGAGACCATGGTCTGGCCATACCGTCTCTTGTCAAAGAGCGATAATGAACCGTAGCGCTCTTCAAGGGGATCACGGATAAAATGCTCACACAATATGATGCCCTGTTTGCTGCATAGCGTTCCTGCTGCCAGGGTCTCCAGAGTGGCGTGGGCCAGGCCCTTGCCGTAGGGAGGGTCAATAAAAATGAGGTCAAAAGCCTCGCCTCGTCCCTGCAGCAGCGGCAGCGCCGCGTGTACTGGAAGCCCGATTAATGCATATGCGGCCGGGTCAGTAATAAGTGATAGATTCTTCTGTAATACTGAACGCGCGTGCTGTTCCGACTCGACAAAGGTTGCCGTGCGAGCGCCCCGGCTGAGGGCTTCAATGCCCAGCGCTCCGGTGCCGGCATAAAGATCAAGAACACGTTTTTCTGCAAAGCTCTGAAAGAGGCTGCTGAGGATGTTAAAGATGGATTCGCGTGTCCGATCTGAGGTAGGCCGGATGGACAGACCCGGAAACGACTGGAGTTTTCTTCCCTTATACGCGCCGCTTATGACTCGCACCAAAGCTTCCCGCCATACCTGTAGAAATATATAGTTTTAAATTTTCTATCACTCTATCACTGTATTGTCAATTTGGATTTTTCCCGGATGCCAGAAACACGAGGGCCGCAGAGCAATAGGATGTATTGTGAACCGCATTATACCTGTTGCCATGAGAAATAACAGGCGTTATAAAGGCAGGAAAGGTAAAAATCCGGCCAAAAATCTGACATGCTATGAAAACACGAGCCAGGAGTTTTTATATCACGCTGGTTGCCGTTCTGGACAGGGTGCCGCACAAGACGGATATCCTTCTTATCATCGCGGCGATAGCGTACAGCCTGCCAAGCATCGGCTATCCGTTTGGCCGCGACCAGGCCGCGCATTTTTATGTGGGCCGCGAGTGGCTTAATGGCCTGCTGCCGTACCGTGATATTTTTGATCATAAACCCCCCGGTATTCATCTCGTTCACGCTGCAAGCATTCTGCTGCTGGGCGCGCATCAATGGTCGATACGCGCGGCAGAGCTTGTCGGGATGGTATTGATTGGCATCACAGCGTCTCGCGCGGTACGGAGAAGCCGGCCATGCAGATGCGGAGAATCAGGGGTGCTGGTATTATTGACGGTGAGTTTTTACTTTACCTGTTTTGACTACTGGGATACCGCGCAGGTTGAAACCTGGGAAGGCCTTGCCCTTGTTGCCAGTTATGCCGCAGCTGAAAAAGAACAGAAGTGGTGGCGCCGCGCGGTGCTGTCAGGATGTCTGGCAGGAGCTGCTTTCCTCTTTAAATTTCCATCCGCAATAATTTCCCTGTTCATTGCAGGAGTGGTCGCGCTTCGTTCCTGCGATGATGCCGGAAAGCGCCACTGGCTGAGGATGCCGGGTTCGCTGGCCCTTTTTGCCGGAGGCTTTGCCGGCGTATCGGGAGCATGCGCAGGGTATTTTATCCTGCGGGGCGGGTGGAGCGAGATGCTTGACATGCTGTACGGGTTTAACCGCTACTATGTATTACAGAAGCCAACCGATGCTGCGGTAGCGCTGGCATGGGTCAGTAATTTTTGGATTACTAATTGCTCCCCGTGGGTCTGTGTTGTGCTCGTCCTGTGGT
>Ga0209253_10003349_pt1 | contig 14124 bp, 8 predicted proteins | sample FrelakmetBRP12BR_FD_187145 | JGI IMG/M metagenome (GOLD analysis project Ga0209253, IMG submission 187145) | Freshwater lake sediment microbial communities from the University of Notre Dame, USA, for methane emissions studies - BRP12 BR (SPAdes)... | ecosystem: Environmental > Aquatic >...
GAAGCTCGACGCGGTCAAGTGGGACATGCTCGAGGAATGGTCGCGCACCAAGCGCGCGCCGAAGCACGCCGCCTTCCTGCACGAGCGCGAGTTCAGGCAACCGTCCTGAGCGGCAACGGCCGGCGCCGGCCCGGCGCGGCGCGGCTCAGCGGGCCAGCGGCTCGATGCTCAGCAGTTCGAGCGTGAAGGGCCCGCGCCCGTCGCGGTGATCGTCCTTGGTGATCATCACGCCGATGCCGATCACGTCGATGAAACGGATCGGCGGCGCGTCCACGGCGCGGCCGCGGAAGCTCGCCGCAAACTGCGGCCAGCGCAACCGCACGGACGTGACTTCGCCGGCGCGGGTGTCGAAGGTCGCGTAGTGCGCGTACCAGTGCTCGCCGCCGGCCGCATCGCGCGTGTACACGCGCAGCCGGTAACGGTTGCCGTCGCCGCGCACCTGCAGCGCGAAGCCGGCCGCATCGCCGCCCCGGGCCGCGGCGTCGAATGACCGGCGCACGGACGCGAAGCCGCCGTTGTTATCCAGGCTGATCTCGCCGGCAAAGCGCAGCGCGTCGCCGGCACGGCTCACGCGTGATGTCGAGACGCCGCCCATGACGCCGTCGTTGACGATGCGCCAGGCGGTCGGGTCGACGGCGAGGTTGATCGGGATGGACGCGGCCACGGCGCAGCACAGGCACAACAGCGCGGCCGCCGGAACGTACTTGGCTCCTCGCATGGAACCGAGTCTAGCGTCGACACATCCAACGCAGGTGCGCGGCAGACGCGGCGACGCGGGGCGCGACAGATCCCGGCGCCGCGACGTCGGCGTACGCTTGTCGGCCCTGAAGAAAACGCTGCCGAGATGAACGCCCCCGAGACCGTCGCTATGCGGCTCACCCTGCCGGTGCACGGCATGAGCTGCGCCTCGTGCGTGGCGCATGTCGAGAAGGCGCTCGCCGCGGTGCCCGGGGTGGCAGCGGTCGCGGTGAACCTGGCCACCGAGTCGGCCACCGTGCAGGGCGCGGCGCTGGACGCCGCGACGCTGCGTCATGCAGTCGACGAGGCCGGCTACGAGGTGCCCACCGACACGCTGCAACTGGCCATCGAGGGCATGACCTGCGCCAGCTGCGTGGCGCGGGTTGAGAAGGTGCTGGCCGCCGTGCCCGGCGTGCTGCGCGCCAGCGCGAACCTGGCCAGCGAGTCGGCGCGGGTCGAGGTGGTGCGCGGCGTCGTCAGCGCACGGACGCTTTCGAACGCAGTGCAAGCGGCCGGGTATTCGGCGCGGCTGGCGGCGGTGCCCGGAACCGCAACGGCCGCGCGCGATCCGGCCACGGCGATGAAGCGCGACGTGATCCTCGCGTTGCTGCTCGCCGCGCCGCTGGCAGCGCCGATGGCGCTGGCCCTGTTCGGCGCGCAGTTCGCACTGCCGCCCTGGCTGCAATGGATGCTCGCCACGCCGGTGCAGTTCTGGTGCGCGCGGCGTTTCTACGTCGCCGCCGCCAAGGCGGTGCGCGCCGGCAGCGGCAACATGGACCTGCTGGTGTCGATCGGCACGCTGGCCGCGTATTGCCTGTCGCTGTACCTGTGGCTGGTGGCGGGCCACGGCGAGCATCTGTACTTCGAGGCTGCCGCGGTGGTGATCGCGCTGGTGCTCGCCGGCCGCTGGCTGGAGGCGCGGGCGAAGAAGCAGACCTCGGAGGCGATCCGCCTGCTCGGCCAGCTGAAGCCGGCGACGGCCCGCGTGCTGCGCGACGCAGGCGAGCAGCAGGTGCCGCTGGAGGACGTGCTGCTTGGCGATCGCGTGGTGACGCTGCCCGGCGAGCGCATTGCGGTGGACGGCGTGATCCGCGAGGGTGCAACCTCCGTCGACGAGTCGATGCTCACCGGCGAAAGCCTGCCGGTGGACCGACACCCCGGCGACAAGGTTGCCACCGGCGCGCTGAACACGACCGGCCGCATCGTCATCGAGACCACCGCGGTCGGCGGCGACACCATGCTGGCGAAGATCATTCGCCTGGTCGAGGACGCGCAGGCCGCCAAGGCGCCGATCCAGCGCCTGGTCGACCGCGTCGCCGCGGTGTTCGTGCCGATCGTGCTGGCGATCGCCACGGTGACCGTCGTCGGCTGGCTCCTCACTGGCGCCCCGCTCGAGACCGCGGTGATCAATGCGGTGAGCGTGCTGGTGATTGCCTGCCCCTGCGCGCTGGGGCTGGCCACGCCGACCGCGATCATTGCCGGCACCGGCGTGGCGGCGAAGCACGGCATCCTGATCAAGGACGTCGAGGCGCTGGAGGTGGCGCGCGGCGTCGAGGTGGTGGCTTTCGACAAGACCGGCACGCTCACCGAAGGCAAGCCGCGCGTGGCGGCGGTGGTGGGAGGCGATACCTTCGGCGAAGGGCAGATACTGGCGCTCGCAGCGGCAATCAATGCCGGCTCGACGCACCCGCTCGCCGCGGCGGTCGCGGCTGCCGCTGCCGAGCGTGTGATCGCCGTGCCGGCGGCAAGCAGGCACAAGGTCGTCGCCGGTCGCGGTGCGCAGGCACGCACGCGTCTCGGCGAGGACGAAGTCGAGGTGCTGCTCGGCAGCCGGAGCTGGATCGCTGAACTCGGTGCCGACGCGGCCCGGTTCGTTGCCGCCGCCGACGAGCATGAGCGTGTCGGCCGCACCGTTTCCTGGCTCGCGCGGCGCGACGGCGAACAGGTCGCCGTGATCGGCCTGATTGCCTTCGCCGACACGCTGCGGCCGGGCGCGCGAGCAGCGATCGAGCATCTGCGCAGACTCGGCATCGATACGACCATGATCTCCGGCGACAACCAGGGCGCGGCGGCGGCGATTGCGCAGTCTCTCGGCCTGGCGCACTTCGAGGCCAACGTGCTGCCGCAGGAGAAGAGCGCGAGGGTGACCGCGTTGAAGGCCGGCGGCAGGAAGGTGGCGATGGTCGGCGACGGCATCAACGACGCGCCGGCCCTGGCCGCCGCGGACCTCGGCATCGCCATGGGCAGCGGCACCGACATCGCCATGCACGCCGCCGGCGTCACGCTGATGCGCCCCGACCCGCGGCTGGTGCCGGCGGCGATCGAGCTGTCGCGCGCCACCGTGCGCAAGATCCGCCAGAACCTCTTCTGGGCCTTCATCTACAACGTGGTCGGCATCCCGCTCGCCGCGCTAGGCTACCTGTCGCCGGTCTTTGCCGGGGCGGCGATGGCGATGTCTTCCGTCAGCGTGGTCAGCAACGCGCTGCTGCTGAAGCGCTATCGGATGCCGGCAAGCGAGTCGCACGGCGAGAGGGGGCAGTCATGAATGTCGAGCAGTTCCGCGAACTGGTGAAGCCTGTGGCGGAGGCCGTCGCCGGCCGGCCGGTGGCTGCCGAACTGGCCGATGAACTCGATCGTCGATTCCCGCCGGACGGTGCGCAGTTCCAGGCGATCGAAGCAGCCTGTCATCAGGCGATCGCCGCTGGCTGGATGTGCGCGCAGGGCGGCGCCGGCCGCCGCTTCGGCCGCGTGATCGAGCCCGGCCCGCAGACCTCGGAGCTGAGCGTCGACGTGGTCGATCTGACGGACATCGTCGGCCCGCATCATCGCCACCCCAACGGCGAGATCTGCATGGTGATGCCGCAGACGCCGACGGCGCGTTTCGACGGCAAGGGCGCCGGATGGAAGGTCTACCCGCCCGGGTCGGCGCATCGCCCCACCGTCACCGACGGCCGCGCGCTGGTCCTTTACATGCTGCCCGGGGGGCAGATCGAGTTCACCGCGACGGCCTGAACGCCGCGCTGAAACCTACTTGCGCCAGAACGCCGGCGTGAAGAGCACGAAGACCGACATCATCTCCAGCCGCCCGACCAGCATCGCTGCAGTGCAGATCCAGGTCTCGAAATCGGTCAGTCCGCCGTAGTTGGTGGCCGGTCCGACCTGGTTCAGCCCGGGGCCGGTGTTGTTGATGCAGGCGACCACCGCCGAGAACGCACTGATCACGTCCAGGCCGGAGACGATGAGCAGAAACGTCAGCACGATCACGGTGGTGCCGTACATCAGCATGAAGGCGAGGACGGCGAAGATCACGTTGTTCTCGACCACCGCGTCGCGCAGCCGCACCGGGCTGATCACCGCCGGGTGCAGCGCCCGCAGCATCTCGCGCCGCGCCTGTTTGACCAGCACGATGAAGCGCACCATCTTGATGCCGGCGCCGGTGGAGCCGGCGCTGGTGGCCACGCCGCACAGCATCAACATGAACCACGGGGCGAAGCTCGGCCACTGGTTGAAGTCGACCGTCGAATAGCCGGTGGTCGAGGCGATCGACACCACGTTGAATGCCGAATGGCGCAGCGCAACCAGCGGTTCGGCGTAGACGCCCTGCCAGAGCAGGTACGCGGCGACCAGCAGCACGCTGCCCACCATGACGAGCAGCGTGCCGCGCGCCTCGATGTCGGCCAGCAGCACGCCGACGCTGCGCTTGCGGATCGACAGGAAGTACAGGGCGAAGTTGACGCTCGCCGCCACCATGAAGAACACGGCGATCCACTCCAGCAGCGGCGACTGGAAGTGGCCGAAGCTGGCGTCGTACGGCGACAGTCCGCCCAGGCTCATCGTCGTGAACATGTGCATCGCCGCGTCGAGCTTGCTCATGCCGCCGGCCCAGAAGGCGAGGAAGCAGGCCAGCGAGATCGTGCCGTAGACGCTCCACAGGCCGATCGCGGTGTCGGTGATGCGCGGCGTCAGCTTGGCGTCCTTGATCGGGCCCGCCGTCTCGGCACGGAAAAGCTGCGTGCCGCCGACGCCGAGCAGCGGCAGGATCGCCACCATCAGCACCAGGATGCCCATGCCGCCGAGCCATTGAAGCAGGCAGCGCCAGAAGTTGATCGACGCCGGCAGCGCATCCAGGCCCGAAAGCACCGTCGCGCCGGTGGTCGTCATCCCCGACATGGTCTCGAAATAGGCGTCGGTGAACGACAGCCCCGGCAAGTGCAGCAACAGCGGCAGGGTGGCAAAGGCCGGCAGCATGGTCCAGATCAGGACGACCAGCAGGAAGCCGTCTCGCGGCCGCAGTTCGCGCCGGAACCGCCGGGTGGCCAGCCACAGCGACGCACCGCTGGCAAAGGTGATCAGGAAGGCGGCGTCATAGGTGACGAGCGCAACTTCGTGGTTGAAGAAGGCAACCGCCAGCGGCGCCAGCATCGTCACCGCGAAGACCGCGACGCTCGCCCCCAGGATGTTGACGATCGGGAACAGCGAGTGGGCGAGTGCGGACATGGGCGGCTGCGCGAAGGCGAGCGGGATTATGATGCGCTGCTTCGATCGGGGTTAACCCATATTCGACCTTGACCTCCAGGGTTGCCGGCGGGCGCTCTTGAGGCCGGAAGGCCGTCTGCTCCGCCGCGCGGCGCATCGGCTGGCCAGCCGTGCAAACCCTGCGACAGATCAATACGCCGCCCGCGACGGACTTGCGTCAGCGCAAAGTCCATGCCGCGGTCCGGAAGTACTGTGAGCATGGCCGGAGCGGAACGGCGGAAGGGGTGGCGAAAAATCCCCCCTTTCCGTATGCTGCGGTCCTTTCAACCGATGGAGGTGGCTTCATGAAAAACAGCCTTCCACTCGTCGCATCGCTCGGCCTCTGCGTAGCCCTCGTGGGCGGCACGGCTAGCGCCCAGACGCCGGAAGAACTCGCCTGCGCGAAGACACGCGCCGAGGTGAGAAACGATTGCGTACAGTATCTGAAGACGCACGTGTGGAACGACGGCCTCGGCACTTATGTGCTGAAGCAAGGCGCCAGCGCCCCGGAAGGTGTGCCCACCCGCGCGCAGATCGTCGGCGAGCGCAACAAGTTCCTGGCTGCCAACCGCTGGAACGACGGCAAGGGCATGTGGGAACCGATCCCCGGTAAGCCGCGCGACGTTGCCGCCGAACCGCTCGAGTGCAAACAGGTTCGTGCCGATGTTCAGAAAGACTGCACCGCCTTCCTGAAGACCCATCGCTGGGACGAAGGCAAAGGCACTTACGTCGCGATCAAGAAGTAAGTGCCGCGCCAGCGGCGGTAGAGCGAATCTCTTCCGCCGCTGAGCGGTTCTCTTGCGTCCCGACCCGGTCACCGCACGCGGTAACCGAGCAGGCGATGCGCGATGTTGTTGCCGTGACTGTGCTGCCGGCAGGCAGCACAGTTGCGGTTTTTGCGTTCGCGCCTGTTGCCTCGTCGCCGGCTGACAGCCGGGTCGCGGTTCGTCTCCTCAAGCGAGGTTGCGCAGTTCGCGCAACGCCACCGAGGCGGTTGCCAGGTCCATGCTGCGTACCTGCGCCAGTTCGTCGATCAGCCGCCGCGCGCGAGCCAGCGCGTGCGCGTTCGCCTTCTCCCAGGCAGCCACTGCGGCCTTGGCATCGACTCCGCCATGCAGCCGCACCGCCTGTGCGGCGAACTCGCGTTGCAGGTCGGCGAGGTCGTCGCCCAGCGCGGCCTTCGCTCGCGCCTGCCAGTAGCCGTCGGCGTGCAGCTGCACGATCTGGGCCCGTAGCCGGTCCAGCCCGAGCGCGTCGCCGAGCGCGAAATAGGCACCGGCGACCTCGTCGAGGTTGCGCTGCGCCTGTTCGGCGATCTCCGCCACGTCCAGCGCGGCAAACTGCGCCTCTGCCGAAGCCACCCGTGCAGCGAGTTCGGCCGGCACGCCTGCATCGAGCCAGCGCTCATGCTGCTGATGCCGCTGTCGGGGTTTGCCTGGCTCGGCGGCGATAAAGGCAAGCAGTCGCGCGGCGGCGGGCCGCAGGCGGGCAATAGTGTCGGCCATCGGATCAGTGAGCCGGCGGGAGCGCAGGAACCAGATCGTCGCGCGCTCGGTCAGCCGGGCCAGTTCGATCAGCATCTCGGCCTGCAGCTCGTCGGGCACCTTGCAGTCGAGCGCCTCGATCGCAGCCCTCGCCTCGCCGTTGGCGAAGCTCTCGCGCGCCAGCAGGTAGGCGCGCACCACCTGCGCCGGCGGCGCGCCGGTGTTCTCCGACAGGCGATGCACGAAGGTCGCGCCGACCCGGTTGACCATGCTGTTCAGAACGTAGGTGGCGACGATCTCACGCCTGAGCGGGTGGCGATCCATGTAGGACGCATAGCGTTCGCGCAGCTGCGTCGGGAAATAGCGGTGCAGCGCATCGGCGACGAACGGGTCCTCGGGCAGGTCGGAGGCGAGGAGTTCGTCGAACAGCCATAGCTTCGAGTAGGCGAGCAGCACCGCGCTCTCCGGCGCGGTCAGCCCGATCGCCTGTTCGCGTCGCTCGTCGATCGTCGCGTCGTCGGGCAGGAACTCCAGCGCGCGGTTGAGCCGTCCCGCCTTCTCGAGGAAACGCATGAAGCGCGCCTGCTGCTCGAGCAGCGGCCTCGCCAGCCGCTTGCTTAGCGACAGCGCCTGCGTCTGGTAGTAGTTGTCGCGCAGCACCAGCGTGGCGACCTCGTCGGTCATCTCGGCGAGGATCTTGTTGCGCTGCTTCTCGGTCAGCTCGCCCTCGGCGATCACCAGGCCGAGCAGGATCTTGATGTTGACCTCGTGGTCCGAGGTGTCGACGCCGGCCGAGTTGTCGATCGCGTCGGTGAAGATGCGGCCGCCGATGCCGCCGCAGCCCTGCAGTGCGTACTCGATGCGGCCAAGCTGGGTGCAGCCGAGGTTGCCGCCCTCCGCCACCACCTTGCAGCGCAGCTGCCGGCCGTTGACGCGGATGGCGTCGTTGGCGCGGTCGCCGACGTCGGCGTTCGTTTCCGTCAAGCTCTTCACGTAGGTGCCGATGCCGCCGTTGTAGAGCAGATCCACCGGCGCCTTCAGGATGGCGTTGATGAGCTCGTTCGGCGGCATCGACTCGGCCTCGATGCCCAGCCGCGCCGCCGCCTGCGGCGAGATCGGCACCGACTTCGCCGACCGTGGCCAGACGCCGCCGCCTTCGGATATCAGCGCCGCGTCGCAGTCGGCCCAGGAAGAGCGCGGCAGCTCGAACAGCCGCTTGCGCTCGTCCCAGCTACTCGCCGCATCGGGGTTCGGGTCGATGAAGATGTGCCGGTGGTCGAACGCGGCGAGCAGGCGGATGTGCTTCGACAGCAGCATGCCGTTGCCGAATACGTCGCCCGACATGTCGCCGATGCCGACGCAGGTGAACTCGGTCGTCTGCGTGTCGACGCCCATTTCGCGGAAGTGCCGCTTGACGCTTTCCCAGGCGCCGCGCGCGGTGATGCCCATGCCCTTGTGGTCGTAGCCGGCGCTGCCGCCGGAGGCGAAGGCGTCGCCGAGCCAGTGGCCGTACTCGGCGCTGATCGCGTTGGCGTAATCGGAGAACGACGCCGTGCCCTTGTCGGCGGCGACCACCAGGTACGGGTCGTCGGCGTCGTGCCGCACCGTCTGCGGCGGCGGCACCACGCGCCCCGTCACCAGGTTGTCGGTCAGGTCGAGCAGCCCGCGCAGGTAGTCCTGGTAGCAGGCCACGCCTTCCTTCAGATACGCCTCGCGGTCGGTCGCGGGCGGCGCCTTCTTCAGCACGAAGCCGCCCTTGGAGCCGACCGGCACGATCACCGTGTTCTTGACCATCTGCGCCTTGACCAGGCCCAGCACCTCGGTGCGGAAGTCCTCGTGCCGGTCGGACCAGCGCAGCCCGCCGCGCGCCACTCGGCCTCCGCGCAGATGCACGCCCTCGAACCGCGAGGAATAGACGAAGATCTCGAACATCGGCTTCGGTTCGGGCAGCCCCGGCACCTTGCTCGGGTCGAACTTGAACGACAGGAAGCCGCGTCGCTCGCCCTTGTCGCTGGTGCGCCAGAAGTTGGTGCGCGTGGTGGCCTGGATCAGCGCCAGGTATTGGCGCAGCACGCGGTCCTCGTTCAGGTTCTCGACGTCCTCGAGCGCCTGCACGATCTCCCTGGCCACCGCGTTGCAGTCGATCTCGCGTTCGGCTTCGGTGCGGTCGGCGGCCGGCTCGAAGCGGCGCCGGAAAAGCTGCGCCAGCAGCCGTGCCATGCGCGGATGGGCGTTGAAGGTGCCTTCGATGAACGCCGGCGTCAGCGCAAAGCCGATCTGGCGCAGGTACTTGGCGTAGGCGCGCAGCACCAGCACCTCGTCGGCGGCGAGTCCTGCGCGCAGCACCAGCCGGTTGAACTCGTCGTTCTCGATGTGGCCGTCGGCCACGCGCAGGAACGCCTCCTCGAACAGCGGCCTGACGGTGTCGACCTCGACTGCGTCGGTCGACAGCGCCAGCAGCTCGAAGTCGTGCACCCACACCGGCCCGCCGTCGGCCGGCTGCAGCTTCGCCGGGTGCTCGGTCAGCACGCGCACGCCCATGCGCTCGAGCATCGGCAGGCTGTCGGACAACTCGACCGGCCCGCCGGCACGATAAATCTTGAAGCCGAGCGAGCCGGCGGGCGCGCCGAGCGGCCGGTACAGCTTCACGTCGGTGCGGCCGTCGGCCAGCGCCTCGAGCTTGCGGATGTCGGCCACCGCGGCGCGCGGCGCAGTTCGCTCGCGATAGGCGCTCGGGAACGCGCGCTGCCAGCGCTTGAAGAGCTGCGTGCCGACGGCCTCGCCCTCGGAGTCAATCAGCGCCGCCGCCATGTCGTCTTCCCAACGGCGGGCGGCGGCGGCGAGCGCCTCCTCGAGTTCGCGCCGGTCGACCGCCGGCACCTGGCCGGGCGTGGTGCGCACGGTGAACAGGATGCGGGCCAGGATGTCGTCGGTCAGCAGCACGTCGAACTCGTTGCTGGTGCCGGCGAACGCGTTCATCAGGATGTCCTGGAACTTGAGCCGCAGGTCGGTGCCGTAGTTCTCGCGCGGCACGTAGATCAGGCAGGTGACGAAGCGTTCGAACGGATCGCGGCGGATGAACAGCCGCAGCCGCTGCCGCTCGCCGAGCCGCAGGATGCCGATCGCGGTGTCGTACAGATCGTCGTCGCCGATCTGGAACAGCTCGTCGCGCGGATAGGACTCGAGGATCTGCACCAGCGCCTTGCCGAGATGGCTGTCCGGCGCCAGCCCGGCGCGGGTGATCACTGCCGCCACCTTGCCGCGCAGCAGCGGAATGTCGATCACCCGCGCGCTGTACGCCGTCGAGGTCAGCAGGCCGAGGAAGCGGTGCTCGCCGTTCACCTTGCCGTCGGGCGAAAAGCGCTTGATGCCGATGTAGTCGACGTAGCCGGGCCGGTGCACGGTGGCCCGCGCGTTGGCCTTGGTCAGGATTACCAGCGGAGTAGGCGAATGCGCCATCGCCCGTGCCTGCTTCGGCAGGGCGGCGAAGCTGCCGGAGATCTTCTCCTCGCCGCTTTCGCGTAGCACGCCCAGGCCGCTGCCGGTCACCAGCCGCAGCGCGTCCTCGCCGTCCTCGACCACCAGGTCGTGGCGGCGATAGCCGAGCAGCAGGAAGTTGCCGGCCGCCAGCCACTCGACGAAGGCCCGGCTCTCTGCCAGTTCGCCCTGCGCCGCTTCGGGCACCTGCCTGTCCAGCTCGCTGACCACATCGATCAGGCGGGCCAGCATCTTCTTCCAGTCGGCGGTGACCGCTCGCACGTCGGCGAGCACACGCTCGATGCCGGCGGCCAGCCGGGCCCGGCTTTCGTCGTCCACCAGGCGGTCAACCTCGATGTGCATCCACGATTCGCGTGCTGCCAGCGGCTTCTCGCTGCGCGGCCACAGCCCAACCAATGTGCCGGCGGCGTCGCGCTCGACCGCGTACACCGGGTGCACGCGCATGTGCAGCGTCAGCCCCTGCCGGTTCGCCTCCATCGTCGCCGAGTCGACCAGGAACGGCATGTCGTCGTTGATCACTTCGATCACCGTGTGCCGCACGGCCCAGCCGTGTTCAGCCGCGCTGGGGCTGAACACACGCACGCGCGGCGTGCCCGGGACGCGCACGCGGCCGAGTTCCCAGTTCGACAGCGCCGCACCGGCCAGATCGTCGGCGCTGCGAAGCAGCAGGTCCTCCGGGTCGATCTGCCGGTAGTACTCGCGGATGAAGACCTCGATCAGCGCGCGCTCGCCGGCGGCGACCTTCTGCTGCGCGTGTTCGACCGCCTCGGCGAGCCGCTCCTCGTACGCTGAGCTGGCCGGCTTGTTCATCGGCGTCCCCTCCTCATTCGAATCCGCAAAGTATGCACCGCGAAGGGCCATTGCCCATGACATCACTCATCTGGCGATGACTAAACTCGCCCGCATGTTCGGGGCCTTCGCTGACCGGCGCTGGGTGTTCGTGGACGTCGAGACGACGGGCTCGTCGCCTGCCCGCGAGCGCGTGACCGAGGTGGGCGTGGTTACGGTGGAGACCGACGGCGACGCGCAGCGGATCACCGAGTGGTCGTCGCTGGTCAACCCCGGCGTGCCGATCCCGCCCGAGATCCAGTGGCTGACTGGCATCACCAACGAGATGGTGCGCGATGCGCCGCGCTTCGCCGAGCTGGCCGATGCGCTGTATGACCGGCTGGCCGACGCCATCTTCGTCGCCCACAACGCCCGCTTCGACTACGGCTTCCTGAAGGCGGAATTCGCCCGCGCCGGCTACGACTGGCGCTGCGCCACGCTGTGCACGGTGCGGCTGTCGAGGCACCTGTACCCGGACCGCGGCCCGCACTCGCTCGATGCGATCGTCCAGCGCTTCGGGCTGGACGGCGAGCAGCGCCACCGAGCGCTCGGCGACGCGCGCGTGCTGTGGCGATTGATCCGGTGCCTGCGCCACCGCCACGGCGACGCCGAGCTCGAGGCGGCGGTCGACCGCCTGCTGGCGCGGCCGAGCACGCCGCCGGCGCTGCCGCCGGGCGAGCTGGACGAGATCCCGCACGCGCCGGGCGTGTACGTGTTCTATGGCGCCAATGCGCACCCGATCTACATCGGCAAGAGCGTCGACCTGAAGACGCGGGTGCTTAACCACTTCTCCAACGATCATGCTTCCGGCGCCGACCTGCGGCTGTCGCAGGAAGTGCAGCGCATCGAGTGGGAGCAGACGGCGGGCGAGACCGGCGCGCTGCTGCGCGAGGCGGAACTCGTCAAGACGCGGCTGCCGGCGCACAACATCGCCCTTCGGCGCAAGCGCAACCAGGTGTTCATCACGTTGGACGCCGAGGCGCGGCCGCGCTTCGTGCCGGCCGCGGCAGTGCCGCTCGAGCGGCTGCACGAGCACTACGGGCCGTTCTCCTCGAGGCCCGGTGCGCGGCGCTTCCTGCAGGAACTCGCCGCCGAGCACGGCCTTTGCCTGAAGACGATGAAGCTCGAGGCCCGCGCGCGTGCCGCGGCCGACGCGGCATGCTTCAACCATCAGATCAGGCGTTGCCTCGGCGCCTGTGTCGGCGCCGAGCCGCTCGACGCGCACGCCGCGCGGCTGCGCGAACTGCTCGAGGCGCGCCGCGTGCCGCCCTGGTCGTATTCGGGTGCGGTGGCGCTGATCGAGCGCGACGCTGCTGGCACGCGCGAGGACCTGCACGTGTTCGACCGCTGGTGCTGGCTGGGCACGGTTCGTACCCACGAGGCGGCCGAACGGCTGGCTGCCACGGCGCCGCGCGTGTTCGACGCCGACGTGTACCGGATCGCGCACAAGGCGCTGCCTTCGGCCAACGCGCTGGCGGTGGTCGAACTGACTGGCTGACGCGCGGACGCCTGGCAGCCGCGCGACTCAGACCACTGCGCCGAACAGCTTGCCGACGAGCGCAGTCAGCACCATCGCGAGCGCACCCCAGAACGCCACGCGCAGCGCTGCCCGGCCAACCGGCGCACCGCCCGTCACCGCGCCGATTGCGCCGAGGCCGACCAGAAGGGCGAGCGATGTGGCAGTGACGACCGGCACGGCCTTCGCCGCTGGCGAAACGAGCGCGGTGGCCAGCGGCAACGCGGCGCCGACGGCGAACGTTGCCGCCGAGGTGAGCGCAGCCTGCACCGGGCGCGCCGAAAGCGTCGACGAGATGCCGAGCTCGTCGCGTGCATGCGCGCCCAGCGCGTCATGCGCGCTCAGTTGCCGCGCGACCTCGCCGGCAAGCTCGGGTGTGAGCCCGCGCGCCACGTAGATGGACGCAAGTTCACGCAGCTCCAACTCGGGCTCGGCAGCGAGTTCGGCCCGCTCGCGGGCGAGGTCGGCGCGCTCGGTGTCCGACTGCGAACTGACCGACACGTATTCGCCCGCCGCCATCGACATCGCGCCGGCGACGAGCCCCGCGACACCGGCAACGAGCAGCTCGCTGCGACTGCCGCCGGCCGCGGCCACGCCGACCAGCAGGCTTGCGGTCGACACAATGCCGTCGTTGGCGCCGAGCACCGCTGCGCGCAGCCAGCCGATGCGTTCGGTGCGGTGCAGCTCGGGATGGGTGGTGCGCGGCATGATCTCGTTTGGCTCAAATCGTTCGCCGCGGGCGCCGCGGCAGGCGCGTTGACTGACTGACCGACCACGTACACGACGTGGTCAATGGTCCGGCTGTGTGTTTCGCGGCCCGATGGCGCGGCCAGTATTCGCCGCGGCCCTCGCGCTGGCCTGATCCAGATCATCCTTCGGCGTCGTCGGCGGCGTTTCCGGCCATCCTGCGCTTCGCCGCCGTGTGCCGTCTCCCTATACTGCCGCCGCACGGCGTCGGGGGAGGCACCGATGAGCGAAACAGGCACCAGCCAGCAACTGCAGGCGCTGCGCGAACTGCGCCGCCGCGCGGTACTCGGCGGCGGCGAGAAACGCATCGAGCAGCAGCACGCCCGCGGCAAGCTCACGGCGCGCGAGCGGCTCGCCCTGCTGCTCGACGAAGGCTCGTTCCAGGAACTCGGCGCGCTGGCCACGCACAACGTCGCCGACTTCGGGCTGGAGCAGCAGCGGTTCCCGGGCGACGGCATCGTCACCGGCTTCGGCAAGATCAGCGGCCGCCGGGTGGCGGTGTTCGCGCAGGACTTCACCGTGCTCGGCGGCTCGTTCTCCGAGGTGCAGTCGCGCAAGATCTGCCGCATCCAGGAGCTCGCGCTGGAAAGCGGCATCCCGCTGATCGGGCTGAACGACTCCGGCGGCGCGCGCATCCAGGAGGGCGTGCGCAGCCTCGCCGCCTACGGCGAGGTGTTCGTGCGCAACGTCATGGCCTCCGGCCTGATCCCGCAGATCTCGGTGATCCTCGGCCCCTGCGCCGGCGGCGCCGTGTACTCGCCGGCGCTGATGGACTTCATCGTCATGGCCGGCGGCAGC
>Ga0209253_10003350_pt1 | contig 14123 bp, 12 predicted proteins | sample FrelakmetBRP12BR_FD_187145 | JGI IMG/M metagenome (GOLD analysis project Ga0209253, IMG submission 187145) | Freshwater lake sediment microbial communities from the University of Notre Dame, USA, for methane emissions studies - BRP12 BR (SPAdes)... | ecosystem: Environmental > Aquatic >...
CTCCGGACGCGCTCCTCGAGCCGGGGGAAATCCTTGACCGGCCGGTCCGTGAGCATGAGCACGGCCGCGTCGGCCCCGCCCCTCGCGGCCAGCCGGAGAACCTCTCCGAACGACGACCCGGGGCGGTCGAACTCGCCCTCCTCGGGGGTCATCGCCACAAGGACGCAGACGTCCCCCCGGCGCGGGCCCCGTCCCTCCCGATTGGCCTTCGACAGGGAGAAATCGTAGAGATCGGCCTGGTCGTCGTCCGCCCGCTTCAAGCTCTCCAGGGCCGCCCGCCGCAGATACGGGTCATCGACCTCGGCCTCGAACGGCCCCCTGTACCGCTCGGCCGCCAGGCCGCGGAACGGCCGCCCCAGGAAAGCCTGCCATGCTTCCCCGGCCGCCCTGGCCCTCGTCCAGACCTGGATCCAGCACTTGCGCCGCAGCTCCTTGACAGTGTCGAGGGGATAGAGCCGGAACGTCGGGCTCCGCTCGGTGCTGTCGATGAAGACGGTGATCAGGCCCTTCTCCGCGTAATACGTGGAGAACCGCCCGGCCGCGTACGCCGCCGCCTCGATATCCGTCAGCTCCGCGAGCGCCGGCAGGGCCGCCCGCGCGCCGTCGAGGACGCCGCCGAACTCCCGGAGCTTCGCGGCGACGCCCGCCCGCGGCCTCTCCCCGGCGCCCGCCGCGTCCGCGAAGCCGAGCCGGGCCATGTCGCGCCTTCCGAGCGCCGTCCCCAGCGCCCGTCCGACGGCCGTTTCGACGATCGTGGCCACGACGTACGTCTCGATCGTCGTCGCCTGCATCCGCGTCGAGCCGGTGATCGCCTGCGGCCCCGTCGCGAGGTTGATCTTGGTGATCCCCGGCTCGGTGATGACGCGCCGGCTCCGGTCGAACGGCATGAGCCGGTCATCCGGGTTGTTATAGACGAAATACAGATGCCGGCGGCTGGCCGCCGGATCGTATCCCGGCCCTTCCCGCCACTGGGCCAGGGCGGCCAGGACCGTCCCGATGACCGATGACGTCTCGCCGCCTTCCGTGACGCAGATGACGACGTCCCCCCGCTCGATCGCCCGGTCCTCGAGCTGGAGACGTCCGATGAGCTGGAGGTCCTCGAAGCCCTCGAGGGAGCTGATCAGGGCCCGGTCGGCGCCCGTCATCTCGCCGATGAGGTTCTCCTCGATCGCTTCGGGGATCCGCCCCCGGAGCTTCTTCCAGATTCTCCGGTCCGCCTTGACCTTGCCCCAGAACGGGCGCCAGAAGGTGCTCTCCATCTGTTTGGCCAGCCGGCCCGTCGCTCCGCACCCGTAGACGTAGATCTTCCGGCCGGTCCGGATCGCCTCTTCGGCGGCCCGGGCCGCCTGCTCGAGCGCTTCGGGCGCCGCCGCGAGCTCGTCCATCTTCGCCCGGATGTCGTCGTCGACCGAGGACAGCATCTTCAGGCCCGCCAGCGTGTCCTCCCGCACCCTCTCGCCGAGCGGCCACGTCTTGGGGTGGCGTTGCTCCGTGAGCAGCGTGTGGAGTTGGAACTGGGCCTTCGTCCGCACGTAGTCCACGGATTCCGCCGAGGGCTCGATCCCCAGGAGCTTGAGCAGGCCGGCCTTGGCCTCCGCCTGCGCCGCCTCTTGTCCCGCCGGCGCCGCGAGCGCCGCGCCCAGAAGCATGAACGCGACTCCCGCGGCCACGCCTCTGCCGCGCATCACTCTTTCCCGTACTGGTGTTCGTCGTCGAGAATGTCGCGTTCCTGCCAGTCGCGGATCCAGTCCTCGATCGTGAAGACCTGGACGCCGCCGCTGGCCGTCGAGCAGACGACCCGGCGGAGCCCGCAGTTGATCAGCATCTTCTTGCAGATGTAGCACGGGAAGGCGCTGATCGGCGCGGTGCCGCCCGGCGCGCTGCCGTAGATGTACATGTCGCCGCCGAGCAGGCTGACCCCGGCCCGGGCGGCGTTGATGATGGCGTTCTGCTCGGCGTGGACGCTCCGGCAGAGCTCGTATCGCTGCCCGTGGGGGATGCCCAGCTTGTCCCTGAGGCAGAAGCCGTGCTCGAGGCTGTCTCTGGTCTTGCGCGGTGCGCCGACGTAGCCCGTCGAGACGATCTGGTCGTCCCGGACGATGATGGCCCCGATGGACCGCCGGAAGCACGTGCTCCGGTTCGAGACCTCCTTGGCGATGCCCAGGTAATATTGGTCCTTGGACGTTCTCGGCGGCGTCATGCGACCTCCTCGAGCTTGCGGCGGAATTCCGGGATGGTCCCGTCGTTGACGATGATCCGGTCGGCCGCGGCCATGCAGGCCTCGAGCTGCTGGGCCGACGCGCCGCCGGCGCGCTCTTCCTCTTCTTTTTTCCGGAAGGCCTCGAGGTTCCCGGCCGATTCGTCCCGGCCGCGGACGCCTACCCGGGCGAACCGGGCCTCGACGGGGGCGTCGATGGCCAGGAGGACGAAACCCTCCTGCCGGCGAAGGAAAGCGATCTCCTGGACGTTGCGGATGCTGTCGATGACGGCCCGCCCTCCGCCCCCGACCTTGGCCATCGTCCGGCGGGCCAGAACGTCGGGGCCGAAGCGCTCCCGGAGCTCGTTCCCGGTCCGGATCAGGTTGTCGCGGCTCGGGGCCTCGCCCCGCTCGCGGAGCTCGTCCCGGATGACGTCCGACAGCGAGAAATAGGCGTATCCCTGGGTCCCGAAATAGGCCGCGGCCTCGCCCTTGCCCGCCCCGTTGGTCCCCGTCAGTCCGATGAGCCGCGGCGGCGTCTTCACTTCTTAAAGACCCTGGGCAGAACGAGGAGATAGTTCAGGAGAGGGGCGGTCGCGAGGATGCGCCGCCACTCCTTGCGGAGCCCCAGGGCGGCCCGGAACCGCGCCCGCCGGCTCCGTCCATGGAAGATCGCGACCGCCTTTTCCATGATGCCCGTGAGGCTCCGGTCGTACGGGAACCACCATGTTTGGGCCTTCTTGCGGAAGAAATCCATGCCGACGTACTTGATGTTGACGAGCTCGTGCAGGCCGAAGGGGCCGTGCGACCGCCCCATGCCGGTCTGCTTGATGCCGCCCCAGATGGCCCGGGGCTCGACGAACGAGTACATGTGGTCGTTGACCGTGACCGAGCCCGCCTCCAGCCGGTCGGCGAACCAGGCGGCCCGCTTCCGGTCGCGGGTCCAGACCGAGGCCGTCAGCCCGTAGTCGCTGTCGTTGGCCAGGGCGACGGCCTCCTCGTCGTCCTTGAACGGCATGATCGGAAGCGTCGGCCCGAAGGTCTCTTCGGTCATGCACCGCATGGTGTGGTCGACCCCCGTGAGCACGGTCGGCTCGATGAAATACCCGGCCAGGCCGGCGACGCGCCCGCCCCCGACCGGGATCGAGGCGCCCTTTTGCCGCGCCTCCGCGATGTGCTCCTCGACGACCTTGAGCTGGCCGGCCGTGGCCATCGGGCCCATGTCGACGCCTTCGTCAAGGGGGTTGCCGACCCGGATCGTCTTCGCCAGCTCGACGACCCGGGCCGTGAACGCGTCGGCGACCTCGCGCGCGGCATAGACCCGCTCGACGGACCCGCAGCTCTGGCCGCAGTTCATGAAGGCCGTCCAGACGGCGCCCCGGGCGGCCCGCTCGAGGTCGGCGTCCTCGAGGACGATCATCGGGTCCTTGCCGCCGAGCTCGAGGGCCAGGTTGGTCAGGTTCCGGCTGCAGAGCTCGACGACCCGCTTGCCGATGCCGACGCTGCCGGTGAACATGACCGTCTGGACGTCCCGGTCGACGATCATGGCCTCGGCTTCGGGCACGCGGCAGGGGACGACGTTGAGGACGCCCGGGGGCAGCCCGGCCTCGATGAAGACCTCGCCGATGAGCAGGGCGACGAGCGGCGTCGTCGACGACGGCCGCAGGACGACCGTGTTGCCGCCGGTCAGGGCGCTGAGGATGTCGCAGACGGGGATGAGAAAGGGGAAGTTCCAGGGCGAGATGATGAGCGTCGGGCCGAGGGGGTGGTAATGGAACGACCCCGACTTGTTGAAGAACAAGGGGGTGTGATGCCCGGCCCGCCCCGGCTGGAGCAGGCGGCCCTGGTTCTCCCCGTAATAATTAAGGGATTGGAGGGCCCCGAAGACCTCGACCGACAGGGATTCCGGATAGGGCGAGCCCTTCTCCATGGAGAGGAGACGGGCGGCCTCGGACGCCCGCCGGGCCAGGATGTTCTCGGCCCGCCGGAGGATGGCCTTCTTCTCCCGGGGATCGAGCCAGCGCCATGCGGGAAAAGCGTCCTTGGCCGCGAGGATGGCCTTGCGGCAGAGCTCGGGCGAAGCCAGGCTGAATTCGCCCACCGGCTCCAGGGTGGCCGGGTTCTCGGAGACGAGCTTGCGGTCCGTCTCGATGCGCGCGTTGCCGATGATCAGTCGTCCGTCCATGAGCGGTCCCTCCCCGTTAGCCGGCCGTCTCGGCCTTCGCCCGCCGGGCCTTGGCCTTGCCCCGCCCGACGACCAAGGCGATGAGGATCCCGATACCGTAGAGGGCCAGCATCGGCACGGCCACGATGCTCTGGGTGACGGGATCGGGCGTCGGGGTGATGACTGCGGCGATGATGAAGACGACGAGCACGGCGTACTTGAAATTCCGGACCATCCAGCCGGCCGTGACCAGCTCCATCTTGGCCAGGAAGAAGATGAGCGTGGGCAGCTCGAAGACGAGGGCGATGCCGAGAAGCACTTTCATCGCGAAGCCGAGGTATTGGTCGGGGGTGAGAACGGGCTGGAAGTCCTTGGCGACGGTCAGGAAGAAGCGGCACGCCCAGGGGAATACGGCGAAATAGCCGAAGGCGGCGCCGAGCGCGAAGAAGAGCGTCGTCATCAGGACGAACGGAACGACATACTTCTTTTCCTTCTGGAAGAGGCCGGGGGCGACGAAATACCAGACCTGGAGGAATATGAACGGCGCCACGAAGAACAGCGAAGCCAGGAAGGCGATCTTCAGGTACATCATGAACGGCGCGGTCAGGGTCAGGAACGAGAACTTCGTTCCGGGCGGCAGATACTGCATGACCGGGCGGGAGAGGATCTCGAAGAAGGTCTCCCGGAACATCCAGCAGGGGAAAAAGCCCGCGATGAGGGCGATCGCGGAATAGAAGAGCCGCTTCCGGAGATCCTCCAGATGCTCGAGGAAGGTCATCTCGTCAGGTGACTTTCGGCCCTTCCCCAGTCTCATGGGTCTCCGTATCCTTCTTGATCTCTTCGGGAACGCGGGTGATCTCCGTCGCGACCTGGGTGACGCTCGTGCGCAGGTCGTCGACGCCGGACTGGATGTCCTTGCGGATATCCTTGAGCTCGGACGCCTCGATCTCCTCCTCGATGCGGCCCTTGATCTCGTCGGAGGTCTTCTTGAACTCCCGGAGGGCCTTGCCGACCGATCGCCCGATCTCGGGGAGCTTCTTGGGGCCGAAGACGAGCAGGGCGACGACGAAGATGAGGATGAGCTCAAATGGTCCGATGCTGCCGAACATGTCCGTCTCGAGTCGGTATTATAGCACGGCCACGCCTGAGGCCAAAGCTTCTCCGGGCGGCTTTACTTGGGAGGCCGGCGGTGATAAAATTGAGAACACGTGAAGTCTATGAAAAAACGGCTCGTTCCGCTCGTTCTGACGGCTCTCGTCCTTCTCCAGATCCCCTCCCACGACCAGGACCTCTGGACGGCCTCCTTGTTGAAGGCCCGGTCGATCGCCGGCATCCTCGAGCAAAGCTATTACAGGCCGCTCGGCGAGGAGGCCCTGGCCATCGCCTCGATCCGGGGGACGCTCGACACCCTCGACCCCCACTCCTATTTCCTGGATCCCTCGAGCTTTTCGCGAATGCGGGAGGATTACACCGGCAAGTACTACGGCACGGGCATGCAGATCCAGAAGCAGGGCGAGAATATCGTCGTCATCTCTCCGATCGAGGGCGGGCCGGCCCATCGCCTGGGCATCCTCCCCGGCGATATCATTTCCCACATCGACGGCGAATCGACGGTGCCGCTCTCGAGCTACGACGCCATGCAGAAGCTCCGGGGCACCGAGAAGGGATCGAAGGTCACCGTGACCTTCGTCCGCGAGGGCGAGAAGCCCTTCGATCTGACCATCGCCCGCGAGGAGATCCCGCTCCTGAGCGTCCCGTATGCCTTCCTTCTCGAGAACGGCATCGGCTATATCTACGTCCGGAATTTCGGCGAGGAGACCCCGCGCGAGCTCGAGGAGGCCCTGATCAAGCTCACGGCGCAGGGGATGAAGAGCCTCGTCCTCGACCTCCGCCTGAACACGGGCGGCGCCCTCCAGCCGTCCGTCGAGATCTCCGACCTCTTCCTGCCCAAAGGATCGCTCATCGTCTCCATGAAGGGCCGGAACCGGGCCTACGACCGGGAGTTCCCGGCCTATCTGAACAACCAGTACGAGAAACTGCCCCTCGTCATCCTCATCGACCAGGGAACGGCCAGCGCCTCCGAGATCGTCAGCGGCGCGGTCATGGACCACGACCGCGGGCTCATCGTCGGCGAGGACTCCTGGGGCAAAGGATTGGTCCAGACGGTCTTCCCGCTGGCCCCGAACATGGCCGTGGCCTTGACCGTGGCCAAGTACCTGACGCCGAGCGGACGGTCCATCCAGCGCGACTATACCCAGCTCGACGATTACCTGATGAGCAAGCGGGCGCCCGACGAGAGCCGCGAGGTCCGCTACACCGACGGCGGCCGCAAGGTCCTCGGCCAGGGCGGCATCACCCCCGATTACACCGTCGATTCCCTCCTCAAGCCGTTCACCGGCCGGCTCCGCCTGAGCGGGGCCTTCTTCGCCTACGCCCGGCGGTTCGTCCTGCACCAGACCGACCTCGGCCGGAAGTTCGTCTTCCCCCAGGACCCGCCGGACGCCGGGGCCGCCGCGGCCGGGCGCATCCAGGTCGGCGCGTCGTTCATCGTCGACGGCGACGTCGTGGCGGATTTCCGCAAGTACCTCGGAACGCGCAAGGTCGAGGTCGACGAGAAGGCCTTCCAGGAAGCCGACACGGAGATCCGCCGCGAGCTCGAGCGCGAGATCGCCGGGGCCATCTGGGGCGTGGACGCCGGCATCCGCGTCTCGCGCCGGAACGACCCCGTCGTCCAGAAGGCGATCGAGGTCATGCCCGAAGCGTCGAGGCTCCTCGAGAAATGAAGATCGCCCTCGCCTCGGATCATGCTGGCTACGCGCTCAAGGCCGGCGTCGCGGCTTACCTCCGCGACCGCGGCGTCCCGTTCGAGGACCTCGGCTGCGGGCCGGGCGAGACCGTCGACTACGTCGATTACGGGGCCAAGGCCGCCCGGGCCGTCGTCTCCGGATCCTGCGACCGGGCCATCCTCGTCTGCGGCACGGGCCTGGGCATGGCCGTCGTGGCCAACAAGTTCAAGGGCATCCGGGCGACCCCCTGTGCGAGCGAATACGCGGCCGAGGTGAGCCGCAGCCACAACGACTCGAACTGCCTTGCCCTCGGGGGACGGACCCACAGCCTGGAGGCCGCCCTGGCCATCGTCCGGATCTGGCTGGAGACGGACTTCGAAGGCGGCCGCCATGCCCGCCGGGTCCAGAAGGTCCGCGACATCGAAGACGCGAATTTCAAATAAGGAAGGGTCCCATGCCCGCTTTCGCCGAGAAAGTCCGGGACCTGGCCGCCCGGACCGAGACCAACAGCGCTTGGCGCCAGCGCGACTGCTTCAACCTCATCCCCTCGGAGTCGACCCCGTCGCTCCTGGTCAAGATGTGCGAGATCGCCGACCCGGCCGGGCGCTACGCCGAGCACCGCACGATGAAGGGCGAGGAGATCTACTTCTATCAGGGGACGGACTTCATCCGCGACGTCGAGGTCGAGTGCCAGAGGGAGCTCGAAGCCTATTTCGGGTGCTCCGATGTCGAGCTCCGTCCGGTCAGCGGCCAGATGGCCAACGAAGTCGTCTTCAAGGGCCTGGTCAAGTTCCTCAACCGCGGCCGGGCCGAGGGCCAGCTGTCCCGCCGCCTGCGCCTCGTCTTCAACAATGAGCTCATCTACGGCGGCCACCTCAGCGCCCAGCCCATGGGGGCGCTCTTCAACTACGTCGAGGAGGACCCCGCGACCGGCAAGGAGCGGGTCATCAACTTGCCCGTCCTCAAGGACAATCCCTACAAACCCGACACGGCCCGGCTGGCCGCGCTCCTCGAAGCCCATAAGCCCGAGCTCATCGTCTTCGGAAAGAGCATGTTCCTCTATAAGGAACCCGTCCGCTTCGTGGCCGACATCGTCCGCGGCTGGGCCGTGCGGCCCGTCCTGATGTTCGACATGGCCCATGTCCTCGGCCTCTACGGGGCCTTCCAGGCCCCCTTCGAGGAAGGCGCGGACGTCGTCACGGGGAGCACCCACAAGACCTTCTTCGGGACCCAGCGCGGCCTCGTCGCCGGCAATATCCCTAAGGACTCGCCGCTCCGGCCGCTCTGGACCGAGATCAAGGGCCGGGCCTTCCCGGGCTCGACGAGCAACCATCACCTCGGCACCCTCCTCGGCCTGCTCATGGCCGCCTACGAGATGAACGCGTTCAAGGAGCCGTTCCAAAAACAGGTCCAGGCCAACGCCAAGGCCCTGGCCCGGGCCCTCCACGCCCACGGCATCCCGGTCGAGGGAGACGCCGCCGACGGCTACACGGAGACGCACCAGGTCATCATCCGGGTCAAGGCCTTCGGGCACGGCATGGACATCGCCCGGCGCCTCGAGACGAACAACGTCCTGACCAACTACCAGGCCCTGCCCGACGACGCGACGTTCCTTGAATCGAGCGGTATCCGCCTGGGCGTCCAGGAGATGACCCGCTTCGGGATGGTGGAGAAGGACTTCGACCGGCTGGCCGGCCTGATGAGCGACATCATCGTCCGCGATCAGCCGGCCGGCGCCGAGGTGGCCCGTTACCGGAAGGGCTTCCTGACCATGGGCTTCACGCTGCCTCCGGCCGAGGCCGTGCCGATCGCGGCCCGGATCCTGGCCGCCGCCGTGCCCGACCCCGGCTACGCGGCCCTCTTCGCGGACAATCTCCGCCGGGCCGCGGGAGCCTGACGTGAAGATCCTGATCGTCGGTTCCGGCGGCCGCGAGCACGCCCTGGCCTGGAAGATCGCCCAGAGCCCCCGCGCCGAAAAGATCTACTGCGCGCCGGGGAACGGCGGGACGAGGCTCGTCGCCGAGAACGTCCCCCTGGCGGAGACGGACATCGCCGGGCTGGCCGATTTCGCCGCGCGGGAGAGGATCGGACTGACGGTCGTCGGCCCCGAGGTCCCGCTGACGATGGGCATCGTCGACGAGTTCGAGAAGCGCCATCTCGCGATCTTCGGGCCCTCGAAGAAGGCGGCCGAGATCGAGGCCAGCAAGATCTTCGCCAAGGAGTTCATGGAGCGTCACCGCATCCCCACCGGCCGGTTCAAGGTCGCCGACAGCTTCGACCAGGCCAAGAAGATCCTGGCCTCGGGCGAGTTCGGCTATCCCGTGGTCGTCAAGGCCGACGGTCTCGCCGCGGGCAAGGGGGTCGTCGTCTGCCCGACGCCGAAGAAAGCCGAGGACACGGCCGGCGAGATGCTCGTCCAGAAGAAGTTCGGCGCGGCCGGCCGCAGGATCGTCATCGAGGAGTTCCTCCGCGGCCGGGAGGTCTCGTTCATCGTTGTTACCGACGGCCTGCGGGTCCAGCCGCTCGTGACGGCCATGGACCACAAGGCGGCCTACGACGGGGACAAGGGACCGAACACGGGCGGCATGGGCGCCATCTCGCCGTCGCCGCTCATGACCGAGAAGCTCTTCCGCGAGGTCCTCGCGACCGTGATCATGCCGGCCGTCACGAGGCTCCTCGAGGAGGGGCGGAAATTCAAGGGGGTCCTCTACGCGGGCCTGATGATCACCGAATCCGGCCCCCGCGTCCTCGAGTTCAACGGCCGCTTCGGCGATCCCGAGACCCAGCCCCAGATGCTCCGCCTCGAGAGCGACCTTGTCGATCTCCTGACGGCCGCCGTCGAGGAGGACGTCCTGAGGCACGAGGTCCGCTGGTCGCCCAAGCCCTCGGGCTGCGTCGTCGTGGCCTCGGGCGGCTACCCCGTCCACTACGAGAAGGGCAAGGCGATCACCGGCCTGGCCGAAGCCCAGGCCATTCCGGGCGTCGCGATCTTCCACGCCGGGACCAAGTTCGAGAACGACGCTTATCTGACGACGGGCGGCCGCGTCCTCGGCGTCTGCGCCTCGGAGTACGACCTGGCCGGGACGATGGGCAAGATCTATGAGGCCTGCGGCCGGATCTATTTCGAGGCCATGCATTACCGCCGGGACATCGGCGCGGTGAAGGAGGAGCGGGGATGAAGGTCATGATATTGCTGGGCAGCGAATCGGACTTCGGCACGATCGAGGCCGGCCTCGGCGTGCTCAAGGACTTCGGCGTCCCTTTCGGGTTCGAGGTGACCTCGGCCCACCGCTCGCCGGAGCGGACGCTGGCCTTGGTGAGGACCTCGGAAGCGGCCGGCGTCGAGGTCTTCATCGCCGTGGCCGGGAAGGCCGCCCACCTGGCCGGCGTCGTCGCCGCGCACACGGTCAGGCCCGTCATCGGGGTCCCCGTCGAGAGCGAGGCCCTGGCCGGCCTGGACGCGCTCCTCTCGACCGTCCAGATGCCCAAGGGCGTGCCCGTGGCCACGATGGCCCTCGGCAAGCACGGCGGAGCCAACGCGGCCCTCTTCGCCGTCGAGGTCCTGGCCCTCAGGGACGAGGGGCTCCGGGCGAAACTCATCGCCCACCGGGCCAAGATGGCCTCCCAGGTCGAGGCCGCCTCCAAGACGCTCAAAGAAAAGCTCTAGACGGCGGCGATGCCTTCCGTTGCCGTCCGGACCTTCGGCTGCCGCGTCAATCAGGCCGAGGCCTTCGCCTGGGCCGACGACCTCCGCGCCCGGGGCCTGGAGCTCGAACCGGACTGCGGCCGGAGCGACCTTGTCCTGATCAACTCGTGCACCCTGACCGGGCGAGCCGATCGCGACGTCCGCAAGCTCATCCGGACGATCGGCCGCGAGAGCCCGGGGACGGGCGTCGTCGTTGCCGGGTGCTACGCCGAGCGGGCTCCCGGGGAGCTCGAGGGGCTGCCGAACGTCGTCGCCGTCCTGCCGGCAAGCGCCAAGGGCCGGGTCGCCGACGCGGTGACGGGGATCGCTATGGCCGGGCGGTCCCGGGGCCGGGACAGGACGGCACGGACCGGGCCGGGAGCTCGGACCTCGCCCGACTCGGCCGATGACGCGCCGTTCCGGGCCCGGGCCACGCTCAAGGTCCAGGACGGTTGCGACAATCGCTGCGCCTTCTGCGTCGTCCCCGGCGTGCGCGGGCGCAGCTCGAGCGTCCCGCCCGAAGAGGTCGCGGCCGCCGCCGGCCGCCTGTCGGAGCGGGGCTACCGCGAGATCGTCCTGGCCGGGATCCATCTCGCGTCCTACGGGCGCGACCTGGAGCCGCGGCGGTCGCTCCTCGATCTCTTGCGGGGGATCGGAGCGGGCCGGGCGCGGCTCCGTCTAAGTTCGCTCGACCCGAACCTCGTCGACGACACCCTTGCCGGCCATCTCGCCAGGGACGGCAAGATCTGCCGGCACTTCCATTTCTCCCTCCAGCACGCCTCCGGGCGTGTCCTGCGGTCGATGGGCCGCCCGGGAGACGCGGGCTCGTCGGGCCGGATCCTGGCGGAGCTCCGGCGCCTCGCGCCCGACGCCGCCCTCGGCGCGGACGTCATCGTCGGGTTCCCCGGAGAGACGGACCGCGATTTCGATGAGCTGCGGGGATTCCTGGATGCGTCGCCGCTGACCTATCTCCACGTCTTCCCGTATTCGCCGCGGCCGGGGACGCAGGCGTGGTCCCGGCCTCGCGTCGCGGACGACGTCGTCACGGCCCGGGCCAGGGCCCTGCGGCGGCTCTCGTCCATGAAGGACCTCCGCTTCCGCCGGAGGTTCCTGGGGCGCGAGCTCGAGGCCGTCGTCATCGGGCGGTCGAGGCGGGGGACCGGGGTCCTGACGGACAACGGCATCCCGGTCGATGTCCCCTTCGCTCCGGGGCGCCGCCGGGACCTCGTCCGGGTCAGGATCGGCCGCGTCCTGCCGCTCCGGACGGAAGGCGAGGTCGTCGGATGAGAAAGATCCATCTCCTGCCGGACGACGTCGCCCGCAAGATCGCGGCCGGCGAGGTCATCGAGAGACCGGTCTCGGTCGTCAAGGAGCTCGTCGAGAATTCCCTCGACGCCGGTGCGACGGCGATACGGATCGAGCTCGCGGAAGGCGGCAAGGCCCTGATCAAGGTCCAGGACGACGGGGCCGGCATGGACGCTGAGGACGCCGCGCTCTGCTTCCGCCGCCATTCGACGAGCAAGATCGCGAGCGAGGAGGACCTCGAGCGGATCGCGACGCTCGGCTTCCGGGGCGAAGCCCTGGCCAGCATCGCCGCCGTCTCCCGCCTCGCCCTGCGAACCTACGACGGCGCCGCCGACCGGGGGACCATGATCGAGCGCGAAGGCGAGCGCCTCGTCGCCGTCACGGACATCGCCTTCCCGCGCGGCACGAGCGTCGAGGTCCGGGATCTCTTCTTCAACCTGCCGGCGCGACGGAAGTTCCTGCGGCCGGCCTCGTCCGAGTACGGGCCGGTCGCCAAGTACGTGACGCAGGCCGCGCTGGGCGCGCCCGCCGTCCGCTTCACCCTCGTCCACGGGGGCCGCGAGACGATCGTCTGCCCACCGGTGGCGACCCTCCGGGAGCGGGTCTTCCAGCTCTTCGGCAAGAAGATGATCGACGGCCTGATGGAGGTCTCCGCGGCGGAGGACGACGCGCGCCTCGAGGGTCTAGCGTCGCGGCCGCTCGGAGGCCGTCCCGACAAGAGCGTCCAGCACTTCTTCGTCAACGGCAGGCCGGTCAAGGACAGGGTCCTCACGGCCGCCCTGAGCCAGGCCTACACCGGGATCCTCGAGCGCGGCCGCTCGCCGGAGGCCTTCCTGTTCCTGCGGCTTCCCTACGGCGATGTCGACGTCAACGTCCATCCGGCCAAGGCGGAGGTCCGGTTCCGGGACACCCAGACGATCTTCCGGCTCGTCCTCAGGGCGGTGGCGGAGGGCGCCGCGAGGGGACAGGCCATCAAGGAGGTCGTCCCCGCCGGAGCGGCTGGGACGCCCCGCGTCGCCGAGGGAGAGGCCGGCTACCAGGCTCCCGGGCTCGGCTTCGATGCCGGGGACATGTCCCGCAGGTACGTGTCCCCGGTTTCAGGGCCGGAGGTCGCGGCCCCCGGCGTCGCCGAACCAGGCGGCCCCGCCGTCCTCGGGCAGTACGCGAACATGTACATCGTCGCGGCCGACGCGGACGGCCTTCTCGTCATCGACCAACACAACGCCCACGAGCGCGTCCTTTTCGATAAGTTCCGGGAGATCGATCGCCTGGACGTCTGGCCCCGGAAGACGCTTCTCATCCCTCCGATCCTCGAGCTCTCGCCCTCGGCGGCGGCGGCTCTTGAAGCCAGCGCCCCTCTGTTCGAGGAGCTTGGCTTCCGGGTCGAGGCCATGGGCGGACGCTCCTACGCCCTCAAGGAGTATCCGGACCTCTTCAGGCCGGAGGAGGCTGGGGACGTCTTCTTGAGCATGCTCGAGGAAGCCGGCGAAAAGCCGGCCGAAGAGCGCCGCGACCATATGCTGGCGACCATGGCCTGCAAGTCCGCGGTCAAGGCGGGGGAGCCGCTGGCCCGGGAGAAGATGGGCTACCTCGTCGAGGAGCTCTTCAAGACCTCCCAGCCGGCCCTCTGCCCGCACGGCCGCCCGATCGTCGTCCGCATCGAGAAGCCGACGATCGACAAAGGCATGGGCAGAAGGGGTCAAACCTAAACTTTTCAACTTTTCTCGATGCGCCCCTCGAGACGTGGCGATCTCCAGGAAAAACTTGAAAAGTTTAGGTTTGACCCCTTCTTATGCTAAGATTCACCAGCGAACCGAACGGGGAGTGGCGCAGCCCGGCTAGCGCGCCTGCCTTGGGAGCAGGAGGTCGGCGGTTCAAATCCGCTCTCCCCGATTTTCTTCCCGACGCGACGCGCCTGTAGCTCAGGTGGATAGAGCAGCTGCCTTCTAAGCAGCGGGTCGGGGGTTCGAGTCCCTCCAGGCGCGC
>Ga0209253_10003351_pt1 | contig 14121 bp, 16 predicted proteins | sample FrelakmetBRP12BR_FD_187145 | JGI IMG/M metagenome (GOLD analysis project Ga0209253, IMG submission 187145) | Freshwater lake sediment microbial communities from the University of Notre Dame, USA, for methane emissions studies - BRP12 BR (SPAdes)... | ecosystem: Environmental > Aquatic >...
AAAGAGATCAATATGTTCGGCGATGGCCTGGAGACGATGGTCTAAATGGGAGACGATAAAGTGAGAAGGGAAAACAGGCATAGGGTTGCAGAGGATCAGATATTCGCTTTGGTAGAAAATCGCTTTCTGGCTTTCAGGCAGACGATCCAGGCAGAGAAAACATCGTCGCTCGTTTGATTTTTTTTCGCCTACGTCGGCCAGACTACTCTTTATTCTTAGGGGATTATACTGGAGGCGGACGGAAAACCTGCCACAGGATAAATCCCGCTCTCTAACGTTCCTCAGTGATTCGTAACCTTCCCGAAGGTCCTGCCAGCTCTTTTTCTGCTTCGACAGGAGCTCAAGACAAATCCCTGGAAGACCCTTCTCCCCCTCATCAAAGGCGGCATAAGTCTTTTGATGAAGCAGTGTGCTCCTTCCTATTTTCTTGCAACCGATGAGATGGCTTACCGTCGTTTTCCCCATCGTGAAAGGTTCTTCCCGGATAAATTGAAACCCCACCTTTCTGTAAAAATCGAGGGCCTGCCTGTTTTTTACCATCACACCGATCCACAATTCATCGAGGCCCTTTTCTCTGGCATATCCTTCCGCTGCTTCGAGGAGCCGGGTGCCCATGCCCTGTCCCTGAAAGGCCGGAAGAAAATACAGCGAAGAGACATAGAGGCGATTCTCGTCACGGTTGAAGAAAAGTCGTGCATAGCCAGCGACCCGACCATCCATCACCGCGATGAAACCATGCATGGACGGATCATCGAACATGCTGAGAAGGGATTCCTCTGTATAGTGAATATCGAGGTAGGATTTAAGATCACTTTCGGGAATGAAACTCAAATACGTGGAAATCCAGGACTCCCAAGTTATTCTGCGGATGGATGCGAGATCACCCTTTTCCCAGAGCCTGATGGCAATTCCCATGGCTATTCGATCACCCTCCTCGATTAGTAACACTTGAGGCTTTTGAAAGCAGCCTCAAATCCCCCTGCGTCCCCCTTTAGAAAAAAGGGGAAAATGTAACTCCTCTCTTTGGAAAAGGGAGGTTGGGAGGGATTTAAGGTTGTCCTTTCAAAGACCTAAACTGTTACCTTGATTCATTTTCTGCCGGGCGAGAATTTCGTCGGTCCGAATCTTGTCCTTAAAGGCATTGTTTCGGTTTGCCTCTTCAATGCTGAGAGCCGCATCGGTGTTACCCGACCAGCGCCTGCAGAGGTAGAGGCTTTCATAGATCCTCCCGATCCGGTATTCCCGGGAGATCCGGAGCGCTGCTGCGTAATCCTCCCCGTAGCTTACGTTAAGAAATCCGATGCTGCGCATCAGGCTGGTGTTGAAAGACCGCGGTGCACCCAACCCATTGATGCGCAACGCATTGTTGTGACCATTCTCATCGGTCCACTCATGGTGGTCGACGAGGCCCGGTGGGATCTCCTCCAGTTTGGAATCAACGAGGGTGTAGGAACCAATCACCATAGCATCGTTTCCATGACGTAACATGTCGACCATCTTATACAAGGTGTTGCTACTGCTGTAAAGATCGTCCGAATCGAGCTGAACAGCATAGCGGCCGCAGGCTTCGTCTTGAATAGCCTCATTCCAGCAACCGCCAATTCCAAGATCAGTCCTTCTAGGAACGATGTGCTTCAGCCTTGAATATTGCCTGCTAAGATCGGAGAGAACAGCTGTTGTTCCGTCTGTCGAGTGGTTGTCCACGATGATGACGTTGAACGGAAAATCCGTTTCCTGAGACAGGGCGTTTTTCACGGCCTGGGCAATCGTTTCTTTCCGGTTCAACACAGGAATGATGATAGAGGCCTCTACCGGGAAGGAATCCCTTGATTGCTCCACATCCCTCAAGCGATGGGACGGCAGATAGGCCCCGACCTTCTTCAAGTAATCCGTGAAGACGGTTTCCATTTCTTTCTGGGCAGCTTCGTTTCGGGGATCAACGTACGCAAATATCTTTTCCTGTAGGGGCAATTCCTGAATTGCCCCTACGCTCCCAATTACGGAATAGAGTGGCTCCTGGAGATGATACACCGGGTGGTCTATGGAAATCTTCAGGCGAAGATCGTAGAGGCCAGCAAATCTAACGTCGTGTATTGCCCCGTATTTTTTGAGGGCCTCTCGGATGGCAGTGACCGAAAAAAACATCATGGCGCCGAAGTCAAAATCATCACGGACACTCCCCGGTTGATAATCACAGAGCGGATGGAGGACCTTTCCTTGTTCGCTTTCATCATAATAATCGGAATAGACCAGGCCTGCCTTCGTTGACTCAGCTTTCTCCAAGATTTTCTCCAAGGCTTCAGCCCCGATCGAAATTTGTTGGGACCCCGGCAAGAGAAGAAGGTACTTTGTTCGGATTCCACCCAAAATCTGGCTGAGTGTTTCGTATGAATGGATGGGTCCGGCGACAAGAACACGGCACTTAGGGATTTTCAGATGAAGTGGCTCTCGGGTTACGATCACGACACGTTCAACCAAACTTGACTTCGTTAGAGAAAGCAGTGTCTTCTCAAGAAAAAGCGCCGGGGTGTAATGGGTTACTACAATGAGAGGCTTCATAACAAAGAAAGTCGAAAAGATTACCAACCATCAATTTTGATTTGCATTGTACAATACGCCTAAACTTTTGGGAAGTGAGAATTTCGGGAATGAGCGGTTCTTTTACGGCCGAGCATCGCAGAGAGAAAGGGTAGAAGTACTATGCTCACATAATTCTAAGAGCAACAATCTGCGTTTTTTTGAAATCACAAATCAGGTTTTTTATGAAACTCGGGAAGGGTTTCCCGATTGACAAAGAAGGGTGAGATGTGCTTTAGTTTTGGTATCAGGCCATAACAGATAAAAAGTTACACGAGATCTGTTACAAAGGAACGCAACAAATGAATAAATCAGTTGCTGTTGTCACCGGTGGAACCCGGGGCATTGGCTTGGGGATTGCCGAGCGGTTGGCACAACGGGGCTTTTCTCTGACGATCACTTACATCAGTGATGAAAAATCTGCTGAAAAAGCCCATCAACACCTGGATCGTCTCAAAGGGCAAGGTCAGCGAATCCTAACCCTCAGAGGAGATGTCGGAGATGCGAAAGTTGTAGCTGAACACCATCGCATGATTCGCGACGCATTGGGACCGGTCAGCGTTCTTGTCAACAACGCCGGTATCATGCCGGCAAAATCATTTGAAGAAATCTCCGTGAAAGACTGGGATGAGACGATTCGAGTTAACCTAAACAGTGCTTTTTATTGGTGCCGAGAGGTCGTGCCGGCCATGAAGGAGATGAAATTCGGCCGCATCGTAAACATCTCATCCCTTGCAGCCCGGGGGGGCGGCGTGGTCGGGCCGCACTATGCAGCATCCAAAGCGGGAATGTTAGGATTGACGCGCTATGCAGCCAGAGAGCTGGGTCCATATGGCATTACTGTCAATTGCATTGCGCCGGCCTTCATAGCAGATGCCGGGATATTTGCGGAGTGGCCGGAAGAAAAGAAGGCCGCGCTGAAAGAGAAGATTTTTGTGCCCCGCCTAGGAAGTGCCAATGATGTCGCCCGTGCCTTTGAATACCTGCTCGACTCGCCTTTCGTAACCGGAGTAACATTGGACGTCAACGGAGGCGCATTTATGATCTAACCAAAATGGTTTGGTAAGAATATTTGAAAGGAGAAAAGGCATGATCAAAGGGATCGGTCATCTGGGTATTGTCGTTAAGGATGTCGAAAAAAGCTTGAAGGCATTATCTCAAATCATTGAATTGGAAAGGCCTGCCATCAAGGACTTTCCGGAAAAGAAGATAAAATGTGCCGTTGTGGAGACAAAGGGAGTTGCCTTGGAGTTTCTTCAAGATGACAGCGAAAGCGGCTTTCTCGGACGCTTCAGGCGGGAAAAAGGGGATGCCATTCATCATTTTTGTTTGGTATCGGACAACATCGAAGAAGACGTGGAGGCGTTGAAGAAAAGAGGCGTTGAGATGATGGACCAAAAGCCTCGAATAGGTTTGCGGGGGAAAAAGGTTGCGATGACCACGCCCGGCGCTTTGAACGGCATTACGATAGAACTTTCAGAACCGTAATATCTGAATGTCAGAGTATCCCTAACCGGGTCTGCTGCAAAAGTTGGACAGCAGACTGTCTGAATTCTGCTATTAAATCAAGAATCTTAAGGCGTACATCAGAGTCTTCCTCTCGCGCCATATCGCTGATTTCTGCGTCTTTGAGAAAGCCCTTCAATTTCGATGAATGACTAATAAAAACAAGTTATTGCCAGGCAAAGTATCTTTTGAGAAGATACGTTTAGATTGTATTTGAACTCTCTCACTTAGTACTAGGTTCCGAGTGTCTCGATATCTTTTTTTCCTCGGACAATGAACTTTCCTCTTGTCTTCCGCCCTAACTCATAATAAAATAATTCGTAATGATCATTTGACGATCCGGCTCTGCCAACGGTTATGCGAATAGGAGGGAAGTCTATGCGAAGGATTCAAGTAGTGCTGCTCTTTTTGTTGGTTGGGACCCTTGTTACTTACCTATGGGCAGCCGAAACCCCTTTGGGCCTGCCGCCTGTTCCGATACCATCGGACAATCCCCAGACCCCAGAGAAAATCGCCCTCGGGAAGCGCCTTTTCGAGGACAAACGCTTTAGCGCAGACGGCACGGTCAGCTGCGCTACCTGTCACGATCCTCAAAAAGCATTTGCAGACGGCTTGCCCACTTCCGAAGGAATAAAGAAACTTAAAGGAACGCGTAATGCTCCAACGGTGATCAACGCCACCTATTACGATTCCCAGTTCTGGGATGGAAGACGGCCTTCCCTCGAAGAGCAATCCAAAGATCCTCTCATCAACCCCATCGAGCATGGCCTCCCAAGCCATGCCCCCCTCCTCGAAATAATCCGCAAAGATGGGTCTTATCCATCTCAATTCCAAAGTGTTTTCGGTGTCGCCCCGCAACAGATTACCATCGATCATGTAGCCAAGGCCATTGCAAGTTTCGAACGAACCGTGGTTTCCGGGGATTCCCCTTTTGACCGTTATCTCTACGGGGGAGATAAAACAGCTCTGTCAGAATCGGCCATTCGTGGGCTTGAGATTTATCGGACCAAAGGACGCTGTCAGGACTGCCATGCCATCGGCCAGACCAACGCCACCTTTACAGACAACAAGTTTCATAACCTCGGGGTGGGTTTTAAACGCCTCGGTTCCCGAGCGGTACAAATTGCCAACGCTTTCCGAAAGGCCAAGCAGGAAGGAAAAGACATTGATAAGGCCGTGCTAGGAGATCAAGAGGCTTCTGAGCTGGGACGCTTTGTGGTGACGCTTCGCCCCTCGGACATCGGCGCTTTCAAGACGCCCACTCTCCGCAACATCGTTGTGACGGCTCCTTACATGCACGACGGCAGCATCCAAACCCTGGAAGAAATGATCGAGCTTTACAATAAAGGAGGAGAGAGCAATCCTTTTCTGGATAGCGGGATTCGTCCTCTTAATTTGACGGATCAGGAAAAGGCAGATCTGTTGGCCTTCATGAAAAGCCTGACCAGTCCCCAATTCGCAAATGTCGTTCAATCCACGAGAAAGGAGTGAGCTATGAAAGGAAAGATGACTCGACGCACATTTTTGAAAACGGCAGGAGCTTTGACGGCGGCCGTTGCTTTCCCGGTGAGTCGGGTAGAGGTCGCGCTGGGACAGAAACCCGGGGAAAAATTCACCTTTGCCTACATCTCCGATTCCCATATCACACAGATCAAAGGGACGGAATTTGTCAGAAATTTTGACAACGGGTTGAAAAAGGCGGTTGTCGAGGTGAATTTCATGGACCCGAAGCCTGACTTCCTAATCTTCGGGGGTGACCTCGCCCAACTGGGAAAGAAAGAGGAGTTCGAACATGGCCTGGAAATGTTGAAAGACATCACCGTACCCATTAAATGGGTGATTGGGGAGCACGACTACTACTTGGATCTGGGCAAGTACTGGCAGGAAAAGATGGCTCCCCTCTACTACAGTTTCGACCACAAGGGAGTCCACTTTGTTGTTCTGAACAGTATCCTGACCGACGATGACTGGACCCACAAGCGGTGGCCGACCCCTGAAGAACGCATGCTGCAGATGGCACGCCTGGATAATCCCAATGGTTCGCCTTTTATGGTGAAAGAAGATCAGCGGGCCTGGCTGAAGAAGGATCTGGCAAAGATCAAGCAAGAGAGTCCCCTCGTTGTCCTCTCCCACTCCCCTCTTTATAAGATATTCAAGCCTTGGAACTTCTGGACCGATGATGCGGAGCAGGTTCAGGCCATTCTGAACCCGTTTAAAAACGTTAAAATCCTTCATGGCCATGTGCACCAGGTTCTCTACAACCAAATAGGCAATCTGACGTTTAATGCGTTCATGGCGACCTCCTGGCCGTGGCCGTATGTGACCACCTATTCACAACTTCCTAACAAGATGCCTGCTTTGACAGTACCGATGAACCGAGCCGATCCCTTCAAGGAGCGGGACGGCACGGGATGGGGCCACATCGAACTACCTGCTGGGATCGCCCATCACTATGAACTCTGGGAAAACCCGGCCAGGGTCGTCCAAAAGACGCCTGGCATGAAGCAGCCCGAGGACACCCAGTATCAGTTTCCGGGAAAGCGTATTTCGCCCCAGAAGCACTACTAATTCTGAACATAAGGAGAGGAACGATGAGAAAATACCTCAGTCTTTGTTTCGTATTGGGTTTACTGATATGTGGCATGGGCCTATTCATCGCCTATGCTGATCCTTTTACCGAAGCGGATCTCAAAAAATGGAACGAAGCGTTTATGGCGGCCGTGAAGGAAGGCGACAGTCTATTTCATAGCTCTAAACTCGGGAAGAATTCCGTTTCCTGCGACATGTGCCATCCCCATGCCAGCAACGCCCATCCTGAGACCTACCCGAAGTTTCAGAAACAGATAGGAAAAGTCGTTGGCCTGCGAGAGATGATCAACTGGTGCATCCAGAATCCGCTCGAAGGAACGCCATTGGCTGCGGATGATCCAAAGATGGTTGCCCTGGAGGCTTATATCACTTATGAGCGCCGAGGGGTGAAACTTGAACCCGGGAAGCATTAACCCATCTTGTTGGTTTAAGATACGCTCTCGAACAGAAAGGCCAAGAGATACTGCGTTTCGAACTGAGAATTTTACTTGAAATAAGCAGGGAGATCGTTGCCTACGAAGAGTGTATTTTGACGATGGATCTCTTAACGTGAGAGGCCGGAGAAATGTTCCGGCCTCTTTGGGTTTCTGGGGCTGCCCTTCTCACAGAGGTGAGATGCATCTCTGTTTCTTGTAAGGCGAAGGCCCTGTGAGACGCATGGAGGGTTTGAAGATGATGAAGATGATTAAGAAAGGTTTTTCCCCAATCCTCATCGGCATCACCGTGCTATGGGGGCTTTGCTCCGAAAATGGTCTCAACGCCCAAGAGAAACCCCTGCGCATCTACGGCCCTGAAGGGCCGTTTGCCGCAATGAATGAGTGTGCTGAGATGTTTTACCGGATCCATGGAATGAAAGCCGAGGTCTTGACAGGTCCGGGAACCCAGTGGATCACACGCGCTAAAGAAGATGCCGATGTCGTTTATGAGGAAACGGAATATAGGCTTTCCCAATTCATGACGCGTCATCCTTGACTCGTTGACGAAAGCTCGAGGACGAGCCTCTATGCCCTGTCGGCAGGAATCTTGGTGAGAAAAGGGAACCCAAAGGGGATAACATCCTTTGGGGACTTGACCCGCTTAGGGACCTATCTGATCGATGTGAATGGCGAAGGTTCCCAGGGTTTATGGGAGGACCTAGGAGGAAAGAAAGGTCTCATTTCAGAGATTCGGAAGAAGATCGCCATGACGGTGGAAACCAATGCCGAGGCCATAGAGAGATGGAAGGCCACTCCGGCGTTGGACGCATGGATCACCTTTCAATCTTGGCACCATCGCCTCAAAGAGATAACCGATCTTGTGAGGCTGCCAAAGGAAGAAAGGGTCTATCGGGGAACGGCGGCTGTGGCCACGCATTTTTACAAGAACAGGGAGTCTGCCCGCATGTTCTTGAAGTTCTTGAAGACACCAGAATGCCACGCCGTTTTTAGAAAATGGGGATGGGAGTAGCGGCCTTGATCGGTCGCCATTTCGAGTTATTCGAGCAAGAATGGGGTTAGGCTCAACAATTTATTAAGTACCCTGGTCGCTTTCTGTGTGATTTCGAAGTCATTCCAGGTTATTGACATGAAATTTATCCCCAATACTGTCATTTCGTGGAGATGGATTGGATCTAAACCGGGAAGTCTTTATCCTTTCGAAGTTGATTAAATTTGTTGTTACAAACGAAGTCAATTTAAGGATTTCGAACTCACATTCCACCCGGAGATAACATATCACATCGTCTATGTTATGGCTCCTCGTGACAAAATCCTGTGGAATCCATCGACCATAGTGCATTAAACATTCCATCAGTTCTTCATTTTCCATCAAAGTACACCTCTCTTCCAAAGAGATTCGTGAAGGTCCTCTCAATAAAGATACAGATATGGCTAGCCTTCTTTCTCCCGATCAGCTTCCCAAGACGATACTGGAATGACAATATTTTATTGATGATTGTACTTCTCACCGCATCTACTCCATTGTCCTTAAATTGAAAAACCGGATTGCCTTTTTTGTGAAGCCACGGCAATCCGGTTCCTGTGAGATTTGACTTCGGCAACCCGGCGGTCCCAGCGGGACCCGTGGCTTTCCCCGCCTGCTCCATATTCGAGGCAGCGGGCCCCCCACCTGTTACGGCGGGTAGGCGTCCCACGATTACTCGTGGTTTGGCTTTATCGGCAAATTTGCTTCAAGAATTCTTGTATTATTTTATGAGCAATTTCGATGCCAACAACGATTAATCGATATAACAATTCGATATTTAATGGTTTTTTAAAGTAACAAATATCCAGAGGAAAAAAACTTATGACGTTTTTTGACGTAAGAACTGATAATCAATCAGGTGATCCTCTCACCTGTGGTGGCAAGAAGTCTTAACTGAGAAGGTATGCCTAGATCGCATATGAGCCTCGATTAATTCCTCAAAATCACCGGATTCCTTATTTTTTCTCACGTGATCCCACAAGAAAATCTTTCCATTCATTGTGATATAAACTCCTGGTTGAAGTGCTTGAACGGCAGAAAATGCGCAACCCAGGTTGAACAATGCGTCGGAGGCGCCAAAGGCATAGGGAATCATCGCGCCTACCAAAACAATCGTTTTACCTTTCACATTTTTCCCAAGAAATCGAGCCGTTTCGACCATCGTATCCGTTCCGTGTGTTATGACAACTCTAGTCTCCGAACAATGGATACACTTTCTCAAGATCTCTTCTCTATCTTCACCCCTCATTTCGAGACTGTCTTTAAGCATCATTTCTTCTAAAATAAATCTTACCTTACATCTCACTTGATTTAACATATGAGATAAATGGGACTTGGGAAAAGTCAACTCACCGGTGAGCGGATCATATTCCTTATCAATCGTCCCACCCGTGATTAGGATTCGAATGGTATCCTCCCTTTTCATATCGACCTTCCTGGGTGACCCTCAATCGATGAAAACTTCCACAAAGCTATCCCAATACCTTCTCGTGAACGTTTCAATGTCGGGGCTGTCATTGCGAGCCCAAAGGACAACTTAATTTAATGTTCATCACCCTCTCAGAGCTATCCAGATCAGAATATTCAAAACCGAGCTTCTTGTAGAGCTTGATGGCTATGAAGTTTGATACATTGACTGTCAGCCAGATTGAGTCATAGCCGAGCTGCCTGGACCTTTCCAGGGCGAACCGCGTCAGCTCCGTTCCGATCCCAAGATTTCTGTGCTTTTGATCAACGAAGATCACAAATTCACACGATTTGCCTTGTCTATCGGGAACCAGTGAGACGTGCCCGATAACGCTTTCTCCTCTCCAAGCAAGAAAGTTCTCACCTATTTCGAAAAGACTCTTCACCCAACTCTGACAGATCTCAGGGTCTTCAGGCGGCAGCCCCTGAGAGGCGGGTTTCGGACAGAAGTTGTTGTACATCTCCAGAAGAAATGGGAAATCTTCAGAGCAACACCTCCCCATTCCAAAGGAGGATCCAGACTTGTCAGTTCCGGTGATGCGCTTTGGCTTCATCCTAAGAAAGAATTTTGAAAAGGAACAATCTTTTCCCCACCCGATTCTCTTCTGTCCGAATATACCTCAACCCTTGAGGAAACACAACCTCAAACATCCAACACTCCGAACCCCCTCTTTTTGCTATCCAGATGCAATCTGTATTATAAATATCCCAAAAAGCAGGGAGTCATAAATTGGGAAAGGACTCATAAGAATCCATGCTGATCCTCATTCATCCTCCTGTTGCGAAGCCATGCGAACCTCCAGCGGGTATAGCAAAACTCTGCGGCGCCCTGGATCACCACGGAATAAGTCACAGGGCTTTGGACGCAAATTTAGAAGGTCTCCTCAGCCTCCTGAACGCTTCACCTGTACCATCCGATACATGGACCTCCCGGGCATTCCGTCATCTTTCCAAACATCTCTCCTCTTTGGGCAGCTGGGAAGTCTATCAGGAAAATGGCCGTTATCGCCGGGCGGTAAAGGATCTGAACCGAATTCTTAAGATGACGGCAGGTTCCAGTCGCGTACGCCTGGGTTTGGCGAACTATGAGCATGAAGAACTCTTTCCAACAAGGAGCACAGACCTTCTGAGGGCTGCAGAAAATCCTGAGAGCAATCCCTTCTATTCCTATTTTAAGGAACGATTGGCCAAACTTCTTGAGAGCAAACAGCCTTCTGTTGTTGGATTTTCACTGAACTATTTAAGCCAGGCCCTGTGTACGTTTGCGATGATCGGTTTTCTTAAACGGGAGTGCCCTGGGGTAAAATTGGTTTTGGGTGGAGGGCTTGTCACTTCATGGATGAGAAGGCCTCATTGGAAAAACCCATTTGAGGGTTTGGTGGATCATCTTGTCGCCGGGCCAGGAGAAACCCCTTTACTATCTCTTATGGGGGTAATGCAGTCTGGAGATAATCATTATAGTCCCAATTACGATTCGCTCCCTGTAAGAGATTACTTTGCTCCCGGACCCATTCTCCCCTACAGCTCTTCAAGCGGATGCTACTGGAACAGGTGTTCTTTTTGTCCGGAAACGGCCGAGGGAAATCCCTATGTTCCCATTCCGGTTGAGAAGGTGGTCCTTGATTTTCAACACTTGGCTGATAGACAGAAACCGGTTCTCATCCATTTACTCGATAACGCTATCAGCCCATCCCTAATGAAGGCGATTTCTGAGCATCCTCCCGGTGTCCCATGGTATGGCTTTGCCAGGATTACCCGTCATCTTACAGACCTGGATTTCTGTTTGGCATTGAGGCGATCAGGATGTGTGATGTTAAAAGTCGGTCTGGAATCAGGAGATCAGACGGTGCTTGATTCTTTGCAAAAGGGGATTCGTCTTGAGGAGGCTTCGTCCGCTTTAAACAATCTGAAAAAGGCAGGGATTGCCACCTACGTCTATCTTCTTTTTGGAACTCCGCTAGAAGGCTTGATAGAGGCGCGAAGAACCCTTGAGTTTGCTGTGAACCATCAGGATAGCATTGGTTTCTTGAATCTTGCCATATTCAATATGCCGATCTACGGACGGGAAGTCCAGCGCATGGAAACAAAATCCTTCTATGAAGGGGACCTCTCCCTTTATACAAGTTTCGATCATCCGAAGGGGTGGAGCAGGCCATTGATCAGGCAATTCTTAGACAAGGAATTCAAAAGACATCCTGCCATTACGTCGATTCTGAGAAGAGACCCCCCCGTATTTACGTCGAATCATGCCCCGTTCTTTGTGATGAATAAGGGCGTGAGGTGATGGAGGGATGAGGTGACACGGGGATTGGGAGATAGGGTGAAGTTTACATAACCCCCCCCCCATTCCCCCCTTAAATTAAGGGGGGATAAAAATGCATCAGTTCTTGCTCTCTTTGGGCTCCTTCATTCCGAGTTTATCCTGCATTCGGACAATGCCCCTTATAAATACCGGCGGAGGCGGTTCACGTCCCGCGCTTTTCTTGATGTATTCAGCCAATGCCTCTTCGTATGCATCAAGGGCACGATTAAAATCTCCCTTTGCCTCAAACACCTTTCCCTTTAGGAACAGGCCATCAATCAATCCTGGCTTAATGGTAAGAACATGGTTGACGGCCTTCTCAGCGCCCTCATAATCCTTGACCGCGAGGAAGTAATCGATCATCGCCATTTGCCTGCTTTGCTGCTGATCAGGGGTCCCTGTATCTTTAACGAAGGATAGGGACACTGGATTTGAGATAATCTTGCCACTCCATCTACCTGCCTCTTTTGATATATTTTCTGGAGATGCGGCTTTTCTTCAGATCGCAGCGCTCGTTTTCGATTCGGGTGAATGGTGGACTTACTGTCCGTTCTCCCTTGTATTCTTTTCCATCGCAAGCCGTCTCATGGTAATAAACTTTATACTGTTGAATGACCTCACGTTCCTTGCCAGTTCGCGGGTCAAGATAGTTGTCGACGGCTCCCACGTCGATCCGGAGCACTCCTTCTTGGCAGGAGAGACCCATATGGGCTTCGCCTGTTCCGTTTCCTCTTACATCCAGGGAGCTCGTGCAGCGTTCCGACCGCCGTGAAGACTGCTGATCGAATGTTGCCGAGAAGGTGACGATCCCCTCCCAGTCAGCTTCGCAGGTGGAACAGTGCTCTTTGCTAATAAAAGGAAGACGTTTCACATGGTAGGTAGCGTTAGAATTCGTAACTCCTTTTTCGTGCGCTTCATCACGGATGCGGTCAGTGGAGCCCGAATAGGTCACTGTAATCTTACCGCTCCATGTAGAGCTCTCAGCGGATTGAGTTTCATCTTCCTCTGCCCATGATCTCGTCAATAAAAAATGACCGGTTTGGGTCAATTGGCTTCTTACGAAAACCAATACAGCAAAAGCCAAAACTAAGAGAAAAAATAGTAATCTTGGTGTCATTCTTCCCATTTGTTCAAGTCCAACTTCTTTGATAAGGTTTAGCCCCACCCGTCGCTATTTTTTTACCAGCTCGACCCTCCGGTTCTTGGCCCTGCCTTCTTCTGTCTTATTATCGGCGATGGGCTTGTCCTGTCCATGTCCTGTTGTGCTGAGTCGTTTCGCATCAACACCCTGGGCGACGATGGCTGAAACAACTGCCTTTGCCCGCTCATCAGAGAGCGTCTTGTTCGACTTCGGGTTGCCCACGTTGTCTGTATGGCCTTCCACGCTTATCTTGAGACCGGGGTTTGCCTTCAGCATCTCTACAATCTGATTGATGATTCCCTTGGATTCAGGTTTAATGGTTGACTTGCCGGTATCAAAGTTTATGTAAAGGGCAATATGTCCCTCACGGTTGAGGGCATCAAACATGTCTCCCGCTGTAACATCCTGCTTCATCGATTCCTTGGCGATAACGGTAAGGTAGTAATCATTCCCATCATTGAAAGGCGCCACCTCAATCCAAAGCTCATTGCCTCCCTTCGTAACCTTTCCAACCATCATACGACCGCCGCAGTTTTCCGCGCAGTCAGCGCCCGAACACTGCCCGTCGAATACAATGGTGCCTCCCATACTCTTGACGGAATTCGAATAGTTACGTGAAATCTGAAGTTCGCTGGACTGCTTTGCGCTTTCTTTCAAGGTATACGCCCTGTAATACTTTTTCCCCTCTACCGTAGTGCAATCCTTGCCGTTATAAAAACGGTAATCAGCGAACTCTTGATCTGATGCGTCAGTAATCTTATAGCTCGGCATCCCGCTAAAATAGGGTGTGTCCTTGAATGGAGATTGAGCCCCTGCCACGGAGAGCGCTCCAAAAACGATGAGATAAATAAGACCGATCTTCCAGACTTTCTTTGTCTCGTTGTGCATATTCTCTCCTTTAAGTAAAATTTAGGTAGATAATCTGCGTTACCTCTCTTGGATCCACCGTCGTATTGAACCCTTTCCTTCTAAGGAAGAGTTACTAAGGAGTCCATAATTGAGAAGACATGCTCTTCGAAAATCTCCCCTAACCCTAATACTGTTCACTTTACTATTCTGATGACATTTTGGAAATCGG
>Ga0209253_10003352_pt1 | contig 14121 bp, 20 predicted proteins | sample FrelakmetBRP12BR_FD_187145 | JGI IMG/M metagenome (GOLD analysis project Ga0209253, IMG submission 187145) | Freshwater lake sediment microbial communities from the University of Notre Dame, USA, for methane emissions studies - BRP12 BR (SPAdes)... | ecosystem: Environmental > Aquatic >...
CGGGAATTACCCACGAGAAATTCGTGACCGTGGCCTCCAGGAAATTGCCGTTCACCGTTGTAAGCAGCGCTGTGAACGTGCCGCCGGATTCCGCTTTGTATAGAACCGGTGACACATCATCCGGCACTTGCGCGGGATCAAAAGGAATATGCAATGTCACGGGCAACGAAAACGCCGTGCCATGCGGCGTCAACTCATACGTCGCACCGGCGGCATCGACATCGGTAAGCGCAAACGCGGGCGAGTACGTGCTATCGCGCTCCAGACCAATGCCAACGGTGCTCGCCAGCGAGCTGGCCGGAACGACGATCTGCGCGCCATAGGAGCCGCTCACCGTGCCGCCCGCGGGACCAACCGCGGTCGTGGACCCGACGGTTCCACCGCTCGCAGGTGTCCCACCACCTCCGCCGCTACATGCAGCGAGCGTGATCAGCGCCAGCGCCGAAGCCCAAATCAAAACTTGCCTGTACAGATTCCGTGCGAGAGACAGAGTGTGAATGCGAAGTGAGCTCATATAGACTCCAAGGATAGGGCTTGCTTGCTGTTGAAGGAAAATCTCCGTAACAGGTGCATTGCGGAGGTGCTGTTTTCCCAAGCGCACTTGGAGTATCTTCATGCCCGGTGCGTAAGCGGATATTGTTTCAGGCTACACCGATGATACTGGTATGTATATACGACCAAAGTACAAGATGAAACTTGCCTCATTCGCCGATCCAAACAGGGCATTTGAATCTCGAATAGAATCTATTTGAATTGAAGATCTGTTATTGCCAATTTGCGTCGTCATCAAACCGACAGCGACTTTCAGCACCCCACAAACTAGATGGGATGAACAATCAGCAGATATTGTATAGCCGGGGCATCAAGCTCAATAACTGCCCGGAGCCAGATTATCGAAACGCGTGTATTCGCCGCGGAACGCCAGTTCGACTTTGCCAATCGGGCCGTTACGCTGTTTGCCGATGATGATCTCGGCCTTGCCTTTGTCAGGCGAATCGCTGTTGTAAACTTCGTCGCGATAGATGAACAGGATCAGGTCGGCATCCTGTTCGATAGCCCCAGATTCACGCAAGTCTGACATCACCGGCCGCTTGTTGGGACGTTGTTCCAGGCCGCGGTTCAGCTGTGACAGCGCGATCACCGGCACATGCAACTCTTTGGCCAGCGCCTTCAGCGAGCGCGAGATCTCCGAGATTTCGGTGGCACGATTCTCACTGGCTTTGCCCGCATTCGAGCTCATCAATTGCAAATAGTCCACCACGATCAGTCCGAGCCCGCCACACTGACGATGCAGGCGGCGTGACCGCGCGCGCAGATCCAGGGCAGACAACGCGGCACTTTCGTCGATGTGTATGGGTGCATCATGGAGCTTGCCCAGCGCGTGGGTCAGCCGCCCCCAATCATCGTCCTGCAGGCGTCCGGTGCGCAGATCATGTTGATTGAGCTTGCCCACCGAACCGAGCATGCGCAATGCCAACTGGGTGGCGCCCATTTCCATACTGAAGATCGCCACCGGCAGTTTGCTGTCCATCGCCACGTTCTCGGCGATATTGATGGAGAAGGCGGTTTTACCCATACTCGGGCGGCCCGCAACAATGATCAAATCACCGCCCTGCAAACCTGAAGTCATGCGGTCGAGATCGGTGAAGCCGGTTGCGGTTCCGGTGATATCGCTGGGATTGTCGCGTGCATACAAGGTCTCGATGCGCTCGACCACCTGAGTCAGCAGCGGCGGCATCGGAACAAAACCCTGCTTGCCGTGCGAACCCGCCTCGGCGATCTCGAACACTTTGCTTTCCGCCTCGTCAAGCAATTGCGCGGCATCGCGCCCGGTCGGATTGTAGGCGCTGCTGGCGATATCGGCGCCGACTTCGGCCAGCTTGCGCATGATGGAACGCTCGCGCACGATCTCGCCATAGCGGCGTATATTGGCCGCAGATGGAACGTTCTGCGCCAGACTACCCAGATAGGACAGGCCACCCACTTTATCCAGTTCACCGGCGATCTCCAGCGCCTCGGCCACCGTGATCACGTCCACCGGCTTGGCCATTTCACTTATTCGCACGATCTGGCGAAAGATCAGCCTGTGCTCCTGGCGATAAAAATCGTCGGCGGTCACCAGGTCGGCGACCCTGTCCAGTGCGCTGGTATCGAGTAACAAACCGCCCAATACCGATTGCTCGGCCTCTACCGAATGGGGCGGCAGCTTGATCTGGTCGAGTTGTGTGTCAGCGTTGGAGAAGTTTTGCATTTGGATGAACCGGAAATTTACCATTGAGCGATGGACATTTTACCCCGCCACACGATTAATACCTAAAAACAAAAAAGGACTGTCGCCAGTCCTTTTTGTAGTGCTTTGATGCGGAGAATTATTCCGGTTTCATCCCGTATGAAATGGGAGCGGAATTAATGTTCGCCGAGCACCGAAACGGTGATACCCACAACTACATCGGTATGCAGCGCGATGTTGAGGTGATGATCGCCGATCTGCTTGAGGTGGCCTTCCGGCATGCGCACTTGCGATTTTTCAACGTCGAACCCTTGTGCAGCCAACGCGGTCACGATGTCGGCATTTGTGACAGAACCGAACAGCTTGCCATCCACACCGGCCTTTTGCACGATCTGCAAGGTCAGGCCGGTCAGCTTTTCGCCGCGTGCTTGCGCTTCGGCCAGTTTGGCCTTGTCTGCCGCCTCAAGCTCCACACGGCGAACTTCGAATTCAGCCATGTTGGAGGCAGTCGCGCGCTTCGCCTTGCCTTGCGGGATCAGAAAGTTGCGGGCAAAGCCGTTCTTGACCTTGACCACTTCACCCAATTGACCGAGGTTGGTCACTTTTTCCATCAAAATTATTTGCATGTCCGGACTCCTTAATGCAGATCAGTGTAGGGCATCAAAGCCAGGAAGCGTGCGCGTTTCACTGCGGTGCTCAGTTGGCGCTGATAGCGAGTTCTGGTGCCGGTGATGCGCGCCGGGATCAGCTTGCCGTTTTCGGAAATGAATTCCTTCAGGATGTTGATATCCTTGTAATCCACTTCCAGGATCTTCTCGACTGTGAAGCGGCAGAACTTGCGGCGCTTGAACAGATTGTTGCGGGAAGAGCGTTTGTTCTTGTCATCTTTCTTTTTGTCTGATGGACGAGCCATGATATTTCCTTATTCCAAAATTATGTCGTTGATATGCAAAACCAGTTGCCGGCTGCGGATACTTTGCTGGGCTAAAAACCCGCGCACTTTAACGTTCTGTCCTACCGCAAACTTGGCAACCTTATCGGCCACCTCGGCAAACGCCAGCGCATTCACTTCACACTGCACTTGCCTTATACCGTTTGCTTCGGACTGCTGCGAGGTGTGACTTAACGTCAGTGCCACTCTCGCCACCCCTGCCGGGGTGTAGCGCAAACCTTCCAGTGCGATCAACTCGCCGCTGATAACAACCTGGTTACGCGCCAATTAAGCAGCTGCTACGCCTTCTTCAGCCTGTACCGGGGCTGCACTAAAGCCACCTTCAGTCGGCACCGAGCGGGATTTTTCTTCCTTCATCATTGCAGATGGTTCGGTGACAGCAGCCTTGGTCTTGACGGTCAGGTGACGCAACACCGCATCATTGAAACGGAACGCGTGCTCAAGTTCGTCCAGCGTGGGCTGGTTGCATTCGATGTTCATCAGCACATAGTGTGCCTTGTGGATCTTTTGGATCGGGTATGCCAGCTGGCGGCGGCCCCAGTCTTCCAGACGGTGGATATGGCCACTATTAGTGGTGACCAGCGTGCGATAACGCTCGATCATCGCGGGTACTTGCTCGCTCTGATCGGGATGCACGATAAACACGATTTCGTAATGTCGCATTACTTCTCCTTATGGTTAAAGCCCCCCGCTTGCGGTGCGGTGGAGCAAGGTATGTGAGGCTGGACATCAGTCTCACAGGGGCGCGCATTATAGCGAAATAGGCTTACAGGTCAAGGAGTTTAATGCGCACTGTGGCCATTCACATAAGGTGGACACTGGAAAAGCGCTGCGGCGGCGCGCGGCCTTGCCATCAGGAAATATTTACTACAGGCTACGCTGCCTTACCGCCTCGAATAAACAGATCGCCGTCGCCGCAGCAGCATTCAGCGACTCAACCTTGCCGGGCATCGGAATGGTGATCTGCCGGGTGGCGAGATCCAGCAGTTGGTGGGACAGCCCTGCCCCTTCGTTGCCGATCAAGAATGCAACATCACCGCGCAAATCGCAGTCATACAGGCTGCGCGTCGCTTGCAGACTGGTCGCCAGCAACGTGCCATGAAATGCTTTCGCGACATTCAACAAATCCTGCTGCTCGAAAATATGCAACGCAAAATGTCCGCCCATCGCCGCGCGCAGCACCTTGGGCGACCAGGCGTCCGCGCAACCGGGGGACAGGAACAACGCATCGCATCCCGCGGCCGCGGCCGAGCGTAGCATCGAACCAAGATTACCGGGATCCTGGATATCTTCCAGCAACAGGGCAAAGCCGATCTGGTCTATATGTGTGTCCGGCACAGGCACATCGATCAGCGCGAGCATGCCGGTGGGGTTCTTCAGTTCGCTTAGTCCGGAGAACAGCTTGTCATCCAGTTGTGTGACGGGCGCATCGCCCGCACGCGTCAGCAGCGCGGCAATTTCGTCATCGCGCAAAGCGGCCGTGGTCAACAAGATGTGCTGCGGTGTCATCCCTGCATCCAGGTATGCCTCCAGCAAATGCGGGCCGTCCAGCAGGGTCTGATTGACCTTGCCGCGCTGGCGCGCCGAACCGGCGAGTTTGACGAGTTCCTTGTAGAACGGATTGTCCCGCGACTGGATCAGCTTCATGCCTGGACAGGCTTCACTCCGCCACAGTCGCAGTATCCGGGATTTGCGGTGCAGCTGGCACAGACGACTCCTGCTCCAGCAGCACGCCGACCTCATCCAGCGAAGGCAGTTCCTGCAAGGCGCGCAGATTCAGGTCGTCGAGCAATTGCCTGGTGGTGGCGAACAACTCGGGTTTGCCCGGTGTATCGCGGGTACCGATCACCTCCAGCCAGCCGCGCGTTTCCAGCGTCTTGAGGATTTGCGAAGAGACTGCAACGCCGCGTATCTCTTCGATGTCGCCGCGTGTGACCGGCTGGTGATAAGCGATGATGGCAAGTGTTTCCAGCACCGCGCGCGAATAGCGCGGCGGTTTTTGCGGATTGAGCCGGTCCAGATAACGCTGCATTTCAGGCTTGGCGCGGAACCGCCAGCCGCTTGCCACTCTGGTCAACTCCACGCCGCGCTCTTGCCAGTCCAGAGCAAGTTCCTCGAGCAGTGTTTCCAGTTGGCGATTGTCCAGCGGCGCATCGCCGAGCTTCTTCAGTTCTGCAATGGAGAGCGGTTCGCTGCTGGTCAATAATGCAGTTTCGAGCACACGCTTGAGTTGCGCTGTATCGATAGGCTGCAGGGTCAGCTCATCACCTTCGGCCGGCGAAGGTAAAACGATGACTGGTGTTTCACTCTGCGGTAATGGCTCTGCTTGACCGGACATAGATGCTCCCCATAGATTCGTTTTGCTGTATCTCGACCAGATATTCCTTGGCCAGCTCAAGAACGGCGATGAAAGTGACCACCAGTTTAGCCACGCCGCCCTGCACGTCGAAAAGCCGGTCGAACATCACATATTCGCCGCCTTGCAAGCAGCGCAGGATGTGCGTCATCTGCTCGCGCACCGAGAGTTGTTCGCGGCGCACCTTGTGGTGGGTATTCAATTTTGCGCGCGCCAGCAGGCCCAGCCACGCCTGGCGCAGATCCTCCACAGTGACTTCAGGCAGGCGCTCCTGCACGGTGCGCTCGATCAAGACTTGCACGATCTCGAAATCACGCCCGGCCTGCGGCAACTCGTTGAGACGGTTCGCGGCCAGCTTCATTTGCTCGTATTCGAGCAAGCGGCGCATCAATTCTGCACGCGGATCTTCGCCATCTTCCTCGCTGACTTTGGGCGGACGCGGCAACAGCATGCGCGATTTGATCTCGATCAGCACCGCCGCCATCAGCAGGTACTCCGCCGCAAGCTCCAGACGATGCTGATGCATCATCTCGATATAGCTCATGTATTGGCGGGTCAGTTCCGCCATCGGAATGTCCAGCACATCGAGGTTGTGCTTGCGGATCAGATACAGCAACAAATCGAGCGGACCCTGAAAGGTCTCCAGCACCAGTTCCAGCGCATCCGGCGGGATGTACAAATCCTGCGGCATCTCCAGTAGCGGTTCGCCGTGGATGCGTACCAGCGGCGCGGGAAATTGAATATCAGCTTGGATCATATCTGCCTACAGCAACCCTGTTGTAGTTGAATCGGCGGGCACGTCATGGTACCAAACGAACAGAACACGCAGCAATCTCCGGATTTAGGGCGCAGCACAGTGTGGCAAGCAGTGCATTCGTAAAAAAACTGGCAAGCATCGGTCGGCATCGTTTCCTCTTTGGCTACTCCACAGTGCGGACAAGTGATCGTCGATTGAAGAATGACATCCATGCGTGAACCTAACTGTAGCTCAGTCCCATCGCCTCGCGCACATCGCGCATGGTCTCGGAGGCCAGCTTGCGGGCCTTTTCGCAACCATCGGCGATGATGTTGCGCACCAGCGCCGGGTCATCCAGATAGAGTTGCGCGCGCTCACGCATCGGGCGTTGCTCTTCGAGCACTGCATCGATCACCGGCTGCTTGCATTCGATGCAGCCTATGCCCGCACTCTTGCATCCCTTCATCACCCATTGTTTCGTATCCTCGCTGGAATACACCTGATGCAACGGCCACACCGGGCACTTGGCGGGATCGCCCGCGTCACTGCGGCGGACCCGCGCCGGGTCGGTCGGCATGGTGCGGATCTTCTTGCTCACGCTGACCTCGTCTTCACGCAGCGTGATGGTGTTGTTGTAGGACTTGGACATTTTCTGTCCGTCCAGTCCGGGCATTTTCGAGGCGGCTGTAAGCATCGCCCGCGGCTCCGACAGTATCATCTTGCCACTGCCCTCCAAATAGCCGAACAAACGCTCGCGGTCGCCGTGACTCAGGCTCTGCTGCTCGTCCAGTAAGGATTTGGCGGACTCCAGCGCGTCGTCATCGCCCTGTTCCTGATGACGGGTACGCAATTCGAAATACAGCTTGGCCTTTTTGCTGCCGAGTTTTCTGACTGCGGCTTCGGCTTTTTCCTCAAAGCCGGGCTCGCGCCCATAGATATGATTAAAGCGGCGCGCGATCTCGCGGGTGAATTCGATATGCGGCACCTGGTCTTCTCCAACCGGCACCTGGGTTGCGCGGTAGATCAGGATGTCAGCGCTTTGCAACAGCGGATAACCGAGAAAACCGTAAGTGCTGAGGTCTTTCTCGGAAAGTCTTTCCTGCTGATCCTTGTAGGTCGGCACGCGCTCCAGCCAACCCAGCGGCGTGATCATCGACAGCAACAGATGCAACTCGGCGTGTTCCGGCACCCTGGATTGAATGAACAGCGTGGCGCGCGCCGGATTGACGCCCGCGGCCAGCCAGTCCACCACCATGTCCCACACGCTTTGCTCGATAACTTGCGGCGTGTCGTAATGCGTCGTCAGTGCGTGCCAGTCGGCCACGAAAAACAGGCACTCGTATTCGTTCTGCATCTGCACCCAATTCTTCAACACCCCGTGGTAATGGCCCAGATGCAAACTTCCGGTGGGGCGCATTCCCGATAACACTCGATCAGCAAACATTTTTAAATTCCAAATAATAACGAAAACAACATGTACATCAGCCTCACCAGCGGCATCAATATCCAACCCAGCACCGGGGTGATGGCCAGAAAGATCAGGATGAACATGCCATAGGGCTCGATCTTTGCCAGTTGATATGCCTGGCGATGCGGCAACATGCTGACCGCAACTCGGCCGCCATCCAGCGGCGGCAGCGGCAACAGGTTCAGCACCATCAGCACGATGTTGATCTTGATCCCCCATTCGGCCATGCCCATCAGCGGCTCGGCAAAATAATTCTCCGGATTCAGCCATGCCATTTTATAGAGCAATGCCCAACCCAGTGCCATGACCAGATTCGAGGCTGGTCCGGCGATCGCCACCCACAGCATGTCCTGCTTGGGGCGGCGCAACGCGGCAAAATTGACCGGTACCGGTTTGGCCCATCCGAACAGGATACCACCCAGCATCAGGGTTAGCAGCGGCAGCAATATTGTACCGACAGGATCAATGTGGCGCAGCGGATTCAGGCTGATGCGCCCCTCCTGATAGGCGGTCATATCGCCGAAATGCTTCGCCACGTAGCCATGCGCCGCTTCGTGCAGGGTGATGGCGAACAGCACGGGTATCGCCGCGAGCGATATGGTTTGTATCAGATGATCGATTTGCATTTGACTGTTGATTCCATAATTTTTCAAGCCGACAATTCTTCAATTCCAAACGGGCCAACATCGCCCTTGCCACGGCGCAGCAACACCGGGACATCCCCGGTCAAATCTATCACAGTGGTGAAATCCACGCCCACCGCACCCCCGTCTATCACCAGATCGACCTGCTTTTCCAATAGTTCGCGTATGCGTTCCGCATCATTCAGCGGCCATTCTTCATCCGGCAGGATCAGCGTAGAGCTTAACAGCGGCTCGCCCAATTCCTCCAGCAAAGCCAGCGCCACCGGATGATCCGGGATGCGCATGCCTATCGTGCTGCGCTTGGGGTGTTGAACGCGCTTCGGCACTTCCTTGGTCGCCTCCAGGATAAAAGTGTAGCTGCCCGGCGTGTTGCTTTTCAGCAGGCGGAATTTAGTGTTATCCACCCGCGCATAGCGCGAGATTTCCGAGAGGTCGCGACACATCAAAGTCATGTGATGCTGCTCGTCCAGTTTGCGTATCTGGCGGATGCGTGTCACGGCGTTCTTGTCATCCAGATGGCAGCCCAGCGCGTAGCAGGAATCGGTGGGATACACCACGACCCCTCCTTCGCGCAACAATGCCGCCGCCTGGCGGATCAGGCGCGGGTTTGGATTGTCGGGGTGTATCGTAAAAAACTGCGACATCAGGCCGCCGTCAAGGAAGGAACTTGCTGCCAGCTTTCCCACACCGGACGGCAACCCAGAGGAAAATCCGGCAGCCGCCCCATGTCGCGGTAGCTCTCGCCCGGCCCGTGGAAATCCGAGCCGCATGAACACAGCAAATTGAATTCTTCGGCATAACGGGCAAATTCGGCATACTGTTCAGGCGTATGGCTGCCGGTCACCACTTCGAGCGCCTGCCCGCCGCAATCGACAAACTCGGCGAGCAATTCGTGCATGGTCTTCTTGCCCATACCGCTGCGCCCGCTCATATAACGGCCGGGGTGCGCCAGCACCGCCACCCCGCCGCTACCGCGTATCCAGCTGATCGCATCCGCCAATACCGCCCATTGATGCGGCACATAGCCGGGTTTGCCCTTGACCAGATAGCGGTTGAATACGCTCTTTACGTCCTTGCAATGTCCGGCTTCGACCAGATAGCGGGCAAAATGGGTGCGGCCTATCATGTTCGGGTTCACCGCATAGTGATACGCGCCTTCCAGCACACCGCCTATACCGAACTTGGCCAGTTCATCTGACATTTTCTGCGCGCGTGCGCCGCGTCCGCTGCGCACACTGCGCAATCCCTCGGCCAGCGGCGGATAGTCCGGCGTTATGCCCAGACCCACGATATGCAAGGTGTGGGTGCGCCACGACACGGAAATCTCCACCCCGTTGATAAAGGTCATGCCGTGTCGTGTCGCAACCGCTCTTGCCTCATCCAGCCCGGCAACATCGTCGTGATCGGTCAGCGCGATCACTTTGACGCCGCGCAAGGCCGCGCGCTCCACCACTTCGGACGGAGCGAGCGTGCCATCGGAAATGGTGGAATGGCAATGTAAATCGTAATCCAGCATCAGATTTCGCCGCCGCCCTTTTTCATGACCTTGCCTTCCTCGGCACGCTTGCGGCGCACCTCCTTGGGGTCAGCGATCAACGGCCGGTAAATCTCGATGCGATCCTTGTCGCGCAGCACTGTGTCGGCTTTGGTCAGCTTGCCGAACAAACCCAGTTTGTTGACGGACAGATCGATCTCGGGATGCTTGTCGAGTACGCCGCTAGTTTGTATGGCCTCGGCCACCGTCGTACCGGCCGGCACAGCCTTTTTGAGCAGGATTTGCTCGTTGGGCAGTGCATATACCACTTCGATGTTGATTTTATCGTTCATGTGCTCGAATAAACCTTCTCTGCGCGATGGATGAATGCATCCACGAAGCTGTTTGCGATGTAATGGAATACGGGCCCGACCAGTTTTTCGAGCAGCTTGCTGGAAAACTCATAGTGCAGGCGAAACTCTATTTTACAGGCAGATGGGCTCAACGGGATGAATCGCCAATTCCCGTCCAGATGCTGGAACGGACCATGTTGCAGGGTGATGTCGATTTGGTGCGGTGGCGTGCGCACGTTTTCGGTGGTGAAGCTCTGCTTGATATGGTGATAATTGATATGCACCGTGGCGTGCACCGTCGTGCCATCCAATTCAGCGCTGCTGGCCCCGCCGCACCATGGCAGGAACTGCGGGTATTCCTCCACCGCATCCACCAGATTGAACATTTGTTCCGCGCTGTATGGAACCAGTACCGTTTTTTCCACTAACGCCATTGCTTGTCAAAGTTGCGATTCCAAAGACTGGTAGAATAGCCGAACACACCGCAAAACTCACCTAATTCCAATTCTATTTCGAAGGTCAAACAAGGCGATGACGAGCGAACGAGGCGGGCAGTGCTAATAGCACGACAAGGAGAGAGCGAGGAAATCAACGCCGTTTCACCGAAGAAAATGGATTGGAATCATGAGCATCATCCAGAACAAAAAAGCCTACCACGAATACTTCATAGAGGATAAATATGAAGCCGGCATCATGCTGGAAGGCTGGGAAGTCAAGGCCATTCGCGCCGGACGGGCACAACTCAAGGAAGCCTATGTCACGGTAAAGGACGGCGAGTTGTATTTGTTCGGCTCTCACATCAGCCCGTTGCTCAACGCTTCCACGCACATCCATCCAGATCCTGTGCGCACCCGCAAACTGTTGCTGCACAAACAGGAGATCGACCGGATCATCGGCAAAGTGCAACGCGCCGGCTATACCCTGATGCCGCTGGACATGCACTACAAAAACGGGCGGGTCAAACTGGAAATCGGCCTCGCCAAAGGCAAGAAGCAACACGATAAGCGTGCCACCGAGAAAGAACGCGAAGGCAAGATGGAGGCGCAGCAGGCGATGAAGAAACTGAGGCGCGGTTGATCATGGCCGAAATTAAGCAAACCGCCTACCTCGCAGGGGGCTGCTTCTGGGGCATGGAGGAACTGGTACGCCAGATTCCCGGCGTACTGGCCACAGAAGTTGGCTATACCGGCGGCGACGTGCCGGATGCCACTTATGAAATCGTGAAGACCGGACGCAGCGGCCATGCCGAATCGCTGAAGGTGGAATTTGATCCACAACAACTCAGCTACCGCCATCTGCTGTTCGAATTCTTCCGCATCCATGACCCGACCACACGCAACCGGCAGGGGAACGACATCGGCACGCCATACCGCTCAGCGATCTTTTATACCAACACGGAACAGAAACACACCGCGGAAGAAGTCATCAAGTCCGTGGATGCCTCCGAAGAGTGGCAAGCCAAAGTGGTTACCGAGCTTGTGCCGTTCAGGGAGTTTTACCGCGCCGAGGAATACCACCAGCAGTATCTGATCAAGCATCCGCACGGTTACACTTGCCATTACGTCAGGCGGCTTGAGTTGGGAGAATAACGGGGGCAGCCTGATCTGCACGGCGGCCCCAGAAGGTCAGCCATACAGGGTGTGAATCCAAAAATAATTCTCGCGGCCTATGCGCCCCAGACTTCCTGTAGCAACCTTGCGGCTGTTCGCTCAAGCAGAGCGACATCCAAGGTGCCGATGCACTGTTCGGCCATGATGATCCCATCAAGAACAGTTGGGCGTTCGCTTTCGGTTATCTCCCATATGTCGGTGCTGTCGCCTCTGGTTCTGACTTCCCTCAGAGTCGCTATCGCCGCATCCAGCGTTTCCACAGCAAGCGGCAGTTTGGTCTGCTTTTCCGCAAGAGCGGTGCGGACTACAGAAATGGCCGCAGCCAAACGGGCGAACGCCTGTACATTGAACTGGCCGGAGCAGGCCGCATGATATGCAAGGTGCATATCCATCGCGTAAATATCCTTCAGTCCTTGCGTGACCGGGACGCGGATTTCGCTCCTTTTTTTCACCCGCGCCTTTACCTAGTTAATCGACGACGCTGTTTCCTGCAACAATTCGCGCGCCTTTCCTGCCAAGGCGTGATCAGGATTAACGGCCAGCAGCTGCTGCCAGACACCGCGTGCTTCGGTGACATTATTCTTGGCGTGGCGCAATAACAAACCAAGATTCACGTAGGCCTGCCCAAAACCCGGCTCATGAACTATCGCTTCACGAAAAGCCTGCTCTGCAAGACCGACATCTTCATTGCGCCAATACATCGCACCCAGATCCGTTCGGGCGTTGGATAAAGCCGGATTGATATCAAGCACGCGCCGGTAGTAAACAATGGCGCTAGGCGCATCATTCATGTCGTAATACAGATTCGCCAGAGTTAATGCAGCGTCGATGTCGCTGATGTCCTTGTTAAGACGCTCCTTGAGCAGACTGATGTTATGTTTTTCGTCCATAGTTTGGTTCCTTAAGTTGAAATTTGCAGCTGGTGACTCCCACACTCATTTGCAGCACAGAACATGGCAACGCAGTATATCAAGCCGATCCGGTTTTTCCGAATTGAATGTTTTTTACCTGCCTATGTCCATGCCATGCCGATCAGAACCTCACACACGATCAACAGACCCAGCGCAAGATTCACAGCGATGAGTTTGCGTATCTTTCCCAGCAGTTCACCCGCTTCTTTCCAGCGCTGGCTGCCGACGTGCAGACTGAGCGGCACATAACAGGAGAAGAACACATAGCCGAAGATCAACATCATCACCAACCCCATCACCAGCATGATGTGCACATGACGCGCCACATGGGCTATGCCGCCATACAAGTAGACCATATACAAACCGCTGACCAGCAAAGCTGCGACTGAGCCCCACACCCAGTTGAAGAAGCTGCGGAACACCGCATCCCACAGGCGCAGGCGCTGCGGCGGTTCAAGCACCTCGACGGCAGCGGGACGCAGCACGACGTACGCAAAGAACATGCCGCCGACCCACACCAGCACCGCCAAAAGATGTATGAGTTTGAAAACTACCATGGATGGATTCCAGTCAATTACTTGTCAGGCAATACGATACCTGAAAAGCGCAATCTCCCCTACCCCATCTGCTGAAGAGGAAATATAAGCTCGCGCACCGGCGCGAAGCTTTTGCGGTGTGCGACGGATACGCCATGCTCGCGCAAGGCAGCGAGATGCGCGGCGGTGGGGTAGCCCTTGTGCTTGGCGAAACCGTAGTGCGGATATCGTTCATGCAACTCCAGCATCAGTCCGTCTCTTGCTGTTTTCGCCAGGATCGAAGCGGCGGAAATCGCCGCGACCTTGCTGTCACCCTTCACGATCGCCTGGCTGGGAATGCCGGTTTGCGGGCAAAACAGCCCATCCACCAGCACCTGCTGCGGTTGGATGCTGAGCGCCAGCACGGCACGCCGCATTGCCAGCAGCGTGGCCTGAAGGATGTTGAGCTGATCGATCTCTCCGACTTCGGCATAGGCCACTGCCCATGCCAACGCACGCTCGCGGATGATGATGGCCAATCGGTCGCGCTGCCGTTCGGAAAGTTTTTTTGAATCGGCCAAACCAGCAATCGGGTTGTCCGGATCAAGTATCACCGCAGCAGCACTTACCGGCCCGGCCAGCGGCCCGCGCCCCGCTTCATCCACGCCACAGATCAAGATGGTTGTTTGAATGATTTTCCCTCTCCCGTAGAACCTCTGACATAACCGCTAGCCATTTGATCAGGCTAGCAGAAAATGCCGGCCAAGTCGCTGGTTATCCCGCAAACTGGCGAGGGGATGTTATACGGCTGGCAGATACGGCAGGATGGCCGCTGCAGCCTTCTGCGCCGTGTTCTGTTTAAGTGAGCGATG
>Ga0209253_10003353_pt1 | contig 14120 bp, 11 predicted proteins | sample FrelakmetBRP12BR_FD_187145 | JGI IMG/M metagenome (GOLD analysis project Ga0209253, IMG submission 187145) | Freshwater lake sediment microbial communities from the University of Notre Dame, USA, for methane emissions studies - BRP12 BR (SPAdes)... | ecosystem: Environmental > Aquatic >...
GATGCCATGTACAAGAACGACGGAAAAGTGGTCGCCGACAAATACGGTTTCGGCGAGCGCCAGGCCCTTTACACCTGGTGGCAGGCCTTCAAGGCGATCGAGAAGGACCTCAACAGCCAGAAGAAATTCAAGGAGGCCAAGGCGGTCGCCAACATCAGCAAAAAGGGCATCGAAGCAAGTTACAACTTCTACCGGGTGGAGCCCCAGAGCATTATGGACCGCCTGGGGGTGGTGGTCTTCTCGCTGGTGTTCTACGTGATCTACACCCTCTGGTATGGGTTCGCCATCATGTTCATGTTCGAAGGCTGGGGCATGCAGCTTGAGCACTGATGTTTTTTTCTTCCTGCCGGAAGAAAAAAAATGTTAAACACATTTGGCCGCCTCCGACGGATACGTTTCAGCCGTCCGCCGGAGGCGGAAAATCGCTTATCCGGGCGGATGCGCCCACCTTGTTCTCGTACTAAGACAAGTCAAATATCGTTCCACGCTTTTAGCTTCGAGCTTCCAGGTTCGGGCGATTTTTATGCCGATCGGCCGCTTTTTCAATAAAATATTCAACCGCGAGCAGCCCGGGGAAGCCGAGAACGTCGACGCTTTGCGCATCGACTTCAAGGACCGCTACCACAGTTTCAAGCTGCTCCTGAGCGCCAACCACAAGGCCCTCGAGATCATGGCCGAGATCGAGGAAGCCTTGCACGGCGCCCGGCCTTTCGGGATGACTTTCGTGCGCGCCGCCTGCACCTCGGTCTCCGTGAACGTCTTTTCCATGGTCCGGAACATCGAGAAGCTCGCCCCGGGCAAATATGCCGAGCTGTTCAACCGCTTCGACCACATCCAGAAGTCCATCGACGACGTCCTGACCCGACGCAAACCCCTCGCCGACGAGCGCCTGGTGGTCCCCTTGAGCGCGGTGACCAAGGAGATGGCGGATGTCGTCGGCAGCAAGATGGCCAACCTGGGGGAGATCAAGAACAGCCTCAAGGTCAGAGTGCCGCCGGGGTTCGCCATCACCGCGCGCGCCTACCAGCGGTTCCTCGAGCACAACGACCTGCAGGCCGAAATCGACCGGCGCCTGCAAACCACCGAGAGCGACCGGATCGAAGCGCTCTACACCCTGAGCGCCGAGATCCAGCAGATGATCATCCGCGCCGAGGTGCCCGCGGACCTCGCCGAGGCCATCCGCGGGGCCTGGTCCGTTATGGAGGCCGAGGCCGGCCGCAAGGTCACCGTCGCCCTGCGCAGCAGCGCCCTGGGCGAGGATGCCGCCGGCAGCTCCTTTGCCGGCCAGTACCGCTCGGAGCTCAACGTCGGCGCCGAGACCGTGCTCGACGCCTACCGCGAGGTTCTGGCCAGCAAGTACAGCCTGCAGGCCATCACCTACCGGCTGACCCGAGGCTTCCGCGACGAGGACGTGGCCATGTGCGTGGGTTGCCTCGCCATGGTGGACGCCGCGGCCGGCGGTGTCACTTACAGCCGCAACCCGGTGGACATCCACGACCACCGGGTTTTCACCAACGCGGCCTGGGGGCTTCCCAAGGCCGTCGTGGACGGCAGCGCTGCCTGCGACCTCTTCGTTGTCTCGCGCGAGGACCCTCTGACGGTCGTCGCCGAAGACATCCGGCCGAAGGATCGCAAGTTCGTCTGCTACCCGGAGGAAGGCGTCTGCCGCTTGGACGTGACCGGCGGGGAACGGCTGCTCCCGTCCATCACCCGCGCGCAGGCGCTCGAGCTGGCGCGGGCGGCCATCGCACTCGAGCGCCACTATGACGTGGCCCAGGACATCGAGTGGGCCATCGACCCCCAGGGCTTCATTTATTTCCTGCAGTGCCGGCCGTTGCAGCAAAAGCCGGTCGAAACGGCGAAACCCGGCACGGCGCCGGCGGCGGCGGACGGCGATTCCGTGGTCTACCGCGGCGGGATCACCGCCAGCCCCGGGGCGGCCAGCGGCCCGGCGTTCATCGCCGACAAGGGCTCCGACGTGCTGGCCTTTCCGGAGGGCTCGGTCCTGGTGGTACGGCAGGCGCAGCCGCGCTGGGCCTCGCTGCTCAACCGCGCTGCCGCGCTCGTCACCGAGGAGGGGGGTTTTGCCGGGCACCTCGCCAACGTGGCCCGCGAGTTCGGGGTACCGGCGCTGTTTTCCGTCCCGGAAGCCACCCGCCTGCTTCGCACCGGCGATCTTGCGACGGTGGATGCCACGGGCCAGGCGATACACCGCGGCCGCATCGAGGCCCTGCTTCATCAGGCGCCGGCGCGCAAATCCCTCATGCAGGGCAGCCCCGTCTACGAGATTCTCTCCGAGGCGAGCCGGATGATCGTCCCGCTCGGCCTGCTGGAACCGGAATCGTCGGACTTCGCCCCGGCCAACTGCCGCAGCCTGCACGACATCACCCGTTTCATCCATGAGAAGTCCGTGCACGAGATGTTCAATTTCGGCCGGGACCACAACTTCTCCGAGCGCTCGAGCAAGCAGCTGCACTACAAGGTCCCCATGCAGTGGTGGGTGCTGAACCTGGACGACGGCTTCACTGAGGAGATCACCGGCAAGCATGTCAAGCTGGAGCAGATCGCCTGCATCCCCATGCTCGCCTTCTGGAAGGGGTTCATCGCCATCCCCTGGGAGGGGCCGCCGGCCATGGACGGCAAGGGGATGCTGTCGGTCATGTTCCGGGCGACGACCAACCAGGCCCTCACCGTCGGGGTGAAATCCAAGTACGCCGAACGCAACTACTTCATGATCTCCCGCAATTACTGCAGCCTCAGCCAGCGTTTGGGGTTTCACTTTTCAACCCTGGAGGCGCTGGTGAGCGAACGCACGCCCGAGAACTACGTGAGTTTCCAGTTCAAGGGCGGCGCGGCCGACTTCGAACGGCGGTTGGGACGCGTGCACTTCATCGCCGAGATCCTGGAGCCGATCGGCTTCCGCGTGGAAATCCGCGAGGACCACCTGCTCTCCCGGGTCGAAGGCCAGAACGCGGACTACATGCTCAAGCGCGTCGAGATTCTCGGCTACCTGGCGCTGCACACCCGGCAGATGGACATGATCATGAGCAACCCGGCGTATGTGGAGCACTACCGCAACAAGTACCGCACGGACATCGAGGGATTGCTGGCCGCAGCAACATGACGGCCGGCGCCTGCCGCACCGAAAGACGATGGCGTTTGCGGTTGCATCTTCAGTGGTTTCCTGTAATATGAAACCGAAGCCGATGGGGCAGGAGCCTGGTCCCGGCGCATGGTTCAACCGCTGCGGTTTTGAGAATTTCCCTTATGGAAATCAATCTTTACACACGCCTTCAAACTAAAATCATTCTGCTCACCCTGCTCGTCACCTTTACGCCCCTGCTGCTGCTGGGAGTGATCATCTACCGGCAGTTCGCCAACATGTACACCGAGAAGATCCGCGAGCAGATCAGCTACCGGGCGGAGTTCCAGGCCGAGGCCCTCGACTTGTTCCTGAAGGAGCGCACCGCCATCCTCGGGACCATCGCCGACACCCACGGCTTCCAGACGATGGTGGTAGAAGAGAATCTGGCGCGCAAGCTCGCCGTGATCAACCTGAGAGCCGGGGCTTTCGTGGACCTGGGGGTCATCGACCACACCGGCGAGCAGTTGGCCTACGTCGGCCCGTATGATCTCAAGGGCAGAAACTACTACGACCAGCCGTGGTTCGGCGAAGTGATGAGCAAGGGGATTTACATCAGCGATGTCTACCTGGGTTTCCGGAAAGTTCCCCACTTCATCATCGCCGTCCGCCGCCACGAAAACCAGAGGAGCTGGATCCTGCGCTCCACGATCGACCCGGACATCTTCAGCCGGATCGTTCAGGCCGCGCACACCGGCAGAACCGGAGACGCTTATCTCGTCAACGAGCAGGGTGTTTGGCAGACCAAGCCGCGCTTCGGCGGGACCACTCTTGAGAAAGCACCGCTGGATATCTCGCTGTTCGGCAAGCACACCATGACCTTCGAGCAGGAGGGCGCCGGCGGCCGCAAGCTGCTGCTCGCCGGCGCCTGGCTCAAAAGCAAGAACTGGCTGCTCGTCATCAGCCGCGATGTCGAAAACGAGATGGCCGCGCTTTTCGCCACGCGCAACATGCAGATCGCCATCATCACGGCCGGCGTCATCGCGATCATCCTCACGACGGTCTTCACGACCCGTCTCATGATCCGGCAACTCGTGCAGTCCGAGACCCGCATGAAGGAGATGGACGCTCAACTGGTCCAGTCCGACAAGCTGGCGTCCCTCGGCAAGATGGCCGCCGGGGTCGCTCACGAGATCAACAACCCGCTGGCCGTCATCCTGCAGAAGACCGGCTGGCTCCAGGATCTTCTCGACGAGGAGGAATTTCAGAAAAGTGCAAACGGCGAGGAGTTCCGCGCCTCGGTCAAGAAAATCGAGGAGCACGTCGAGCGCGCCCGCAAGGTCGTGCACAACATGCTCGGCTATGCGCGCCGGATGGAACCGCGCCTGGAGGACGTCGACGTCAACCAAACCATCAACCAGACCGTCGACATCCTGGAGAACTACGCCCGGTCCAACAACATCGACATCCAGACCGACCTGGCGGACAACCTGCCCATCACGGCCGGCGACCAGGCTCAACTCCAGCAGGTCATCTTGAACCTGGTCAACAATGCCATCGACGCCATCGGCAAGGACGGGACGATCTCGGTCAAGAGCTCGCGCGAACAATCGAAGATTCGCGTTGTGATCGCCGACACCGGCCCGGGCATACCGGAATCGATGCAGAAAAAGATTTTCGACCCCTTCTTCACCACCAAGAGCACCGGGAAGGGCACCGGCCTGGGCCTGTGGATCAGCTACAACATCATCGAGAAAATGGGGGGAAACCTGGCGCTGCAGAGCAAGGAAGGCCAGGGAGCCACCTTCACGATCACGCTTCCGATCGTGCAGCCCATGCAAAAATAATCGTTTTATCGACGATAGCGGGAGGACGCATGCAACAGCCGAGCATTCTGGTGGTCGACGACGAGGGCGACTTTCTCGAAACCCTCATGAACCGGCTCAAAAAAAGAAAAATCGCGGCGCTCGGTTGTGCGAGCGGCGAGGAGGCGTTGCGGCTGGTGAAGGAAAACCCGTTCGACGTGGTGGTCCTGGACATCAAGATGCCGGGCGGCATGGACGGCATCCAGACGCTGCGCCAAATCAAGAAAGCCCGCCCGGAAACCGAAGTCATCCTGCTCACCGGCCACGCCTCGCTCGAAACCAGCATGGAAGGCATGCAGTCCGGCGCCTACGACTACCTGCTCAAACCCATCCGGCTGGAGGACCTCCTGGAAAAGCTCGCCCAGGCCCTTGAGCGCAGGGGCGGTTCCGAACACCGCGCCCAAAGCGAAGAGATCCGCAAACTATTAAAAAAAACCTGACTTTCTCGGCCGCCGATCGAGGAGGTCAAGAAATGTGACCAAACGACGAGATCACTCATGGGAGATCGGGATCGCCCGCCGAAGCCGTTTCGAAGGCGGGTCAGCGAGCTGTGGAAAAACGGAGGTCCTTGAAGGACGTCACCGAATCCGCCTTGGTCCAGAGACCGACGTGGCCGGCCGCCGAACGGGCCGCGGTGTGTTCGATGAGGAGTTCGTCATTTAAAAAACCTGCGATTCGGCTGCCGTCGACGACAACCCGGAGCCGGTGCCACTGGCCGGCCTTGATCGTTCTTGCGACGGATTGCCTTTCAAACCGCCGGCTGTTGACGAACTCGAAAAGGATCAGGTTGTCCTCCAGGGCGTTGACGCGGAGCACAAAATAATTCCCGATGTTCCGGATTCCGAAGGCCAGGCCGCCGGCCTGGTCGATCTTGCCGGCCGTCGGCCTGACCTGCAGGGAAACCTCGCCTTTCTCTACGAAGCTGTCCTTGGCGATCGCAACGGGAAAATGAAAATAGGCGTCGATGGTGTCCAGGAACTGCTGGTACTTGGCGCCCATCATGCGGGTCATCACGCCGGCCACTCCCGCTGAAACGGCGCCGGCCCAGCGCGACCCGTCCTGGACATAGACCGTGTCTTCGGCCTCGGCGGCGAGCTCCCAGTCGCCGATGGGGGTGTGGAACCCCGGGAGATCCTTTTTCAGCCTGAGGTTCAGCAGGTCATATTCGCCCCGGAAGAAGGCTTCCATGAATTCATCCACGTCCTGCTGGCTGCGGATGCCCACATCCAGGAGGCGGCTGGTGGCCAGCAGCCGCCCCAGCTGGTCCAGCGCTTCCTCCGTAGCCGTGCGGTCCAAGCCCGAAACCTGGGCCTCGAGAATGTCCCCGCTCGCCCGAACCGCGAAGCCGAGCTTCCTCAGAACTCCCGTCAGAAACCCGATGCGCAGCAGCTTGCCGTAGTAAGCGCCCACGCCCCCGCCGAATTTGAGCGTGATGTAATTCTGGCCGGGGTTCGCGCCGCAGAACGCATCCACGTTGGCGAAGTGGTACCCGAACTTCACGCTCAGGTTCAGATAGTCCTCCGTCACAATCGCATAGCTGTCCCCGCCGGGGAGCCCGCCCCCGCCGACGGCGCTCGAGCTCATCACCGTCATAAGGTTGCGAAAGTCCAGGTTCACCGCACTCGACCAGTTGATGCCCGGGTGGGAGAGCCCCTTCCAGAGGGCCTTCATGGGGATGGATTCGATGTGGTCCGGGGTGATGCGGTCGCAGGATGTCAGTCCGGCGCTCAACCCCCCGCCGAGATCGATGAAGTGAAGCATGATGGGGATGTTGAAGGACAACCTCGCGGAGACGACGCTGTCGTCGGTCTCAGCCGCCATCCCGAACATCGCCTGCACCGCTTTTTCGTGGGCGAACCGAACGATGTCATGCAGCGTGCGGCTGCCTTCGGGCGAAAAGCTCGGGCTTTCCGGGTCGGTCAGGTTCAAGGGGGAAATGTCGTCCAGAACCGCCCGCAACCGAAGGCTCATGGGGCTTTCGAAAATGGCCTTTTTGCCGCTTCTCCCCGAGGCCCGGATGCTGGAGATCAGGCCCTGATAGACCGTGGCATTTTCCGCGGTCAGCGTGATGTCCATGCCCGTTTTCAAAACCTGCGTCGCGACGCGCGTGCCGAACACGGCCGGCACGCCGAACTCCCGCGCCACGGAGGCCAGATGGCTGGCCGGGCTGCCGAAGTCGGTGATGATCCCGTTCAGCGAGTCCATGAACTTGGCATATTCCGGCGAAGCGCTTCTGGCGACCAGAATGCAATTTTCCGGGACCCGCGTGACATCGACCTCCGCGATGAACGCCACACCCGAGGCGACCCCCGGGGATGCCGGCCGTCCCTCCTGGAGGAGGATGGGATGATCCGGCAGTAAGGCGACGGGGACTCTGTCGGCTGCCTGGGGTACTCCCCAGAAAGAGATCGGCCGAGATTGAAGGATGAACACTTTCCCCTGTGGGTCCAGCGCCCACTCGATGTCCTGCGGCGCCTCGAAAAAGCGCTCGACCCGCAACCCGTATTGCGCGAGCTCCTCGATATGACGCAGATCGATATTGAGCTCAGAGGTTTGTCCGGCGCTCTCCCGCGAAGCGATGCGGCCGGTGGAGCGGTCCACCTGCAGAATGTCTCCCGACACCTCGCCGCTGACGAGCCCCTCGCCCATGCCGGCGGTCACTCCGACCTTCATGGTTTCGGATTCGGCGGAAGACGGCTCGCGCGTGTACATGACCCCGCTGTGGCGGGAGAACACCATCACGACGCAGAGAACGGCCATCGGGGTGTCCCATTCGTCGAACCCCTTGCTCAAACGGTAAAGGACCGCTCTCTCGGAGTATTTGCTGGCCAGGACGAGCTTGTAGGCGTCGAGCACCCCGTCTGCGGCGACGTTGAGCTCGGAGTGATACTGGCCTGCAAACGAGGCGGCGGTGTCTTCACCGACGGCGCTGCTGCGGACGGCGACATGCACCACGCCCCCCGCTTCCGCCGCCAACCGGTCAAACGCCGAGCGGATCGCGGAGGCGAGCGCCGTCGGAACCGAGCCGGCCAGAATCTTCTCCTGCAGCGCGCGGCATCGCTCCGCCCTTTCCTCGGGCGCACAGGCAGCGATTCCCGCAAGCGCCGTTTCGATCGCAGCCATCAGTTGGTTGTGATCAAAAAAATGAAGCGCGGCCGCCGCCGTGATGACGAACCCCGCCGGGACCGGCAAGCCGACGTCATTGCGAACGGCGGCAAGATTGGCGGCCTTGGAACCGGTGAACCCGACCATGTCCCGCCGGACGTCGTCCAAGGGCAGTACGAAGGGAATCGACCCGTAATCCGGGCGCTCCGCCAATCGACGCCGTATGCCGGCGGTGATTTTCTCGACGGCCGGCAAAAGCGCCTCATACCGGCCGCCCGCCAGCTGGTCCAGGCATCGCGTCAGGTCATGGGCCGCCTGGATGATCCCGTCGCAGGTGCGTCTCACCTGCGCCATTTCAAACGCCGCACCGCCGTGATAGAGGTTCTCCAAATCCGCGATCCCGCTCAGGCAGGCATGGTTGTGATCGAGGAATTCTTTAAAGTGCCTGTATTTCCGCGCGACGCGGCTGGAATCGTCGGCCAGGATGCGGCACGTTTTCTTGTGGGAGAATCGGTTGAACAGGTCCATGGCGGATGCCCTTTACGCTGTAAGACAGTTGAGCAAACGGGCTTTCGGGATGAAAACCCTAATGAAGGTCGACTCTTTCTTTTTTGGGATAGGTTCAGCGCTCATTGGACTTCTCCTTTTTTATTAAGCCCTGGATCTCGCGGTGGTTGCCGAGATATCTTTGCAGGCTGGCCGTAATTTCCTTGACCGAATTCTCCAGATCCTCGATCAAATGTCCGAATTTTCCGCGAACATCGTCATGGATATGCTGGATGTATTCGCGGACGGCCTCCGCTCCATGGCTCTTGCGGAACATTTCGCCGAACTCGAAAATTTTCTTGATGTCGTGGCGCTCGTCCTTTTTCCCGGGCGCGTCCACGAACTCATGAACCTCTCGGTATTCCTTGCCCGTTCTGAGGGCGCTGGTCTTGGAATGGACATCGATAGCTGGCATGGAAATTATCCTCCTTGTCGGTTTGCCTTCCGCTCTCCGGTCTCAGGCGGCAGTCGATCGGTCAGTTCCGATCGAAACAGGCATAGAGATGATCGAACACGGCGGCCCCGGCCTCCAGTCGCTTTTCATCTGCCGGGTGGGTCAGTGCCATACCCGCGATCAAGCTGCCCACGCCGGCCGTTTCAGGCTTGCGGAACTTTCCGTCCTTCAAATCCAGGTCGTGAACTACCTTGCCGATTTCACCCAGGGCCTGATCCTTCGGGAAAAATCGTTTGACGATAACCTCAAATGAACAGAGATCGCCCTCGTGGGTGAATTCGCCTTCGAACATGTCGAAACGCACGTCGGTGGGTTTGGGTTTGCCGCTTTTTTCCGAAACAAAACGAAACCTGGCTTCCGGATCTATGAATCGGCGAATGAGCCAGGCGCAGGCGATTCGGTCCACGTAGATCCCTTTGCGGGTCACCCAGGTTCGCCCCGTAAAGTCGGAGGCATTCAATTGCCCGTTTTTGGGTTGACCGGACAGGGGACGGCGGGCTTGTCCCAAACGCGATTCCAGCTGAAGCATCAGTGCATCGGCAACGCTGCGGCCGGGGGCTTCGAAAAAATCGATTGCCGCAATGGTCGCGAGCCTCTTGCGCAGGCGGTTGAAGTCGACCTCAAACGTCGAACGGTCTTCACCCTTTGCGTGCTTGGCTCGGCGGGGCACCGAATGGAGCAGCTCTCTGGCATCCCCGGCAAACTGGCGGTAATCCGCATCCCGCGCCGCCCGGAAGATGGTCTCGACCTGCTCGTCCGAGAGCCCTTCGATAAAACTGGCCGTGCAAATGGTGGCCTCGCCGCGGTCCTTCACGATCTCGCGCACGATCCACTGGAAATCCTCGAGCGTCCCGTCGGACTTCGGGATGACGTACACGGTGTTCTTGATGGTCACCGCGCCCAGGCTCTGCAGGCGCCTCCAGACTTTCACGCGCAGGTAGGCCGGCTTCGGCGGGAGTTGGTGGATCAGCAGAAGCCATCGTCCCTCGCTGCACTCGGCCATGAATCACCTCCATGATACTGTTGACATAAATATGATACATACGTATCATTTGTCAACTCCGCCGGAAGCGACCCAGGAATTGAAAGCCTAGACGGCATGGATCATCTTGCAAAACAGGGGAGCTCGAACATGTCCGAAATCACAAAACCGAACCCGGCGGGGGATAGCGCGGAAGACGCTTGCGCGGGGGTGCCGCCGGCGGTCGTGTCCTTCCGCGAAGCTTTCTGGCTTTGGGTCAAGGTGGCGCTCAACAGCTTCGGCGGCCCGACCGGTCAGATCGCGGTGATGCACCGCTACCTGGTGGAGGAAAAACGCTGGATCAGCGAAAGCCGTTTTCTGCATGCTCTCAACTACTGCATGCTGCTGCCGGGGCCGGAGGCGCAACAGCTGGCGACCTACATCGGGTGGCTGTTGCATAAGACATGGGGCGGGATCGTTGCTGGAACTCTGTTCGTGATCCCCGGTTTCATCTGTCTGCTCGTATTGAGTATTTTGTACACCGGGTACCAGGATCTGACTATTGTGCAATCGATTTTCTTCGGCCTCAAACCGGCAGTGCTGGCCATCGTGGTCGAAGCCGTCCTGCGGATCGGGAAAAAGGCCTTGAAGACCAGGCTGATGGCGGCCATCGCCGCGCTGGCCTTCGTGGCCATCTTTTTTTATGATGTGCCATTCCCGATCATCATTTTGTCCGCCGCCATCACCGGCTACATCGGGGGCCGCTTCTGGCCCGCTGCGTTTGCCGCAGGCCCGGCCAAGGCCGCCGCGGCCGATGCGTGCAACGAACCGGTGGTGGATGCGCTCCTGAATGGAGGTCAGGCGGACCACATCAGACCCTCCATCGCAAGGTTTTTCAAGGTCCTGCTCACATGGTCGGCGCTGTGGTTCGGGCCGATCCTCCTGATATACTTCTATCTTGGGCCGCAGAGCATTTATGTCCAGCAAGCGGCCTTCTTCAGCAAAATGGCCGTGGTGACTTTCGGGGGGGCTTATGCCGTCCTGGCCTACGTCGCCCAGCAGGCAGTGGAAACCTACGGGTGGCTCAAACCGGGAGAAATGCTGGACGGATTGGGGCTTGCCGAGACCACGCCCGGCCCGCTCATCCTGGTTTTGCAGTTCGTCGGTTTTCTTGCGGCCTATCGCAGCCCGGGGGGACTCGATCCCATGCTCGCCGGTGTCTTTGGGGCTGTGGTCACCGTGTGGGTGACCTTTGTCCCCTGCTTCTTCTGGATCTTTTTAGGAGCGCCGTACGTGGAGACCCTGCGGGGCAACAAGTCTCTCAATACGGCCATGTCGGGCATCACCGCCGCAGTGATGGGAGTCGTGCTGAACCTGGCGGTTTGGTTTGCCCTGCACACGCTCTTCGGCTCGATCCGCGATGTTCATTTTCTGGGGGCGCACCTGCTCGTCCCGGTTTGGGACACGATCAATGGTCCAACCCTGCTGATCGCACTCTTTGCCATGCTCGCGCTGTTCCGCTTCAAACTGGGAATGATGACAACCATCGGATGCTCTGCCGCCCTGGGCCTGCTTTATCATGTCGTGCTGGGGTAATCGCCTAACCTTTTCAAAGATCATGATCTCCTTGTCGCAGTGTATTAGTTTCAACATGGTGACGAGCTGCAGGGCATCTGGTGTAGGCTTCGGTAATTAATTGTAACTTATTGAACTACCAGCAATCCTATTGACATCCTGAACATAGAAGCCCATTAAAACATCTTCCCTCCTCTTATCTTCTCGCGCCTTATCTGCTCTTACGGCACCTGCAGAAATTTTTAAATTGGGATCTCTCCAGGCGTTGTCCGTGCGTTCGCTGTGGGAAAGGAGGTTTAGGAGAGAGTCAGGCAAGGCGGAAAATTATTAGGCTAGGCTGAAACCGTTTTTCAAGCTCATCGAGGAGGGTTGAGAAGATGAAGAAACTGATTGCGATTTTCGCGGTTCTGCTATTTATGGCGCCCGCCATGGCGGCTGACTGGTCTTTCTACGGCAGCCAGCGCATCGCCACCTGGTACGTCGACCGGGATTACGGCGACGCCACGGTCAATGGCCAGGACGACGACCAGGCCACCCAATGGTATTTTCAGGGCAACTCCCGTTTTGGCGCCAAGGTCAAAGCCGACAAGGTCAGCGGCCAGATCGAGTTCGGTCTTGGTACGGGCGGCGACGGCGGGGATACCAGTGTGGTCACTCGGCGCGCCTACGGCGTGTGGAAGTTCACTGACAACGCGTGGTTGAAAGTCGGCAAGGATAACGCCACGGTCACCGACGTCATTTCCAACCAGTGGTTCGACGCTGACGGGAATCTGTACGGCGAAGGCAACTTCTACGGCCGACGCCCGGCCGGGCTCACCCTGGGCATCGGGGATTTCGAGCTGGCTTTTCTGACCCCGTCCTACGGCGCCGACGTCGGTACCACCGCAACGGGGGTCAACGGTACCACCGGCGGCGACCCGGACTCTTACATTCCAAGACTCGAGGCGGCCTACATGCTGAGGCTCGGCACGGGCTACATCAAACCCTTCGCCGGCTTCCAGTATTACAAGGTTGAGGAAACCGGGCTCGGCAACGTCACCGGCGACCTCGATGTGTGGTCCTATGTCATCGGCGTCAGCACCAGCTGGAACATCGGCGCCTTCTCCATCGGCGGCCAGCTCAGCTACGGTATGAACCAAGGCGCTGTAACAGGTTGGGATACCGGTTCCAACGCCCGCACCTCAAGCTTGCCCTATTTGAAGAACGGCGACGACATCGCCGATGTCTACACCCTTCAGGCCTTGATCGTCCCGGCCTTGAAGTTCTCGGACACCCTGCGGTTTGAAGCCGGCTTCGGCTTCCGCCAGGACAACGCCGACGGCGCCCCGGGCTACTCCCAGAAGGACGAGGTGTGGGTTACTTACCTGCAGGCCATGGTCACCATGGCCCCGGGCGTCTTCCTCTGCCCGGAAGTCGGCTACTACGACTTCATGGACGGAGTGAACGGCTCCGACCAGGGCAACCAGTGGTACGCCGGCGCCAAGTGGCAGGTCGACTTCTGATCTGACGCAGCAATGCCCGCAGAGCCTGCCTGACTCTCCCGAAAAAACCCCGGTGTGAAAGCACCGGGGTTTTTTTCTGGATCAGCTGAATCTGTCATCCGCGACCTTTTTGCGCATTTCAGCCGCGGCCTTCTCCAGCCAACCGATCCGCGCACCCGGAGCGCAATCGAAATCGGGCACGTGAGGTTTGATGTCCAGCAGGGGCGTGCCGTCTATGACATCGATGTTCTCCACATGCAGATGGGACCCTTCGATGCGAACGAGCCGGACGAGAGAGATCCCGATGGGGTTGGGTCGGTTCGGTGCTCGGGTTGCAAACAGGCCGCGCGGCTCGGTGTCCAGGAACGGCGTGACCGACAGCGAACAGGCCTGCGACCGATGAAAATGATAAAGCAGCAGGACGTGGGAAAACCCTTCCACGTCCTCGAGCCCTGCCGCAAATTCGGGAAACACCTCGATGCGTCCGGCGGCGCTGTTTTGACTTACAGGCTGGATGGGCATGGACTTCGGATCGGTGAAGGGGCTGTGAATGACGCCGATCGGTTTCAGGATGATCGACTCCATAACTGAATCCCTCCTAATGACTGCAGCCCCCTTCATGCCCTCGGCAGGCGTGCATCGAAAAAAGTTCCTGGAGCTTGCCCGCATTCAACAGCGAGAGGTTCTCCTTGACCGTGGCGGCGGCGGAACCGTAGACTTTAATCCCCATTGCGTTCAGTTTAGACAGGGCGCCGGCACCGATGCCGCCGACCACCATCCCACCCACGCTCTGCCCGTCGAGCGCCTTGATCGGGTTGCACGCGCCATGCACATGGTTCAGGTCTTTGTTGTCGACGGTCGTGATTTCTTTGCTGGCGGCATCCACGATGATGAAAACCGGTGCCGAGCCAAAATGATTAAAAACCTTGCTCTCAATTCCTTCGTTTGCCTGGACTGCGAATCCCACTTTCATGATTTTTTTCTCCGTTATTAATTGATGTTACTGAAACACCTGCCTCTACCTCTTCCACGCCCCCGGCCAGCAGATCGG